>Ga0268276_1000900_pt1 | contig 32037 bp, 26 predicted proteins | sample saktaG_4_FD_190145 | JGI IMG/M metagenome (GOLD analysis project Ga0268276, IMG submission 190145) | Saline water microbial communities from Sakinaw Lake, British Columbia, Canada - sak_2010_1_5_45m | ecosystem: Environmental > Aquatic > Non-marine Saline and Alkaline > Saline ...
CAGATATCAGGAAATCTTTAGTTTTCCAAACTCCTGCAATTTTGTCAATACTAATGCCTTGATTTCATTCAATCGCGCTTCGGTTTTCGCTTCAAAACGGGTCACAATTACCGGTTGAGTATTTGAAGAACGAACCAGTCCCCATCCGTCCCCAAATTTAATCCGCACACCGTCCACATCAATACAATTATAATTGGCCTTGAAATACTCACTGGCCTTACGGGAAATCTCAAACTTGATTTCGTCATTTTCGCATTCCAGACGCATCTCGGGTGTGGAAAAATACTTCGGCAGTTTTGCCATCCGTTCGGCCAGCGTCTCTTTTGACCGGGATACCATTTGGGCAAATCGGGCGCCGACATACATGGCGTCATCAAACCCAAAATAGTCATCTTTGATAAAAATATGGCCGCTCATTTCACCGGAGAACGGCAGGTCTTCCTCTTTCATTTTCTGCTTGATTAATGAATGACCGGTCTTCCACATAATTGGACGACCACCCTTTGCAATAATTCTCTCTTCAAGAGCCTGGGAGCATTTTACGTCAAATACCACACCAGTTCCGGGATATTTTGCAAATATTTCATCGAGCATCAAAATGATAATATAATCAGCCCAGATAATCTCACCGGTATTATCCACAATCCCAACCCGGTCCACATCGCCATCAAAAGCGATCCCGAAATCATAGCCTCCTTTTTTAACTTCGGCGATCATATCCACCAGGTTCTTCGCAACCGTAGGATCGGGGTGATGATTTGGAAACGTGCCGTCCACATCGCTATATAATTCCGTAACTTCACAGCCGATGGCTTTATATATTTCCGGTGCAGCCAGGCAGGCTGTCGCATTTCCGCTATCCATAACGATTCTTACCGGGCGTTCCAGTTTAATTTTTGAGATCACCATCTGTTTGTACTCTTCCAGAATCTCTTTTTCACTGAATTGGCCTTCCCCTGTGACAAATTTATCCGATTCAATCAGGGATTTCAGATACTGAATATCTTTGCCGTAAACCGCTTTTTTCTCATAGGAAAGCTTGATCCCGTTCATATTGGACGGATTGTGGCTGCCGGTAATCTGAACAGCACCATCCACCTCCAGTATAAACATACTGTAATAATTGACCGGAGTCGGGACAATTCCCACATCAATCACATCCACACCCGTAGACAGCAAACCCTTGGCAAAGGCCTTTTTCAGCATTGGTGTAGACAGCCGCACATCACCGCTCAGCGAAAGGGTCTTCCCCCCTTTTTCACGGACATATGTCCCATAAGCTTTACCAATCAGAATGACAACATCCTCGGGAAAATCCTCTGCCACAACTCCCCGAATATCGTACTCACGAAAAATATACGGATTCATTTATTTCTCCTCTAACTTGTTATTTTTCCAAGAACAACCGACCGTCGCGCCCCGGTCACATTCGGAACATTACCCGGTATTTCCCAAATTGTCGCAGCGGCCAGCAATGCAAACGACAACGCCTCTTTCGCGTCGCCCTTCACACCATAATCATCGGATCGCTTCATCGGAACATCGGCAAATAGTGTTTCAAGATGATTCATAATAACCGGATTCTCCGCGCCGCCGCCGCTGACGATAATTTCGTCTATTGAATAGTTATTTGCAAAGAACTGTTGATAATTAATGAAAATCGCTTCGGCAGTAAAACGGGTAACTGTCGCCATCAGATCAACGTAATCCATGGAATTCAGATTAAATTTACTTACGATGTTATCGATGACATTTCTGCCAAAAACTTCCCTGCCTGTAGATTTTGGCATCTTTGCCCCGATATAGGGGTGCTCCATCAGGTAATTGAGAATGTCCTGCCGGATCGTCCCGGATTGGGCAATTTTTCCGTCCTGGTCAAATGTTTGTTCTCCGTTACTGGCGAGTTCCGCTGAAATATCAATCAATGAATTTCCGGGCCCCGTGTCCAACGCATAAATGTCATCGATGGTTTTGGCATTGTTCGGAATAAAGGTAAAATTGGCAATACCGCCGATGTTTAAAACCATCAGATTCTTGCGAATCTTTTTAAACAACAGGTAATCCACAAATGGCACCAACGGCGCACCCGAACCACCCGCAGCCACATCCCTGACCCGAAAATCAGAAACGACCGGGACATTGAATGCCTCGGCCAGAACCGCCGCATCCCCAATCTGCAATGTGGAATGGCGATGATCATGCCAAACCGTCTGACCATGACTACCGATCAGATCGATATCGTCGACAGAAATCCTGTGATCATTGAAAAACCGTTTGATCAGATCCACATAGGTATTGGCAATGATAAAATTCATCCGGCAGACGGTTTCGGTATTACCCTCAGGAATCCGGCCCAGTAATTTCTTAAATTCAGCATCGTAGCCATAATCAGAGAATTCGATTATTTCAACAGCCATATCATCATTATTTCGGGAAATGTCAGCCAGGCATATATCCAGACCGTCCATAGACGTACCGGACATCAGTCCAAGGATTCTGAGTTTTGTTTTTTGATGAAGTTCCCAAATTGATGACATTGGAGACTAAACTCAATTAGTTTATTTAGATGATTTACTGTACGGATTCTTCAAAAGCGAAGCGGATAAACCCGTTATGTTCTTTTATTAAATCCTGTGCTTTATCAAAGGATACGTTCAATTTCACCATAACGACGGCTACTTTGAGGTGTTTATCGGCGGCCAGCAGTGCCTGGTACGCATCATCATAGGACAGACCGGTCAGTGTTGATATGATCCGGGTTCCCCGATCCACAAGTTTTGAATTGATGGCCTGGTGGTCGATCATGTAATTGCCATAAACCTTTCCCATTTTAATCATTGCCGTAGTGGTAATCATATTCAGTACCATTTTGGTGGCAGTCCCCGCTTTCATGCGGGTTGACCCGGTAATCAATTCCGGTCCTACCAGAACCTCGATAAAGACATCCACAGCCTCGTCGATTCCCAACCCTTTTCGAGGTGTACAGGTAAAAAAGACCGTTTTGCAGCCGATGAATTTTGCATATTTCAGGCCGCCGTGGACATAAGGTGTTGTTCCGCCGGTCGCAATCCCAATCAGCACATCCTTGGGGGTCAGTCCGATCGCTTTGCAGTCTGATTCGCCACTGTCCTCATAATCTTCGGCCCCCTCAACGGCCTCCCGCAATGCCCGCCAGCCGCCGGCGATTATCCCCTGTACCATATCCGGTGATACGGAAAAAGTAGGGGGTATTTCACTGGCGTCCAACACTCCCAGGCGTCCACTTGTACCGGCGCCGATATAATGCAATCGGCCACCATTTCTGAAGGCTTTCACAACAATATCCGTCGCCTGCGCGATTTCCGGTACCACCTTTTGCACCGCAAAATGAATAGTGGCGTCCTCTTCATTAATCAAATGAATGATCTCCTCAGTTGACATAGCGTCAATCCGCTCGCTTTTAGGATTGATTTTTTCTGTCAGGATGTCGCTGCGATTAATTATTTTCACCATTTGCTGCTATTTCCAATTATTTACTTTGAATTATCTGTTATCGGTAAATGCTTTAAAACCGACGGTTAAAACACGCTATAAAATAGATAAATCCAGCGGTTTATGAAAGAAGGATATCGGAAAATATCCAGAAACCTTGGATCAGTAATCAGGAGTATTGGACCAGATTACTTTATATACGAATCCAGCCATTCAAAGATAGTTTGATGCCAGAAACGACTGTTCTGAGGTTTGGAAACAAAATGAGTTTCATCGGGGAAAATCACCAGTTTAGCCGGAATACCCTTGCGCCGTAAGGCTGTGAATGGCATCAGTCCTTCCGTATAGGCCAGTCGGTAATCATGTTCGCCGTGAATAATGAGCATAGGCGTGTAAAAATTACTCACATAATTATGAGGCGACCATTTCTGGTAATACTGCTCATCTTCCCAGTAAGGCCCATTGAATTCCCATTCCGGAAACCAGAGTTCTTCGGTGGTCAGAAAATTTGTGTAGAGGTTGAAGGTGCCGTCATGGTTCACGAGCGTTTTAAATGGATATTCGAAGGCATCCATGTGTCCCTCGATCCAGTTCATCATATAGCCGCCATAAGAGGCCCCGGCAGCCGCGAGTTGGTTTTTATCAATAAATTTAAATTTTCCAAGAACAGAGGTCTGTCCGGCAATTAGATCCTCAAATACTTTCCCGCCCCAGTCTTTGGAAATCCCGTCGGTAAATTCCTGTCCGTAACCGGTGCTGCCCCGGGGATTGATCATCACCATGACATAGCCCTGGGCCGCCCACATCTGGACATTCCAGCGATAATGCCATTCATCCTGCCAGGCTCCCTGGGGTCCGCCATGCACAAAAAAGACCGCCGGGTATTGTTTTGCTGAATCGAACAGCGGCGGCTTGATGATGAATCCATGAACATCATCATTATTGGCGCCCTTGAACCAGAACTCCTCCAGGTTGTTCATGTCCACATCCGCCAGCAATTCGGTATTAAAGTGGGTCAATTGATAAGACGTACCATCTTCGGTTGAAGCGATATACAGTTCGTATGGTTTGGTCGTCCGTTCATGCAGGTAGGCAAATTGTTTTCCATCGCCACTGATGCTGATATAGCGATTGTTACCTTCACTGATCAGATCAACTAACTGACCGGATTTCATATCCAGTCGCTTGATTTTCAAACGGGCTTTCTCATCAACTCTCAGCAACAGCGATTTACTATCCGGCAGCCAGCGATAGGAATCGATCCGAATATCTTTATCGGCGGTCAGGTTGGTAAATTTTCCCCGTTTCATGTCTTTGACGATCAGGTCCGGTTTATCGGCTTCAAATCCGGCCCGGTTCATGGACAAAAAGGAGAGATAACGGCCATCGGGAGAGAATTGGGGATCACTGTCATTTCCGGAAAAATCACGGTCTTTGCATTTGCTTGACAGCAACTCAAGTTCACCGTCATCGACCGGCACCATCCAGACATCGTTATCCGTGCTGGCTGCCACAAGTTTGTCATGATTGCTGGTGAACACCAGAACCTTCGAATCCGGGGAAAATGCAAAACCGCTGGACAGGGACACCGGCGGTACATCATAATCGCCGGGTGTGACATCCTTGAATTCCCCGGTTTTAACATTCAGCACAAACAGATGCGAGCGCTTATGATCCCACCAGGTATCCCAATGCCGATAAAGCAAATCGTCATAAACCCGGGCCTTGACTGCACTATCTTCAGCTGTCTTGTCCCTCCGTTCAGTACAGGTCTGATCAGCACAGTCGGGATATACTCGTGACGCAAAAGCAATCAATTGTCCGTCCGGCGACCAGATAAACTCATCCACACCGGTGTAATGGCTTGTTAATTGTGTTGGGTTTTCATCCTCTATAGCATGAATCCAGATCTGACTACCGGACAAATAGGCCAACCGGCCATCCGGCGACCAACGCGGAGACGACGCGGATTTTTCACCATGACTAAACTGACGTAAATCTTTGCCCTCATTGTTGACCAAATATATATCGGTGCGGCTGTTGTTTTCCGGTTCATTCATTGTCTGTACCGCAAACGCAATTAACTGTCCATCCGGTGATATCCGGGGATCTTTGAGACGTTTACAGGCCACCAGATCATCAAATGTCAAGGCCCGTTTCCCGTCTGCATTTACCATAATCACTCCAAATAACAAGCATAGCAGCAGCGCAGTTGTCGTTTTAGACATCTTCTATTCTCCTCTTAAAACTATTCGTCGGTGGATTGACTTTGCCGGATAATATCGCTGTAAATTTTAGTTCCGTTTTTCAGCGACCGTTTCTGGGTCCGGTAATCCACATGGTACAGGCCAAAACGTTTCTCAAAACCTTCCGCCCACTCAAAATTATCCATCAGCGACCAGTAATAATATCCCTGAACATCAATATTATCCAGAATCGCCTCATGCATGGCGTCGATATGTTGCGAAATGTAGCGCTCACGTAATTGATCATCCTGTGTAGCAATCCCATTTTCCGTTACATAAATTGGTACACCAAAGGACTGAACCATTCGCAACGCCCGATATAGACCTGCAGGATAAACGGCCCAATCCATATCGGTTTTGGCAAGTTTCTTTCTTGGATAAATCCGCATATTTAAATCGGATTTCAGATCTATCTTCGTAAGAAACTGGGTATAGTAATTAACACCAATCCAATCCAGCGTATCGGATAAACCCGGTAATTCTTTTGTAAACCGTAGGGTGTTAAATAGATTAAATTTAAACCGTTCAGTCCGAAACGCATCCAGAAGCGCGCTGTTATAAAGTCTGTCCAGTGCTAAAGTCGTCAACCAGTCGGGCAGCCACCATTTGCGTGCCGGATCGAAAACGGTGATACTTTTGACAATCCCAACCCTGCAGGGAACACCGTCACCATCGGCATCCTGAAGCACAGTCTTATGCAGGATATGATAGGCCTGTTGATGAGCCTCAAGTATATTTGCCAGCACTCTCGCAGCGAGACATAAATCCTGCTTGCCGGGAGGCCAGATACCCCGCACCCAGCCCAAGAAAGCGAAAACAACCGGTTCATTGAATGTCGCCCAAAAATCAACATAGGGCCCCAGTGTTTCGGCAGTCCGTTGGGTGTAGTCGGCAAAATATTTTACCGAATCAGGGTGCTCAAATCCACCCTTTGCGGCCAGCCATTGCGGCAAAGTAAAATGGTGCAGGGTCAGATTGGGTTCGATATTCAAATCCCGCATAGTGGCACACATCTCAATATAATGATCGGCCGCCGCCTGACTCCATGCTCCAGGTTGAGGAACTAATTTGCTCCATTCTACAGAAAAGCGATAAGAATTACAACCGATATCTTTTAATAGCAGAAGGTCATCCTTGTACCGATTCCAATGATCCGAGGCCTTACCGGATTTATCGCTGTTTTTTATATGGGGATTGGCGTTATTATCATAGGAATTTTCCCAGGCAGTCCAGTCATTATTTGTACAATCACCTTCCACCTGGTGCGCCGAAGTGGCTGCCCCCCAAAGAAAACCTTTGGGAAAACGATAATTATCAATATTAATACGATGATCTTTCCATTTCACATCATGGTGCTGAAAATTCAGCCAGATCGTCAGCAAAATACAGAAAAACAGAAACAGTAATAAGAAATTTATCATAGTCAAACTTGTTGAAATACCTCAATCACACACATCAAATCACGGGATTGAAACTATCAAAGTTTCAAATAAAGGGCAAGGAAAAGGAATTGAATGTGGATTTTTATTATTTTTTACAACAACATCTTTTTATATTGTAGTAATAGTTTAACAAAGGATAAGAATATGGACTCATTACAAATTGGAACCAGCGATCTTAAATCATCCCGGCTGGTTCACGGTTGCATGCGAATCGTCGGTGATAATTCCGATGAAAGCCGCCGAAAAGGCAAAGCGGCCGTCCGGACTGCCTATGAATCAGGGTTTACTCATTTCGATCACGCCGATATTTACGGCGGCGGAAAATGCGAAGAGCTCTTCGCTGAAGTGTTGCGGGAAATTCCCGGTATGCGAAAGGATATCATCATCACCAGTAAATGCGGTATCATCGGCAGAGCTAATCCAAAACCCGATTACCCGGCGCGATACGACTTTTCTGAGAGACACATTCTAAAAAGTGTTGATGGAATCCTTAAGCGTTTGAACACCGGCTATATTGATATTCTGCTGCTGCATCGACCGGACTTCCTGTTTCGGGCCGAAGAGGTAGCCGGTGCATTTGAACAATTAAAAAACTCCGGCAAGGTCAGGCATTTTGGCGTCAGCAATTTTCATCCGTCCCAACTTTCCTTATTACAAAGCTATTGCCCAATGCCATTAATCATTAATCAGGTGGAAATCAATATTCACAATATCAATGCATTGCTGGACGGAACTCTGGACCAATGTCAGGAACAGAATATTTCTCCCCAGGCCTGGTGCCCACTGGGTGGCGTTGTATATCCGGCCTGGGGCAACACATTTTCACCAGATGATGAGCAACGGATCAAAGCGGAATTTGACCGGCAGGCCGCAAAATACAATACTGAGAACTGGATCGTCATGCTGGCCTGGCTGCTGAAACATCCGGCCCGGATCTTTCCGATTGTCGGGACAACAAATTCCTCTCGTATCAGCGCTTCTCTGCAAGCCCTGGAAATTGACTACAGCCGGGAAGACTGGTACCGACTACTGGAAGCCCGTAACGGTCAACCGGTGCCATGATATTTTCCTGAAAATTGATAAAAAGGATTTGAAATGAGTAATAACATTACTATTCGGAAAGCGCTGATAACAGACGCTCCCATAATTACCGGTTTCAACAGTGCCATGGCGCTGGAGACCGAAGGCAAAAGTATCAAAGAAGAAAAAATCGGCGCTGGCGTTGAAAACCTTTTCCGACATCCGGAATACGGTTTCTACATTGTGGCTGAAGCCGAAAATCGTGTCGCAGGATGCCTGCTGATCACATACGAATGGAGCGACTGGCGTAACGGCCTGGTCTGGTGGATTCAAAGTGTCTACATTCATCCCGATTTCCGCCGGCAGGGCATTTATCGTAAAATGTATGCCTTTATTAAAAACCTGGCATCATCAAAAACCAATGTCTGCGGATTCCGGCTCTATGTTGAAAAGGAAAACAGGGTCGCTCAAAATACCTATAGAAACCTCGGCATGGTAGAAACTGTATATAACATGTATGAAGAGATGCTCGGCTAAAATACAAATCACTTTTTTTTCGAAAATTGAATAGACCTTTGTCGTTTCCCGTCTTAAATTTCGACGATGTAACTGGTAAAACCTAAACGGAGATACTCACTTGTCAATTCACGAAAACCGTACTGTAAACTGCCCGAAATGTCAGCATGAACAAACAATCGTAGTCTGGAGTTCCATAAATGCTACCCTGAATCCCGACGGCCGAATTAAGTTATTTGACGGTCAGATCAATCACTTTAAATGTTTAAAATGCGGATACGAATCGCTTGTACCGATGCCGCTGCTCTATCACGACCCGGAACGAAAAATCGCAGCTCACTACTTCCCGCCGGAATCCATGAAAAAAGCCGAATTTCTGGACCAGTTCGATCTGGACGGAAAGTTTGTTGTTACCGCTGAAGTGGATTTTGATGTTCCCGATCATCTCATGGATATTCATGTGGTATTTAATATGAATGAGTTGGTCAGTTATGTTGTTTTCAGGGAAATGCTGATTGAATTTCACCAGCAAAATCTTACCACTCCCGATCCCAGTCTGAATTGAGTAAAAAAGGACACCACAGATGACCGACTTTAAAATGATAGAAATTGTCGCCACGGAACTGCAATTAAACCAACACCAGGTAGCCAATACTATTCAACTTCTGGATGAGGACAATACCGTTCCCTTTATCGCCCGCTATCGAAAGGAACGAACCGGTGAATTGAACGAAGACCATATTCGCGACATCCAGCAACGGTTCACTTACCTCAGGACACTTGAAAAACGGAAAGAAACCATCCTGAAAAGCATTGAGGAGCAGGGTAAACTGACACCGGAATTAAAATACAAAATCGAATCGACCGCGAAACTTCAGGACCTTGAAGATATTTATCTCCCCTATAAACCCAAGAAGCGGACCAGGGCCACAATTGCCAAAGAAAAAGGGCTGCAGGCGCTGGCCGACCTGATACTAATGCAACAAACAACCACCGGAACTCCGGAAGATTATGCGAAAGAATTCGTCAATCCTGAAAAAGAGATCAATTCTATTCAGGATGCCCTCGCCGGCGCCTGTGACATCGTTGCAGAAACAATATCAGAGAATGCTGACATTCGTAAGAAAATCCGGGAGTTTACTTTTGAGACCGGGCTGATCATAACAACTGTCCGCGACGATTCTTTAACCAGCGTTTTCGAGATGTATTATGACTATTCAGAACCGGTAAATAAAATCCCATCCCACCGCATTCTGGCTATTAACCGCGGTGAAAAGGAAAATATACTGAAGGTAGCAGTTGATCTGGATATTGACCGGATATTGACGATTATTCAGGCCGTGATCATAAAAAATAAAGAATCCGTTTTCAACGATTACCTCGTTGGAACTATCGAAGATGCCTATAAACGTCTGATTTCACCGGCTATTGAACGGGAAATCCGTCATCTGTTATCCGAATCGGCTGAGGAGCAGGCCATCCGTGTTTTTGCAACAAATCTAAAAAATCTCCTACTGCAAGCTCCGGTATCCGGCAAAGTCATATTGGGAATCGATCCGGGATTTCGTACCGGAAGCAAGCTTGCCGTCATCGATCAAACCGGGAAATACCTGGAAGGTACGACCATCTACCCCCACCCGCCCCAAAACAGATTCGACGAAGCCAAACAGATTATCACCCGACTGATCATTAAACATTCCGTGGATATTATCGCAATTGGTAACGGAACGGCCAGCCGGGAAACTGAATTTCTGGTAGCGGAACTCATTGCCGAACTTCCCGGAGATCAAACCGTCAACTATATCATCGTTAATGAAGCCGGCGCCTCGGTGTATTCGGCATCCAAAATTGCCCAGGACGAATTTCCCAATCTGGAGGCCAGCCTGCGGGGTAATATCTCCATTGCCCGGCGATTGCTGGACCCATTGGCAGAGCTGGTAAAAATCGATCCCAAAAGTATCGGTGTCGGGCAGTATCAGCATGATGTCAACCAGAAAAATCTGCACGAATCCCTGCATGCCGTTGTAGAAGACTGCGTAAACCAGGTGGGCGTTAATCTGAACACCGCCTCAAAGTCACTGTTAACCTATATTTCCGGACTGACCAGCCGAACCGCTGAAAATATTGTAAAGTTCCGCGAGGAAAAGGGCGCCTTTCAAAACCGGGAAGAATTAAAAAAAGTCGCCGGTATCGGAATGAATTCCTTTGAGCAAAGTGCCGGTTTTCTGCGGATACCGGGCGGGTTAAATCCCCTGGATAATACTTCGATCCATCCCGAATCTTACAATGCCACCCGTTCCCTGTTAAAGAAATTGGCAATCGAGGATATTCACCAGGGAGGCAAATCTCTTCTTTCTCAGATAAAATCCCAACCCGGAGAAATCAGGCATTTGGCAGAGGATTTACAAATTGGTGAACCCACTCTGAGAGATATACTAGAAAGTCTTGAAAAACCGGGCCGTGATCCCCGGGAAGATCTGCCTAAACCAATGTTCAAGAGTGAAATATTAAAAATCGAAGACCTTCAGGAAGGAATGATTTTAAAAGGCACTGTCCGCAATGTGGTTGATTTTGGCGCCTTTGTGGATATTGGCGTCAAACAGGATGGTTTGGTGCATATCAGTCAAATGGGAGACCGCTTTATCAAAGACCCGCATAAAGTGCTGGCCGTCAGTGATATAATTGATGTGAAAATCATTTCCATTGATGCAGACCGAGGTCGAATTAGTTTGAGTTTAAAAGGATTATCAACAGGAAAATCATGATTGTTTTCGGACATCAGGGTGCACCGGGATATGCCCCGGAAAATACATTATTGTCATTTAATGAGGCTATCCGGTGCGGGACTGACTGGATCGAACTGGATGTTCATTTGGTCGGCAACGAGCTGCTGGTAATCCATGATTATCGGCTGGATCGTACAACAGACGGTCAAGGAATTATATACAAACAGTCAATTGATTATATTCGCTCACTGGATGCGGGGCAAGGCGAAAAAGTACCTTTTCTGCATGAGGTTTTCGACACAGTCGACCGTCGGGTGGGCATTAATATCGAATTAAAAAGCGCTGATACCGCCGAACCGGTCATGGAATTGGTTGACCATTATATTCAAAATCACGGCTGGTCAATCAATGATTTTATGATTTCATCATTCAATCATTTTGAATTGAAAACTGTTCGTAAGATAAATCCCGATATAAAAATCGGGATATTGTTATATGGAGTACCCCTGGATTTTGAGCAGATCAAACACATCATCAAACCCTATTCCATCAACATCAGCATTGATTTTATCAGTCGCAGCATTGTCGATATTATTCATGAAAAAGAACTCAACGTGTTTATCTTTACCGTCAACTTTGAAGACGAAATTCAGTGGATGCTTGATCTGGGTGTGGATGGTGTATTTACAGACTATCCCGACCGGGTTAAAGCAATACTGTCAAAATAATCAATCGGATAGGCACTATTTCAGGTTGTGTTTTAAAATTCTGGAATTATATTAATATCAAGGTGTATATGGGTAGAAAGACGACGGACCTGGCCATGACGAGTACACAATTGTAGCCAGAATCTTTATCCCTTGGGGATCCCTGCGGGACGCTCATATAAATCTTGAAAAGGGAGAACAATCGTAACTAGCGGATATTGCCGGCACACTGCTTTAGAAATGAGAAAACACATTAAAACACTGAACGATCTGATTAAAACTTCCGAAAATCCCGGGCAAGGTCTGGCAATTCCCTGGAGCAATCCCGACTTCAGCCGGCGAATCCTTAAGGAACAACTGTATCCCGATAACGATATCGCCAGCCGGCGGCCCGGCGCCATTGCCAAACAGATGGATTTTATCCATCATCAGTTACTTCAGGGACAACAGACATCAGTCCTTGATCTGGCCTGTGGACCGGGATTGCACTCTCATCAGCTGGCAAAACTGGGGCATCGCTGCCGGGGAATCGATATTGCACCCGCTGCTATTGAACATGCAAAATGTACTTGCACCAACGAAAATCTGAACTGCGACTTTCTACGGGCTGACCTTTTTGACTCTGATTTCGGCAGGGATTACGGATTGGCAATGCTGACATTCGGTGATTTTAATTCATATTCGCGGAATAATGGTAATGCTCTGATTCAGAAGGTTTTCAAATCTCTCAAACCCAATGGGCTCTTTCTGCTGGAAGCCCTGAACCCCGACGGAATCCGGGACATTGGCGAAAGGGAACCCGGCTGGATGACCGTTGAATCCGGCATGTTTTCAGATAAACCTTACCTCTATCTTGATAAATACATTTTCAGTGAAGCGGAAAATTTGGCTACGGCTCATTACTTTATAGTAAATTCAACCGGTACAGTTGACCATTACCAGCAGAATTACCTTGGCTATTCCGATGATGAGTATCAACAATTACTGCTGGATGCCGGTTTCGACAGTGTGGAATTCTATCCGGGATTTGGGGCAGGCAGTCATGATTTTGCTGATGATCTGCAGATGATCGTAGCCCGAAAATAGGATGGTGTAATAATGTCTGATGATATAAAACAGAAAATACAGGCGCTGGTTGATCTCGAAACGAAAGGCTGGAACACGAAAAACCCCGATCTCTTTCTGTCAATAATCCATCCCGATATGGTCTGGCCGTGGCCACCGACGGCTGACGATCACGATCCTGAAAAATGGAAATTTGTCATGGGCCGTTTCGACCTGGAACGCTGGCGCAAAGACTGGCAGACGATTTTTGATACCCACGATCTGATCCACAATCACCGGAAAACGGTTAAGATTGCTATTTCTGAAGAAAAAGACGGCGCCTTCGCGGTGGTGGATATCAATACACTCTGGCGGCATAAAAAGACCGGTGAGGACTTTCATTGGAATGGCCGCGTCTGTAAAATCTACACAAAAATGCCCGATAATCGCTGGCTGCTCATCGCCCACACCGGAGCATTGAATTACCCAACTTGAAACCCTCCTTCACAAGTAAACACTTCCGAACTTGATGCAAATTACCAGCCTGTATTCTAAACAAATAGACACCGGAACTGACATTGGAATAATTTCCTGATTGACGGGTTGTGTTTTCCAGTATCTCTATTAATCGTCCGTTAACGTCGTAGATTGATAGGATAATCGTACTAATTTCAGGAATGTTTGTGTAATTTTATCCTAAATGACTTTGTATAAACAAAAACAGTTTGGAAACTCGCAAAAGCATCAATCAATAAACAGCCTTCGACATTAGGTACGATGGTTAGCAGTTTCTATTTAAATTCGATATCAGATTCAGGTAATATTTGCCTAATATTACGAACAGTTAGAATTGAGATCTGTTTTATTCCTATTCAATATACTACCCGATAGTTGTCAAATATTAATTCCCGGAATATCTCTTCGTTTAATTCAGGTACTATACGACCACTTCGTGGAAATGCATGTAGCTGTTCTACCATCCCAAATAATGTTTCTATCCAGGTATTTGCCGCTTTAGGATTGTTAATTGCGATATATTCAGCAATTTCTGTTAGGCGATCAATAGATAAGGGAGACCAGATTATCTTCAATTATTAATTCTTTTTAGAATTAGCTTCTTTGCTTCAGAGTGTGATATTCCTTTACCTGCTTCGACCTGAGATTTAGCCAATTGAATATCTTGTAATAGTTCTATTTTATCGATAATAGCCTCATATTCAGACACATCCATTAGTACGGCACTACTTTTACCGTTTTGAGTGATTAATAATGGTCTTTTAGTATTATGAACTTGATCCAAATAAGTTGCTACTTTAGATCGAAATTCACTGAGTGGTTTAATATCTTTATCTAATTGTATTCTTTGCATTATTACCTCAAATATTATCTGACCGAATGTACGTTATATTGTACGATATGTCAAACGATATTTCGTATTTCTATATCTGCTAACGATGCGTGAGATACGCATGTTGGAGCACAAATATTTTACCTCTCGATTCGCGGTCAGAAAACTTTCAATATTCATGTTTGTCGAACATCCCCGAGTTACTTCCACTATACTATGTTAGGTCGTTACCACTTTTCCTCAAATAAAATGATCTGATAGAGATTAGCAATTCTACAAATCTAATCTAAAAATTGTCAGTTGATAATCATCATAAACATATGCATTTCCATATGCCCACCAATTCTTTTTAACGAATATCAACTTAACCATCTTCCAGATGAATGTTACTATCAACAAGGGCACATAATTCATTCTTTTCTAATCAATTCTCATTTGAAATTCTGGTACACCTTAAAACGACCATAATTGGTACAATTTAATACGACCATATACACGTCGTATGTTACTGTTTATTATGAAGTACCCCGGGAAGGGCTCGAACCTTCAACCGTCGGCTTAAGAGGCCGCTGCTCTACCATTGAGCTACCGAGGCGTGAAAAAGCGGGTTAATTTAAGATAAATCCACCGAAGTGTCAACAAACTGTTCAACAACAAGCCCCTTGTAAATCACAATATTTCACGTATATTTTTACAGAATGGCTGGACTTTATTCGCACACCCAAAAAACCCTGACGATTCTATCGGGATTCTGTTTTTTCCGATATTTCTTCCAATCATTCAAATTGCTGTTTTTGATTCAATTCCTGTTTCGGTGTACGATGCCGGAACTGAATGCAAACGAAATCACTGGTTCCTATGATTTTGATATCCGCTTTTCCGAACCGGGTCATACAGTGTATATTCATCAGAACATCAAAATAAACAATAATTCCACCTTCAATCTTGATACAATTTATTTTCACATCACTCCAAATGCCTTCGCATCCTCCCGAAGTCAATTTTATCAGGACAGCGAAAACCTGCTGAATGAACCGCTCCGTTTGAACATTCAGACCATCACCGCCGGAGGAAAACCATGCCTCTTCAATATCCCGAAAACAATGAGCATGGCTGTCATTCTCCCTCAAAACATCCCGGTCGGAGACAGTACTGACATTGAAATCGACTACACTCTGACGATTCCAGAAGGCAAACACCCCGCCTGCCCCAGCTACAGCGGTTCAAATTTCCGTCTGATTGATTTCTACCCGAAAATTGAGCGGATAACTCCCCATGGCTGGATCCCGGAAACTTATGAACGCCTGGAACAATCATGTTTATCGCCGACAATTCACAGTATGAGTATTCGTCTGCCTGACAGTTATTCCGTAATCAGCTCGTTGGCTATCGACACCGTCTTCATTGCCGGGGAAAAGGAAAAAATTCACCGGTTTAAAAAAGCCACTATCCGGGATCTGGCCATTGTGTTTTCCACGAATCAAACCGTGATTCCCTTTGAGCACGCCGGAATATCGGTGCAACTGATGGTGCCGAAAGCCGTCGAACGGCGCTTCCGATTATCCAAAAATATATTGCTCGAAATGGTCACTAAAAGTATTCTTGACGATTATTCTGCCAGGATAATTCCTTACCCTCACCCCCATTTAGCGGTGACCAGTTCCAATATTCCCGGTGGCGTCACCACGTCCAACCTGATTATTCTGGGACCAAATGGAATAAATGATATATCTGCCCTGGATTACAATTCGATCCATCGTTATGCCCAATCAATCGCCGACCAGTATTTTCATTATTACATCTATGAAGCTCCCGATGCATCCGATTGGATCAATATCGGTCTGGCCGCTTATACAGCCAATGCGTACATGACCAGTCAGTATAAAACCCTCTTGAAAATCAACCAAATGCAAATACCCACCGAATCAAAACCGACAGATACCATATTACGCCTGGCCGCTTTGGCAGCCGATCAGGAAAAAATCGGTCGCCCGCTGCAGTCGCCCTTAACAAGAAGTAACACCCCGCTCCTGATGGAACAAATTCAGCATTATAAAAGCCAGAAAGTACTGGGTATGATCCACTACTATGTCGGCGATTCACTCTTTCAAAACTGTCTCCTGGAATTTCTGGAGAAATACCGTTACCGCCCAACCCGGTCTCAGGATTTTATCCGGATTGTGGAAGAGAAAAGTGGAAAAAACCTGTCGCTGTTCCAGGAATTATGGATTGACTCCGAAAATATCCCTGATATTAAAATCAAACAGGTGAAACGCTCCCATGATCCAATAATTGACCGGTATATGACCAGAATCATTACTCAGGGCGACGCGCTGAAGGCATTACCGATCGAGATTGAAGCGGTTGACAAGAAATTTGACACATTGCGCACCTTCACCCATATGCACAGCAGTGGCCGGGATACAATCCTATTCTATTCTCAATTACCACTACGGAAAATCGCTCTCGATCCGCGGCGCAATATCTGGGAATTTAATCGCCTGAACAATAACTATCCGTCGAAAATCCTATTCAATTTTCTGATCGCCGTACCCACTATCGATGCTTACCAGATTTTCTATTATCCAACCTTCGATTTCAACGAACGGGATCTCAGCCGTATCGGAATAAAGTTTCGCGGCCGTTACTGGATCAACATGCGCCCGGTTTTTCCGTCTCAAAGCCTGGACGAATGGACCCTGGGTCTTAATTACGGACTCCGTAGTAAAACTGTCGGTTACGATGTAAGCTACAGCACCTCAATCCTGGCCCTGTTCTTCCAGCCCCGCATCCGCTTCCGCTTCCGGGATTATTTCGGACTAAATGAAATCTCGCTTAAAACGGAAATCTACATCGGCAAGATCAATTATCCGCTGGTCCATAAAATTCAGGGCTATAAAAAATTGAACCTCGGCATAGAGTACCAGAATGTCCGCACCCTCGAATTTTTAAACGAGAACAACTGGCAAAAAGGCAAACTGCTGAACCCCTTTGCGGAGTTTATCAATTTTCATAACTGGGGCGATCTTCGTCACATCACCCGCTTTAATTTCAGCGCCGGTATCCCCGAACTGGATACAGACTACCGGTTTCAAAAACTAATTTTTGATACACAGGTAAAGTACCGGCCCGGCCGGAACCTCTGGCTTTACCAACGGTTCTTCCTGGGAATCTCGGGTGGGCAGATACCTTTACAGAACTATTTTTATTTTTTCGGGAAAAACACTTTGGATAACATGAGTTTTGAATCTTTCCGCCTGGTAAAAGGCGCCGGCGATATGCGTGGTTATGGAGCCGCCTCGCCCAAAGGTCGGAATATTCTAACCGGCAATACCGAATTCCGCTGGAGGTATGTCGCCATTGAACCGACTGTTTTTGATTTAATTGTTTTCTTCGACAGCGGTCTGATTTCTCAGTCTGTCTATAACATTCATACGGATCAACTGAAATTTGACGCCGGCATCGGGACCGAGTTCAATGCGCTGGAAACCTTTACGGTTGGGATGCACATACCGTTCTGGGTATCCCATCCGGTGGACGACAAGCCACAATTCGCCCTGCGCTGGGTACTGTCGGTTGATTTGAATTTATAACAATCCTGCGGGATTAGAATTCTACACCGATGCCGACCGATCCGGTCAATGTGAAACCTCGCAACTGATCGGTATTAATTTTGATATCATTCATATATCGTCTTTCGGTTTCAATAAAATATTTTTCGCCAAGACTCAAAAACAATAGAATTCCCGGAAAACCTGAATTGTAATATACATTTATATCAACACCGAAACCCAAACCAAGATTAAACTTATCCATAAGCTTCTGATCATCAATCGGTTCCCCCTCACTGGAATAATAATAATCGGCTCCACCCGACAGATAAAAGAGCATATAATCCCGGCGTATCAGATTTTTTTGATACTCCAGACCAAAATTGTACTGAATTGTTCTATCCTTGGCATCGGTAACATTACTTTCTCTTTTTTCAAATCCGGATATATAATATCCGGCAATTTTTAAGCTATAGGCATCACAATTACGCATTCGATACGTTAAACCGGAGCCGGAATAGCCGGAAAAAATGCACCAAAAAAATGATGAAGAGAATCGGCTTCACTTGCCATTGTCATCCAACTTGACAATATCACAGTGACGAACAGAAGGTTTTTCATAGCTTTCTCACAATTAATAATAGATTTTCTACAAGCAATATTGCATTATCGTTTTATTACTTGTTAAAATATCACTCTCAAAATTCATTAATGCAAATAAAAACACTCCGTTTGATGGAGTTACATTAAGAACCCGGTAGTCAGCGGCTGGCGGTTTTACCGGCCCGGCAAACCACCTTGCCGTCTTCATAGACCAAATTCGCTTTATCACCATCTTCCGACAATGATACTGTAAATTCCCGGCCATCTTTGCAGATGTATCGAATGTGCTTCTCACTTCTGGAATGGCACTGAGCAATCAATATCAGGGACAGCAGGATGAATCCTGCTGTCCAACCGGAATAAAATTTTATCATTTTTATCAGGAAAGTACTTTTATCGCCTTTGTAGCCGCTTTCAGCATCGGCTGAACTGATAGATCATCACCCACGGCCTGCCGGATCCAGAGCGTTGGCGTAATGGAACCCTGAATGCACATCCGTTCCATCTCTTTGGCCAGGTTTTTTTCCTTAATATATTCTTCAATCTGGAATTGAATGATGTGCCCAATGGGATAATCGGGCAGGTACATACCACCATCGATAATGTGGGAATAGATCGCCAATATCGGTGTATCCTTGTGTCCCAACACGGGATAAAAGTATTGATTCCAGACATCCCGGGCAATTTGTATCACGGCATCTTTTAATTCTGCCGGCGTGGCATCGGGGTTGGCATACATCCAATGCCAGACTGCCATGTCCACCAGGGCCACACCGGCAATTTCACCGGTGGACCAGATTTGATTCAAGGCATCGAGATATTCCCGGTTCTCATCCACTTCCGCCAATCCCAGCAGTTCCAGGTCTCTTTTTTGAAATACAAAGGCAAAGGCCTCAGTAAAAGCGGTATTTGGTACGCCCTGCAGAATCGTGTGGTCCACCCGGTTCAGGGAAAGCACCTGTTCCACATTGTGACCCAGTTCGTGGATCGCGATATTAAAGCCTTTGTAATTCATGCCGCTTTCAGGAATGCGGGTGCGCAGATGGGCTTTATCGGAGCGCCGTCCGGCGCCCATGGCGTGACCGGCCCCCCGGGAAGGATCAACGTCGATTTTGGAAGCCAGAAACTCAGCCGTCTTCGGACTGAATCCAAGTTTCAGTAATATATTCGGAATGTCTGCTTCAAAGGCAGCTACTGTCGGGTATTTGGCGGCTACGATTTCATCCAGTTCCCGTTCACTGTATTTGGATGCGCTGCGGAATCCTTTATACCAGATGTCGAAGGGCTGCAATTCCCGACCAAGACGTTTTTTAATCAGTTTACCGGTATTTTTAAATTCTTTCGATGACAACAGTTCTGTGAACAGACCTTTTACTGTTTTTTCGGGGATTTCCCGGTCTTGTTGAAACCGCCGGTCAATCTTTGTCGGGTATACCGGGTAATACTGATCCACCGCTTTTTCCGCCAGGAAAGTGGATTTCAGCATCGCGTAGCGGGTATCCGGTTCACGGCGCTTATCCGTACTGGCTCCGCTGACCGTATTTGTCGATACTTTCCAATCCACATCGGGATTGTTAATAACAACTTTGGGAATTTCCTGGAATATAATCTTCTGCATAACATTCCAGATCATCTGCTGGCGCGGCAATCCATCGCCTTCAGCGTACTGGGCTTTGAGTTCGTCCCTTAAACCCCAATGAGTAATCAGTTTTAAGCCTTTGGGAAAAAGCCGCCGGCTGTTCTCATCAAGCAAATTATGCATGTAAATATTATAATTACTGATATAGTCATCGGCTTTGACATAGGTTTCGTAGCGTTTCTGGGCGATATCTGAAGGAACCCGGGAAGTAAAACTCTGGGCCAGGCGGATTTCCGCCCATTTTTGACGGGACCAGTTGTTACCGCTCTTTATCAGATCATCCAGGGTTTTGACTTCATAATTGAGCAGCACAAAGAAGGCTATCTTGGTTTTATACAGATCATCCTCCACGTGGGAGGCCAGGCTGAAATTGGCCAGCAGATAATCCACCGGCAAGACCGGGCCGGTATCCACCTGCATATGCCACTGGAACTCCCGCTCCTGCTCCACCATTAAGCCACCCAGCAGCTCAAAAGCGGATTCCAGGCGCTGAAAGGCTTTGCCCAGTTCGGCTTCATCGGCGATAAAATTATCCAGGCAGAACGCCAGCATAGCATCGGCGTCACCGTCATTGTCATTCCAGAATTTGCTGACCTGTTCAACACCCGTGCTGATGCGCTTACGGTATTCCCGGCCAAATTTGGTAATCATTTTATCTACAACTGTTTTGACGGTTTCTTCCTGCATTTTCACACTTTCAGGCTTTTTCGGCTGACACGCCGACACTATCAAAATGGTAATCAGCACAAGAGCGGTTAAATTTCGGTACATATCTCCTCCTCATATTAAATCATATCCAACTAGCGGACACTGACCTCGTTGCTCAGTTCATTAGTATCGTCGGCTTTAATGGGAAAATGCTTTGCCAGGATCAATCCCATCTGCGCCACGCATTCGGTCACTCCGTCCAGGTAATTCCCGTTTTGAAAATAAGCTGATAATTTCCCGGCAATCTCATCCCAGGTCTGCTGCTCGACTTTGGCATTAATCCCGGTATCCGCCAGGATGCGGAATTTTCGCTCCGCCAGAATGATCAGCAACAGAATCCCGGTCTTGTCTCTGGTTTTATCCATACCGTGACGATAAAACTCATCGAGAGCCAGCTCTTCCAGGGCCAGTTTCTTGAGTTTACGGAGTCGTTTACTGAAAATACTGACCCGGACTTCTCCGGCGGTTTGTTCTTCAGCCTGACCGCAGGCCTCCGCAATTTTCTTTAAGTCGTCTTTGGTAAAATATGTATCGATTAACGCCATTTTACACTCACAATTATGAGTTAAAATTTACAATCCAAATCTAACGGGATGAGGTGCTGGAGTAATGGAGTGATGTAATTTGATATTTGCAATCTGCAATCTCCAACGATTACCAACCTCCCGAAGCACCGCCGCCGCCGAAGCCGCCGCCACCACCGGAAAAGCCACCACCGCCGAAGCCGCCGGAACGGCCGCCTCCGCTGCGGAACATACTGGCTCCCAGCAGGGCCCAGAACAGGCCTCGTCGTCCCCTCCGGCCGCCAGCGATCATGAACAGGAAAAAGAGGATATAGAAAATCAGCGATCCAATGGATTTCCGGTTTTCACCACGGCTGCGCTGGTACTGACGGGGATCGGCCTTGTATTCGTTACGGGTTGCCTGCATAATGCCGTTCAGACCCGCAGCGATTCCGGCATAGTATTTTCCCTGCCGGAAATAGGGCGCAATTTCATTACGGATTATCTGTGAAGAAACAAGATCAGTCAGTACGCCTTCCAGTCCGTAGCCCACCTCAATCCGCATTTTCCGGTCGTTTGAAACAATCAGCAGCAACACCCCGTTTTCCTTCGTCTGATCACCCAGTTTCCATTTATCAACAACTCGAATGGAATAGTCCTCCAGGGCTTCATCTTCCAGGGACGGAATGATCAGTACAGCGATCTGATTGGAAGTCTGGGTTTCGAAAAGATAAAGGCGTTCTTCAATATGCTGGCGCTCACTGGGACTTAGTACACCGGCCATATCGGTTACCCGCGACCGCAGGGCCGGCACATCAAGCGCAAACAGGCTCACGCTCAGGTTGAGCAACAGAAAAAGGAGAAGAATTTGTTTAAATGCTTTTTTCATGGGATAACCGGATTAAAATTCTACTGCCGGAACAGTTTCGGCGCCGGGCTGGGCCTCAAAATAGAGTTTCTTCTCAAAGCCGAACATACCGGCCAGCATATTCGTCGGAAAACGGCGAATCGTGGTATTGTAGCCCTGAACCGCCTGGTTAAAGCGTTTGCGTTCTACAGCTATCCGGTTCTCGGTCCCCTCCAGCTGGGACTGCAATGCCAGGAAATTTTCATTGGCTTTCAACTGCGGATAATTCTCCGAAACCGCCATCAGCCGGGTCAGTACGGAACTGATTTCGCCCTGCACCTGCTGAAAACGGGAGAAGGCTTCCGGATTATTGAGCACTTCCGGAGTTACAGTCAACTGGCCGACTTTTGCCCGGGCTTCCGTCACCGCCGCAAAGGTTTCCTTTTCATGGGCAGCATAGCCCTTGACGGTTTCCACCAGGTTGGGAATCAAATCCGCCCGCCGCTGGTACTGGTTACCGACCTGGGCCCAGGACTCGTTGACTTTTTCTTCCAGAAATACCAGGGCGTTATAATTATTTTTGAAAAAACTGTAAACCATTAGCAGAATGACTAAAATGACAATCAGTACAATCCAGCCTTTTTTCATATAAACCTCTTTTCTAATTTTATACTATTCATATTAAAAACCTTCATTTGTACAAAACTAACCAAATTACCGTTAATTCCCAAATTCAAAAATCCGTCCTTATGAAGATTTATTGTTCAGCCTAATTCTTCCAATGTTTTTTCAATAACGTTTGAGTTCACCTGTCCCGATTGATCAGGTAGAACATTTCATTATTTCTTCGTCAAACTTCCTTCGAATAATCCTCAAACAACACTCTTTTCACATACTGATTCCGTTTTGGTTCAGTGAGTTTTTTGTAGAAATCCAAACTATCATCCACCAATCCCTGCAGTAATTTGTCGAATACCTTGTTGAACATAAATCTCTTATTGGATTCCGTATTATCACCAAGATGAACTTTCCGTAGTTCTTCATCCTCATTCAAGCGGGTTTGTATTTTTTTCAAATTCACTTTGTCATCGTCACTTAAATCACTACCAAAGTTCTCATTCAGGACTTGGATGATATGGGATAGTAAATCTTTGAGTTCTTCGGGTGGCGGTTCACCCACTCCCGTTGATATAGGCTGTAACTCCCCATCCTCATCCATCAGGGATATCGGATAGCTATGTTTTTTCTCGATTCTGAAATACTCCAAATCCACATAGGAAAAAACATCTGTCAATCTATCTCTTGTTCTCCTGGGTAGTTTCTTGTTCAAGAATCGCAGGAAGATATACAGTTTTTCAAGTTTTACATCTTTGAAAGTGATGATTTGAGAAATGTATCCATACAAACGTATGAAACTCTGAATCTGATGACGGAAATCTTCTCTCTCATCTTCCTCCAACCTTTTCCAATCCTCAACCACATAGTCCAAAATGGGTTGGAGCGCTTCATCGGGAACTCTGTCATCGTAGAACTTCTCTACCAACTCATTTACAGTTTCATCCCGGAATAGATTATATTTCTTTATTTCTTGTTCAATGGAATACAATTTGTTGGGGTCTGTTTCCTCTACAAGTAGAGTCCCTTGATAGTAGGGTTGGAACGAATCTTGTATCATTTTCGGTTTATTCACGAAGTCCAATACTAATGTATCAGTTTTACCTGACATCGTTCTATTCAACCGACTCAAAGTCTGAACGCATTGGAGTCCTTGAAGTCGTTTATCTACATACATTGTATGAAGTAACGGTTCGTCAAATCCTGTCTGAAACTTGTTACAAACAATCAAGATTCGATACTGCGGGTCTTTGAAGTTCTCCTGGGTCAATCTTTCAGGGAAACCGTTCATTGAAGATTCTGTATGTTCCTTGTGAGAATCCTTGTCATACACCGTTCCGCTAAAACCAACCAGGACTTTGAACGGGAACCCCATTTCTTTTAACTGTTGGTCAAATTCAAGTTTGAATTTCACACAATGAAGTCTTGAACGAGTCACCACCATTCCGCGACTTTTACCGCTTATTTTTTGGGAACTATGATTTATGAAGTGTTCTAAAATGATTTTGGTCTTTTCAAAGATGGTATGCGGATGTATATCTACATATTTCACCAACATCTTTTTTACACGAATTTCAGGTAGTTCCTTATCTTCCTCGATCTTTTTATTCAGACGGAAATACCGTTCATATGTGGTGTAGTTCTCTAAAACATCAAGAGTAAAATGTTCTGAAATACTCTGTCTCATGGAATACAAATCAAAAGGAACAAACTGTCCGTGTTCATTCTTTCTGCCAAAGATTTCCAATGTCTTATTCTTGGGTGTTCCACTAAAACCGAAATAGGATATATGAGCTTGTTTTCCCCTTGAAATAATTTCATCTAAAATCAGTTTATCCACTTCGGTCAGATCATCCCAATCCTCACCTTCCTGAAACTCGTCTAATACAGATTTGGACAGAGATTTCTTCAAATGTTTGGATGTTTCTCCACTTTGAGATGAATGAACCTCATCAATGATAACACCGAACTTCTTACTTTTCAGTCTGGATATGGAATCTGATATAACAGGGAATTTCTGAACTGTGGTAATGATAATGGATTTCCCCAATTCAAGGTATTCCTTCAATTGTTGGGAATTGACATCCACGGGATTCACTACACCTTTGGTTTGTTCCAACTGTTTAACGGTATTCCGTATTTGTTTGTCTAAAACCTTTCTGTCTGTCACTACAATCACAGAATCAAACATCCCTTCCGTGTCTGCGGGAGTTCTGTAAAGCGAAGTCAACAGATGAGACAACCAGCCAATAGATAAGGATTTACCACTTCCGGTGCTGTGTTGTATCAGATAATTATTCCCAACACCTTCTTCAACTACAGATTTCTTCAAGCTCCTGATGACATTCAATTGATGAAATCTTGGAAAGATGAGCAGCTCCTTTTTCTTATCTACAATCTTTCCAACTTTTGAATCATATACCGTCTCTTTTTCTTCACGGATATGAACAAAGTTCTCAATCAAATCCAGCATACTGTTAGGATGTAGAATATCTTCCCACAGATAATGGGTTTTATGTCCGATAGGATTGACAGGATTTTCAATGTCTTTGTTGTAAGGAAGAAACCGTGTCTTCCCACCCATCAACCGTGTAGTCATTGATACCTTCTCATTCCCAACAGAGAAATAGACAAGATTTCGTTTGAATCTGAACAACGGTTCTTTGGGGTCACGGTCATATTTCCATTGTTTTTCAGCGTCGATATGATTCTGTCCAGTGAGAGTGTTTTTCAGTTCCATCATCATGATTGGGATTCCATTGATGAAGATTCCCATATCGATAGAGTTCTCATTTCTCGATGAGTATTTCAGTTGCCGGATGACGGTAAAACAGTTCTGTTTGTATAAATCCTTATGTTCAGGATTTAATCCACTCCTGGGTTGGAAATAGACCAAGTGAAAATCACATCCTCTGTCTTTGACGCCATTCCGTAATACATCTATGACGCCTCTGTTTTCAATTTCTGTGGATACTCGTTTTATCAGTTTGGTTTCTGTTTCAGAACCATACTGTAATTCAAGTTTTTCAAGGGTTTCAGCCTGGGTTTCCTGGATGAACTCAATTAACTGGGCGGGTATGAGACAGAGAGTTTTGTCGTAAGTGGTGAGGGCTAATGAAGAATAACCACTAGCGACAAGATGTTCTTCAATGTGTTCTTCAAAGTCTTGTTCAAGGTAGTTTTGTGGAGTCATATTTTTCCCTCATATTCCATCCTCTCACACCTGCCTGTCGGCAGACAGGTCAATTTTCCCCGTCACCACTTCGGAAATAAGGGATTGACGGTATTCTTTTAAGAGTTCTATTCGTTGGGTTTCTTTTTCAATGGAGGTGTCGATCTTTTGGGTTTGTTCATCAAGGTATTCAACGATTTGGTGTTGTTCTTCAATGGTTGGTATTGGATACTTCATCTCTTTGAAGTTTTTGGAATAAATATGAACTACAATCTCTCCTTTACCTGACATTTCTCTTTGAACTCTTATACATTCAGAGTTTATCAAATAAGATAAAAATAGTGAGTCAATGTGTTCTGTTGGTTTTATTACGATTATATCTCCACCAACCCAAAGAATTTCATCACCCAAATAAACAATACATTTTCCAATTTCTTCTTTGGTTTCACCTGAACCTGTGAGTAATAATGTTCCTGTTTTAACAGAAACTGAATTGGTAGTTGTTTCATCTGAAATAAATGATATAGTTGAATCAATCTTTAATTCATATCTGGTGTAAATCTCTCCATAACGAATACAAGGATGACCAACTTCTACAACTTCATCCTTTTTAATACCCTTTCCTTTTGAGTATAAACCAATATATGAACCATTCAAAACTTTCCAATGACTCGGAACCTCCCCAATCCATTCAACTCCACTATCTTTCATTTTCACATTGGGATTCAATCCCGCCTTCGCTCTCTCTACGGCGGGCAAGCCTTTGGTCACACAATGATCGATCAGGGCAGTTCGTTTTTCTTTCAGCAGTTCAATCTTCTTTTCTGTTTTATTAATCAGTTCGTCGATCTTTTGGGTTTTGTGGTCGAGGAAGGAGACGATTTGTTTTTGTTCGGGGAGGGGTGGAAGTGGTAATGATAAATTGGAATACTTTTGTCCATTTACATTACCTATTGTTGATTGTATAGTATTAAGGGATAACCAATCTTCAAAATTCTTTGTTTTAGAATAATAGAAAATAAATCGTGATTTTGCTTTATCACCAAAATTGAAACGAACTAAATATCCACCATAGGTCATTTCATCTTCATTATCGTGTAGATATGTTCTTCCAAGTGTCCCACTTCTTGAAATTAGAAAGTCATTAATCTTTATTTTGTAAATATCTTCAACATCATCGGAGCCAAGATATACTCCTCCATCTATCAAATTTCCATCATCTGTTATGTCGGTTGTTCTTATGAATCTAATCCCTTCATCTACATAAGATTCTGAACCTATATTTATTCCGTATTGGACGGGAATAATTGTCTCATATTTTATTTTGGTTACATCCCAACTGTTTGGAATCTCTCCAATCCATTCCACACCTGGATCTTTATATGACGGATATGGTTTCATCACTTCAAAATCTCTTTCATAAATTCCCTTTTTGCCATTATTATCTTTCCCTCTCATGGGCAATAAATCCAATTTTCTACCCATGACATTAAAAACATAGGTAATAAATCCATTTTTTTACTCATGACATTAAACCTGTGGGTAAATAATCCAGTTTTCTGCCCATACTATTCTTCACCTGCAAATAGTGTAAATAACGGTGTTTTGACATTTATATCCGGAGGTAACTTTTGCAATGGTAAATTCATAATATCTCCTTCATTAATCCTTCTGTTTCCTCATCCAATTTCAACAAATCCCGGGTGATTTCTTCCAATGATCGAAGGGGTTTATACTTGTAAAAATACTTAGTGAAGTTGATTTCATACCCCACTTTATCTTTGTTTCTATCCATCCAGGAATCGGGTAGATGTGGTTTTACTTCCCGTTGGTAGTATTCCTCAATATTATCCATCAAAGGAACCCGTTCATAATCTCGTTTTTGTGTGTCAGGTTTTGGGTTTCCTTGTTTGTCTGTAACTATATTCCCATTATCATCTGATAAAGGCTGTTCGATTGTGACTTTTGTATAGCCGAAAAACTCATTGGGATAAATCTTACTGTATTCATTCTCCTCAAAGTTCAGATAGTGTTCCAATAAGGTGTTCCGGTTTTCCTCTGTGATTTCTTTCCGTTTATTCCCCAGTGATTTCTTCATCTGCTTGAAGAATGACGAACCGTTGATGAGTTGAACTTTACCTTTTCGTCTTTCTGATTTCCTGTTATTTACAATCCATATATAAGTGGAAATACCTGTGTTGAAAAACAGTTGGTCGGGAAGTGACACAATACACTCCAGGCAATCATTTTCGATAATCCATTTACGGATTTCAGACTCGCCGCTGCCACTGTCTCCTGTGAATAATGGAGAACCGTTGAACACGATCCCAATCCGGCTTCCTTTAGATTCCATCTTGGAAATCATGTGTTGCAGGAATAACAACGAACCGTCTGATGTGCGTGGTGTTCCAACGGAAAATCTACCATTGGGATTCTGCTTCTCATTTTCAATGAACTCTTGTTCAGATTTCCAACTGACGCCAAACGGTGGATTGGTAATCATATAGTCAAACCGTTGTCCTTGAAAACTATCCTCTGACAATGATGAACCAGAACGGATGTTGTCAGGGTCTTCATCGGTAATCAACATATCGGACTTACAGATGGAATAGGTTTGGGGATTCAGTTCTTGTCCCAACAGACGGAGTTTCACCTTATCGTTAATATGCTGATGGATATATTCTTTGCCGATAGTCAACATTCCACCCGTTCCACAACATGGGTCGAAAATACTTCTGACTTTGCCTTCACCCTGTAAATCATCTTTATCCTCCGAAAAGACAAGAGAGACCAACAAACGAACTACATCTCTTGGGGTATAATGTTCGCCACTTGTTTCATTGGACATTTCAGAGAACTTCCGTAGCAGTTCCTCAAAAATGAATCCCATATCACGGTTGGAAATCTTATCGGGGTGTAAATCTATTCCGGTGAGTTTATCTATGAGTATGAATAGACGGTTATTCTTGTTCAGTTTCTCAACCGGTTTCTCCAACTGAAAGTTTTCAATAATCTCAACCACATTGTCACTGAATCCACCCAAATAATTCTGAAAGTTCATATATACATTCTGAGGGTCGGATTTCAGACGGTTCAGATCATACCTGGAATGATTGAAAAAGCTGGTGTTGATTCGGTTTAGAATAATTGGGGTGGGGTCGTCTACTTTGCTTCTGTATTCTTCGTAGATGTTGAATACATCTTCTTTGTGAGGTTCTAAAACACAATCCAAGCGGCGAAGAACGGTAAACGGTAGAATCACATCTCCATACTCGTGTTGTTTGAACAATCCCCGAAGGACATCGTCACAGACATTCCAGATGAAGGATGATATTTGATTGTAATTATTTGACATATTTTATTTCCTTTTTATCGGTGCGCCGGTCAATGCTCACCTACGGCGGGTGAAAAATCGCTTGTATTTCGGTTTCTCAAAAATGCTCACGATAGTCCAAAACTCCGAATTCATCGAACAGCTTAAGGCGTTATCTCCACGCAAATGTTAGCGTTTTTTTCTTATTATAACCATATTTTCGATCCCGACTCTGTCGGGATTAACAGTCTAATCCCTGATACAACGTACCGAAAATCCCATTTGCTTATTAAGGTAGGAATTATCGAATCCAGACCAATCGTGAAACGCTGCCCAGCACCATACGTTATAACTACTGAACTCTGTTGACGACCAGAAACCGGCTAATTGACCTAGATTATAAAAGTTAACATTGCGGACGCCGCCAGGCAGTGCGGAAAAACCGCTTTCATTTGTTGCACCCGAGTTTGGACTAGTCCAGTGATCAGTTCCAGCCTCTTTTATTTTACCACCGACGTTTATACCACATAGATAATCAACCAAAGTTTGCCACTCGGCTTGACTAGGGACATGCCAGCCCTGCGGCGCCAAACCTCGGCTGTCATTTACTGTATACCAATTATATAGATGTCCGTAAATAATCCCATTACTGTCATTGTTGTTAAAGTTACAGTATGCAGCGGTGGTGAGATTACCCCACTCTGTATCATCAGTTACATTGGGAATCGCATCACCGTTGCGATAATGGATCACCTTGAGATTCTCTGCAATCCACAATTGATCACCAATCTTTACGGTTTGATAGCTATTACCGTCTATGTCGTTGACAGTACTTGTTTCATGGAAAGTTATACTATCAATTTCAGGTACCCAAATTTCTATCACATTACCATCTGATTTATAGATTTTCATATCATATGACTGTCCAAACATCAATTGTACAGTTATTGCGGAAAAGAACAACATAAATAAAAAATACTTCCTGCTAAACATCTTTATCTTCTCTTCTATTTCACCAATAACATTTTAATTATTTTTGTATGAATACCCGATGTACATTTGCAGAAATAGACGCCACTTGACAGATTTGAACCGTTGAATTTTACTTTGTATCTGCCGGAATTCTGATTTTTATTCACTAATACTTTAACCTCATTACCCAGCATATCATAAATGATCATAGTAGTAAGGGCTTGTTGCGCAATTTCAAAGGAAATAGTAGTCGTCGGATTGAACGGATTTGGATAATTCTTGTACAACGTAAATTCATTAGGTAACATTATTTTTCCCAAAATCACTGATATTTCCGGACTATATTCATAAGTACCGTCATAATCTATCTGTTTCAGCCTGTATTTCAGGTTTGTAAATTTTGATACCTTTTTATCGCTAAAGGAATAGGAGTTTGGATTTGTGCAACTACCGTTGCCTTCTAGGAAACCGATTTTTTTCCATTCAGAAATATCATCATGTCGTCTCTCTATTTCAAATCCGTAGTTGTTCACTTCCGATGCGGTTTCCCAGTAAAGATTGACATTATCACCACTTTGTACAGCACTAAACCCCTGAAGCTCGACAGGAAGCGAAACATCACCGATTGCTTCTGTACTAAAAGTAATATTGATAATGTCTTCTATGTTTTCAGAGGCAATGCCACCAGTATTCATTTCAAAATTCATAACTGAACCATCACTGCTAAATGTAATTTTTGAAATATCATCCAGTGAGCCATATTTGTAGCCTGAGTTCAATTGGACATTCATGTAATCCTGGCAAAATAGATTAATTGATATGAGAAAAAATATTATACTGAGCCGTTTCATTTATATATTCTTAAAAATCTATTTTTTATACGCTAACTTGTTAATAGATGAAAATTGTTTCCATATATTAGCACTTTAGAAGTTAAATATCTACACATATCATTATATTTTGTTGAAAATATCACAACAATTTCCTATTTCTGATATACATCTCATCACAAGGGGAAATTAAATCTTGAACAATCAGAAATCAAGTGAAAATAAAAGATTCCGTAGTCTATCCAACCGCTACCTCCATATGCGTAATATAGACCTCATCGTGAAGTCTTTCTTTTATCTCTTCTGTTGATGCAGTTTCAAAAAACAACTCCAGAGCCTCATGAAGATTTCTTCGGGCTTCGTCAATGGTATCACCTTGACTTGCTACATCTACTTCCGGACAAAGGGCAACGTATCCGTTGCCTTCCCGCTCAATTATAGCTGTAAATTGTCTATTCATAACTTTCCTCCCTCGAGTAGTGTTTTGCTTTTTAAGCGCCTGAAATTTTCGATATATGAAAATATCTCCACATATCATCATATTTTGTTGAATCACAACAATTTCCCATTTCTGATATACATCTCATCACAAGGGAAAATTAAATCTTGAACAATCAGAAATCAAGTAAAAATAAAAGGTTCCTTCTCAAATTGAGTGGGTAAATTAGAAGAATACAATTTTAAAAAAGGATAGATAATCGTAGATTTTTCCCAAAAAGGGAAAAGCGATGATGATTAAAAAACTGTTTGAAACGGCCTTGTCA
>Ga0268276_1000901_pt1 | contig 32001 bp, 12 predicted proteins | sample saktaG_4_FD_190145 | JGI IMG/M metagenome (GOLD analysis project Ga0268276, IMG submission 190145) | Saline water microbial communities from Sakinaw Lake, British Columbia, Canada - sak_2010_1_5_45m | ecosystem: Environmental > Aquatic > Non-marine Saline and Alkaline > Saline ...
TCAAATGGATGATGGCGCCTCCGCCTACCACTGGAGCAGGTGGATACACAAAGAGCAGGTCTCTATGGAGGCTGGAGGATTTGATTTTCCCTTGACCCGCAACGACGGCTTCCTTCTGGCCGACGTGGATGGCGATGGAGCGAGCGAGATCATCGTCGTTGACGATGGCTCGGATGAAGCCTCGGTTTATCAATACGGCGACCTCGATCCTTGGGCCTCAACTCCTTCGGACTCCTTCTACTGTCGTTTCGCGCCCCACGATGGGCTGGCGGCGGGGGACATAGACGGGGACGGCGTGGATGAGATCATCGTTGGGGCAGATGAATCGGACACCATCTCCATCTTCAATGACACCCGTCACACCGCCGGCAGCACCTTCCCAGAGTACGACGTGGACTTTGATCCCTGGGATGTGGTGGTGGCAGGAGATCTGCTGTGGGGCGACGGGAAGGACGAGATCATCGTCGCCACCACCGATGGCCATGGCACGGTGTATGTCTATAGCTATGAGACCAGATGGACGTACCCCGAGCTCGTGCTGATAGACACCTTTGAATTCATCTCTTTTACCCCCTGGGATGGCTTCGGTGTGGGCAACGTGTCCGGCGCAGTGGGGAGCACGGACGAGATTGTCGTCGCCGATGACAGTACAGACCGCATATACATCTACAATAATACCGGTACAAAGATCGGCGAGATCGACGCCGACCCGTTTACTCACTACGACGGACTCGCCGTCGGAGACCTGGATGGCGATGGTATGGACGAGATCGCCACCATCATTGACGACCTGATTGACGACAAGCGGCGGCTCTTTGTCTTTAATGATGACGGCTGGTACTGGGATGCGACTGACGAGGAATGGAAGATCCATGACGGAGGCAGGCGCAGACTGTATTCTCGTTTCCTGGAGTTTGATGGCATTCGCACCACGTCCAGTGACACCAGGCACGACGGGTTCGACATCGGGGACATCCACGGTGATGGCGAGGCGGAGGTAGGGGTAGCGAGAGAAGGTGATGACAAGCTCTCCATCCTCGACGGTCACTATCCAGACGGCTGGAAGGATCGGTATCTGCCTTTCATTCAAAGCGACGGCCCCAATACGGATATCTTCACATTGAGGGGTCACGGAAGCCCAGGGAGTTGTTCCCCGTTTGAGATCGCGGACATCGCCTCGGTAGATTTCAGTGCCCACCCGTTGGTCCTGGGGCTCACCTGCCTATCCGGCAACTACGAAGGGGATTGGTGGTGGATGAAGGAGGGCTCTCCAGACGTTCATTCTGATGGAGACGACGGTTTCGCCGAGGCCTTCTTCGACAGCGGCGCCGCCGTCTACATCGGCGCCACGCACGTATCTGCAAGCAGCCAGAACAATCCGGCCGGGCCGGCTTTCTTCGAGGGCTGGGCGATGGATGAAACTGCCGGATTAGCCTTCCAACAATATCAGAGAGGCCGGGCCGGCACAGGAAGTGATGACTGGCAATACTGGGTCACAGAGTACAACTACTACGGAGATCCCAAATTCGGCGCTGTCGAGGGAGCGGGAGCCGCGGTTGGTCGGTCCGTGGCTGCCGAGGAGCCGCCGTCTTCGACGGTTGATGTCTCGATCCCGATGTTCGAGGTAGAGACCCTGGCCGGCGAAGACTACGTGGATATCCCCGGTGGAGACGTCCTGCTCGTCGAGGGAGAGCCAAGAGTGCCCTACTACGCGGTCGAAGTAGAGCTCCCGGCGGGCTATGAGGTTCGGGGCGTGGAGATGGTGACGAGATCCAATCTCTCTACCACCGAAGGGCTCGACCTACCCATCGTGAGTATGATGCTGGATTGCTCGTGCGGCAGGCAGACTGAAGCAGCCTCGTCGGCCAACGGTGAGGAGTGGTACCCCACGAAGGACTTTGACTGGCGAGTCGTACCTGGCGCCGACTCCTCCACCTTGACCATCATGATCTACCCCTTCTTCTACAACCGGTTCACCACCGGGGTGAGGTTCTACCAGGAGTACAGTTTTGACATAGACTACACCGTCTCCACTGTGGCTGTAACCGGTCTATCCACAGACAAGAACACTTACCAGCAGGGCGACACGGTGATGGTTGATATGGAACTCGGTAATTCTGGCGAGGTTCAGGACGTCATCGTGGATGCCTCGATAAAGCGATACGGCTCGGACGAGACGGTTGATGGCTTGCTCTTTCGCTCTCTGGATGGCCTGACGGGGACCGCCTCGTTCTCTCCCCAGTGGGATAGCGCCGGCTTTGAGCCCGGCTACTACTACGTCGAAGCAACGATCAGGGACAGCGCCGGAAACGTGCTCGACAGGGAGATGAAGCAGTTCAGGCTGGGTATATGCGCCGGAGAGGTCACCACGTTCACGGCCACGCCAACGCTCTTCGACATCGGGGACACGATAGATGTATCTCTTGTCTTCAGCAACACCGGCACCGTCCCCGCCACGGGAACCGCGATCATCCAGGTGCAAGATGACAGCGGTGAGATCGTCGAGGATTTCCGCCACGCCGTAACAAACCTGGCTCCGGCCAACTCGATTACCTTCGACGATGCCTGGGATACGTCGGGGGCAGAAGAGGGGCCTTACACTGTCGTCGGATACGTGCTGTATGACTCCAGGACCACCAGTATAGAGGCTATCACCGTAAGCACAGAAGCCTACATCTACCTGCCCGTAATCTTGAAGAACTACCCGTGAAATCTGAAGGGATAGGTCCCGGACAGCGTAACAAAGCCACCTGCGCGATTGATGCAGGTGGCTTTTCTCTTTGACCTTTTACAGGATTTCGGATATAATGGCTTGGTGAGGGAAATACGATACCGCTAAGGGCAGCCTTACTTATCGCCAGTAAGGACGAAAGATGAGAGGAGGAGCGAAATGCGAGCTCGAATGACTTCGATCACGACGTTGCTGCTAACCGGGGTCCTGCTACTGGTGATCATAGGCTCAGCCAACTTGAACGGGCAGACGGCAGCCGCCCGCGTTGACCAGGCTGTAGCGCAAACGGGACAGAAACTCGCAGCCGAGTGGACCTTGAGCGGGCGGGTGTACGAAGGTGAGTTGGGCGTCGAACCGCCTGGCTCCCAGCCATTGGAGGGCGTCACTGTGTCGGTCTACGGCGCGAACAATTCGTATCCTGACCCCGGCACGTTCATCCGCAGCACCACCACCAACGCCGATGGCTGGTACGGCCTCACCATTTCTGACAATGATGGCTACTGGGAGTACTACCACATTAAAGAGACAAATCCAGCGGGTTACACCTCTGTTGGGGCGACGAGTGTTGATGGGGCGGTGAGGACGGACGATTGGATTGAGTACGTCATCCCGTTGGAGGGGAAGACGCTGACGGGCAACAAGTTCTGGGACCGAGGGCCGGCCACCACCACGCATACACCCACGCCCACGCGTACACCCACCAAGACGGCGACACCCACTGGCACGGTGCCGCCAGCCCACACAGCCACACCCACACCCACCCAAACATTTGGCCCAGAAGAACTGCCAGACCTGGTGATCACCAATGTTTGGAACGAGGACGGCCTTATCTGCTACGAAATAGAGAACATAGGAGATGCAGAAGCAGCAGGAGGCCATTACACTGTTTTGTTTGTTGATGGCGACTACACAGCGGAAAGTCGGGTAGATCCGGCTTTGCCGCCTGGAGAGCAATGGGGGACATGCTTTGACTACGAGTGGGAGTGCACTCCACCCGACGATAGTATCGTGGTAGTGGCAGACTACGAAGACGATGTGGTGGAGATGGATGAGACAAACAATCATAGGGAAGATTTCTGGGAATGTGCGACAACGCCTACCTCTACTCCCACGCCTACGCCTACGCCTACCTCCACCCGCGCGACGGATACGCCTACCCCCACACCAACACCCACCACCACCCTGCCTCCCAACTGCCAGGATCTGCTGATCAATGGCGACTTCGAGGCCGGTACGCTCCCGCCCTGGGGCAGCGACGGTGCAGTATGGCTGGGGGCGGGGCGGGGTAGTGCCTACGGAGCCTGGCTGGGTGGCGCCGACAACGCGGGCGGGGAGCTGTGGCAGGTAGTGACCATCCCTGCCGGGGCCAACCCGGTGCGTCTGGAGTTCTGGTGGCTGGCCGAGAGCGAGGTCGAGCAGCCCGACGATGCCCTCGAGGTGCTCGTCCAGTACGGTGACGAGCAGGCCGACCACCTGCTCACCCTGCGGGCCGTGGCGCCCCTGGGACAGTGGCAGCAGGCAGCGGTGGACCTGACAGACTACGCTGGGCAGACGGTATCGGTGACCTTTTTTGTGCACACCGACGGCGAGGTGCCCAGCACCTTCCGCCTGGACGACGTCATCCTGTGGGCCTGCGGGGTGGCGACCCCAACCCTCACGCCGACCCCAACAGCCACACCCACCGGTGAAGCGCCTCAGGAGTGCGTGGTGAACACCACCGCCGACCACGACGACGGCGAATGTCTGCCCCTGGACAGGGGAGACTGCACCCTGCGCGAGGCAATGCGCATCGCCAACGAGCACGCGGGCCCCGACACCATCCTGTTCGGTATCCCCACTGAGGACCCCGGCTACGATCCAGATACCGGCAAGTGGACGATCAGTCCTGAGAGTGACCTGCCGGAGATCCTAGACGACGGGACGCAGATTGATGGTCGGGCTGAAGTCGGGCACTCTGAACTGGCACGCCCTCGAGCATTGGCCTCTGGCCCAGCCTGCGTGGGCTTCGGCAAGATCACCGTGAACTTCATTTCCACCACAGCCGGCTTCGTCGCGAAAGGCGCCAATGGAAAGCTCGCCTTTCTGAACATCTATGGCAACCAATACGGATCAGCAGTGTCCATGTATGGCACAGGGGCTCATCACAACACCGTCGAGTGCAACGTCATCAAGGGCCTGGCCTGGACAGCGGGCATCTATCACGCCTGGGAGGGTGTGACCATCTTGAATGGCGCTCACGATAACACCATCAATGCCAACGAAATCCACTCCTTCTCCATCGGCGTGCGAGTCGGAGGCATCAGCGCTCCGTATAACAACATCCTGACGGCCAACTGGATCGGCAGTGTGGGGTCTGGCGCACAACCCAACACATCGGCTGGGATTATCCTCGATGGCGGCGCCCACCACAATACCATCGGTCACACCAGCGACACGAGCAAGGGCAACGTCATCTCCGGGAACGACGGGCCAGGCATCGTGATCGCCGCGTCGGGGACCAACAACAACGTGGTGGCGAACAACCGCATCGGTATCCAGGCCAGCACGCAGGCGGCGCTCCCGAACAAGGGCGCTGGCGTGCGACTGCAGCAACAGGCTGCCGCCAATACCATCGGGCCGGGCAACGTCATCGCCTACAACAGCGGCGATGGCGTGACGTTCAGCTCGCTCGGTGGGTGGCCGGGGTACAACATGGTGACCTGGAACAGCATCTATGATAACACACTCCTGGGGATCCGCAACTCCCGTCTGAAGCCGCCCGTCATCACCTCCGTCAGCACCACGGGTGTATCGGGAACCACCAGCCCCACCTGCAGCGGCTGCGTCGTGGAAATCTTCAGCAACCCGTCCCATACCACCGCCCAACCTGCCGAGGGCAAGACTCCGCTCGGCAAGGCGACCACTCAGTCGGACGGCAGTTGGCAATGGGCGGGATCAGTGCCCACTTCCGTCTGGGTGACGACGACGCTCACCAAGAGCGGCGACACCTCCGAGTTCTCCTCGCCGAAGCAGGCCATTTTGACTGTGACGTTCATCGGCAAGACCTGTCCGCCCTGGCAGCCGATCATCATCTGCTTCCCTGACATTAAGGTCTGGCTGTGGGCCAAGATCGGCGGAGAGTGGGCGGAGATAGACAGCACCATCACTGACGAGGAGGGCCAGTTCACCCTGGCCGACAACGTGTCGGAAGCGCCACAAGCTGAGTATCGCCTCATCATGGCTGACCCACGCTACCATGTGGTAGGGGCAGAGTCGGTCAGCGGCGGCGAGGTGCAGGACGACGGCTCCATTCTTTTCACTGACCTGGAACGCGGTGTCTACGAGGAGAATGTCTTCTACGTGGAAGAGGTGGAGTCCCAGGGGCGAGTGGTCAACACCACAGAGGACCACGACGACGGCCGGTGCGATCCCCTTGAGGCCGGGGATTGCACCCTGCGCGAGGCCATCAACGCCGCCAACGAAGGCGAAGGCCCCACCACGATCCTCTTCGATATTCCCGACAGCGACCCCGGCTTCGCAGACGGCCAATGGATTATCCGTCCTGAGACCGCCCTCCCAGAGCTGACGGCCGATGGCCTCACTATCGGCGCGTGTATAGAACCGATCCTCGTGGTGATGGACGGCACGCTAATGCCATCCTGCATGAACGGCTTCGTGCTCAATGGGTCCCAGCAGAAGCTCCTGGGCTTGATACTGAGCAACTGGCCAGCCAACGGCGTGCTCATCACCGGCGCTAACGCTTACGGCAACACAGTGGCCTGCAACCAGATCGTGGACAACGTCGGCGATGGGGTGCGGATCGAAGCCGGAGCCCACGATAACACCGTGGGCGGGTCGCTGGGCCGCAACCTGATCTCAGGCAACAGCGGGGACGGCGTGGGCATCATGGGCACGGGAACGAATGACAACGAGGTGATCGGCAACTACATCGGCACCGACGAAGCCGGCACCGCGGCCTGGGCCAACAGCGGGCACGGCGTTCACATCTTGGGCGGTGCTCGATACAACGGCATCGGTGGTGAGTCTGGGGAAGATGGCAACGTCATCGCCGGCAATGGCCACAGCGGGGTCATGATCGAGGGGAGCGACACCTGGAGCAACGAGGTAGGAGCCAACCTGATCGGCGTTGCCCTGGGCGGGAGTTCGCCGCTGGGCAACGGACACCACGGTGTGGGCATCTACGGCGGCGCGATGGACAACAGGGTGGGCAGCGACTACCTGCAGCCCAACTTGATCGGGGGCAACGGCTGGAGCGGCGTGGCCATCGTGAATAGCGACGTCAACGCTGTCCACGGCAACTACATCGGCACCGACCCCAGCGGGGTCAGGAAGCTGGGCAACGGCTTCCACGGCGTGCACGTGGTGGGGGGCATTGACAACGGCATTGGCTCCAACACCATCGCCCACAACGGCAGCGACGGCGTGCGCGTCGAAGGCGCGACCACGATTCACAACTGGATCACGCTCAACACCATCACTGCCAACGGCGGCAAGGGCATCGAGCTGGTGAGCGGGGGCAACACCGAGTTGGCGCCGCCAGTCATCACCAGCGTGACGGCGGGCAGCGTCAGCGGCACCGCCTGCGCCGGCTGCACGGTGGAGATCTTCTCCGATCCCGCCGACGAGGGGCAGTACGTCCATTCGCCGCCCACTGCCGTCGCCGACAGCAGCGGCAACTGGTCGTGGAGCGGCAGCATCAGCGGTGCCAAGGTGACGGCCACCGCCACCGATTGGTTCTACAACACCTCCGAATTCTCCACTCACGGCTTGCTGTTGTTCACAGGGCGAGTGGACTTCACCCCTGATTCGCCCTTCCCTCGCCCGATTCCGGTAGAAGTCGGGCTGTACGGATCCCAAGAGGCCAACGAGCTGGGTGAGCGGCTGGTCAGCGTACCCACCAGCAGCGATGGCGCCTACGAGCTGCGATACGGGGGCGCTGTGGAAACCGGCGGCGAGTACGCCTACTTCAACCTTGCTCTGGTAGACCCAGCGTGCGAAGTTGAGAGTGCCGAGTCAGGCAGCGGCGGCCGCGTCACGGAGGGGCTCTGGATTCAATTTGAGAGGCGCCAGTTCGGTGGGCGCGCTGGCGGCGGCGTTCGATACGCCGCCTGGCCTCCTTCGCCCTTCCCAGACAACGACTGGGTGGTGCACGGCGTTTTCGAGCTGGACGACACCCCGGAGGCGAATCCGTTTGAGGAGGGCTCGCTCCACGCTCCCCCCAGCGAGGCCCAGCCCATAGACTTCTACATTGATGGCATCGAGGTCACTCAGGCCATCCAGTGCTTCGACCAGACGGAGGGAGACACAGGACAGGTTTGCACCAAGGACAACGATCTGCCGCTGGTGGCGGGCAAGCTGGCCGTGGTGCGAGTTTATGCCACTGTGAACCTGTCGTGTGCGCAAGTCACCAGCCAGGGCAAGATTCGCGTAGACTTGAACTATGCCCAGGGCCTAAGTGCCCAAGGCGTGGGAAGCTACTTCACGGTGTATTGTGGGTCCAAGTCCGATCGGCGCGAGGAAACGTATTTCCCGGCTACAGCCAATTTCTATCTGACTGTGCCCACCGCCGGCACGGTGAGCTTCTGGGCCGAGGTGAACAAAGACCAGTCCCGGTTCGAAGGGAACTACAATAACAATCGCTACCCGGCCACAGGCACATTGGACATCGAGTTCAAGGCCCGCAAGGCTCTGAGCATTGGCTATGTCATGATAGACTATCACCCCAAGCCGTCCCAACTTTCTTACAAGAAGTTCGCGGGGAGTTCCAAGCCCAGCGCAACCTGGGTCGCCTCGAAAGACGCTTATGAGCTCGCAGAAGCCATCTATCCGCTCGACACCTTCAACTATTACAAGTTCGGATCGGGTTGGCTCTACTACTCGGATATTGATGTGCGGGACGACCATGGCAGCAAGCTCCTGGCAAAACTCACCAAGGATTGGGAATACTGGAAGCTGTCGGGGAAGCAGATGCCGGACCAATTCTTTGGCTGGCTGCCAGACAAGGCTAATGAAGATGCCGGTGGGTGGGGGGGTACAGCCGATGCGCCGCCCCCCGTGTACAGCGGCAAGGGACGGGCCGCCATAGGCGTAGAAGGATCAAATGATCTCCTGCCCCACGAGGTGGGCCACAATCTGAAGCTCTACCACGCACCCTGCCCGGCTGCAGGACAGCCCGACGCACCCTCAGGCATTGACCCCAGTTGGCCCTACGCCAACGGCTATGTCAACGAGGTGCCCTTCCGCGTCGCCTACGGTATTCCGGGATACGCCACGGATGCCGACATCATGAGCTACTGCTATCCCAAGTGGATCTCGCCATACCACTGGAAGAAGCTCTTCAACGAGTTGGCTCCCTCCACCACGACGAGTAGCGCTACCGTCTCCGAGCCACAACCCTACGTCCTGGTCAGTGGATTGGTGGGCGACGACGATACCGGCCAGCTCGATCCGCTCGTCGTCGTGGAATCGAACGCTGCACTGGACACGCCGGCAGGCGGCGAATACTGCCTGGCCTTCTATCACCTGTCCGATGATCCCCTGGCCGCCTATTGCTTCGATCTGTCCTTCGTGCCGCCGGAATCGGCTGAGCCAGTGGGCGTCGCTCCCTTCGCCTACGCCCTGCCCTATCCTGTGGAGACGACCCGGGTGGCTCTCCTCCACGATGAGACGCTGTTGGCCGAGAGGGCCGCCAGCCCGAGCACTCCGGAGCTCTCCCTTGAGTCACCCGGCGGTGGCGAGACCTGGTATGACATCCACACGGTGGCCTGGACTGCCGAGGATGCCGACGGCGACGATCTGACCTTCGCCGTCTTCTACAGCAACGACGGCGGCGGGACGTGGACGCCGGTGGCCACGGACCTCACGGAGCCCAGCTACCGGCTCGACACGACGTCGCTGCCGGGCGGTGGGGAGGTGTTGATCCGCGTACTGGCCAGCGACGGCTTCCACACCACGATCGCTGACTCGCCGTCCTTCTCCATCCCGACCAAGGCGCCCGATGTGTACGTCACCACACCGAGCGAGGGCGATCTACTGCCGCCAGAGCAGGCCCTGTACCTGGACGGCTCGGCCTACGATCCGGAGGACGGTGCACTCTCAGCCGCTGCGCTGTCCTGGTGGTCGGACCGAGACGGGCTTCTGGGCCGTGGCGCGACAGTGATCGTGCCGGGGCTCACCCTCTCCCCTGGTTGGCACACCCTCACCCTGAGGGCTGCTGATAGCAATGAGCAGATAGGATCGGCCCGCATCAACATCTTCGTCGGCCATCGGATCTATCTGCCCATCATCTTGAAGAACTACTCGTGAAACTGGAGGGATAGGTCTTGGACAGCGAAGCGAAGCCACCTGTGCGATGGATGCAGGTGGCTTCGCTCTTGGCTGGCCTGTGAACTTCTCTTGTCCTTTTGCAATGCTCAGGGTATAATGGTTGCAGTGAGGAAAACAGGATACCATTTTCGCAAGGAGGGGAGAAAATGCAAGCCGTAAGGATATTGACGATAGTGACTTTGGTGGTCATGTTGACTTTGCTCTTGGTCACTAGTTTTACCTTGGCCGGCCTGGCCGATGCACACGGGAAAACCGCAGCGGTGGCCATCGCTTCCGATGCCTGTACGTACTACGTGGCTCCCGACGGCAGCGACAGCGACCCCGGCACCGAAACGCAGCCCTGGGCCACCTTCCAGCACGCCGCCGATACCGCTCAGGCCGGCGATACCGTCTGTTTCCGGGAGGGCACCTATCCCACCGACGAGACCCACCTGACCCAATCGGGCACGAGCCAGGCTTTTATCACCTTCATCGCCTATCCCGGCGAGATGCCTGTCTTGGACGGCGGGGGCAGCGTGGGCGAACTGTTGATCCTGGATCAGGGCACGTCCTATGTGCGCATCAGCGGCTTCACTCTGCACAACTTCACCATCTGGGGGATGGAACTGTCCGGGGAGAACCGCCACATTCAATTGGACCACCTGGACATCGGCGGCGGCGAGGCCAGTATCCGATTCACCTACGGCGAGACGGAGGGTCCGCCGGCTGAGGGGCCGGTGGAATACGTCACCCTGGAAGACAGCACCATCCACGGCAGCCAGTACTCGGCGGTGGATTGCACTCCCGGCCCCTGTAACAACATGATCATCCGCCGGGTGGAGATTTACAACACCGGGCTGGTGGGCGAGGCTTTTTATGGCTCCGATGGTCTGGAGTTCGCCCGAGGTTATCCTGTCCTGGTGGAAGATTGCACCGTTCACGACAACGGCGGGGATGGGATTGACCTCAACTCCCGCGACCGGGCCGGCCACGCGACCGGCGTCGTCGTGCGCCGCAACCGTGTGGTGCGCAACCACCTGAATGGCATCAAGTTGTGGGCCGGGGGACGGATGGAGAACAACGTCGTCTGGGGTCAGGGGAATAGCGCGGTGTGGGTGGGCACCTTTCCCAGTACTGTGGAGGTGGTCAACAACACCATCGCCTACAATATGTGGGACTTGGCTTATAGTGAGCGCAACTGGGCTTTCGTGGCGGGCTACCCGGAGGAGATGGCCTCGCCGCCGGTGACGCTGACGTTGCTGAACAACCTCTTTGCCTTCAACGCCAATCCCACCGATGGCGGCCCCACGGGCATCTACCTGGGGCCGGGGGTCAACCTGGTGGACGAGGGGCATAATCTCTACTACAGTCGAGAGGACGGCGAGATCACGGCTGAGTTTGTGAGCGGGCGCGATTCGGACTTCACCCGCGCCGAGATCACCGATGGCACCTGGACGGCCTTCAGCGGTCAGGGCCAGGGAGATGTGACGATTGCCCCACTCTTTGTGTCCGACTGGCCGGGGGTGGATTTACATTTGCAGGCGGACAGCCCCCCTGTGGACGCTGGCAGCGCCGACGGTGCACCTGCCGATGACGTCGAAGGTCGCCCCCGCGACGCCGCACCCGACATCGGGGCCTACGAATGGGGGGCGACCATGGCGACGCCAACTCCCACCGGCACGACCACGCCCACCACCGTGCCCGCTTCGCGGCGGATCTACCTGCCGCTTATCCTGAAGGACTATGCTCCCTCCCCGACGCCCACTGCGACCGGCACAGCTACGGCCACGCCCACTACTGTGACACTGACCGTGACCAGCACGGCTACGCCGACGCCCACCGCAGTTACGCCCACTCCTACGCCTACCGGTCCAGCCGGGCAGGCGATCATCGTGGATCACACCGCCACCGACCTCAGCCAAATCCCGGCCTACTGGCTTGAGCAGGCCAAGCAGCTTACCATCTGGTCCTACGGCTCCACCTCGCATGGCACCCAACTATGGGCTGGCGCCGACTATCTGAGCGAGTACGTGAACCCGCCCACGTACAACTTCGCCAGGGCCTGGCGAACCCCTCCCGGCCAGAGCTCTTCGCCCCGCCTGCGCATGGGCTACGACGACGAATGGTCGTGGGACCCCGACGAGTTTCTAGCTACAGCCCGCGACCTGCTAGACGATGCCCCAACCGCGACCGCTTTCATGTGGTCCTGGTGTGGGGAAATGTCGGAGCCGGAAACCCCAGCGCAGCAATACTTGAACATGATGACCCAACTGGAAACCGAATACCCGAACGTGCGCTTTGTCTACATGACCGGCCACACCGACGGCGGCAGCGGCGAGCTGGCCTACAACAATGGCCTGGTCCGGCAATACGTCCAGGATCACGGCAAGGTGCTGTATGACTTTGCCGACATTGAGAGTTATGACCCGGACGGGACCTACTATCCAGACACGGACGATAGTTGCCCCTGGTGCTATACGTGGTGCAGCGATTACCCTGAAGATTGTGTCAACCTCCCGTCAACTGACGACGAGTGTCAACACTCGCATGGCTTCAATTGCAAGCTCAAGGGGCAGGCGCTTTGGTGGCTGTCCGCTCGCCTGGCCGGATGGGATGGGATGTAGGTTAGCTTGCACTTTTCGGGCCTCGCCTTCGACCGGCCTGGCTGGGCTGTGATCTCTACTCACGACGACGATGCGGCCTCTCACACCTGGATGGACGACCAGGTTTTCCTCGTCGAGCTCAAGGCGGGCGGGCGGGTGGTGCGGCTGGCGCATACCCACTCACTGGTGGACGAGAGCCAGCCGGTGGAGTACTACTACTGGGCCGAGCCGCACGCCAGTGCCAACCCCGACCTGACGCGGGTCATCTTTACGACCAACTGGGGTCGCTTTGACACAGGCGAGGTGGAGATGTTCATGATCGCCCTGCCGTCAGACTGGCCCGAGCGGCTGCCATAACCTATAGATAACGAGTAAAGGAGGGGGAAAATGCAAATCAGAAGAACAACGACGATAGCAGCGGTTGTAGCCATCTTGCTCTTGGCCGCCAGCTCTACCCTGGCTCGCCCACAGGGCCGCCTGACCGCCGACAACCCCAACCCGCCCGCCTCTCCCGTCAAGCTCATCTTCATTCACCACTCTTGCGGAGAGAACTGGCTGTCCGATTGGGACGGCGGCCTGGGGCTGGCCCTGCGCAGCAACAACTACTTCGTCAGCGATACCAACTACGGCTGGGGGCCAAATAGCATCGGCGATAACACCGACATCGGCCACTGGTGGGACTGGTTCTGTGGCCCCAACAGCACTACCTACCTGGGCGCCCTCTACACCGAATACGACCAGCACTCCAGCTACTCCCGTTTGTCCACCGATCCCGGCGGAGAGAACGAGATCATCATGTTCAAATCCTGCTATCCCAACTCTAACCTGGGGGGGAGTCCGGACGATCCGCCTGAGCCGCCCGGCGAGTGGCTCACGGTGGGCGGCGCCAAGTACATTTATAACACCATCCGGGACTACTTTGAAACCCGCACGGACAAGCTCTTTGTCGTCATCACTGCCCCCCCCGTCACGCCGGGTGATAGCTGGGAGCCTCCAGCCAACGCCCGCGCCTTCAACAATTGGCTGGTCAACGACTGGCTGGACGGCTATCCCTACGACAACGTGGCCGTCTTCGACTTCTACAACGTCCTGACCTCCAATGGCGGCAATGCCAACACCAACGACCTGGACTGGGAGAGCGGCAACCACCACCGCTGGTGGAACGGCGCGGTGCAGCACGTTAAGGGTGTGAGCAACAATTACTCGGCCTACGGCGGTGGCAGTGGTGGGGGCAGCCATCCCACCGCCGCCGGCAACCAGAAGGCCACCGGCGAGTTCGTCCCCCTGCTCAACGTCTACTACAATCGTTGGGCAGGGGGGGCGGAGACGCCCACTCCCACTACCACCGGCCCACCATCCACAGCCACCCCGACGGCGACAGCGACGGCCACGCGCACCCTCCCCCCGTCCACGGCTACAGCGACGGCCAGCCCTACGCCCACGCCGACGGGAACGCCGCCCACGGGCCAGCAGACCATGACCTTCCAGAACGGTGTCTACCCCGATGCCAGTTACGCCGGCACCACAGATGCGACCATCACCACCTGGAGCGGCAATAGCTACGCCAACCTGGGTGGCCTGGAGTATCTGCAGGTGGGCGAGACGGGTGACGCCGACGAATTCCGCTTTCTGGTGCGTTTCGAACTCAACGGCTGGCTGCCGGCCGACATCCAGATCAACGAGGCCTGGCTGGAGTTGCGTGCCTACGACGGTGGCTACGATGACGACCCACACGACGTGGTAGCTCATCGCGTCATCGAAGAGTGGGTTGAGGGTGACGGGTGGGATCTGGAGGCCGACGGTCGGGGTGAGGGCGTCACCTGGATGACGGCCCGCCCTGGTGTGAACTGGGCAACTCCAGGGGGGGACTTCGATCTGGCGGAGCTGGATCGAGTGACAGTGGCAGCCAATCCGGACGGCTGGTACCGCTGGGACGTGACCTCGGCCGTCCGCGCCTGGGCAGATGGCACAGCCTCGAATCATGGCCTGCTCCTGGAGCCGGACAACGCCCCCTGGGCACACCACGAGTTCCGCTCCAGCGAGTACAGTACCCCCAACCTGCGCTCCCGCCTGATAGTCGCCTACACGGTGGGAGGCGCTGACACACCGACGCCGACGCCCAGCGCCACCCCTGTCAGCCCAGGCCTGCCCGACCTGATTGTCAACTCGATGAAGATTGAACTGGAGACGGGCGATTCCTGCGACTACACCTCGACGCAACTGGGCGTGCGAGTGTGGGTTGAAAACATCGGCGGCGGCGATGCCTGTCCCTTCGTGGTGGACGTCAACGGGTCGCAGCAAGACATCACCTCAGGGCTGGCAGCCGGTCAGATCACATCAACGTGGCTGGCTGACTCCTATGTCTGGCCGGGCGCTGATAACACCGCCTTTGCCGATGCCACCTTCCTGGTTGAGGAAAGCAGCGAGGACAACAACCAACTCACCCAGTTGCTGCCGATGCCGACGCTGCCGCCGACCTGCACCCCCACGCCCACTTCTACACCACCGACCTACCGTTTTGTCTACCTGCCCCTCATCCTGAAGAATTGGTCAGTCCCACTCCCCACGCCCACGCCGACGCCCACAACAGTCATCCCTGCCGGTCTCATCCAACCGGCTGACCTGGTGTATGAGGGCGCGTTCAGGTTGCCGGACGGGCCGCCGGAAATCGGCTGGGAATGGAGCGGCGCGGCCATGGCCTATTATCCCGATGGCGATCCCAGCGGCCCGGCGGACGGGTATCCCGGCTCCATTTTCGGCGCCGGGCACAACTGGAATCAGTACGTCTCGGAGATCAGCATCCCTGTCCCGGTCAACTCCCCGAGCAGGGACGTGAACCAACTGAATACCGCAGCCACCTTGCAGGGTTTCTACAACATCCGTGGTGATCTGTTTGGCGAGTTTGAGATTCCCCGCGTGGGGCTGGAATATCTGCCTGCCCAGGGCGCGCAAACCACGGGCAAGCTGTATTTCTGCTGGGCGCAGCACATGGGGGAAGGCGACACCAACCCCTCCCACGGCTGGTGCGAGTTGAGCCTCTCTAATCCCCAGACCGCCGGGGCGTGGCGCATCGGGAACTACTGGAACTACGTCACCACGGACTACATCTTCGCCATTCCCCAGGCCTGGGCCGATGCCTGCACGCCGGGGATGTATCTCGCCACCGGGCGGTTCAGGGACGGCGGCCAGGGGGCACAAGGGCCGTCTCTGCTCGCTTACGGGCCGTGGAACGAGGGCAATCCGCCGGCGCCCGGCAGCACGCTCCCGGCTGTGTCCTTGCTTTTGTACGGCAATGCCTACACGCCAGGTAGCCCCACCATGAATAACTACCAACACTCCGACGAATGGGCTGGAGGGGCCTGGCTGACAGCCGGCAACAAAGCCGCCGTCATCTTCGTCGGCACCAAGGGCACGGGAGACTGTTGGTACGGCTGCTCCGATGGAACCGTGTGGCCAGATGAGCCTCCTTTCCCCCCTGACTGTCCTGAGAGAGGCTGGTGGAGCACCGCCTTCGAAGGGCAGATACTCTTTTACGACCCCGCCGACCTGGCTGCAGTGGCCAGAGGCGATATGGAGACCTGGGAACCCCAGCCCTACGCCACGCTGAACGTTGACCAATACCTGTACCACGTCGAATCCAGTCAGCAGAAGGAACACGTTGGCGCGGCCAGCTTCGACCGCCAACGAGGTCTGTTGTACGTTTTCGAGCCATTGGCCGATGGGGACAAGTCACTGGTACACGTCTGGAGAATAGCGGGATGATGTTCACCTATATTCATCGCTGAGGGAGGAAAAAATGCGAATCCGAACGACTTTGATTACCATTGTGCTGCTGGTAGCCGTGACGGTGCTGCTCATCACTGGCCTGGCGGCGGACGGTCGGCCGCTCCAGGGTCTTGACGCCGCCAACGCTATCACCCTGACTTCCAACTGCCAGGATCTGCTGACCAACGGTGACTTCGAGGCCGGTTCGTTCCCGCCCTGGGACAGTTGGGGCAGTGTCAGCTTGGGGTCAGGGCACAACAGTGCCTATGGCGCCTGGCTGGGCGGCACCAACAACGCTGCAGGTGAGCTGTGGCAAGGTGTGGCCATCCCGGCCGATGCCAACTCAGTGCCGCTAGAGTTCTGGTGGCTCGCCGAAAGCACGGAGGAGCAGCCCGGCGATGCTGTAAATGTGATCGTCCAGTACGGTGACGAGCAGAGCGACCTGCTGCGCACGTTGCCAGCCGTGGATCCCCTGGGCCAGTGGCGACAGGAGGTGGTAGACCTGGCCGCCTACGCAGGTCAGGAGGTAACTGTGACCTTCCTGGTGCATACCGACGATGAGGTGCTTAGTATCTTCGGGCTGGACGACGTCAGCCTGAAGGCCTCCGGGGCGACGACACCCACGCCGACCTCCACGCCCACCGGCACGGTCTCACCCCCACCCGGCCAGCGCGTCTACCTGCCGCTGATCCAGAAAAGCCCCACTCAGCCGACCCCGACGCCAACGCCCACATCCACGCCAACGGGGACGCCAGCTTTAGTCGTCAATACTACTGACGGCACGGACGATGGAGCGTGTGACGCAACCCACTGTTCTATATTCGAGGCCGTTAACGCCGCTAACTTCAACCCAGGTCCAGACACCATCACTTTCAACATCCCCAGCAGCGATCAGGGTTGCGACGGCGCCGGCGTGTGCACCATCCGCCCCACCTCCTACTCCCTGTACCTGAGCGACGACGAAACGACCATTGATGGCTACACCCAGCCCGGCGCCAGTCCCAATACCACCCCCTTCGGCCAGTCCATCAACGCCGTGTTGAAGATCGTCCTGGACGGATCCCTCCTCCCGGAGTGCTGCTACTCTGGGGTAGACATCCGCAGCTCGAACAATGTGGTGCGGAGCCTGGTGATCCAGCGATTCTACACCGGCATAGACGTTGTGGACGCTGACGGCAATCGGTTCGAGGGGAACTTCGTCGGCACGGACGTCCAGGGCAAGACTGGGTTGGGAAATCGCTGCAGTGGAATCTCCATCTCCGGCGTCCAGGGAGGGGCTGGATCGTCCAACAACGTGGTTGGCGGAAGCGCTCCGCAGGCCCGCAACCTCATCTCCAGCAACGGCTGCGTAGGGGTGGAAATCGGGCCGACGGGGAACAACCGGGTGCAGGGGAACTACGTGGGCAGCGACGTCACCGGAACGGCGGCTCTGCCCAACAATACCGATGGCGTCTACATATTCAATGTCTCACAGGATAATCTGATCGGTGGCGCGGCTGAGGGCCAGGCGAACCTCATCGCTTTTAACGGCGGTGATGGGGTGGAAGTCTCGGGTGGCTACGGGGCGAAGCACAACACCATCGCTCGAAACCGTATCCACAACAACACGGGCAAGGGCATCGCACTTCGCAGCGGCGGCAATGAGGGACTGGCCGCGCCAGTGATCACCACCGCCAGCGCCACCCAGGTCTCCGGCACAGCTTGTGCCAACTGCACCATCGAGGTGTTCTCTGACGCCAACGACGAGGGGGCGCTCTACGAGGGCACCACCACAGCCAATGCTTCAGGCAACTGGACGCTCACCAAAGCCGGCGGGCTGACCGGCCCATACGTGACGGCCACCGCCACCGATGCCAACGGCAACACTTCGGAGTTCTCGGCAGCCGTTAGCGTGCCTTAGGTTACTCCATGCGAGTGTTTGGTTGATCAAAACAGGAGGTCGAATCATGCGACAAAAGCGCACATGGCTTATCCTGGCGATTGCGGCGACCAGTCTACTGGTCGGCCTGGCTTTCCACACCGACTTGTCCAGGGCAATTTCGGCCCTCGCCCCCACCAGCATCGCCCAGGTCTGGGCCAACGAGGGCGGCGATAAGGTCTGGCGCTCCGAACTGCGCGCTACGGACGATTCCAACGCGGTGCTCAACTCGGTGTGGGACGGCACAGGCATCGCCCTGTTCGGCGCGCGCAACGAGGTGGTGGCCTTCAACCTGGTGCTGGAAGCGCCCACGACCAGTGCTACCAACGTCAGCGTGAGCCTGACCTCGCTGACCGGTCCCGGCGGCGCTACCATCACGACCACGCCGGCCAGCGGCGACGGCGCGTTCAACTACGTCGGACGCAACCCTTCGACAGGCTCAGGACGCCGCATCGAGCTGTTCTATGTGCGCTACCTGGAGATCGAGGGCCTCAGCGTTGACCTGGCCTACAACGACTACGACGAGCGCCACATCCCAGAGCGCTGCCGCCGCTCTTACGACGAAAATGGGATCAGCACGCTGGCCGCGTCCGTCAACCCCACGCGCGCCGCTGAGATCGTCAACGAGATGGTTCCAAAAGCGCTGTGGGAATACGGCGTGGAGGACCCAGGCGACCCGACCTGGGTGCGCACCGACATCAGTTGGTCCATTGATCCCGACGATTGGGAGGCAGCGCGGGCAGAACTGGCGGACACTATCGAGGGTGTATTGACTTGCCCGGATTTCGACGGCGACGGCGACGTGGACATCGCCGACATCATGCTGGTGGCCATCCGCTGGCACACCGCTGTGGGCGACGACGACTACGACCCCCTCTACGACCTGGATGGCAACGGCAGAATTGACATCGTGGACATCATGCTGGTGGCGATACACTGGGGTGAAGACTGCACCGAACCCACGCCCACTCCCACGCCAACGCCCACCCCCACCCCGACGGCCACGGCAACAAGCACCCCAACCCCGACGGCCACGCCGTCTCAACCCCAGCCGCCCCCTGAGGTGGCCGGTTGCCCCGTGTTTCCCGCCGACAACGTCTGGAACGTGCCCGTGGACACCTTGCCCCTGGATCCCAACTCGGCTGCCTACGTCGCCACCATCGGCGCTAATGCCCACCTGCATCCCGACTTCGGCTCCGGAACCTGGGAAGGTGAACCCATCGGCATCCCCTACGTGGACGTGCCGGGCAGCCAGCCCCTGGTGGACGTCGTTTTTGAATACGCCGACGAAAGCGATCCCGGCCCCTACCCCATCCCTCCCGATGCGCCTATTGAGGGCGGGCCGGATAGCGACGGCGACCGCCATGTGCTGATCTTGGAACGCGACAACTGCATCCTGTACGAGCTGTACGATGCCTGGCCGCAGCAGGATGGCAGTTGGGAGGCCGTCTCTGGCGCCATGTTCGATCTCAACTCCCACGCCCTCCGGCCAGCGAGCTGGACCTCGGCCGACGCGGCGGGTCTGCCCATCCTGGCGGGGCTGGTGCGCTACGACGAGGTGGCCAGCGGCGAGATCCGCCACGCCATCCGCGTCACCGCGCCGCAGACCCGCCGGGAGTACATCTGGCCGGCGCGCCACTGCGCTTCGAGTCTGGGCGGGTCGCAATACCCGCCCATGGGCCAGCGCTTTCGCCTGAAGGCCGACTTCGACATCTCAGGCTTTTCGACTGAGGTGCAGGTCATCCTCCAGGCGCTCAAGAAATATGGCATGATGCTGGCCGACAACGGCTCGCCCTGGTTCATCTCCGGCCACCCTGACGAGCGTTGGAACAACGACGTGCTCGTCTCTCAGTTGCATCAAGTCAAGGGATCGAACTTTGAAGCAGTGGACGTATCGTCGCTGATGGTGAATCCCAATTCGGGCCAGGCCCAGAGCCCGTAAAGGACGCTTCGAGTTTCGAGTTTTGGGTTTCGGGTCTTGAGTTTCTCATCTTCCGCAGCTCGTAACTCGACAATGTTAGATTTCATCCCAGGTGTCATTGCGAGTCGGCCATGGCGCGGCCCGCCATTCTAAAGGACAGAAACTTTCTGGTGTCATTGCGAGGAGGCGGTTTTTGCCGACGAAGCAATCCCCACCGTTGCTTGCATTTGAGGGCGGGAGATTGCTTCGCTCCGCTCGCAATGACAGGCAAGTTTCTGAGTAGGCGTGCTGTTTGCGACGAGGCAATCCCCTGGCGCGCCTGGAGATTGCCTCGGCGCTCTGCTCCTCGCAATGACAGTCGGAATTTAACATTGTCAAGCTAATCTCCAATCTCCAACATCCAGAGGTAAACATGCACATTCTCATCGCGGATGACGAAACCCCAGCCCGGAGCGAACCGCGTTACATTAGCTGTGCCCTGGTTTTCCGGCGCCTACCTCGTTCGCATGGCCGATGAGGCGCGAACGCAGATCCCCATGTCGAGACGCTACGCGGTGCATCTGAAAAAGATAACCGGGTGGCGATGAGATGAAGTATCATTTCGAAAGGAGAAAAAATGTCTATCAAAAGAGTATCGCTGATTGTTCTAATTGCCATCGCCGTCGTGCTGGTCGTGGGAGCCGTCCCTCGGATTGTTGGCACAGGCCAGGCATTGTCCCCGGCCCAGGAGCCAGATTCCTCGGACGAGATCGTCTCTCAGCCCGGTGACCTTGACGACGAGGTCGGACCTCGGGTCGCCGATGAGATCGAATACTCTACTGAAGGCCGTCTGGCGACTTCAGCCACAGCACCGGCAACCTCCGTCCCACACTTGGGCGGTGAGATTGTTATCTCGGCCCTCGAAAATGAACAGCACCTGCCGGCTGTAGCCTACAACTGGAAGCACAATGAGTACCTGGTCGTCTGGCATAACACCTGGGGCGGTGGTGGTCGCGACATCTATGCCCAGCGGATCACAAGCGGGGGGGAGCTGAAGAGTTGGTTCGCTGTCACGGCAGGTCCCAATGACCGGGCACAGCCTTCTGTGGCCTACGATCCCGTCAACGACCGCTACCTGGTGGTGTGGATCTACGACGTCTGGGGCGACGGCAGCGACTGGGATGTTTATGGGCGTTTCATCCCCTGGAATGGTCCCAGTGCCAGTTTGCCAGAATTCAGCATCTGCAACTGGACCACAAAGCAATGGAACCCACAAGTAGCCTATGCCCGGGCACAGGAAGAGTTCTTGGTCGTCTGGTGGACTGAGCACCCCTCCGTGCCGGCTTATGTCAGCGGGCGCCGGGTTTTTGCCGACGGGAGTGGATTCCCCCCTGGCGACGGCTTCACCATCGCTGTTCATGCGACAGAGAACCGTGTCAGCCCTGACGTCGCTTACAATCTGGCGCGTAACGAGTACCTGGTGACCTACGACAATGCTTTTGACGTCTACGCGGTGCGCCTGAGGGGGGATGGCGTCGCGTTGGGCGGAGGCGAATTCGGGGTAGCCGGGTGGCCTGACGCTGAAATGCGCCCGGTTGTGGCTGCTTGCGACGCAGCCGACCAGTACCTGGTGGCCTGGCAATCGCTCCAACCGGCAGGCCACTACGATCTCTATGCACGATTTGTTACCGGCGACGGTACGCCGGATAGCGTCCACTTGATCTATGATACCCCCGTTGGGGAGGTGGAACCGGACATAGCCTGTAATCTGAACGGGCAGCAGTACCTGGTGGTCTGGCAGCAACAGTACAGCAGTGCTGTGGGACCTTACGGCGTCTGGGGCCGGCTGGTGTACCCTGACAGGAGCACGGGCGCGGCGTTTGGGATTGTAGCTCCCATCGGTGGCATTACGGCGGAATTCACCAATCCGGCCGTAGCCGGGGGCCATACAAACTATTTGGTAGCCTGGGAACACGATCGTGCAGGCACCTCCTACCAGGACATCCACGGGCGACTCATCTCGCCGTACGCGGTGTTTTTGCCGTTGGTGGTACGCAACTTCCAGTAAAACGGTGGGTAGTGGTTAAGTGGAAGATGCTCGTATCGCTCACTCTTTCTTCAATCCGCCGTCCTCCCCTCTCCACTTAGCCAATCGCTCCTCTATCAGCTTCTCATAACCTTGATCGCCAGGCTTGTAGTAACGGCGACCCACGAGCTCGTTGGGCAGGTACTGCTGGGGAATGTGGTGACCGGGGTAGTCGTGGGGATACTTGTAGCCTGCGCCGTGGCCCAGGGCTTTGCCGTCCCGGCTGGCGTCCTTGAGGTGATTTGGCGCCTCGGTCTTGCCCTCGGCTTCGACTTCAGCCAAAGCCTTGAAATAGGCCCCCATCGAATTGCTCTTTGGCGCGGTGGCCAGGTAGACCGTGGCTTCGGCCAGGTGATACTGGGCCTCCGGAAGCCCTACCCACTCCAGCGCGCGGGCACAGGCGGCGGCCACGGCAATGGCCATGGGATCGGCCAGGCCGATGTCCTCTGAGGCGAGAATCAGCAGGCGACGCATGATGAACCTGGGGTCCTCACCAGCGTAGATCATCTTCGCCAGCCAGTACAGGGCCGCATCTGGGTCAGAGCCGCGCACCGACTTGATGAACGCGCTGATGGTGTCGTAGTGCTCGTCGCCAGCTCTGTCGTAGCGCACCGCTCGGCGCTGGATGGAGTCCTGGGCGACGGTGAGGTCAAGGTGGATGGTGCCGTCGGGGTCGGGTGGAGTGGACTCTACGGCTAGCTCAAGGGCATTCAGCGCTGTTCGGGCATCGCCGCCGGCCACGTGGGCCAGGTGCTCTATGGCCTCATCGGTGATGTCAATCTGACGCTGGCCGTAGCCTCGCTCAGGGTCCTGCAGCGCCCGGCGCAGTATGATCAGCGTTTGCTTTTCGGCCAGCGGTCGAAGTTGGAAGACGCGCGACCTTGACAGAAGTGGTCCAATGATCTCGAAATATGGGTTCTCGGTGGTTGAACCTATGAGGATGACAGTCCCATCTTCCACGTGGGGCAACAGGGCATCCTGCTGCGCTTTGTTGAACCGATGGATCTCATCAACGAGGAGAATGGTACGCTGGCCGTAGAGGTTTCGCCTTTCCTTCGCCTCGGCGACGATCCTGCGGATGTCGGCCACGCCGGCCATCACTGCGCTGAGAGTCTCAAAATGGGATTTGGTGGTGTTGGCGATGATCATGGCCAGGGAGGTCTTGCCTGTTCCTGGCGGGCCCCAGAGGACGATGCTGGAGAAGAGCCGGTCGGTCTCGATGGCCCGGCGCAAGAGCTTCCCCGGCCCCGCGATTTCCTCCTGGCCCACGAACTCCTCTAGCGTGCGAGGTCGCATGCGGGCTGCCAGCGGTGCTTCTTGGCTGATTTGGTCCAGACGACTGTGCTCGAAAAGGTTCATCGTGCCATCTCCTCGGAAGCGTTGCTGGTTGCGGGTGCTGGCTTTATTATAGCACGAAGGGTGCTCTCTGTCTATTTTGCTTCTGCCGTCCTTTTGTGATAGAATACCGGGTAGTGGTAAAGAAGTAAGTGATGGCCTCGCGAGTTCGCTGGCTGAGTAGGAGCCCTTCGACAAGCTCAGGATAAACTCAGCGACGTATCGAAGCCGAGAACGAGCCTGCAAGTGCCGCTCACCCTTGATTTCGATACGCTGGCGCTACTCAATCAGCGGGTTCGCTGCAGGCCGCAAAGTATCATCACTTACCGCCTGGGGCCTGGGTCTGGCGATCCAGGCCGAGCGGAATGAGTATTGGGAGAACACATGCCTGGTTCAGTTGCCATACCCATCGTCGTGCTCTTAGCAGGCGCCCTGGCGCTTTTGCTCCTGAACAGAGCTGCGGGGCCTCGAAATCGGAGTCCCCTGACTCTAGTGATAGTCGGCATGGCTTTTCTGGCTCTGCTTACTCTCGCCAGGGACTTGTCAGCCAACACCACCATCTCCCGCTGGCGTCCCTTCTTGGGGAGCGAACTGGCTTACCACGTTGATGGGTTAGCTTTCCTCTTCGCCACACTGATGGCCCTGGTGGGACTGGCTACTATCACTCCGGGGCTAGGCTGCTCCGAATACTCAGAAGGTTCATCCCATGCTACTCTACTGGCGCTCCTGGCCGCTGGCTTCAGTTTCGTCTTCTCGGCTAACTTGATCACCCTGTGCACAAGCTGGGTCATCTTTGATCTGGCTTTCCTCTGGGCCCTCGCTGCCAGCGACCGTGGTGAATCAGGGACGACTTCCCCCCCAGGGTTGGGGGGGACTGAGGGGGGGCGGCTGATGAGGATAGTCCCCCGCGTTCTGAACCTCAGTTGCCTGGCTTGTCTGAGCTTGCTGGCGGCAGCCTTGCTTCCAGGTGACGATGGCCTTTCTCTCAGGTCAAGTTCCATCTCCCTCCCTGTTTTCGGTCTCATTTTACTGGCAGCCCTGATGCGGGTAGGGCTCTATCCCCTTCACCTCTGGATTCCCATCGGCGTCGAAGGCAGGATGGCTGCCAGGGCCCTGCTCCACCTTGTTCCCGTCAGCGCCGGCCTGTATCTACTGGCCCGCCTCTCCGTCTGGGCCGGCGGCGTCCTGAGCTTGTCGAAGGGTGGAGGATTCCCCTATGGGCAAGCACTGATCATCGCTGGCAGCCTGGCTTTTTTAATTGGCGCTGTTCTGGCTTGGGTCGAGGCCGATCCTGGCAAGACCTTGTCCTTTGTGATGATCAGTCAGGTGGGCTACGCCGTCGCATCCCTGGCCATTGCCAAACCGCCTACGATAGTCGCTGTTCTGTCTTCGAGCCTGAACCTTGTCCTCTGCCTGGGCCTCCTCTTCTTGAGCCAAAACAGGTCCGAGCTGGGCAGTCTTTGGTCCAGAGCGGCCACAGGTCTGGCTATGGCTTCCCTGGCCGGAGTGCCTCTGACCCTGGGCTTTGCTGGTCGTTGGCATCTCTACCATTTCCTTCTGACAGGCGGCAACCCGGCTTTTTTGGCTCTGGGCTTATTGGCGGAGACTGTTCTATTCGCGGCCTTGTTCAAGGTGTGGGCAGCTATCTCCATTCGTGTCTTCCCGCCGGAGTTTGCTTACCAAAGGTCGTCCGTGGCAGGTGCAGCGTTACTGGCTGCGCCGGTCCTCATTCTGGGGCTGCACCTGCCTGCGTTGCGCCCCTTGATGGAGGCGTCCCCCTTCCCGACCTTGGCGGATTTGCTCCGCTCGACAACCATGGCCCAATGGGCTGTTCTGTTTCTACCTCTCCTGGGAGGGTACCTGTTCCAGCGTCATCATCGGAGGATCTTTGACCCGGTTGAGACTCTTTGGTTGAAGCTGGCGGCAGTACTTTGCCTGGAATGGCTTTATGGCTTCCTCGGGCAGATTGCAGGCGGAGTAGCGGGCGCTTTGCAGATTGTGGGGAGGGTGAGCGAAGGCAGGGGATACCTGGGTTGGATCGCTGTCGTGGGTCTTATGGCGTTCCTGCTCTTACGAAGCGGATAGCTGGAGAATCTATGCCTACTTTACCAGATGTCTTAGCCAAACTCTCATTCCTCACAACCACGCCGGCTGTCATCGGTTTGGTCATCACCGCCGGCCTCATCGTGGTCATCAGGGATTGGCGCTTCTCGCTGGCAGCGCTACTGGGGCAATACGTCCTGGTGGGCCTCTTGCTGACTCAACTCATCCAACCCCAGGTAGCCCTGACCAAGATACTCATCGGCGATCTGGTGTGTGTCGTCCTGTACCTGACGGCTCGCCTGGTCAGCGAGAGCAGCGAGGCGCTGCCATTGCAGCCGGAGGATAGCGACTTCCCCCTCAAAGTTGGGGGGGATCGAGGGGGGGAGGGCGTGGATGGCCGCTCACGCCGCCTTGCTCCTCCGACCTCCAACCCTTCGACCAGGCTCAGGGCAGGCCTCCAACCTCCAACCTCCAAGACCGGGGGAGAGGCCCCGCTGGCGGATTTCGCCTTTCGCCTTTTGGCTGCCCTCTTCGTGGGGTTGGCCGTCTACAGCCTGTCAAGGCGCTACCCTCTGCCTGAGGTACCGTCGGACGTTGGCTTTGCCTGCTACTGGCTGGCCTCGCTGGGCTTGTTGGTGCTGATGCTGACCGATGAGCCGCTGAAAGCCGGGATGGGGCTTCTCACCTTCATCACTGGCTTCGAGTTGTTCTTTTCCGTGCTGGAACGCAGCTTGAGCGTGGTCGGCTTCCTGGGGATAGCCAACTTCCTCATCGCTTTAGCCATTGCTTATCTAACCGGAGTCTCGGAAGCTGAATTGACGGCAGGGGAGGAGAGATGATAACTGCCCCCCTGTTCCTGATGGTCTTGCCCCTGGCTTTGGCCCCCGTGGTCTATCTCTTGCGCCGCTGGGCGCTCCTGGCGGCTTCTCTCGCTTCGGCCACGGCGCTGATCATGGCCAGCCTTTGCCTGGGTTTGACCTTCGACCGACCAGCCTCCGTGCTTGGCTTGGAGGTAGTCCTGGGCGAGCCGATGATGGTGCTGGGGCGGGAGTTCACCCTGGAGCTTGCCGGCGGCTTGACCGTGGGTTTCATTTGCCTGATAGCCGCCATCGCCTTCCTCTTCGCCTGGCGCGTGTCCCAGGGCGGCCTGTTTTTCCCTTTGGGCTTGATCATCCTGAGCTTGCTCAACGCGGCGGTCATGATCCGTCACTTCCTCTTCGCCGTTCTCTTCCTGTGGATAGCGAGCATCATTGCGGTCTTCGTCGTCCAGGGCGATAGGCAGGGCCCTTCGCTTCGACGTGTAAGCAAAGCGGCCTCAGGGCAAGCGACTGGGCCCTTCGACAGGCGCCGTCCTGAGCTTGCCGAAGGGCTCAGTACATCGCTCAGGGCAGGCCCAGGGCGCGGAGCTCTGCGCTATCTGGTCATGGTGAGCCTGGCTGTTCCCCCTTTGCTGATAACCCCCTGGCTGATAGACTTCCAGGCTCTCAACCCCGACAATCTGGCCCTCCTCCGTTACGCCGCCGTCCTCCTGGCAATAGGATTCGCCATCCTCCTGGCGGTGGTGCCCTTCCACAGTTGGGTCTCAGCCGTGGCCGCAGATGCCCCTCCTGTGGTAGCCGCCTTCGTTCTGACCATGACCAACGCCGTGGTGCTTTTGCTGATGCTGGAGCTCCTGCAATCTTACGCCTGGCTGCCCGAAAATCTCCAGGTCTTTCGTCTCCTGCGCATAGGTGGCCTTTTGATGGCCGCCCTTGGCGGGCTGCTGGCTTTCGCCCAACGGGATTTCGGCCATCTCCTGGGCTACGCGGTCTTGAGCGACATGGGGTGCACCCTGGTGGCTTTGGGCGTCGCTTCCCCAACGGCTCTTACCGCTGCCCTGTTGCAGGTTGCCTATCGCTCCGTGGGCTTGATGTTGACGGCCATGGGGCTGGCCGTGGTGCATCATCGTGTGGGAAGCGATTCCTTCGCCAATTTAGCTGGCGTGGCCAGGCGTTTGCCCCTTTCAACGGCTGGTCTCGTGCTGGGCGGCCTATCCCTGGCGGGGATGCCCCTGACTGCTGGCTTTCCCAGCCGATGGGCCATCTATCGCCTCCTCTCAGCACCTGATTTAGCTCTCGTCATGCTGCTATCCGGAGCAGGCGTGGCCTTTGGCTACCTGCGCGGCTTGAGTATCCTTCTAGCTCCGTCCCCTGAATCCAACGTGAAACGAGAGCCCATCATTGCTTCCCTCATGATCCTGGCGATGATCGTCCTCTGCCTGGGGCTGGGCCTCCGCCCGCAGTGGCTCCTGCCACCCATCCAGCGAGTGGTTGAGAGCTTCGGTTTCCTGGCCGCCCAACGATGAATCGTCGGGCTGAGAGGGCAAAGGGCGATAAATCGCCCTGGAATAGCCCGTTTCAGCGGGCTTCGGCTTTTTAGCCTGGCGATTTATCGCCAGGCTTCTTGATCGTTGGCAAATCCCCTGAAAGATGTTATAATACTCATAGCGCAGAGGACACCTGGCGTTGAAGCCATCCCGCAGGGCTGGCGGGAGAAGCTGGAGAATCGTGAGTATTTTGAGGAGTTGGCGATCAGGCTTGTGGAGATGAAGGAGAAGACGAGATGATGGCTTCTCTGGTAAACGTTTTCGTCAGTTCCACTTGGCTGGACCTGCAGCCAGAGCGAGAGGCAATAGAGAAAGCACTGCAACGGCTGAGGGAGACTAAGTTCGTCGGCATGGAGTACTTCGGCAGCCGGGACGAGGATACGCGTCGGGCCTCACTGGACGAAGTAGACCGTTGTCAGGTCTACATCGGCATCCTCGCTGGGCGCTATGGCTCCGGCATCACCGAGGCCGAATACCGCCGAGCACGGGAGCAGGGCCTGCCCTGCCGCATCTACTTCAAGGACAAAGCGCACATTCCTCCCGAGTGGTGGGAAACCGACCCCGAGAAAGCCGATCGGCTGGCAAGACTGAAGGAAGAATTGCGCCAGCACCACACTATCGATCATCCGCCTTTCACCACGCCCGATGGCCTGGCGGCCAACGTGACAGCCGACCTACACAACTGGTTGTTCGACGAGTACCTGCCCCCCCTGCTGGAAAAGGCAGCCCAGGGAGAGTTTCCCCGTGAGGAAGCCCAGGTCTTGCTCGCGGCGATCAAGGACCTGAACGCGCTGAACCAGGATCTGCTGGCGCAGCTGCGGGCGGCTGGGTATGTCGTCGCATGGGGCGAGCGGAGTGTGGCCATTGGCAGGGATGCCATCGGCGGCATCTTCATTACCGGCAATCACAACCAGGTCTTCGTTGGTGACTACGAACGCCTGCGTGATGCCTACATACCTCCCTGGTCGGTCTTCGAACGGGTGGACCTGAAGTGCTTCACCGGCCGGGAGTGGCTCCTGCAGGAGGTGGATTGCTTCTTGCATAAGCATGATCGGGGCGTTTTCATCCTAGAGGCTGGAGCTGGGCTGGGGAAGACGACCTTCCTGGCCTGGCTGTCGCGGGAGCGGGGCTACATCCACCACTTTGTGGAGCTGGCGCCGGGGTTGGAGGGGGTGGGCCGGGGGCTGAAGAACCTGGCTGCCCAACTGGTGCGGGCCTGGGAATTGAATCCCTACGTTGCCGAGGGCGTCCTGCCTGGGGCAGCCGCCCACCCCGACTTCCTCCAGAATTTGCTGGCCGAGGCCGCCCGGAAAAGGGATGAAGTGAAGCCGGGGGAGAAGATCATCCTGGTGGTGGATGCCCTGGACGAGGCTGGTACCCCCTACGATCAGAACGTTCTGGGTCTGCCCCGAGTACTGCCGGAAGGGGTGTACCTGATCGTCTCTGAGCGGCCGGTGGCGGTGACCATGCAGGTGGAGGCCCCACGCCGGGTCTTCCCCTTGTTGGCCGAGAGCGCTGAAAACCTGGCCGACATGCGCCGCTTCCTGGAAAAGGCAGCCACCTGGTCCGGCATTGTCCAGGCATTGGAAGAGAGCGGTTATAGGCCGGAGCAATTCACCACAACTTTGCTGGAAAAGTGCCGTGGGGTGTGGATCTATTTGCACTACGTGGTCCACGAGATTGAACGGAGCGAGCGGTCACCGCTGGACCTGGATGCCCTGCCGGATGGGATGACCCAATACTACGCCCGCTACTGGCAGCGCTGGCGGGACGAAGACGAAGTCAAGTGGTATGAGGTCTATCTACCTTTGTTGACCTCCCTGGCGGCAGCACAAGAGGCCGTCACCGTTGAGCGCTTGGCCGAGTGGGCTCATGTGAAGACGCCAGTGCAAAAACTGCGCCGATTGCTGAACGAGCGCTGGCGTCCCTTTCTAGCTATCGCTGAAGAGGGGCAGGATGCTTGCTATCGCTTCTATCACGCCACGCTGCGTGAGTTCTTTGACGGTCGGGTGGAGCACGAGAAGCTCACTGCGGCGGAAGAAGCGCTAGTAGATGAACTGGCCGAAGCAACTCGAGAGGCACACGGCCGTCTTGCGGATCATTACCTGGTAGCCTGGGGTGGGCTGGAGGCTGGGCTGCCGGAGTTGCAGGACCCAGAAAAACGAGACCTGGACGGCTACTACGGCCTGCGCCACTTGGCTGTTCACCTGGAAGGGGCCGGATGGTTCGAGCAGTTATATGCTTTGGTAGAGAGCGAAGCCTGGTGTAAGACTAAGCGAGTAGCATTGGGTTCACATCATAGCTTCTCCAGAGATGTGGAGCTGGCTATCTGTGCAGTGGATAGCAAAGCAGAAGAGAGTTTACCCAGATTGATAGCCTACAGTTTGTTGGTGGGAACGTTGGGATCATTGTCTACCGAGGTGCCACCTGTGGTATTAGCAGCACTATCCAGGTTAGATAGGGCTGAGGAGGCGCTCCAAATCGCAGAGTTAATGGTCGATGAACGTCGCCGATCTGAAGCACTCAGTTCAATCGCGTCTGTGCTTTGGAAACAAGACCAGAAGGCCAGCGCCAAGAACGTTTCTGAACAGGCCATTGAGATTGCCAAACAGACCAGTGACGAATGGGAAAGGGTCAGCGCGCTTTGCGCTGTCGGTAGGAACCTGTTGCGCTTTAGCCCTGATCGTGGCTTATCCGTTCTAAGACAGGCTCTCGACCGTGCTGAAAAGGTTGACGAAGCTTACAGGATCCACGCTATCCACGAGGTGATCAGTGAAGTAGCAGACGCTACCACCATTGCTCCTAAGCAGGTCCTTTCGCTATTGGGATGCTGTCTGGAGATCATTGACAACTGGACTGATACCCCATATGGCAACTCGGCACTCGCGAAGGTAGCTGGTGCTTTCAGAGTATTTGATCCTGAGAGAAGTGACGAGCTTTTTCGTCGTGCTCTACTGGACTTGGAGAGGATAAAGGAGAACCATGAAACACGGGCAGAGTTCATAATAGCTGAAGAATTGGCAAGGGCTGGAGCCTATGACTGGGCAGAGGAAGTGGTACGTGACCTCGTGCCCGTAGGTGAGAAGACTTGGGCATATCAGGAGATTGCTTACCAAGCCGCGATGTCGGGAGAGATGGGTAAGATTCAGCAGCTTGTTAAAGAGACAGAGGATACGGTCACTTCGCCGAAGATAAACCGGTGCCTAGCTCGTCACTATGTGCTTGAGGGACATGTTACGGAAGCGTGCGATCTAGCAAAACAGGTCACGGGATGGGAGCGAGGTTTGACTCTGATTGAGATTGCAGAGGCAATGCTTGAAAGACATGATATTCCCCAAGCAAATCTCATTGCGGAGGCGATTGAAGAGCTTCAACGCGGCCCAGAAGAACCGGGGCTTTTCCCGCTTTCGCGAAGAAGATCACTCGAGCAGTGGGGGAAAGTTGTAGATGAGTTGGTGGAGATTGAGCCGCGCGAAGCTCAGAAGATCATTGATAGAATTCTGATCGAGGCGGAAGTCTTGGAATCCAGTCGGCACGATTATAAGTTCTGGTCAGAGTTGGCAAAGTGTTTAGCTGAAAAAGGGGAATTGGACCTGGCTTTGGAAGTCGCCCGCAAGCTACCTGATCAACGTCTTGGTTGGTTACCACACACTTGGTCTGTCATTGCTATCGAGATGATCAAGCGAGAGATGCTTGATGAAGCGAAAGAATTGTCCGAACAGATTGAGGTGCCAGAGTACAAGAGTGAAGTTACAGAAGCCTTGCAAAAGAAAGGTAAATCGGCGGGTGTGAAGGAGCAATTTGCAGAGGATGAGCCTTATTTGGCATTAAGGTAAAAATAGCACGTTAACAATCAGAGACAGCCTCAGCCCAATCTGTGACCCGCTGCTGTAACACGGCGTCTCGATGATGACGCCAGCGATACCGACGGCGGAATTGCTCTTGGCGTC
>Ga0268276_1000903_pt1 | contig 31982 bp, 27 predicted proteins | sample saktaG_4_FD_190145 | JGI IMG/M metagenome (GOLD analysis project Ga0268276, IMG submission 190145) | Saline water microbial communities from Sakinaw Lake, British Columbia, Canada - sak_2010_1_5_45m | ecosystem: Environmental > Aquatic > Non-marine Saline and Alkaline > Saline ...
CCGGAGCACAGCCGCTCTTTTTCCTGGATTATATTGGTTTGGGAAAACTGGAGCCGTCTGTCGTTATTGAAATCGTACAAGGACTCGCAACGGCTTGTAAGGAAAATAACTGCGCTTTGATTGGCGGCGAAATGGCGGAAATGCCAGGAATTTATCAAAAAAAAGATTTCGACCTCGTCGGAACGATTACCGGTGTCGCAGAGAAAGACCGGCTTCTGCCGCGGAATATCCAGGCTGGTGATATATTAATCGGCCTTCAATCCAGTGGATTGCACACCAACGGGTATTCGCTGGCACGTTCGGTGTTGCTTAAGCATCATGCTCTATCGGATTATATCGAGGAACTGGATGCTGTGCTTGGTGATCTATTATTGAACGTGCACCGTTCATATTTACCAATCATTAAAGATCTGCTTGATAATGATGACCTGCACGGAATCAGCCACATCACCGGAGGCGGTATCGAAGGAAATACCAGTCGGATTCTACCCGATGGTTTAAAGCTCGATATTGATTGGGATTCCTGGGAATGGCTGCCGGTATTTTCCTATATCCAGCGACTGGGAAATGTTGATACTGAAGAGATGCGCCAGGTATTCAATCTGGGGATCGGCCTGATTTTGATTGTTGACAGTTCAGCGCAAAATAGTATTCTTAATATTCTCAGAGATAAAGGTGAAAAGCCGACCGTGATCGGCCTGATAAAATAAAAGTTTTGATCTGGAAAATATGAGTATAAACCAGAAACGCACGAAAATTGCTGTTTTAGGTGCCGGCAGCTGGGGAACGACGGTTGCTATTCATCTTCATAAATTAGATATCCAGGTTGCGATGTGGGAATATTTTCCCGAGAACGTTGCCTTTATGAATAAAACCCGGCGGAATCCGTTGTTGACCGGTATTCCAATTCCCGATGAAATTGTCATCTCCAACGATCTGCGCGAGACCATTAAAGATGCCGAGAGTATCATCGTGGCAGTACCGTCTCATACCATGCGGGATTTGTTGAACATTGTCAAAGGCCTGATAAATGATGACATTATTATCGTCAATCTCTCAAAAGGCATCGAAGAGAATACCCTCTATCGAATGAGTGAGCTAATCAACCATATCCTGAATCATCCGGTTGATAAAATTGTTACACTAAGCGGACCCAGTCATGCAGAAGAAGTTTCCCGGGAAGTGCCGACCGCTATTGTTGCAGCATCGACGGACATCGACAGTGCACGGTATGTTCAGAATCTGTTTAATTCGAGCTATTTAAGAGTGTACACCAGTACGGATATCATTGGCGTTGAACTGGGCGGTTCCATTAAAAATATTATCGCTATTGCTTCCGGAATCTGTGATGGACTGGGTCTGGGTGATAATTCCAAGGCAGCATTGATTACCCGGGGATTGATGGAAATTATCCGGATGGGAGTCCTTCTTGGTGCCAAAGAGGCAACCTTTGCCGGTCTCAGCGGTGTCGGTGATCTGATTGTAACCTGCAGCAGTAAGCATAGCCGCAACCGATATGTGGGTGAGGAGATTGGAAAGGGCCGGAATCTGGATGATATTTTGAAAGGAATGTCAATGGTTGCCGAAGGAGTGCATACCTGTATGACCGTTCACCAGATGATTGAAAAATATCATATTTTGATGCCCATCTCCGCTGAAATTCATAAGGTTTTATTCGAGGGAAAATATCCCCGAACTGCCCTGATTGACCTGATGACAAGGGATCCGGTTGACGAATGGCATTCCATTCCAAATACATAATGAAGAATACAGTATTCTTTTTTATTGCTTTTCTCTCGTTAATTTTGTCCGCTACACCGCTAACTATTTCCCGTCCAACACCGACGTGCGGCTTTCCCCTTGTAAGTTCTAAAACGGGTGATATTATTATCAAAAGCCGACTGGAAAAACCAGCGGCCGGCGATACCACTTTCTTTATCTATGAGGATATTACCTCCTCAACACCAACAATGATCGAGGTATCTTTTAAAAAATTAAAAGAGGAAGGCGGTGTTGTTGTTTATGTCGAATTAGCAGAATACGACGATGACCGGGTTACTTCTGATGATGCCCGTCAAATAATTGATGCGTTGCTTTATGAGACTCCCTCAGGGTCAGTTAATTCCAACAAGGGAATTTTAGCAAATGAGATTGATATATTTGGCGAGATACCGGATGTTGATAATAATGAAAAATTACTCGTTTTATTGACCAATATACGGGATAATTATGACGAAGAAGAAAATCCGGTATATGTAGCCGGTTATTTTGACCCGAGGGATCAGATTAGTGGCTCCGGAAATGGCAATTTCGGCGATATCATGTATATCGATACCAACCCGGCTGAAATATACGACGAAAATACGCTCGGAATTGTTGCCCATGAATTACAGCATCTTATTCATTATGGCGTTGATGATGATGAAAGTACCTGGCTGAATGAGGGGATGTCTGAATTTGCAATGTTTATACTGGGATTTGAATCCCGTTCCTACGGCACGTTTTTGCGGGACACAAATCGTCCTTTGACAAGTTTTGATAACGGCATCGCCGACTACGCCAAAGTCGGATTATGGACACTGTATTGCTATACACAGTTTGGTTTGGAATTTATTAAAGATGTGAATAAAGAAACCACAAATTCGCTGGATAGTTACGATCGGGTCCTGACAAATCACGGACTGATGATTGATACGGATGAACTGATGGGGAACTGGTTTGTGGCTAATTTGATAAATGATTCCGATATCGATGGCGGTGTTTACGGATATGGCGATGCTCAGATTTCCGAAGTTTACTCGGATTACTTTTATGGCAGTTTTTTGGAGGGCGAGAAGATTGATGTTTCGGTTAAAAACTCGGCCGCCCAATATATCCAGTTTTTTGCCGGAAAAAATCTGCGTTTTGACCTGGACTTTACAGTGGATTCAGATTTTAAAATGGCTATTGTCAAAGAAGGCAGTGAATCTTCCGTAAAGTTAGTGAACCTGAGCAGCAGTCCATTTCATTATGAGGATCCGTTATTTGGAATTTCCTATAATAAACTTACTTTCATTCCATATTGGACAAAAATATCCACCCTGGATAGGAAAAAAAGTATAAGCTTTTCGGCTCAACTTGTGGGTGGTGTGGAAGAGACTGAACTATTATACAGTAATGAATTATCCAGAAACATTTGTTTAAATTTTTATAAAGCCGCCGAAAAATTTACAGCCCCATATGGCGCATCTTTTCGACTGGCAGGAGTCAAGTTCAATGTAGCCGGCGATGCTTCTGTCATAATTCGGATATTTGAATATCTTAATCAATACCCGATTGCAAAATATGATATTGTTCCAAGCCCTGGTGAATGGACAAACTTTTATCTTCCGAGTGCCGTTCCGATTTCGGATTCCAAAGAAATTTATGTTTCGGTTGGAAGTGACGACAGAAACCAGAGCCTTGGGTACAGTGAAACCCACGAAGGATTCGGACGGGCGTATCTTGATACCGGTAGTGGATACAGGGACCTGAACAATTTCGAAGTAAGTGGTTTAAGCCTGGATGGAGACTGGATGATCGGTGCAATTCTGCATAGTGATATTGCCGTAGAGCCGGATATTGAGGTATCGCCACAGATTCTCTATTTTTGGGGAAATGAATATTCAAAACAGTTTGAGCTCCGGAATCTGGGCAGCGGTTCAATCGACTGGCATATAAAATCCCCGATTCCCAGCTGGATGACACTCTCATCGACGGAAGGTTCCGGGCTGGTGACTTTGCAACGTATAACGGTGGCTATTAACCGGAATAATTTAACCCCCGGACTTTACAATCAGCTGCTTGAAATTGAATCGTCGGCCGGTTTGGATTCGGTGTTGATTTCAGTAATGAAGCGGAATCTGTACACCTCTCAAACTGGTCTGTTTTTTTACGACCTGAGATTTAATAATTCCGTGGTAAAGAAGTCGATGAGAGTCGTTAACATAGGCAACGATACCGGGGAATTCATATTCAAAAGCGGTGAACCTGCGTTGGTATTTTATCCGGACCATGGTAGCATCGGGACAAGCGATACAATCGACGTTGATGTGCTGATTGATTCCGAAAACATACAGACGTCTCAAATCCCGTTTTCTTTCTTCAATGGTATTGACACACTTACTTATTCGTTAAGTTTTGCGGATTCTTTTACCATACCGAGTAAAGCGTTGAAGCTGTTTTCTGTTATTCCCAACCCCTATATTGCCTCAAACGGCGGTCTTGCTCAAATTCGGTTCAGATTATCAGATGATACCCGGGCAAGCTTGCAGATTTTCAATATTCGTGGCGAACAAATTCAATGGTTAAAACTAGACAATCCTGAGACCGGTCTGCATATCTATGCCTGGGATGGTAAAAACCGAGAAGGCCGCCGGGTGAGTAGCGGTGTCTATTTTATTACGCTTCAACAGCAAAACAAAGGCACTACACAAAAAATGTTGCTTTTGAATTAGGAGAATCAGCTATGATTGATATTGGCCGGTTTCATAATTTATCTGTTATAAAAACCGTTGACTTTGGAGTTTACCTTGATGCCGGTGAGGATATTGAGATTCTGTTGCCCCGAAAAGATGTTCCGGAAACCTGTGAAATTGGGGACAAAATCGATGTTTTTCTCTATCATGATTCCGACGAACGACTGATTTCCACGACACAGAAACCACTGGCAGTCGTTGGGCAAATTGCCCTGCTAACGGTGAAATCCGTAACGAAAGTCGGCGCCTTTCTGGATTGGGGACTGCCCAGGGATTTGTTCGTTCCTTTTCGTGAACAGCAGAATAAGATGATTGCCGGGCATTCCTATGCCGTATATGTTTACATTGACGAGAAAAGTAATCGGTTCGCTGCATCTTCACGGGTTGATGGATTTCTCAAGGATCTGTATCATGGGTTTGAGGAAGCTCAGGAAGTTGAACTGATTATTGTTGATTCGACGCCGCTGGGTTACAAAGCCATTATCGATAACCGCTGGATCGGAATTTTATATCACAGTGAAATCTTCCATGAACTGGAAACCGGTACAGCGATCCGGGGATTTATTAAAAAGATACGAGAAGATAATAAAATTGACCTGAGTCTGCATGCCCCGGGCTATCGAAAAGTGGACAATATTGCATCCGAAATTCTGGAGCAGCTGAAAAATTTCCGGGACAATATCGAGATCAGTGACAAGAGTTCGCCGGAACTCATTTACCAATTGTTTGGCGTCAGTAAAAAGACGTTTAAGCGGGCGATTGGACTGCTATACAAACAGAAGCTGATAACCATTGACGATGATGGCGTCCATGTCATTTAATCGGGAGAATTCCCCGATGTTTGCATCAGTGTAATTTCTTTGTTGAGACTCCGTTGCGCTATTCATTAAAATGACGATAGTGCGAATTATTAACTAAATCATTTCAGTTGCATCTATTCACTGCATTAATTAAAATTCAGCGACTGTAAATGGTTATGAATGGATACTGCTAAAAGTGAGACCTGTATATGACGCCTGAGGAACTGGCACGTCAACATATCGACCAACTATTAATGCAATCGGGTTGGTCAATACAGGATGTTAAAGCCATCAACCTGGGCGCTGGTTTGGGGATTGCCGTGCGGGAATTCCCGACGGATGCCGGGCCGGCGGACTACATGCTGTTTATCGACCGTAAAGCTGTTGGTGTTATCGAAGCCAAACCGGAAGGAACAACCTTGGGCGGTGTCCATGAGCAAACCATAAAATACGGTATCAACTTTCCGAAACACATACCTCATGTCCAATTACCTTTGCCGTTTACCTATGAAAGCACCGGGATCGAAACCTTCTTCTCCGATCTGCGAGACCCGGACTACCGTTCCCGGCGGGTCTTTACATTTCATCGACCTGAAACACACCGGGAATATCTGCGGGATGCGCTTACATTACGCGGCCATCTCGAACGCTTACCTGAATTGGATATTGCCGGTCTGCGGAAATGCCAGATTGAGGCCATTACGAAATTGGAAAAGTCTTTTCATAATACTCGACCAAGAGCCCTAATTCAAATGGCCACCGGCAGCGGTAAAACCTTCACGGCGGTGTCCTTCGTCTATCGCCTGATCAAGTTTGCCAAAGCCAAACGAATCCTGTTCCTGGTGGATCGCAAAACCCTTGGTCGTCAGACCCGCGGTGAGTTCGCCAATTACCGGACTCCCGATGACGGACGGCTTTTTACAGAATTGTATAATGTCCAGTTATTATCTACCAATATTATCGATCCGGTGAACAAAGTTTGCATTACAACCATTCAGCGGCTATACAGTATGCTGCGGGGTGAACCGATTGACGATGACCTGGAAGAACATTCCCTGTATGATGTGACCGATGAAACCACGGATCCCAAAGAGGTGGTCTATAATCCAAACATTCCGATTGAGATGTTTGATTTCATTATTACCGATGAATGTCACCGCTCCATTTACAATCAATGGCGACAGGTGCTGGAATATTTCGATGCCTTTATTATCGGCCTAACTGCCACGCCGTCCAAGCAGACGCTGGGTTTCTTTAATCAGAATCTGGTGATGGAATATACCCATGAACGCGCCGTTGCCGATCGGGTAAATGTGGGATTTGAAGTCTATCGCATTAATACCAAGATCACTCAAGATGGCAGTACCGTCGACGCCGGTTTTTACATCGATAAGCGGGACAAAGATACCCGTGAAATCCGCTGGGAACGGCTGGATGAGGACTTATCATACACCGCCCGGGAACTGGACCGGAACGTCGTTTCCGAAAGCCAGATACGAACTGTAATTCGAGCATTTAGGGATAAATTACCAACAGAGATATTTCCGGGACGTACAGAAGTTCCCAAAACCCTGGTTTTTGCTAAAGATGACTCTCACGCTGAAGATATTGTCCGTATCATGCGTGAAGAATTTGGCAAGGGCGATGAATTCTGTAAAAAGATCACCTACCGGACTACCGGCGAAACCACTGAAAACTTGATTGCCAGTTTCCGGAATTCCTATGATCCCCGGATTGCAGTCACTGTGGATATGATCTCCACCGGGACGGACATTAAACCGCTGGAATGTCTGCTGTTCATGCGGGATGTGCGCTCGCGGCTTTATTTTGAACAGATGATCGGACGCGGAACCCGGACAATTGACTCTAATGATCTTCGGGCAGTTACTCCGGGCGTCAAAGATAAAACCCATTTTATTGTGGTGGATGCCATTGGTGTGACCGAATCGGTGAAGATCGATTCCCGGCCCATGGAACGCAAACCGACAGTTCCCTTTGATAAACTGATTCAAAGTGTCGCTATGGGCAGTCGTGACAAAGAAACCCTCACCAGTTTAGCCGGACGGTTGTCGAGACTTGGCGTTCAACTGGATAAGCGGCAACAAGAAAAAGTCACCCAATTGACCGGTGGTAAAGATTTGCCCGAGATCGTGAATCAATTGCTGGATACGGTCGATCCGGATACCATTAAAGAGACTGCCCAAAAGTCCTTTAATACTACCCTGCCGACCGCAGAACAATTACAGTCAACTTACCAACAGATGAGCATGGATGCCTGCCGGGTGTTTGACAATCCGGATTTACGGGATACACTGATTCTGCTGAAAAAGAAACACGAACAGGTCATTGACATTATCAGCCAGGACACCGTACTGGATGCCGGGTTTGATAGTGATTCCAAAGAAAAAGCCAAAGCGGTTACCGAGCAATTCAGAGAGTTTCTGCAAACGAATAAAGATGAAATCACCGCTCTGCAAATTATCTATAATCAGCCCTTTAGCAAACGGCACCTGACCTATGAGATGATCCGGGATTTGGCTGAATCCATGCAGAATCCGCCCTATAACCTGGATACCGATCTGGTCTGGCAGGCCTTTGAACAACTGGACAAAGATCGGGTGCGGCAGCGCAGTCCTCACAAATTACTCACGGATGTCATTACCCTGGTGCGTTATGGGCTGGGGAAAACCGACCGGCTGAATCCATTTACTGAAATCATTGAACGGCGCTTTGCAGACTGGATGAATAACCAGGTAAAAGCCGGCAATGTCTTCACCCCCGAACAGCAGGAATGGCTGACAATGATCAAAGAACATATCGCTGCCAGCGCCGAGATCACTACAGACGATTTTGATGAAGTGCCCTTTAATAATAAAGGTGGATTGTCAAAAGTGTATACGCTGTTTGGTGAGCGGCTGAATCCGATTTTGGATGAACTGAATGAGGTACTAACAGCGTGAGGGAATTACCAAGTAATTGGATATTAGTAAATTTTAATTTAGTATCAAATAAAATCACCGACGGTACACATCATACTCCTAATTATACTGTGTCAGGTGTTCCATTTTTATCAGTTAAAAACATTAGAAATGATTCTATCGATTTTGATAATTGCAAGTATATATCTCTGAATGATCATAACCAATTGATGAAAAGATGCAATCCAGGATATAGGGATATACTGCTAACAAAAAGTGGAACAATTGGTCGTACTGCTGTAATTAAAACGAAAATGGAATTTAGTCTTTTTGTAAGTGTAGCATTATTAAAACTCAAACAAGATTTATTAAATCCATTTTTCACTAAATATTACTTTGACTATTACTTTAGCAAAACCAATATACAGCAAACAGTTAAAGGCGGAGTAATCAAAAATCTTCACCTTGAAGATATTAATAAATTACCGATATATCTTCCTCCTCTCCCCGAACAACAGCGCATCGTTGCCAAGATCGAGGAACTCTTCACCAAGCTCGACGCCGGGGTTGCCGCTTTGCAAAAAGCTAAAGCCCTGCTGAAGCAGTACCGCCAGTCGGTACTCAAAGCCGCCGTGGAAGGGAAACTCACGGAAGAATGGAGACGGGAAAACGGAAAGCGGATCGAAACGGCATCTGTGCTCCTGGAACGGATTCAGGCGGAACGCAAGCAGCGCCTGGGCAGTAAGTATAAGCCGCCCAAACCAGTCGATTCATCCAATCTGCCGGATTTGCCGGATGGGTGGGTGTGGGCTACTTGGGAAGATATTTTATCAAATGAAGATGGTGCTTTTAAAAGAGGACCTTTCGGTAGTTCTTTGAAGAAATCTATGTTTGTTGAGTCTGGATATAAAGTCTATGAACAATATTGTCCAATAAATGATGATTGTTCATTTGAACGTTATTTCATTACAGAACAGAAGTATAAAGAAATGGAGTCTTTCGCTGTCCAGGCTGGGGATTATTTGATAAGCTGTTCTGGTTCTTTAGGTAAAATTACTCAGGTACCTTCACAATTTAAAAAGGGTATTATTAATCAGGCTTTATTAAGAGTTAGAATTAACACCAAATTTTACTCTGCTCCATTTTTCATGCACTTTTTCGGATCACCATATTTTCAAAAACAGCTTCTCACAAACACAACTGGATCAGCAATCCAAAATTTAAAAGGTGTAAGGGAACTAAAAGCTATACCTATCCCCTTAATGTCTATCCAAGAGCAAGATATAATCGTTAAGGAAATTGATAGACTTTTTTCAATAATCGATGAATCCGAATTGATAATTAATACCGAACTCAAACACTCCCAATCGCTCCGTCAATCCATCCTGAAGCGGGCATTCGAAGGGAAGTTGGTGCCCCAGGATCCCAATGATGAGCCGGTGAGTGTGTTGCTGGAGAGGATAAAACATGTAAATAAATTAAATGTGGGTTAACTCTATGGAAAATGATAATATAACACAACAACTTGAATATATATCCGATTTACCAATTCAAATCCCAGAACAAGACGCCTTCAATCGTTGGCCTTTTGCACAGAAGATAGCACAAACAATAATTAATAGAAAAGATACCAGTAATATGGTCATAAGTATATTAGGACCATGGGGTGATGGCAAAACATCTATGCTAAATTTAATTGAATACGCATTGAAAAAGACTGAATTTATTATTCCAATAAAATTCAATCCCTGGAGATTTGAAGATGACAAACAACTTATTATGATGTTCTTCTCAGTATTAAGGGAAACATTAAATATTAATTTGGGGGGGAAAGAAAAGGTTGGTGAAATTCTTGAGAAATACGCAGAAATCATTTTTCCTTTAGATATAAGTGGGCCTGGTGTATCAATTCCTGTTGGAGGAACACTTACTAAGGTTGGCAGGATGATGTCTGGCAATAATCCAGAAACTTTAAAAACGAAGTTTGAAGGGATTCTTAGAGATGCAAAGAAACGTGTAGTAATTTTTATGGATGATATTGACAGGCTCGACAAGGATGAGATACACGCAGTCTTCAAATTAGTTAAATTAACAGCAGGATTCGATAATTTAATATATATTCTTGCATTTGATGATAGAATGGTTGCTTCAGCACTAACAGAGAAATACGGTAACAATAAGGACGATCTAAAAGCTGGTTATAGTTTTTTAGAAAAGATTGTACAAATACCTATAAAAGCACCTCAAATTCCAATGTTTACTTTATTAGAATTCTTTGAATTAGAGGTAAATAATGCTTTAAATGATTCAAATGTTACTTTTAATCGACAAATGTTACAGCCCTATTGGCAGATTATAATAAATGATCTTTCTGTGAGAATTACTACACCCCGTTTATGTAAAAGATATGCAAATATGATTCGTCTTGCTACTACCATATTAAAATATGAGGTAAACCTTGTGGATTTACTTTTAATTGAAGCAATTCGAATATTCTATCCTCAATTATATGATTCTATTAAGAATAATTCGAACTTATTTCTTGGAACACATGGATTTTTAGAATCAACACAAGAGTTAGGGAAGAATGCTCAAAATGTAATAGATGATGCATTAAAATCATATAATGAGATTGAAAAAGCATCTGCTAAATCATTAATCACATTTCTATTTCCGCAAATTCCCAGCATTCTTTCAGAGATGGATATTTCATATCCTATAAGTGATGAATGGTACAAAGAAAAACGGATTTCATCCGTGGATTATTTTCAGAGGTATTTTAGCTACTCCGTTCCTAAAGATGATGTATCAGATAATAGAGTAGACAATTTTATAACAAGTATTTCTAAATTAGAATTAGAAGATATTATCAAAGAACTGCGATCAATAATAAATAAAAAGAATGTCAATAAAGTACTTTTTAAACTCATGTTATATAAAGATAAAGTCCAAAACGACAACTCATTGAAATTATCAAAAGCACTATCAGAGATTGGAGATCTTTTACCAACTTCAATCGAATCTACATTTTTGCGCTCACCACAATATTTAGCATCATCATTAATTCACGATTTATTATTAAATGCTAAGACCGAAGGTGCATTTTATTCGACAATTATGGATATTATAGAAAAAAGTGAACCTGTAACATATTCTCTTAAATGCTTTTATGAGATCACGAATGATGATAAAAGTAAACCGGATAAATCCTTATTGTTGGATACACAGGTAAAACGATTAAATGCATCATTAATATTAAGAATAAAAACTATCTCTGATTCGAAAATACTTTATATTGAATATGGAAAAGAAGCAGAAGAACTAATTTGGTACTGGTACAATTGGGGTGACAAAGAAGAACTTACCCGCTATTTACATTCAACGTTTAGTAAGGATCATTACAATTTAGTCATATTTTTATCGATTTTTCTTACGACTATTGATGGTTTAAATAATAGAAAGACTGGCAAGGTAAGTTTTCGAAGAGAGACATTCGATAAAATAATTAATTTAATCGATCCACAAGTTTTAATTACACATTTGAAATCCGTATATGGAGACAAACTCGACAAAGCTGAAAAGGCTTGGCTTTATGAAGCATATGATATTGATGATAAAGAAAAAGTCGCCTTCCAGTTTGCAGCGTTTTATAATGCTTGGATGAAAGAGAAAAAATCTGTATCCGAATCTGATAAAGATGAAGATAAAAATGGGAATAAAAGTAATGGTTGAAATGAATACTGTTTTGACTTCGTTAGTCATTCCGTTATTAGTAGCAGTTTTTGCAACTCTGATTACAGCATACATTTCGTTACGACAGTTCCGTAAAGAACGCATCTGGGATTTAAAAGTTGAAACTTATGATGGAATATTTAGCGTCTTGTATGATTTCGACGAATACCAGGGGAGTAAATTCAAATAATGAGTGAACAACCCAAACTTGGTTTTAGACAATGAACGTTAATAATAAAGGCGAAATCATCATCTACCAGCCGGAAAACAATCTTCCAGCATTAGATGTGCGACTCGAAGAGGAGACTGTCTGGCTAACCCAGAAACAGATTTCCCAACTATTTGTCACCGAACGAAGTGTGATAACGAAGCATATAAACAATATTTTTAAAACCGGTGAACTACCTAAAGATTCAGTATGTGCAAAATTTGCACATACTGCCACAGATGGTAAAACCTATCAGACTCAGTATTACAATCTTGATATGATCATTTCGGTCGGTTACCGGGTAAATTCTAAGATGGGCACCCAATTCCGCATCTGGGCGACCAATATTTTAAAGCAGCATATTATTCAAGGTTACACAATTAATGAAAAGCGGCTGCAGGAAGCCCGTGATAATTTCAGGAAGCTGAAGGAGAGCGTCGAAGTCTTTCAGCGGGTCGTGGAAAACAGAACCCTGACCGATGCTGAAGCCAAGGGGATTGTCCAGGTAATCCGGGATTATGCTCACGCCCTTGATACGCTTGATGGCTACGATCGCCAGAGTTTGATTATTCATAATGTAAACAGGGATGAGTGTTATATACTTGATTATGATAAAGCCCAATCAGCCTTGCGGGAATTGATCGCTGACGAATCCCAAAAACCGGGACGTGGTGATCTCTATGGCAAAGAGCGTGGGAATATCCTGCAGGGGATTATTGCTTCAATTTATCAGACAGTGGGCAGTAAAGATGCTTATTCAAGTATTGAGGAAAAAGCGGCCCACCTGCTCTACTTTTTGATAAAGAACCATCCATTTGTGGACGGTAATAAACGGGTCGCCGGGGCGATGTTTCTCTGGTTTCTGGAACAGAACCGCTGGCTTTATCATTCTGATGGCAGCAAACGAATTGCCGACAATGCTTTGACCGCACTTTGCCTGATGGTTGCGCAAAGCGATCCGAAGGAAAAGGACCTGATTGTAAAAGTGATTATTAACCTGATCAATAAGGACAATTAAAATATGACCGACGCCGCAACATTAGTATCAAAACTCTGGAACTATTGTAATGTACTCCGTGATGACGGGGTCAGTTACGGGGATTACGTCGAGCAATTGACATACCTTCTGTTTCTGAAAATGGATGATGAGCGGAGCAAACCACCCTACAATAAAGAATCCCAGATACCAGCAGAACACAATTGGGAAAGCCTGCGGAATAAAGAGGGCGATGAACTGGAACTACACTATCGCCATTTACTGGAAAGTCTGGGTAAAGAATCCGGACTGATCGGTGTCATCTTTCGTAAGTCTCAGAACAAGATCCAGGACCCTGCGAAACTGCGCCGTATCATTAAAATGATCGATGATGAAATCTGGATGGGACTGGATGTCGATGTTAAAAGCGAAACCTATGAAGGTCTGCTGCAGAAGAACGCTGAAGATGTGAAAAGCGGCGCCGGTCAGTATTTCACACCCCGGCCATTGATTGACGCAATCGTGGAAGTAATGTGCCCGGAACCGGGAATCCAAATTATGGACCCGGCCTGCGGTACCGGTGGATTTCTCATCTCTGCCCATAATTATATTGCCCATCAGTTTCAACTGGATAAAGAGCAAAAACAACACTTGCGAAAGATTGCTGTATCTGGTATTGAAATCGCCGACAGTGTCGCCCGGCTCTGTGTGATGAATCTTTATCTGCACGGCATTGGCGGTGAAGAAAGCCCGATCGAAGTGAAAGATTCCCTGGAGTCATTGGGCAATGATCGCTATGATATGGTGCTTACCAATCCACCCTTTGGTAAAAAGAGCAGTGTTACAATCGTCAATGGTGGTGGGAAGGCATCCCGAGAAGCGATTTCTTATGAACGCCAGGACTTCTGGGCAACGACTTCTAATAAACAGTTAAACTTTGTCCAGCATATTAAATCCCTGCTGAAGATTAATGGCCGGGCTGCTGTTGTCGTTCCGGATAATGTTCTGTTTGAAGGCGGAGCCGGTGAAACTGTGCGTCGGAAATTACTACAGGAATATGATGTTCATACTCTGTTACGATTACCAACCGGTGTTTTCTATGCCCAGGGTGTTAAGGCGAATGTAATCTTCTTTGACCGCAAGCCTGCTAGTGAAAAGGTCTGGACTGAAAAACTCTGGATTTACGATTTGCGGACAAATAAACATTTTACATTGAAAACCAATCCGCTGAAGACCGCCGATCTTGAGGATTTTATCAAATGTTATCATCCTGAAAATCGACATGACCGACAGGAATCCGAGCGGTTTAAGTCGCTCACTTATGATGAACTGATTCAAAGGGACAAGATCAGTCTGGATATCTTCTGGTTGAAAGATGAGAGCCTTGAGGATATAGACAATCTTCCTGATCCGGATGTACTCGCTGCCGAGATTGCCGATAACCTCGAAGCAGCATTGGAGCAGTTTCGGGGGATAGCAGAGGAATTGTAAACTGAGTAATTACCTGCCACTATGTCGCTTTTCCCGATTTTCTCTCGTTGACAAGTTTGTTTTAACAACGGACTACTATCTATTCTTGAATTAAGATATTTATACTAATTACATCGGGAGTAGTTGAATAACTTGATTTGAATTTATATATAGTATTTGCCAAAACAAATCGGTTCCCTTCTTTTACACAGTATTTTGACTCGGTTATAAGTGGTTTTAATGAAATTGGATAACACCACTGAATTGTCAGTTTTAGATCATCTCCCTCTTTTTCAATATTTGTTAAAATATCAGAGGCAATCCGTACCAGGTTATAGTAATTTTGCCGACCGGAAAAGAGGTTGTATTTTTCGTAGCGGTTTATCTCGTATGTATTCCAGCAGGAACGGGCCAGATGATCGTCATTGGCCCGTGCTGCAGCAATATATTTTTGCCATAAAGCCACAACCTCTCCGGTTTCCTCGTCGTCCAATGCCTGAATGCTGTCGGCAATCATACTTTTCACTTTGTCGGTAATTTTTAATTCTTCGGATTGAGCAAAACAAACCGATCCGCTGAAAAGCCTGAAAGTCTGTGGATTAACATCAGGGATGGCCTGGTGCATCAAACCAATGAACATTAAAGTCAATCCTGTCATGAGAATGAAACATTTTTTTCCAAAAGAATTCATGATAATCTCCTTTAAATATTATTTTTCATCTCAGAATTATTGCAGTTATTTATTTCGGTCAGATTATAATACACCATCTGTCCCGTAACCACCGGTCTAATTACTATCTTATCCATCTTGAGATAAATATAATCAGGAATTCAAAAAAATCAACGGCATTTATTCATTTTGTACAGAATTAAAATGAAAAAGTTTCCTTTTTATACAAAGATTCTTATCCTGAACATCAAATTCCTCGTTTGGAACTCCGATTTCCTTGTTCGGAACACCAAATTCCTTGTTTGGAACTCCGAATTCGGGCAGATGTATATTATGGGAGAGGTCGTGATATTTTAACAAGAAGGGATATGACAAAACACAATACAATGAAACTGAGAAAACAGCAAAATCTGAGTGTGATAGTATGAGCTATCCTAACACCAGTTGCATATCAAAAAACTCTCTCTTATATTTTAGCACGAATAGTCCCAAATGTTTTGACGACATACACTTGATATTCATTGGCAAAAATATAGATAATTCTTTTAAATTAACGTAAAAAGTGGTCGGAATCAGATAATATTGTAACGAAAATACAGGTAATTTTATCTGTTAATTTTCCGTTGCGTGTGTAGGAAACATTATTTAAATTAAGTCTCGTTTTTTGAAGCACTTACAGACGGGCAAAGCAGAAACACTATAATAACAAATAGTGAATCGGCAACCCAGATAATATTTTCGGGCGATTAGTTTCCATCTTATCTCACTATGGCGGGATTCGCTGGACAGGCGGGTGATTAACGTACTTGTCCCGGCAGGTCGGGAGGGTCACAGGCCATAATCGATAATGTTTTAATTTAGAATGTCGTTTTTTTGATATTGATATTTTCGGGCGATTAGCTCAGGTGGTTAGAGTACTTGTCCCGACAGGTCGGGAGGGTCACTGGCCATAATCAATAATGTTTTAATTTAGAATGTCGTTTTTTTGATATTGATGTTTTCGGGCGATTAGCTCAGGTGGTTAGAGTACTTGCTTGACATGCAAGGGGTCACTGGTTCAAGTCCAGTATCGCCCACAGAAGTTTTGCCTCATTTTAAAGCAGAGGTTGAAGTGATTAACGAGAGTAAAAAGGAAAGTAATTTTGAGCCCCATACAGAAGATCACAGTCACACTACCCGATGGTGCGCAAGTACCGGCGAGTATAGGAACGACTGTTGCCGATATAGCTAAATCAATCAGTGAAGGGCTTTTCCAAAATTCTCTCGCCGCCAAAGTCAACGGTCAACTGATCGACCTGTATTTTCCACTCTCAGAAGACTCCAATATCGAACTGATTACGTATAAATCTCCCGAAGCCCACGAGATTTTACTGCACAGCACATCCCATATCATGGCGCAGGCTGTCAAACAGTTGTTTCCCGATGCCAAAGTTACTATCGGACCGGCAATCGAAAACCGGTTTTATTATGACTTTGACGTCGAAACGCCGTTTACCGAATACGATCTGGAAAAAATAGAAAAACGGATGCAGGAGATTATTGATCAGGATATTCCGGTAAAACGGGAAGAATTCACCCGCAATGAACTGGTGGAAAAGTTTAAAAATATGGGTGAAACCTATAAAGTTGAAATCATTGAATCCATCGCTGAAGATGAGGTGCTATCAATTTACTCACAGGGTGATTTTGCTGATCTTTGTCGGGGGCCTCATATTCCATCTACCGGTAAAATAAAAGCATTTAAACTGTTGAATACCGCTGGCGCCTACTGGCGCGGTGACTCGCAAAATAAAATGCTAACCCGGATATACGGAACTTCATTTTCTTCTGAAAAGGAACTGAAAAAGTATCTGAATTTTCTGGAGGAAGCAAAACGCCGTGATCATCGTAAGCTAGGTAAGTCCCTGGAATTGTTTGAGATTAATGAGCAGGTCGGACCGGGGCTGGTGATCTGGTATCCCCGTGGTGCAATGCTGCTCCGGACAATCAAGGATTTCTGGATTAAGGAACATATTGATCGTGGATATGAACTTGTTCAAACGCCGCATATCGGGAAATCCAATCTGTGGGAGACCAGCGGACATCTTGGTTTCTATCGTGAATCCATGTTTGATTCCATGAAAATTGAAGGTGATGAGTATTTTATCAAGCCGATGAACTGCCCGTTCCACATTCAGGTTTATAAAGCAAAGACCCGCAGCTATCGTGATTTACCAATTAAATACGCTGAACTGGGAACGGTGTATCGCTATGAACTTTCCGGTGTTTTACATGGCTTAATGCGGGTGCGAGGTTTTACTCAGGATGATGCACATATCATCTGTACTCCCGAGCAATTGAATGACGAAATCATGAAACTGGTACAGTTTTCATTTGATTATATCCGTAAATTTGGATTCAATGAATTCGAAATCTGTGTGGCGAACAAACCCAAAGATAAATACGTCGGCGAAGTCGCGATGTGGGAAGAGGCGACAAATGCCTTGAAGTATGCTCTGGATGCATTAAATGTTGAATACTCGCTTGATGAAGGCGGTGGCGCTTTTTACGGACCGAAGATTGACATTAAAATCCGGGATGCTCTAAATCGTAGCTGGCAATGTACAACCATACAGTTTGATTTTAATCTTTCAGAAAGATTTAATATGGAGTATATTTCCAGCGATAATGACAAAAAGCGGCCCTACATGATTCACAGAGCCATTATGGGTTCGCTTGAGAGATTTGTCGGTGTGCTGATTGAAAACACGGTGGGCGATTTCCCCGTCTGGCTGGCGCCGGTTCAAGCAATAGTGATTCCGATTTCCGAAAACCAGAATGAAGTCGCCGAAGAGTTTTATCAACGATTGAAGAAACGGTCGATTCGCGTTGAATTTAATCGGAAAAGTGATACAATGGGCGCCAAGATCAGGGAAGCCGAGTTAATGAAGATTCCCTATATGTTTATCATCGGAGAGCGTGAAGCACAGGATAAGAAAGTATCTATTCGACGTCGCAAGTCCAATGACAAAGTTGTGTGTACATGGGATGAAGCGATTACGATATTAGAGACAGAGATAGTCAAACAATAGAGGAGATAAGATCATAGAAAAAAAACTACGCATCAATGAACAGATTCGCACACAATCCGTGCGACTCATTGATCCTGACGGTAAGCAGGTTGGAATAGTGTCACCCCGAGAAGCACTAGCTTTAGCCGACGAGTTTGGCCTAGACCTCGTCGAAATATCACCAGATGCAAATCCGCCGGTTTGCAAAATACTGGATTTTGGTAAATTTAAGTATCAACAGCAGATGAAGGATCGTGAGAATAAGAAAAAGCAGCACGTAATCAAACTTAAAGAAGTTCGCTTCCGGCCCCGGATTGGTGAACACGACCTGAACATGAAGGTTGATCACATTCGAAAGTTTATCAGTGATGGATATAAGGTTAAAATCACACTGATGTTTCGTGGGCGCGAGCTGGCGCATAAAGATGTCGGAGAGGAACTGATTAAGAAGATCCTCGATACGCTGTCTGACATTTGTGTAGTTGAAAAAACGCCTTCTTTTGAAGGGCGTACAATTGTAACGTTTCTGACTGCAAAATAGGAGATAAGAACGAAATGCCAAAAATGAAAACAAGACGATCCGCTGCAAAGCGATTTAAACTTACCGGATCGGGAAAAGTCAAACGGAATAAAGCATATTTTGCTCATATTCTGACCAAAAAATCGTCCAAAAGAAAACGGAATTTGGGACAGTCCGGTATTGCTGCAGCGGCAGATGAAAAGCGAATTAAGACAATGATTGTAAGTTAGGAGTTGAATTATGCCAAGAGCTAATAGTTCTGTACCCCACCATAGAAAACACCGTAAGTTGATTAAAATGGCGAAGGGATATCGTGGTTCCCGGAGTAAATTGTATGTAAATGCCAAAGATGCTGTTGAAAAAGCACTCCAATATGCATATCGTGACCGGCGTGTGAAAAAACGTTCATTCCGCGGTCTTTGGATTGCCCGTATTAATGCAGCTGTGCGTCCCTACGATTTATCCTACAGCAAGTTTATTCACAGCTTAAAGATCAAAGGCGTAAACCTCGATCGTAAAGCACTGGCAGATATCGCTGTAAAAGATCCGGAAGGATTTGAAAAACTGGTTGAAATGGCCAAGGCTTAAACCATGAGCCTTCTGGAACGCATTAATGAGGTCCACAATCAGTTAAAGAAGGATCTCTCGAATGTCCAGAAAACATTTCAGTCAGTTGAAGACCTGCGCTTAAAGTACCTTGGTAAAAAGGGAATAATTCCAGCCCTTTTTCACGATTTCGGAACACTTGGTCCGAATGAAAAACGCGATGTTGGTAAGGATTTAAATACTCTGAAAAAATCGGCTGAAGAGGGTATTCAGATAATAACAGATAAACTCTCCGGTTCGGATCATCTCGATTCCGGATTTGATCACACATTGCCCGGATTTCCATTTAAGCCGGGACATTTGCATCCGGTGACCCAGACAATGAACCGGATCTGTGATATCTTTCGGGAAATGGGATTTGGGACGGAGTTCGGTCCGGAAGTTGAGACGGATTTCAATAATTTTCAGGCATTGAATTTTCCACCAAATCACCCGGCTAGAGATATGCAGGATACCTTTTTTGTTGATGACGATATTCTGCTTCGGACGCATACATCACCGATTCAGATACGAACGATGATGAAACAGAAACCTCCAATCCGGATACTGGCGCCCGGTCGGGTTTATCGCAATGAGGCGATCAATCCGCGCAGCTACTGTGTGTTTCACCAGGTGGAAGGTCTCTATGTCGATGAAAATGTGACCTTTGCCGAATTAAAAGTGACTATTGAAATGTTTGCCAAAAAGTTCTTTGGTAAAGATGTGAAACTGCGTTTCCGGCCCAGTTTTTTTCCATTCACGGAACCAAGCGCAGAGGTGGATGTATCCTGTATTATCTGCGGCGGTTCCGGATGCAGACTCTGCAAACATACCGGCTGGCTTGAAATCATGGGGTGCGGTATGGTTGATCCCAATGTTTTTAAAGCTTGCGGGATCGATCCGGAAAAATATACCGGTTACGCTTTCGGAATGGGACCTGAACGCATTACGCTACTGAAGCATGGGATCGATGACATCCGACTGCTCTATGAAGGCGATATCCGGTTTTTAAAGCAGTTTTAATTTCTGATGTGTTGCAAAAACACAGAGTATATACGGTTAGACTATGATAGTAAATACAAAATGGCTGGAGAAGTACACAGATATTCCTTACAGTCCATTAGAGTTGGAAGAAAAACTGACTTTTCTGGGACTTGAATCAACAATAAAGAAAAATCCGGTTGATCAAATTAACGGCGTCATAATCGCAGAAATATTGGAAGTAATTCCCCATCCGAATGCAGACAGTCTTAAAATATGTCGTGTGGAAACCGGTTCCGGAACCATGAATGTGGTCTGCGGAGCACCGAATGTTGAAGTTGGTCAGAAAGTACCATTAGCCAGAATTGGGGCGGTTTTACCGAATGGTCTGGAACTGAAGCCGGTGAAAATCCGTGGCGTCCAATCCGAAGGAATGCTTTGTGCGGAAGATGAACTGGGCTTGTCAGATGAACATGGCGGCATAATGATATTACCGGAAAATGCACCGCTGGGAGTTGAATTAAAAGACTATCTGGGCGGAAAAGGAAGCAGCATCGATATCGATCTGACGCCAAACCGGTCGGATTGCACGTCGCATATTGGCGTTGCCAGGGACATCACTCTTCTTACAGGAAAAAGTTTACGAATTCCTGAAATCAGGTTCACTGAATCCGATATTCCAACGAGTGATTTTATTTCTGTTGAGATTGAAGACAGTATTGGATGTCCGCGCTACGCTACCCGTGTTGTCAAGGGTGTTAAGATCGGTCCGTCACCACAATGGCTGGCAGATTATCTGACCAGTGTCGGTTTACGCTCGATTAATAATGTCGTGGATGCTGCTAATTTTGTTTTATTGGAAACCGGGCATCCGCTGCACACTTTTGATTACCGGATGATCAATGGTAAAAAGATTGTTGTACGCAGTGCTGAGGATGGGGAAGAGGTTGTCACTCTTGATGGTATCCATCGTGAGTTAAAAAACGATGTTCTTCTTATTTGTGATGCCGAGCGTCCGGTAGCAATTGCCGGTATTATGGGCCTCGAAAATTCCGAGATCAAAGACGATACGACCGATATTCTGATCGAGAGTGCCTACTTTGATCCGGCGACCATTCGGAAAGGTTCCCGCTATCTGGGCCTGCAAACCGATGCTTCTTATCGCTTTGAACGAGGTGCCGATCCGGAAGGCGCTATTTACGCATTGAATCGTCTGGCGGATCTGATTGTGGAATTGGCCGACGGCTCGGTTTGCAAAGGCATCGTTGATAATTATATCCGGAAAATTCATCCGGCTGAAATTACCGTTCGGTATCAACGGGTAAATTCGCTGCTGGGATTGGAGATTGAACCGGACTGGATGATTGAGAAATTTATCAAACTGGGTTGTACGATCGAATCACGCAATGATGACAGCGTTCGTCTGGTCGCACCCTCATGGCGTCCTGATCTCGAGCGTGAAGTTGATATGATCGAAGAGCTTGTGCGCATTTACGGAATGCATATGGTGCCCAATGCCCGGGAGATGCGGATTCAGCCAAATTATGAAGAGACTCAGGAATACAGACAAATTGAGACGCTTCGGCAATCCATCGCGAACCTGGGACTATGCGAAGTCTGCAATAATTCGCTGGTCAGTCAACTGTACACTGAATTTGGTTTGCAGAATTTGACTCCGGTACAGATCAAAAATCCGCTTGGCAAAGATATGTCTTTTCTGCGAACAACGCTGATTCCGGGACTTTTGCAAAACGCCCGGCACAATATTAACCGGCAGAATTCCGATTTGCAGTTGTTTGAGATGGGTTTCGTTCAGCACTATGACCGCAGTCAGGAAACCCATGCCCGGGAATTTCAGAAATATGCTATTCTGCTGACCGGATTTATAGAAGACAAGTATTGGGGATTTGAGCAGCGTGCTGCTGATATCTTTGTGCTAAAAGGCATGCTTAGTGCCCTGCTGCAGACATTTGGAATTGAAGCGGTTGATTTTACACCAGCGACCCACAAACATTATAATCAGCTAGTTGAAGTCAGACATCAGGGTAATCTGCTGGCGCATTTCGGTCAGGTTGACAAGCAATATTTATCAAAAGAATGGGATATTGATTTGCCTGTTTATGTACTTGAAGGTGATATATCTGCATTGTTGAAATCGGCTGGAAAAACCCGGGTTTTCTGTCCATTGCCGGTATTTCCGATTACCCAAAGAGATGTATCAATTCTGGTAAATGAAGAATTGAAAATTGCCGAAATTGAAGCATTAATCTGGAAAAATGGTGGCGAATTCCTAAAAGAATGTCGATTTTATGATCTTTACAAAGGAAAAAATATTGACAAAGGTCTAAAAAGTATTACATTTAATTTAGTATTTCAGGCAAAGGATAGAACCTTACAAGATGTTGAAATCGATGATACAATGGCTGCTATTCACAAAATCCTGAAAAATGAAGCAGACGCCAAATTAAGGTAAAAAAGCAGGAATGGACTTAGCAAATTTAAATTTACTTGAAGAAAAAATACGAAGCCTTCTTGCTGTGATAACCAAACTACAAGAGGAGAATAGAAAGATAAAAACTGAATTAGATGAGGGGACTTCCCTCGAGAAAATGTTAGATCAAAAAAAGAGGCAACAATTAAGAACCATGATTGAAGGGATGCTTGAGACTTTAGAAAAGTTTTAATTCCTTTGATTGCTTTAACCGGATGGTTTATTAACATATAGAAACAAGATGGAAGAGCAAAACGATAGTTTAGTACGCGTTACAATATACGGCCAGGAATATACCGTTAAAGCCAAGGCTGATCCGTCTTATATTGTCAGTGTCGCCAATTTTGTGAATGAGAAAATGGAAGAGGTGGAAAATTCACTGACAACTGTTCAATCGCCTTTGCGCATCGCCATATTAGCTGCGATGAATATAACCGATGAGTTATTCGCCAGTAATAAAGATAAAGAGGAACTCAGTCATAAGATTGACGAAAAAACCATGTTTCTGGTCGATCTCATTGAAGAAAAATTGAACGAAGATACTTAATCCATCTTTTTATTTAAATAAATAAAATCAGTTGCCACATTTCCGGTTAAAGCTCTGCAACCAGTACGTGTTGTCGAGTTTTAGAAATTAGGAGAAATCATGTTGGTGTTAAATGTCGTAATAGGAATAATCAGTATGGGAATCGGTGCCGGTTTGGCGCTGTATTTCTATGTCCAGAGTTTGAAAAAAACAAAATCAACCGTATCTGAACTTGTTCAGAATGCCCAAAAAGAGGCCGATGATATTGTTCGTGAAAGTCGCCTTGAAGCAAAAGATGAAGCGATTCGTATCAAGAATCGGGCAGAGGATGAATCACGCAATAAGATGAGAGATGTGCGTGAATTAGAAAAAAAGCTGGTAAAACGGGAATTTTATCTGGAACGGAAAATGGAAATCGCCGATAAAAAAGCCGAGGAACAAGACAAGCGGGATGCGGAATTAAGAAAACATCAATCCGCTTTGGCTCATAAGGAATCGGAAATTCAGCAAATCATTGAACAGCAGACCGAACGGCTGGAACGGATCGCCGGGATGACCCGCAAGGAGGCCCAGGATATTTTGATGCAAAACCTGATGGAAAGTGCAAAATCAGGGATTTCCAAAAAAGTTAAAGAGATGCGTGATACAGCTATTTCCGAAGCGACCAGGGAAGCGAAAAAGATCATTGTCGCTGCGATTCAGCGCTCTGCAGCCGATCATACTGCAGAGACAACCGTGTCTGTTGTGAATCTGCCAAATGACAATATGAAAGGCCGGATTATCGGTCGGGAAGGCCGCAATATCCGGCACTTTGAATCCTTGACAGGCGTGGAAATTATCGTGGATGATACTCCCGAAGCGGTGGTTTTGTCAGGATTCGATCCGGTACGCCGCGAAGTCGCACGTCTTGCTCTGGAAAAACTGGTTTTAGACGGACGTATCCATCCATCCCGGATTGAAGAGATGATCAAAAAAGCCACAATTGAAGTTGATGAATCAATTCTGCATGCCGCAGAAGAGGCGATCGATGAAGTAAATTTATCGCCATTCCAGCCGGAATTGATGAAAATATTAGGCAAATTAAAATATCGTACCTCTTACGGCCAGAACGTGTTAAAGCACTCTGTCGAAGTTGCCTGGCTTTCAGGATTGATGGCCGCCGAACTGGGCTTAAATGGTGAAATTGCCAAGCGGGCCGGATTATTGCACGATATCGGCAAAGCAATTGATCGCAATGTAACCGGTACTCACGCTCTGATCGGTGTCGAGTTGGCTAAGAAATTCAAAGAGAATGAGATCGTTGTAAATGCGATTGGTTCCCATCATGAAGAGATCGAATCGACCCATCCGATTTCCGTGATTGTTGCCGCTGCCGATCAGATCAGCGGTTCCCGACGGGGAGCGCGGGGTGATACGCTTGAGAGTTATATTCAACGTCTGGAAAAACTCGAAGAAATTGCCAACAACTTTGAAGGTGTTTCCAAAACCTATGCAATTCAAGCCGGGCGTGAAGTCCGGGTTATCGTTGAGAATGAAGTGGTTAATGATATGGAAGCCGATAATCTTGCCGATGAAATTGCCACGAAAATTCAAACTGAATTAAATTATCCGGGTCAAATAAAAGTTGTTGTCGTGCGGGAACATCGAAGCGTCAGCTATGCCAAATAAACAACCATTGATCATTGACGGGAAAGTGATTTCCGAAAAAGTCCGGGAATCACTGAAACCGGCAATCGAGAGGCTGAAAGAGAAGGGGATTGTTCCCGGCTTGGCGGTTGTACTTGTTGGAGATGATCCGGCGTCTCAGACTTATGTCCGTATGAAAGCCAGGGCATTTGAGGCGATGAACCTTTTTTCGGAAACATTTAGTCTTCCCGGTTCTGCTTCGCAAGCCGAACTGGAAGCATTAATTGCGGAATTGAATGGAGATTCACACTTTCATGGTATTCTCGTTCAGTTACCTCTGCCATCGCATCTGAATGAACTTGATGTGATCATGAAAATTAATCCCGACAAAGATGCCGACGGTATTCATCCGGTCAGCCTTGGAAAAATGGTACTCGGCGCCGATGCCCCGCTGTCATGTACGCCGCATGGTGTGCTGATGCTGTTAAAGTATTCAAATATCGAAACGTCAGGTAAACATGCCGTCGTTGTTGGAAGAAGTAATATCGTTGGTAAACCGATTGCCAACCTGTTATTTCAGAAACGACCGCTCGGTAATGCGACGGTTACACTCTGCCATACGAAAACAAAAGATCTTCAATTGATCTGTCAACAGGCTGATATTCTGATTGCAGCCATCGGACGACCCAATTTTATTGATCGGAATTTTGTGAAAGATGGCGCTATTGTCATCGATGTCGGCATTAACCGGGTTGAAGATTCTGCAGCAAAACGCGGCTATCGACTGGTTGGTGATGTTAATTTTAACGATGTAATTGATAAAGTATCAGCGATTACGCCGGTTCCCGGCGGGGTTGGGCCAATGACAATTTCCATGTTAATTGCCAATACTGTATATTTGGCTGAGAAACATACTGCAAACAACTAAAGGAGCCGTGATGGATAACATTAGTGCATTGAGACGATCAGAACTCTGCAATGGTCTCAATGATAACGAATTGGAAATGCTGGCGACGATATTTCATTCCAGACAAGTCAATCGGAATGAAATAATCCTGAAAGAGGGCGAACCGTCGAATGATCTATACATCATTGCTAGAGGTCGCGTAAAAATACTGATGACATCCAGTTCAAATCCCGGTGATATGGAAAAAATCGCAAGCTTAAGAGATAATGAAATTTATGGTGAGTTTGCTTTGCTGGATGGTTCCACACGATCGGCATCGGTTATCGCTGAAGAAGATTCATTTTTTCTGTATGCCGATTATCTCGATTTTCACCGCTTCATGGAAGAAAATGAACATATCGGTTTTATTATCATGAAAAATCTGGCAAAGATACTCACGGCAAAATTACGTAAAACCAACTTTGAATTGCGCAATGGTGCTTATTAGTGGATTACAATGGATGTCGTTGAATTAATCAAATCACGACGGTCAATCCGTCAATTTAAGCAAAAAGAAATACCGCAGGATATCCTGATCAATTGTGTCGATGCGGCGCGAATCGCCCCATCTGCGGCAAATCTTCAGCCACTGGAATACATTCTTGTTACTGATAAAGAACAGGTAGATTATCTATTTCCACTATTACGCTGGGCAGCATACATCAATCCGAAAGGCGATCCAAAACCCGGTCAGCACCCGACTGCATATCTGATTGTTCTGCTGAATGAGAATCACGGGGAAAAATGGAAATTCCATGATGTCGGCGCCGCTGTTGAGAATTTTATGCTGGCAGCTCTGTCCTATGGACTCGGCAGCTGCTGGCTGGCGTCGGTGGACCGTGATTTAATCAGATCATTTTACAGAATACCGGAAGAATATTCGATTGATTCGGTCATTGCATTGGGCTATCCGGCAGAGGAACCGTTGCTTGAAACATCCGATGAAACGGTGCAATACTGGCAGGATTCCGATGATCGTCTGCATGTACCAAAGCGGTCAATAGGAAAAATACTGCGGATCAATTCGTTTTAAAACATAAGGAATTACAGAATATGCACCCGGAACTACTTCACATCGGACCGCTTACCATTTACACATACGGTTTTATGATGGCGACGGCTTTTCTCGTCGGCTATCTCATCCTGAAGAGCGAATTAAACAAAAGGGGTGATGATCCTGAAATTGCCAGCAATTTCATTTTCTGGGGCGCCATCGGTGGTATTGTTGGGGCTAAGATATTTTATATGCTTGAGTTCTTTCAGGAGTTTCTACAAGATCCGATGGGAATGATTTTCTCAGGGGCGGGTCTTGTTTTTCATGGTGGTTTAATCGGTGGTACAATTGCGGTGGTTACAGTAATTATGTTGGCCAAAAAACCACTAGGTGAATATGCGGACATTATCGGGCCGGTGCTTCTGATTGGACAGGGACTTGGTCGTGTGGGTTGCTTTTTCGCGGGGTGTTGTCACGGCGAAGCCTGTAGTTTACCCTGGGCTGTGACATTTCCCTATGCTTCACCTCCGGCTAATTACCCGGTTCATCCGACTCAATTGTATGAAACATTTATCAATATCGCACTTTTTTTTGTATTGGTGAAATTGGTTCGTCCACGACTAAAAAAATATTCCGGAATGACATTTGCCGCCTATATGATGCTGGCCGGACTGGAACGGTTTTTCATCGAATTTATCCGGGTGAATCCCAGAGTAGCCTGGGGACTCAGCAGTGCTCAGTTCACTTCAGTGGGAATATTTATAAGTGGCTTGGTTTTAGCCGTTATTATTACACAAAATATTTCCATTCCATTTTTTCAAAACCGAAATCCAAAAAACATATAAAGCTTAGTTCAAAACGTTTAACAGAACGACCATTAACACATGACACTTTACATGTGACATGAATAAAATCAATTTTTGTATATCGGGGAATTCAAATGAAATTTAGGGTTATTTGTAAGGCGTTTTCCATGTCGATACTGCTGATACTATCTGTTTCAGTGAATCACTGCTCAGTAAGTGATGAGCAGTATCTGGACAGATTGTTTGCCGATTATTATGGAGAAAATGTGCCGGGTGCGGCTGTGATGATTGTTAAAAAAGGGGAAATATTCTTAGCTAAAACCTATGGGATGGCTGACCTTGAAAAGCATCTTCCGGTTACATGCAACAGCAATTTCAGACTTGCATCGGTATCGAAACAATTTACGGCGATGTCGATTATGATTTTAGAGGAAAGCGGCAAACTTGATTACAATCAGACGTTAACGGATATTTTTCCTGAATTTCCGGACTATGGACAGACAATAACAATTGAATATCTCCTACAACATCGTTCGGGATTAATCGACTATGAAGATCTGATACCCGATACTGAAACGATTCAGGTGCTGGATCGGGATGTATTGCAAATGATGATGCAATTGGACAGCACCTACTTTACTCCAGGAGCGGAATTTCGCTATAGTAATTCCGGCTATGCGGTTCTGGCAATGATTGTTGAAAAATTATCAGGAAAACGGTATGCATCGTTTCTACATGATGAAATATTTCAACTATTAAGCATGGACAATTCCATTGCATTCGAGAATGGAATATCGACAGTTCGAAACCGTACATTCGGATATTTCGTTGAATCCGATTCGGTCTTATTTTCGGATCAGAGTATTACGAGCGCTGTTTTAGGTGATGGCGGTATTTACACATCTCTGAACGATCTGTATAAATGGGATCAGGCACTTTACACTGAGAGACTAGTTCATAAAAAGAATCTTAAAGCAGCATTTACACCTGTGCTGGAGAATTATGGTTTTGGCTGGCGGATTGATAATTACAAAGGCCATCGACGAGTGCATCACACCGGAAGTACCTGTGGATTCCGTAATGTGATTCAACGATATCCGGAGGATCAGTTTACCGTTGTCATTCTGACTAATCGCCGGGAACCTGATGTTGCTGCTTTAGCGGATAAACTGACGGATAGATTTTTGTTAAAGTAATTCCAGATAAAAAAAAGGCAGCCGGAAAATAGACTGCCTTTTTATTTGTCCACTGTTCGAGGCAATTAATACATATTTTCCCGATTGTCAATAACCTTGGCATCGGTTTCCATTTCAGCCAGCCATGAATTGTAGTAGTCGGTCTTGGCTCGTTTCAAGAGACGATCGCGGATCATCTCTTTTTCAACGCCGTAGTCCTTTTCGTCAATCTTGCTTGCCGAAAGACGCTTCACGATCACGTATTGATTTCCGACCTGAATTGGTTGTGAAAACTGCCCGTCCTTGAGAGCCAGTAGTGTTCCGGTGATGACGTCTGAACGGCTGATACCTTTTAAAGGACGACTAAGCATAACGTCATTATGTATGTCATACTTGATTCCCGAAACAGATATCGCAATGGATTTGAAATCTCCATCTGATTTCAGATCATTAAAGGTTTGATTTGCAATACTTTCCAGACGATCTGTCCGTTTATTTGTCATTAAGGTCGATTTGACGGACTCGGATACTTCGTCGAGTGGACGATAATAATCCGGATTGACGGCTGCTAATTTGAAAATAGCATATCCATTATCCGCACCAAGCAGTTCGGATATAGTGCCCACCGGGTTATCGGAAAAAGCAAATTGAATTCCCCGTTTAAACGGACCAAATCCGGGAATATAAGAATTGTTTTTATTAATCTTACCGGTGGATTTGATTTCGATATTGTGACTGTCTGCTGCGGCATCAAAACCGATATCCGATGCATCAAATGCAAACAGACTTGACTTCGATCGAACATTATCGAGTGTTTCGGGACCAGGAGTGATTTTCAGGAGGATATGACGGGCTTTGACCTGAGCCTGACCGTTTTGAGTCCGTTTGTCCTCAACCTTGATCAGGTGATAACCGAATTGGGTTAGCACCGGATCGGAAATTTCACCTTTATTCAGTGCAAAGGCTGCTTTAGTGAATGGTGCTACCATCTGGTTCTGATCGAACCAACCGAGATCACCACCGCTGTTTTTTCCACTGGGGTCTTCGGTATATTCAGCAGCAACTGTCTCAAAGGATTCACCCTTTTCAATGCGGTTTTTAAGATCCGTGACGAGTTCATACCGTGACAGGGAATCTTCGACAGTCGGGAGTAACTCAAAGTAAACGTAATCCAACTCGCGGGTTTCCTGTACAAAATAGTCATCCCGGTTTTCCTTATAGTACGATTCGATTTCGGTTTTACTGACGTCTACAGAATCTGCAATAACCAAAGAAAAGGGGAAGAAAAGTGTTTCAACAGTGAATGGCACTTTGGTTTTTATATATTCTTCCTGAATTGCCGCATCCGATACAGCAGGCAGGTTTTCAATTAAATAGCGGATTTTCTGAAAGGGCAGCAGACCGCGAAGATATTGTTCCACACCGAGCCACTCATCGCTTTGAGGATTTGTCAGTGCCTGAATATATTTTTGCCGGTCGAACTGACCATCGGTCTGAAAGGCTTCCTGATTGATCAGAAATTCCGGCGGGTATTGCATCAAGTATTCGTATATTTCCCAATCCGTCGCCTGTAAGCCAAGCCGTTTGATTTCTTCAGAAATCAGGGTCTCGCTGATAAAGGATTTCCAAACCTGATCGGTAACTCTTTCAACGATACTTTCAGTAATTTCCTGTCCGTTTTCGCGATATTGTTCCAACTGATTCTGGACCAGCTGGGAATATTGCATTCCGTCAAATTCGTTGCCGTTGACGATGCCGGCTTTGCCCTGCAGTTTCTTTTTGCTTGAAAACAGATCTGTGATATCCGCACCGCCAACCAGTCCGCCGATTGTCATACTCAATACAAAAAGAACCAGAAGTGACCATAAAATAATGTGGGTGTTGTCTCTTAATCGTTTCATCACTGCCATAGCTGTATTCGACCTCCAAATTTCAAACTGTTATCCGTCAAATTGACGGGCATTAAATATAACTATATTTCCAAGTTCAGGCAAACGCAAAGTCCGTAAATTAGCAGTATAATGAAAATTAATTATTACTTGGAATTATTATTAATACGAACCCAGGTGGCGAAAGAGTTAGAAATTTGATATTTGTAATTATATTGATCCTATCGGTGAGACGTTGTGTCATTACCATACACTTACGTGCAGGAAAGTGCCATTAAAACTTACCCCAAAGTTTCTCTTCCGGACGACGCTCAGGAACATACTGGTCTTCGATTTCGCCGTCGTTCCACTTCCTGGATACATATAGGCCACAGAAACATTTGCCATATTCCTTCACATCGGGTTCACGATATGTGCAGGGGCAAATGATATCCTTGTCCCAGTCCCGGTCATTGAACGCCAGACGGCAGGGACAGGCCATATAACCATAGCGTCCTTTATTGATCAATAGGGATTCAAGCAGACGGAATGTATGCTCGGTAAACCGATTAAAATAATACCCCTTCGGTTCCTGGGTTTTACGCATCATTTGATAGAGTTCATCGGTTGTCATAAGCCCAGCGCCTCTTTATATCGTTCCGGTTTATAGCCTTTAATGACTGTGTCGCCAATGAATATTGTGGGAAATGAGACCATGCCGACTTTTTCTTTGATTTCTTTCAGAACGGAAAACTTTTTTCCTTCATCCAGGAGATCCACATCCACACAGTCATATTCGATATTTTTATCAGCAAACCAGGCTTTTGCATTCTGACAATAAATGCAGGTACTGAGTGCGTACATCTTGATTTTCTTATCCATATACAGTCTCCATTTCAATGAGTAAAGGATAACTGAATTTATTATCAATGGCAATAAAATTTCCCTCTGCTAAACCCGAAACATGTAATATTTTGTGGAATCATAAAAAATGGCTCACCTTACAAGAGCAAGGCAGTGAAAGAGAAAAATAATTATATCCCCAATTAAAATTGATCAAATTATTAAACCGGCGGGTATTAATTGCCCTGTAATTCATCTTGCGTATGCAATCTTTGGATGTTTAAAGTAATTCTTCACTCGC
>Ga0268276_1000905_pt1 | contig 31891 bp, 37 predicted proteins | sample saktaG_4_FD_190145 | JGI IMG/M metagenome (GOLD analysis project Ga0268276, IMG submission 190145) | Saline water microbial communities from Sakinaw Lake, British Columbia, Canada - sak_2010_1_5_45m | ecosystem: Environmental > Aquatic > Non-marine Saline and Alkaline > Saline ...
TATCAAGAGCCGGCGCTATTGCCATCTCGGAACTCTGTATGGTAGGGAAACCTGTAATCCTGATTCCTTCGCCAAATGTGGCGGAAGATCATCAAACAAAAAATGCCCTTGCACTGGTGGAACAGAAGGCGGCAGTTATGGTCTCCGATAGGGAGGCATCGGCCATCCTGCCAGGCTTTGTAAAAGAGATAATGGAAGACGGGGGAACAAGAGATAGGTTAGGTCGTCAAATCCGGATGCTGGCGATTCCGGATGCGGCAAACCGGATTGCTGAAGAGGTATTCAATTTGGTGAAAATTAATGCAAACCGTCATGCGTGAGAAGAGGTTCAGATCGGTCTATTTCCTGGGTATCGGAGGTATCGGCATGAGCGCCCTTGCACGCTATTTCCTACAGCAGGGAGCACATGTATCCGGATATGACAAAACACCCTCGGCGCTCATAGACCATCTGATTAGTGAGGGAATGGAGATTCATTTCAATGAGGATACATCGCGAATCCCTGATAATGTTGACCTGGTCATCTGGACTCCGGCTGTCCCGAAAGAGCATGCCGAATACAGCTATTTTTTGGAAAATGGGATTTCGGTCCGGAAACGGGCCGAAGTGCTGGGTGAAATCGCTTCGCCCTACACAACAATCGCAGTAGCCGGCACCCACGGCAAAACGACCACCACCACTATGATTGCCCATATCTTCCATACTGCCGGCAAACCGATGATGGCGTTCCTGGGGGGAATTTCCAGGAATTACGCGACAAATTTTGTCCAGTTGGCAGTTGACAGTTGGCAGTTGGCAGAATCACCACATTGCATCGTTGAGGCCGACGAATTTGACCGCTCCTTTCTTCACCTCTCTTCCGATATCGCAATCATCACCTCCATGGATGCCGATCACCTCGACATTTATAATCATCGGGACCAGATGAAGCAGTCGTTCGGAGACTTCGCCGGGAAGATCCGGGACAAGGGCTCATTGATCATTAAAAAAGGCGTGGAGCTTGAAAGGGAGCTGCCCGCAGGGGTCTCCCGATTCACTTATTCGTTGCATGGAGATGCCGACTTCAGCGCAAGGGACATTTCGATCCGTGACGGGTTGATCCATTTTGACTTTGTTACGCCGAAGAAAAGTTTGCCCGGGTTTGTGCTGGGAATGCCCGGCATGTTTAACCTCGAAAATGCTATCGCCGCGTTAGCTGCAGGATATCTTAGTGGCATTGCAGAGGAGGATCTTAAAAGATCCATGTTGCATTTCAATGGAGTGGTTCGCCGGTTTGATATCCGGATCAAGCGAAACGATCTTATCTATATCGACGACTATGCACATCATCCGGAAGAGTTGCACGCCTGCATCCAGGCTGTAAGGGAACTCTACCCCGGGAAACAAATAACCGGCGTATTTCAGCCTCACCTCTTCAGCCGGACGCGTGACCTGGCAGATGACTTTGCCAGGGTGCTAGCCGAACTGGACTCACTCATCCTGCTGGACATCTATCCTGCCCGGGAACGCCCTATTGAAGGAGTTCATTCCCGGATGCTGCTGGATAAAACGGATCTCTCCGATAAACGGCTTTGTGATAAAGATCACCTGCTGGAAATCCTTGAAGAGCGGCGCCCCGAAGTGCTGCTAACGTTGGGTGCGGGAGATATTGACCAACTCGTAAAACCGATCACCGACAGATTCAGTAACAAATGAGACTAAAAAAGAAAATAAGACGAGTATTAACCTTCATCCTGTGGGGGATTCTATTTACAGGAGCAGGGGTGTTGCTTGGATTTGCCGACTATGAACAAAACGGGACGATCTGCCGGAATTTACACTACAACCTTGTTTATGGTGAGGCAGATGTATTGATCCCGAAAGCAGATGCCGACTCGCTGATCCGTTCTGTTGTTGGAGAGGTAAAAGGGAAACCATTGTACAAGATTAATACGGAGAAAATTGAGCGGGTTCTCAACAGGTATCCCTATATAGCCAACGCCCATGTATATGGCACAAACGCAGGTGATATTTTTGTTAACATTTATCAGCGTGAACCTGTTATCCGTATCATAACAGAGAGCAACAAAAGTTACTATATCGGAGCAAAAGGGGTCCTGCTTCCATTTCATCCCGACTATCCTGTCAGGGTGGTGGTGGCTTCAGGCGCTATTCCCGATAGCATTTTCATCAAAGTGGAGAGACACAGCAAGAGGGTGCCCGTCGACTCTGTAAGCACTTCACCGTTACTTTCAGATCTTCATAAGCTTGCCCTATTCATTTACCGGGATCCCTTCCTGAAAGCACAGGTTGATCAGGTTTACGTCAATCGACAGGGAGATTATGAACTCATTCCGAAATTGGGGAATCATCTTATTCTGCTTGGGGATACAGAAGGTCTTGAAGATAAATTCAAACGCCTGGTAGTCTTCTACAAGCAAGGGTTGAACATGATTGGCTGGAATAAATATAACATCATTAATATCAAATACAAGAATCAGGTTGTTTGTTCTAAAATATAACTACACATGAAAAACGCAGGAATAATTGTCGGACTTGACATCGGCACTACCAAAATCGCTGTCATTGTAGGACGGAAAAACGATTTCGGAAAAATCGAGATCATCGGGTATGGAAAGGTTCCTTCGATTGGCGTCAAGCGAGGGGTTGTCTCAAACATCGAGAATACAGTACAATCCATCAAAGAGGCTGTTGCCGAAGCTTCCCGGAAGGCGGGGGTAGATATCCAGTTTGTGAATGTCGGCATTGCCGGACAGCACATTAAGAGCCTTCAACACCGGGGTAGCATGATCCGGGCCCAAACGGATACGGAGATCAGCCAGCAGGATATTGACAGCCTGTGTAACAGCATGTATAATCTGAATATGAGTCCCGGCGAAGAGATCCTGGAGGTAATCCCTCAGGAGTTCAGTGTTGACGGGGAACATGGAATCAGACAGCCCAAAGGGATGATTGGCAGTTCGCTGGATGCCAATTTCCATATCATCATCGGGCAGACCGCTGCTGCTAAGAACATCTACAAGTGTGTAAGGCGGGCAGAGCTTGAAGTAGTGGAACTGATCCTGGAGCCCATCGCATCCACGGAAGCCGTTCTGAGTGAAGAAGAAAAGGAGGCAGGAGTAGTGCTTGTCGACATCGGTGGCGGGACTTCAGATATTGCCATTTTTCATGAAGGGATCATCCGGCATACTGCCGTTATCCCACTGGGAGGAGAGATCATCACAGATGATATCAAAGAGGGGTGCTCCATCATTAAAAAACATGCTGAAGAGTTGAAGATGAAGTTTGGCTCAGCCCTGGCCAGTGAAAACAAAGAAGAGGAGATCGTAGCGATACCCGGTTTGCGCGGGAGGCCACCAAAAGAGATCAGCCTGAAGAATCTGGCCAACATCATCCAGGCACGGATGGAGGAGATCATTGAACATATTTATTATGAGATCAAGAGCTCGGGGTACGAGAAAAAACTGATCGGAGGAATTGTCCTCACCGGAGGGGGAGCTCAGATGAAACACATTGCCCAACTGACCGAGTTTATTACCGGCATGGATACCCGGATTGGCTACCCGAATGAGCACCTGGCAAACAATGTTGCTCCGGAAATGGCTAGCCCAATGTTTGCAACGAGTATCGGACTGGTGATCATCGGCAGCGAACGTTATGAGCTGGAACGCCAGAAGATGAAAGAGCTTGAACCTGTAGAAGAGGTGATGGCAGAGGAACCGAAAAAAAGGAAACAGAAGGAGAAAAAAGTTAAGGACAAAACCCGGGAAGGGAAGAAATTTACTGAGGTCTTTCTGGAGCGGATCAAGAACTGGTTCGAGGAGGAGAATGAATGAAACCAGCTATTAACAACCACTTTGTTAATAAATTTCAGGATACCCACAAAATCAAGGCTTCAAACAACCTAATTTTAATCATTATAAAAACCATTCCCCATGCCAGATATGCTAAAATTTGACCTGCCGAAGAACCCATCGAATATCATCAAAGTTATTGGCGTTGGCGGTGGTGGCAGCAATGCGGTCACACACATGTACAACCAGGGTATCAAAGGTGTTGATTTTTTTATCTGCAACACTGATGCTCAGGCGATGGAGTCAAGTTCAGTGCCCATGAAGATCCAGCTAGGAACCAGTCTGACTTCCGGGCTGGGTGCAGGAGCCGTGCCGTCAGTAGGTCGAAACGCAGCCCTTGAAGATGCAGATAACATCCGCAAGATTCTGAACGACGGAACCAAAATGCTGTTTGTCACTGCCGGACTGGGTGGTGGTACCGGGACCGGGGCTGCACCTGTCATTGCAGAGATATCAAAGGAGCTTGGGATTCTTACAGTGGGGATTGTAACCCTGCCGTTTGCCTTCGAAGGACGAAAGCGGAAACTACATGCCGATGAAGGGATCAAACAACTCAAAGCGAATGTAGATGCCCTCCTGATCATCAGCAACGACAAACTGCGTGAGCTCTATGGGAACCTCCGGCTGTCGGAAGCTTTCGGCCAGGCCGATAACATCCTGACATCAGCAGCCAGGGGAATCGCCGAGATTATCACGGTGACGGGATACATCAATGTAGATTTCGAAGATGTCAAAACAGTGATGAAAGACAGTGGTGTTGCGATTATGGGAACTGGTATCGCTTCAGGCCCGAACCGTTCACAACAGGCAGTGGAAGACGCAATCAGCTCACCATTGCTCAACAACAACGATATTGAAGGAGCCAATAACCTGCTGCTCTATCTTGCCTCAGGTAAAGAGGAGATCACCATGGATGAGGTGACAGAGATCACCGATTACATCCAGGAAAAAACCAAATCCTCTACCGAGGTCATCTGGGGTAATGGCTTTGATGAAAGTTTGGGTGACAAGATCAGCGTGACGATTATCGCTACCGGTTTCGATGATGAACACCGGCGTCAAGGGGAACCCTCGAAGAAAGATGTGGTAATCCGCGACCTCTACGAGACAGAGAAATCGACACCCAAGATTGAAACCCGAATGGAGATGCCAGCGCCTAAACCGGAAATGCAGGAACCGTTGATACAAGAGCCGAAACAGGAAGAGATCGAACCTGTTTCTGCAGATTTGATCACAACGTCGGTTATGGAAGAGGAGAAACAGGAAGCGCCTGAAATGATTTTGGAAGCAGCTGAAACGGAAATCGATGCACCCGGGATGATCACCGAAAGTTCTGATATGTTCAGTGAACGTTCTGATATGGCAATTGAGGTTAATGAAGAGACAACACCTGAATTCGAGGAAGAGGCCGTACAACTCCCAATGATGCGGATTGAAAACGAGGCAGAGGAGGAAATGTTTGCCGAAGAAGAGGTTTACGATCCCTTCCAGCGTGAAATCGTTTTTGACCTTGACGTCCCTCAGCGTGAACCGGTTAGGGAGGTGGAAGCGATCAAAGAGGAGGAGATGCACTTAATCGACAAACGAGTGGAGACCATCATCTCTGAGACGCACAGACAGACAGAGGCACCACGTATATCCCCTGCTCCCGGATCGGGAGACGATCATCAGGAGTTGAACCGGATGGGTAACGACCGCATCCAGAAACTGAAAGCTCTCAGTGAAAAACTGAAGAACCATACCCCTATTGAGAACAACTTGTATGAGCTGGAGAGCATCCCGGCATACAAACGAAGGAATGTAGATCTACCTGATGTTGCACCTTCGTCAGAGTCTCAGATTCACGGACTGAGCCTCAATGAAGATAGCGAAAAAGGGCTGGAGATCCGCAGCGAAAACTCATTTCTGCATAAAAATGTAGACTAATGAGTCTATAATAAGATTGATTCCAGATTTTATTCCTCTTGTATTTTTGTGAATTGTTTCACTAGATTTGCATATATAAATATTTAAGTGTAACCAACCTGTTTTCACCATGAAATTACCGAGATCATATTACAACTGGACCTCCTTTATTGGAACACTGATCGTTGTGATCGCTTTGTTGCTGATTGTGGTTCTGTTTATCATCTCCACTATTTTTGACCAGGGCAGTTCTTATCTTGGGTTATTTATATACATGGCCTTGCCTGCTTTGATGATCGTTGGTCTCATTTTAATTCCCGTGGGGATGCTTGTCAACCTCAGGAACAATGCCACAGATGATGATTATAAAAAGCGCAGGAAGCCCACAATTGATCTAAACGACAAACGGCATCAGAATGCTTTTGTGATATTTATCATCTCTTCCCTGATTTTTCTGTTCCTCACCAGCATTGGGAGCTACGAAGCATTTCATTATACCGAATCGGTTGCCTTCTGCGGGACACTTTGCCATAAGGTGATGGATCCGGAATATGTCACTTACCAGCATTCAGCCCATGCCAATGTTGCCTGTGTAGAGTGTCACGTTGGCACCGGCGCCAGCTGGTATGTCAAATCGAAAGTTTCGGGATTGTATCAAGTTTATGCAGCTCTGTTTGACAAATATCCCCGGCCCATTGAAACTCCTGTCCAGGACCTTCGCCCTGCCCGTGAGACCTGTGAAAAATGTCACTGGCCTGAAAAATTCTATGCCAGGAAACTCCGGGTTCAGAAAAACTTTCTGGCAGATGAAAATAACACTGAATGGGATATTGTGATGCAGATGAAAACAGGGCCGTTATATAGCGCTCTTGGACTAAAAGAGGGGAGCCACTGGCATATCAATAAGGATGTGAAGATTGAGTATATTTCCAGTGACAGATCCCGTGAGTCCATCCCATGGGTTCGATTTACCAACCTGAAGACAGGTGAAGTAACGGTGTACCAGGACGAAGAAAATCTCCTTGAAGATAGTTTGCTTGCCGTTCTTCCTGTAAGGACCATGGATTGTATCGATTGTCATAACCGGCCATCCCATGCCTATAAATCACCTCCCGACTACATCGACAATGCGTTGATATCCGGTACGATACCGAAAGATATTCCGCAGATCAAGTACATTGCCATGGATGCACTGAAAGACCCCTTCACCAATAAAGATACCGCCTTTATGTATATCGACAGTGTGGTCACAAATTTCTATCAACGTGATTATGCTGATTACTACACTGAAAACCAGGATAAGATCGCACGGGCAATTGCAGGAATCCAGGAAGCTTTTAGCCTCAACACCTTCCCTGCCATGAAAGTCTCCTATGCCGCCTATCCGGATCATATCGGCCATCTCGAGACCAATGGATGCTTCCGGTGTCACTCTAACCTTCATACCAGTGAAGATGGGAATGCCATCTCCAAGGATTGTGATCTCTGTCACACCATTGTTGCCCAGGGTATACCTGGGGAGATGATGACTGCATCCATCTTTGACACCCTTGAGTTTCAGCATCCGGTACCATTGAGAAACGATGTATGGAAGGTTGTCTTCTGTTCGGAGTGTCACAAAAATCTCTTCCAATAACCCTTAGGTTAACCTACTGTTTATCACTTTTTCCAGGATTCTGAAAGGGAGCAAGGCCGCCAGTCTCAGCTGAAGGCTGTTGTTGATTCTATAAACGGATGCAGGATGCCGGATGCCGGATACCCGATAGATAAATGAAGCGACTTTTTCAGGTGGAACGACTTTTCCTACTTCTCCAGGCACGGAAGCTGCAAATTTTTTAAATGCTGCTGCGAGGGGCAGATCAGATACCGGATGCCGCTGCTTCTTCCCCCGAGGGCTTGGAGGACACGCAGTGACAATGATGTTGGATAAGTTTTTGATGAAGTTGGTTTTGATGGGGCCGGGCCTGACGATAACCACATCGATCTCACTGAATTTTAGCTCCTGACGAAGTGCCTTTGCATAAGATTCCAGGGTTCTCTTCGTGAGCGGATAGGGCATAAAGGGCAATGTAAGATGGTAACTTTCACTCCCGATAAGGATAATCCTTCCACCTGGCGACTTCATGATGGGGAGGAACGTCTGGTTCACACGGTATGCACCAAACAAATTGATTTCAAATATCTCCTTGAACGATTCCACGGGTGCTTCCGACAAGGGAAAATACCTGTCAACTCCTGCGTTGTTGATGATCAGGTCGATTGACCCGTATTCGTGCTCCACCTCCCTGAAGAGGCTCGTTACCGATTCATCAGAAGTGACATCCATCAGCTTTGGAATAATCGTATTTATTCCCTCAAACCCATCAAGTACCTGGTTATCAATATCGGTAGCGATAACCAGACAGCCCTGACGGGCAAACTCCAGCGCCGTGGCTCTGCCGAGACCGTTAGCGGCGCCGGTAATGAGGATGTGGTGTAGTGGTGAGGTAGTGAAGTGGTGAAGTGCTGTCATGGTGAAATAGCGAAATATCAAGGTAGCGAAATTACACTTTATATTGAGCTTCTTTGTACCGGCAGACCAACGTAGAGGCCCAACAGGCTGGCCCCCAGAGAAATTTCCATTTCCCAAATCCGCGTCTCACATCTAAATAGGTTCGCTCACCCTTGAGTATCTTCCCAAAAGCTCTCCATACCCGTTCCCTTTTCTGAACCATCTTGTGGATCGTACTGGGGACTGCATTAAAGATTGTTTTGACACGGTTTGCTTCCAGAATCTCCGGCATCAGTACTTCGTTGATCTCCCCTGAATAAGCTTCCAACGAACCGGAATTACCCTGCAGGAAGCGCCATACAGCCCGGCCTGCTATCGTACCGCTTCGGATGGCATAAGAGATGCCTTCCCCTGTAAGAGGGTCGGTGAGTGCTGCTGCGTCACCCGCAACCACTACCTGTCCGGAGTGAAAACTACTCTTCCGGATCTTGACCGGTATGGGCCACGCTTTCATGGATCGGATACCGGTGAACCGAATGCCGGATGTCTGAATAAACTGTTGATTGTATGTTTTCAAATAGCGGGAAAGTGAAGCAGGGCCTCCTACTCCCACAGAAAAATGGTTACGCTTGGGGAAAATCCATCCATACCCTCCAGGGAAAGTTCCCCAATCGAGAAAGACTGTACTTCCGAATTGTTTTAATTCCTTCTCTTCAGCATCCATCTCCGCTTCCCAGGCTAGTCCTGGCATCAGGTCTTTCCATAAGCCGCTGCTATGAGCCACCATGGAGGAGGCGCCATCAGCACCTACCACAAGCCTTGACCGAAAGATGCCGTTTCGTGTCTGAATTCTGACTCCTCCATTCTCCTGATGTACCGCAATGATATGTTCATTGTACAGAATCCGGGTGCCTGCAGCGATAGCCTGATCCAGTAAAAATTGATCGAGTTCTTCCCGCATCGTGCAGAAAATCAATGAATCTGGAGATGTCTTAGTAAATTGGTTGGCAAAGTTACAGGAGAAACGCACTGAAAATATTTCACTCTCTATGACTGGTGTAATATCGAATGGGATCTCGTCAACGATCTTTCGGGTAAGGCCACCACCACATACTTTGTAACGAGGAAAGCTGGTTTTCTCAAGAATCAGGACATCCGCTCCTCTCCGGGCAAGCTCAAATGCTGCTGAAGTTCCGGCAGGGCCGGCACCGGCAACGATCACATCCGCATCGTACTGCATGAAGGTTATAAAAGAGTCAGAACCTCTTTCAGCAATTTCTCTTTGTTTACCGGCACAACCCCTACCTCTTCACATACCAGGCCTCCTGCGAGGTTTGAGATGTAGGCAATCTCATATGGGGAGCAACCTCCTGCCAGGCAGGCTGAAGCTACACTAATCACTGTGTCGCCGGCACCCGATACGTCGGCGATTGAGCGTGCATGAGCCGGAACGAAGATGTTCTTTTCGGTGATACTGTCAGCCATGCTCACCAACACCCCCTTCTCAGAGAGAGTCGTCATCACATATTTGCAGTTGAGCATCTTGCGTAACGATTGAGCAGCCTGAATTACGATCTCCTGGTTGTTATCAGGAATCTCCATCTTTAGTCCCTCTTTCAACTCCTTAAGGTTGGGTTTGAAAAGTGTCACTCCTGTAAAAGAGGTAAAGTTTCGCTGTTTCGGGTCGACGGTAACGGGAATATTTTGCTTGTTCGCCAGAGCTACCACCTTTTTTATCAATCCATCAGAGATCACCCCTTTATTGTAATCCTGGAAAATGATACACTGCACATTCTCTTCCGATAGGATCGTTTCAATCCGGGCAATGAGCTCCTGCTGATCTGCTAGCAACAGGTCATGATCCACCTCTTCATCAACCCGCAGCATTTGATGGTGGTTGCCAAAAATTCTGAACTTGGTGGTGGTTACCCTTTCCCGGCTTCGAATGATGCCGTTCTGCCGGATCGACTCCCGTTCAAGCAAGTTGAGGAACTGCTCCCCCTTTTCGTCATCGCCAATCACAGAACAGAGAATGGGCTCGCTACCAAGAGCTTTTACATTGAGCGCTACGTTAGCGGCGCCGCCCATCCGGTTTTCCCTTTTTTTCAGGACAACGATGGGAATAGGCGCTTCGGGTGAGATACGATCAACTGCCCCCCATAAATAGGAGTCAATCATCACATCTCCGATGATCATGATCTTTTGCTGATCGAAGTCCCGGAAAAGCTGGGTATACTTCCCTTCTTTGGTCATGAATCGGGATTAATTTGTCTGCTAATAATCGGCAACGGTTTTCACGTTCGGATTTATCTCATCGGATGAGACCTCTCCGTCCATCAGGCGGATGATCCGGTGAGCATGCAATGCGATATCCTCTTCGTGCGTAACTACAATAACTGTGTTTCCCATCCGGTGAATCTCTTCCAGCAATCCAAGTATCTCAATGGAGGTTTTGGAGTCGAGATTTCCGGTTGGTTCGTCGGCCAGGATGATAGCCGGATTGTTCACAAGGGCTCTGGCCATGGCTACACGTTGCCGCTGACCACCGGATAGTTCATTGGGTTTATGGGTCATCCGGTCGGTAAGTTTCACCTCTTCCAAAACACGGGTAGCCCGTTCAATACGCTGGGTTTTAGCAACTCCGGAATAAATCAGTGGTAACATTACATTCTCCAGTGCCGTTGATCTGGGAAGGAGGTTAAAGGTTTGGAAAACGAAACCGATCTCCCTGTTCCGGATCTCAGCCAAATGGTTATCATCCAGGCGTGAGACATCCTGGCCATTAAGGAAGTAGCTCCCGCTGGTAGCCGTATCGAGACACCCGATGATGTTCATCAGGGTCGACTTCCCGGAGCCGGATGGTCCCATGATCGCAACAAACTCATTCTTTAGCATCACCAGCGAAACGGAGCGGAGGGCCTCCACAATAACAGTACCTATTCTGTAGTTCTTGACAATTTTTTCAAGACGAATGATCTCTTTTTCCATTAGTTAAGTAATTCAAATTTATATTTTCCAGATATGAACAAAGGTACTAAATTATTAGAAACGAAGGATAAAATCTTCTTTACTGAGCTCTTTCCTGAAAAAGACAACGCCAACCGTAAAAAGATCGATACTGACTCTGACGCTCGGATGCTGCCTGATATTTTCCCAGGCTGACCTCATCCCTTTAGACCAGTGAATGTCATCAATTACAAAGATCGTATTGTTCTGGATGTGAGTCAGGCACTCGTCGAAATACCTGAGCGTAGCCTCTTCCCTATGGTTTCCGTCAAAAAATACCAGATCGACAGTTTCGGTCCTACTAAGAATCTCTGGTAACAGATCGTCAAAATTACCACACATCTCCTTGATGTTGCCAAGCCCCAGACGGGAAAAATTATGCGTAGCGATATGAAGGGTGTCATTGCACCCCTCTATCGTATAGACATGACTATTCCGGTAACCCATAGCCATATACATCGAACTGATGCCAAATGCCGTGCCAAGCTCGATAATACAACGTGGTTTGTAATGTTTGACCAATTTGTAAAGAAGCTGGCCCTTTTTCTGGCTCACAGAGGATCTGCGAGCAATATCACGAACTCTGACGAATCGCTGTGAATAAGGAAAAGCAATAGAACGAGCGCCCAGATCGACACGTTTGATGAACCGTGCTCTGGACAAAAGGTCTTTCCTGACTTTTTCTATCTGCTCATAATCAGGGTATTGGGTTTGGTCATTCAAAACATATTTGAAAAAATTGTATACAAATGGGGAGTGAATCCGGTATTTCGACCGAACTGTAAAAAGGTGCATCAGGTATTGAAAGAGGTATTTAAGTATTTCAATCATTCAGCTATTTGCCTTAATTTTGGCACAAATTTATAAAATGTCGGGTATTAAAGACTACTTCTCACTGGTAAAGATCAGCCATACAATCTTCTCGATGCCCTTTGCGATGATCGGATTTTTCTTAGCCGTAAGAGAGAACGACGGAAATGTTGATTACATTATACTCTTCCTGGTTATTTTATCTGTTTTGTTTGCCCGAAATGCAGCAATGGGATTCAACAGATACATCGACAGGAGGTTCGACCAGAAAAATCCCCGGACTGCCATCCGCGAAATACCCAGGTCTGTCATTTCTCCCCGCTCTGCGCTACTTTTTGTCATTCTTAACTCCATCCTCTTAATTATTACCACTGCGTTCATCAACAACCTCTGCTTGCTCCTTTCCCCCATTGCCCTATTCGTTGTTCTGGGTTATAGCTTAACAAAGCGGTTTACATACCTGAGCCATATTTTTCTGGGACTGGGTCTCGCCCTGGCTCCTATCGGGGCTTATCTTGCAGTTGCCGGCCAATTTGATCTCCTTCCGTTACTTTTCTCTTTTTGCGTTCTATTCTGGGTCGCCGGGTTTGACATCATCTATGCCTTGCAGGATATCGATTTTGACCGCCAGGAGAAGTTGAAGTCAATACCGGTTTCAATGGGCGCCAGCAACTCTCTGGTGCTCTCTCTTTTTTTCCACCTGATTGCTCTGATCATGCTGGTGTTGGCTGGCATTACGGGTCCATTTGATCTGCTCTACTGGGTCGGCCTGGGAATATTTACACTGCTGGTGATCTACCAGCACCTGATCGTCAAGCCCAGTGACTTTTCGCGTGTAAACCTCGCTTTTGCCACACTCAACGGATTCGCAAGTATTCTGTTTGCCTGCTTTGTGATTGCGGATCTCTATGTCAGGTGGTGAAGTAGTGAGGTGGTGAGTCAGAGAGATTTAACGAGCAATTCAGGCGTCATTACAATCAGACTTGCCCCTTTATAATGTTTTACATTCCGGGTGACAATATGTGTGATCTCAGGCTTTTGCTTCGCACAGTAATACTGAATAGCGTCCTCAAAATCAGAAAAATTCGAGTTTAGGGACTGCTCCATCACATCCTGATTTACCTCCAGAACCTTTCCCAGTGACACTAATTGTTTCAAGCCGGCGATGACTTTCCAATGGGAAGCAGCCCGTCTCAAGATATAATATAGGTTTGTCACGGAGGTTGCTGAGAGAAAAAAACGGATTTCTCCTTTGTCAGCCTTATTGAAGAGCAGAATGGCATGCTCAGAAAATGGTTCTCTTACGATAAGAAAATCCAGAATTACATCAGTATCCACAAAAATATCCATTACTACTCATATTTTTTAGCAAGCGCCCCGATCAGAATCTCCTTATCGTCTTTCCCTTCAGGCAGATTAAATTTTCCGGCCAATGATTTTACCCTTTCTGAAATCCCAGAAGTTGTGTCTCCTTTCTCAGTAACCGTTTTCAGGTAACGTTCAACAATTTCCGAGATGCTCTGATTCGCCATATCAGCGTATTTTTTTGCCTTCTCCACAACTTCTTTATCAATACTCAACGTTAATTTCGTTTTCATTGCTACGTATATTTACAATTGCAAATATACGTATTTTTATATTATTACCATTTGTCAATGGCCCCAATTCTCCCTATCCAACGACCGGTAATTGATCGCTTCGGCCAGGTGCTCGGGTCGGATATGTGAGGACGCTTCAAGGTCGGCGATTGTTCGCGATACTTTTAGGATGCGGTTAAATGCCCGGGCCGATAGTCCAAGTTTTTCCATTGCGGTTTTCAGGATCATGTTGCATGGTTCATCAAGGGCGCAATGTTTATTAATCGTTTTTGCGGTTATCTGCGCATTACAATAGGTCTTTGGAAATTCGGTATAGCGCTTCTCCTGGATCTCCCTGGCAACAATCACGCGATCCCTGATTGCCAAACTGGGTTCAGCCCGGCGGGCATCGCTGAGATCCCTGAATGGTACGGGGATCACTTCCACATGGATATCAATTCTGTCGAATAGCGGACCCGAAATCCTGTTAATATATTTCTGGACAGTGCCTGCCCCGCATTTGCATTCGATCTGGGGGTGGTTGTAGTAGCCACACGGGCAAGGATTCATTGCTGCAACAAGCATAAAGCTGGCAGGATACTCTACACTGAGCCGTGCTCTCGAGATGGTCACCACCCGGTCTTCCAGTGGTTGCCGAAGCACTTCCAGTACACTCCGTTTAAACTCAGGAAGTTCATCCAGGAACAATACGCCATTGTGTGCCAGTGAAATCTCCCCGGGCTGAGGGACTGCACCCCCTCCAACAAGTGCCACATCTGAAATCGTATGGTGTGGTGAGCGGAAGGGTCTTACCGGTACGAGAGATCGATGAGCTCCCATCTTCCCGGCTACCGAATGGATCTTTGTGGTCTCCAGAGCTTCCTGCAGGGTGAATGGAGGAAGGATGGAAGGCAGCCGCTTGGCCAGCATTGTTTTCCCGGCTCCGGGAGGGCCGATCAGGATGAGATTATGTCCTCCTGCCGCCGCGATCTCGAGAGCACGCTTGATGTTCTCCTGACCTTTCACTTCTGAAAAGTCGTGTTCGTAGTCAGCCGACCGGTTCAGGAACTCTTTCCTGCAATCGACCGTTGTGGGTGTAAGAGCGCTTTTCCCCTCAAGAAACTCCAGCACCTCACTGATATGGGTCACACCATATACTTCGAGGGCTTCAACCACAGCTGCCTCCGTCGCATTCTGCCGTGGCAGGATCACCCCTTTGAATTTCCGTTTCTCGGCTTCAATCGCAATGGGAAGAGCCCCTTTTATAGGCCTGATGGAACCATCCAACGACAACTCTCCCATAATGATATAGGATCCAATCCGTTCCTCGCTAACGTGTTCGTTCGCGGCAAGAAGAGCCACAGCGATGGGAAGATCGTAGGAGGAGCCCTCTTTTCGGATATCGGCAGGGGCCATGTTGATCACGATCTTCTTCCCGGGGATCCTGAGCCCAATGCTTCGCAGGGCCGAATCAATCCGTTGCTGACTCTCTTTCACGGCGTTGTCGGGCAATCCCACCATGGCGAAGTTGATTCCGATATCAATACTCACTTCTATCGTAATGGTGATAGCGTGAATTCCATAGAGAGCACAACCAAATGTTTTTACAAGCATAACCTTTGTTTGCCCATTAATCGGGTTTTTGGGCAAAAGGTTATATCAGGCTAGAAAGTTTTTTTGGACTACTTGCTTGGTTTATATTTCGACTCCGACAGGATCTTCTGGGAATTCGTTTCATCAATAAGTTCTTGAAGCGTGACTTCAGGGTTCTCTTCCATATAGGCTTTTACGATCCTCCAACCGATATATTCGCCCAATCGAGGAGGCGATTCTGGAGAGAAGTCGGCCGTGAACGGCCCATCGGCTAGAAACGTCCGGATGGTGCTTCCCTGGGAGGCAAACAATAACTGGTTCTCAATGATAGCAGCCCAAACCTGGGATTCATGAGCGATGGCCCAGTTTATCTGCTTCTCCGTGTAGGCGATCTTCAACCGGTCAGGGTAATCCGGAATCATGGCATCCAGGAAGTAAAGCCGTTTCCCTGCATCAACCATTTGGTCGAGAAGCGTGTTCCCCGGATAGCGAACAGGGTAATAGGCCTCTTCCATAGCCTGAATACAATTAGGTAACACGAAATCGGGCTCCATACGCACGATCTTATACAAGGGTAGCCCATCAGCAGCATAGGGTTTGAATCCTGTGCCCAGATAAGCATCCAGGGCGATCAGCAAAACACTGTCAACATATTGGACCGAATGATCGTATTCGCCGCCGGAAATGTAGGTGTAAACTCTCGGAATAGTGGCATCCGGGTAATAATAGAGAAGATGGCGGAAGGCATCCGTGAGATTTCGTTCCAGGGCGCTGAGATCAGTGAACCGCTCCTGAGAGGCACTGTAAAATTCCCTGGTCCGGCTATTCGTCAAATACTCTTTCAGGTTGTTGATTTTGGCACTATCCCTGAGATCCGTATTCAAAAAAAATGGATAGAGAGGTTTGATCTGCTCCAGGCCATCTTCCAGCCTATCAAGCGGAATTGAAAACAACGCTTTGTCGTACCGGTGGACTTCAACTGCATCCAGCGGAATCGCAGAAACATCCACCTGTAACCTCGGTGATGACCAGTTGCAAGACCCAGTTATCATGAGAAGTATAAATAACAAGGGCAAAAAGCAGTTCGATGGGAATCTCTTCATGGGTATAAAAACGTGAATAACTTTATTATATTTCATGAAAGTCCGTTGACAAAACTACAATCAAATGTTCTATTTTTGTTCGAAACAAGTGATAAAATCTGAAAAACATCAACTATGAAACAGGTCATTACCCCTCTTTTCCTTTTTCTCTTCGGATGTTCACAATTCTCTTTCATCCAGGCCCAGGAGAAATCCGTAAAGCTCGGGCTCAAAGTTGCTCCAAACATAGCGTGGATGTCTCCCGAGACAAAACACTATAACTACGACGGGATAACCGGGGGGGCTACAATCGGACTGGTAACAGATTTTTATTTCGCAAAAAATTATGCCTTCTCAACCGGATTCAATTTTTCTTTCCTGAATGGGAAGCTAACCTATGGCGATTCGCTGCTTATCGGCGCAAATCAGGTTTATGGGCAGATGAACAGAAAATATAAATTCGTTTACCTGGATATCCCTTATATGATCAAGTTGCAGACCAACACCTTCGGGCGGTTCTCGTTCTTCGGGCAGATCGGTTTCACTACTGGCTTCCGCATCAGTGCCAAAGCCCGGGATGCGCTGGATCCTGGAAACGGTGTAGCGCCCGTGAAAGAAAACAGCAACATCACATCCAGTACTTCACTGATCCGGCAAGCAGTAATTTTTGGAGCAGGATTGGAATATCACCTCGATGTTAACACCAGAATTTTTATTGGTGTCGACTATAGTAACAGCCTGAATAACATTTTAACCGGATACAATTTAGCATCCGACCTCAACGAGAAAGCTAAATTGAACTTCGTTGAATTGAATCTGGGCGTCCTATTTTAGTAGCCTTATGAAGATTGCACTGGCACAGCAAAACTATATTGTTGGTAATTTTGAACACAATACCAGCCTGATCCGTGATGGAATTGCACGGGCCCGTAAATCCGGGGCTGATCTGGTGGTTTTTTCCGAATTATCGGTCTGCGGATATCCTCCCCGGGATTTTCTTGAATTTACTGATTTTTATGAATCCTGCGCTGAAGCTGTCAGGAAGATTGCTACTGACTGTAAAGGCATCGCGGCAATTGTTGGAGCCCCATCCAAAAATCCAGGAGAGAAGGGCAAACCGCTTTACAATACCGCCTTTTTTCTTGCAGACGGGCAACTATTCGGAATGGCCCATAAAACACTCCTTCCGACATATGATGTATTTGATGAATACCGCTATTTTGAACCGAACCGGATGCCATACCAGGTTATTGACTACCTGGGAAAACGGTTTGCCATGACCATTTGCGAAGATCTTTGGAACATTGACAACTATCCGTTATATGTCAGGAACCCCATGGAAGAGCTTTCACGATTGCAGCCCGATGTGATCATCAACATAGCCGCTTCCCCCTTTCACTACAACCAACCTGAGACGCGACTGGATATCCTCTCCCGGAATGCAAGACACTACAACCTCCCCCTTTTCTATGTGAATCAGGTTGGCGGACAAACCGAGCTGCTCTTTGATGGAGGCTCGATGGTGCTCACTCCCGATGGAATCCTTAAGGATGAGCTCCAGCGATTCGATGAAGATTTAAGAACGTATGAGCTGGAAGAAATACAGATGCCGGATACCGGATGCCAGCATCTGGCATCGGATATCCAGACGATCCACTCCGCCCTGGTCATGGGCATTCGAGATTACTTCTCCAAAATGGGGTTTTCTAAAGCGATCCTGGGTTTGAGCGGCGGCATTGACTCTGCCGTTACGCTGGTCCTGGCTGCTGAAGCGTTGGGCAGCGAACAGGTCAAAGCGCTTCTCCTACCCTCCAGATTCTCATCAGAACACAGCATCACCGACGCCCGCACACTGGCTGAAAACCTTCAATGCTCTTACGACATTATTCCTATTGATGGATCATTTACTGCCATTGAGAACGCCATGGCTCCTCACTTCGGCCAACTTTCTTTCAATGTCACAGAAGAAAACATTCAGGCACGCCTCCGAGCTGTTATCCTGATGGCTATGGCCAATAAATTTGGTTATATCCTGCTGAATACAAGCAACAAAAGCGAAGCAGCCGTGGGATATGGCACACTATATGGGGATATGTGCGGAGGAATTTCTGTACTGGGAGATCTTTACAAAACCCAGGTTTATGAGCTGGCCCGCTACATCAATCGCTCGGGGGAGATGATACCGATCAATACACTGGACAAACCCCCTTCTGCCGAACTCCGCCCCGATCAAAAGGATGCTGATTCGTTGCCCGACTATGCGTTGCTTGATCAGATCCTATTTCATTATATTGAAGAGCGAAAGGGCCCAAACGAAATAACAGCCATGGGGTTTGACCCGGCCGTTGTTAAGAGGGTTCTTGGAATGGTGAATGAAAATGAGTGGAAACGGCATCAGACCCCACCCATTTTACGTGTTTCTCCCAAGGCATTTGGTGTAGGTCGCAGGATGCCGATCGTTGGGAAATATTTATAATATCACCGATTCAACAGATTTTATTTCCGGAACGGCACGAATCATCGCCGTCTCAATTCCGTTTTTCAGTGTCATCTGGCTATGCGGACAATTGCCACACATCCCGGTTAACCGTACATTTACGATATTATCCTCAGAGAGATTCACAAATTCCACATCGCCCCCATCAGCTTGCAGATAAGGCCGAATCTGTTCAAGGACATTCTTAACTTTCAGTTCAAGTTCTATATTCTCAGACATTCTACTCGGATATTATAGATTAATTTTCGTGAATTACCAATGATGCCGCAAAGATATAAAATTCGCTATTCGTCATTCTTAATTCGTCATTCTTAATTATTTTTTAAAGGTTTCCCTGATTGCGTTGCTAATGGCGACCTGCTGGGCGACGTTTTGCGCAAGTTGGTCGAAAGCAGCGGTTACAGGCAACGAAGGATCGGAAGCAACCGGAGTGCCGGAATCTCCCGATTCTGTGATCGCGGGAACAATCGGGATCTCGCCAAGCATATGAATGGAAAGCTCCTGAGAAAACGTTCTTCCGCCACCCTCTCCGAAGATGTAGTATCTTTTTCCCGGATCATCCGGAGGAGTGAAATAGGACATGTTCTCTACCACCCCAAGTATCGGAATCGAGATCTTATCGTTACGGAACATATCAGCTGCTTTCCTCACATCTGCCAGCGCCAGTTGCTGAGGCGTGGTCACAATGATTGCACCGGTCAGGGGAAAGTCCTGGACCAGTGTCAATGGAATATCACCTGTTCCCGGAGGGAGGTCAAGCACCATGTAATCCAATTCACCCCACTCCACATCTGTAAAAAGTTGGCGCAGTGCTGTGGAAGCCATGGGACCCCGCCATATCAATGCTTTCGACTGGTCGACAAAAAAACCGATGGAGATGAGCTTCAATCCATATTTTTCCACTGGCTGGATGATCATCTTCCCATCCCGTTCATCTCCAACAGGACGGTGATTTACCAAACCGAACATCATAGGGATGGAAGGACCATAAATATCGGTATCTACTAAACCAACCCGGGCTCCTGTTCGTGCCAGAGCTACCGCCAGATTGACAGCTATTGTCGATTTTCCAACGCCTCCCTTTCCGGAGCCAATAGCAATTATATTTTTCACATTCTTGAGCATTGCATCGCTCTCTTTCCGCTGGCTGGTCACACGCGACGTGAGCTCCACATTCACTTCGACATCCTGGCCTACATGGCGCTGGATCTCATCCACACAGGCCTGTTTCAGCTCATTCTTGAGAGGACATGCAGGGGTTGTCAGGACAAGTTTAAAAGAGACTTTCCTGTCCTCAATTTTAATGTCTTCAATCATGTTCAGCGTTACAAGGTCCTTCCCGAGATCCGGGTCAATGACATGCTTCAGCGCTGAGAGGATATTTTCTTTGGTGATTTTCATAAAGGATTGGTTCAGAGTTCAAGGTTCAATTCTTTTTTTTTACTTCTAACTTCGTATTTCGTACTTCCAGCTCTAACTTCCGACTTCTAACATCGTAATTCAATAATGGGGTTCCAGAAGTGCCTGTCAAAATCGACAATCTGATCATCTTTCACCTCAATTCCTTCGCTTTTCAATAATTGTTCCATGATGCCTTGTGCGCCAAAATGTCGCTTGCCAGTCAGCAGCCCGTTCCGGTTGACGACACGATGTGCAGGGAGGTTGATCACTTCCGTATGAGAAGCATTCATAGCCCATCCTACCATGCGTGCAGACCCACGGGAGCCAAGATATTCAGCAATGGCTCCATAGGAGGTTACACGGCCAGAAGGGATCAGCCGGACAACTTCATATACGGATTGGAAAAATGAATGACTCAAAACTGTTACAGATCTTTCTTCAATTCCAGCAGAAACTCTTTGAGCCTATTCAGGGTATCTGTGATCTCGACACTCCTGGATACATCATCGCGGTTCTGGCGGATCTTTTCTTTAGCTCCCTGCAAAGTATATCCCCGCTCTTTTACAAGGTGGTAGATAATTCGAAGCTGATCCAGGTCCTCTTTGGTAAAAACTCTGTTTCCCTTCTTGTTCTTCCTCGGCTTCAGTATGTCAAACTCCTTCTCCCAGTAACGGATCAGTGACGCGTTCACTTCAAAAAGTTCAGCTACCTCCCCGATGGAGTAGTACAGCTTTTCGATTCGTTTGCGGATGTTCAGCATTGGATTAACAGGTTAATTAATCCAGGGATTGTGATGGACGAGCCGAAAGTTCAAGCATCAGCTCAAACTGTTCAGGATTGATATCGTTGTAGAAAAAATAGATCGGGTTCACAGCCCGGTCATTTTTACGAACTTCGTAATGCAGGTGTGGGGCAGTTGATTTTCCGGTATTCCCAACGAGTCCGATAACCTGGCCACGTTTAACCTTCTCTCCTGGCCGCACCAGTATCTTCGACATATGGGCATAGAGTGTCGAATAGGAATAGCCATGATCAATAACTACCTGGTTACCATATCCCCCAAAATTCCGGCCTGCTTTAGTCACTACCCCATTACCAGCAGCATAAATCTCTGTCCCCACGGGAGCCGTAAAATCAACACCCTCATGAAATTTTTTCACCTTGTAGAACGGATCCATCCGTATGCCGAAGTAGGATCCTATCCGGGTCAGGTCCTTATTGCTTACAGGCTGAATGGCAGGGATACTGGCTAGCATATCTTCTTTATTCTTAGCCATGGAAAAGACCTCATCGAGCGATTTGGACTGAACATATAACTGCCCCTTTATCTTGTCCATCTTTTTATAGGTTTCAATGATGATCTCCGAGTTACTATATCCCTTAAGCTTTTCATAACGATCAATACCGCCAATGCCGGCTTCGCGGATGGAAGATGGAATCGGTTCAGATTCAAAGATCACCCGATAAATGTTATCATCACGTTCCTGAAGATCCACCAGAACCGTTGTAAACTTGTCAAGCTGATCGTTCAGGATGTCATACTGCAACTGAAGCTGCGCCAGTTCCCGTTTCTGGGATTTCTCCTTTGGGGAGTCCACAAAATTATAGACCAATACCAGGATGACAGCAGCAAAGACTACCCCGGTACTGATGTGTGAAAGGAAAACCAGCAGGCGCTTTTTCAGAGTGGTCTGAACCTTGTCAAATGTCAACGAATGTTTATTGAAACGGTATTTGACCTTGCTCATTGGCAAACATGTGAAGAATCAATCAAAACAGAGGAGCTAACATGTGCAAAATTAAGTAAATAATTAACTTTGTGGCTGGTTTCCCGGTCGATTTTTTGTTAACTTGTGTAATTCATTGTTAATCTTATAGTTGAATGAACTCCACCAATGTACGACAGACATTTCTTGACTTTTTCAGGTCCAAGCAACATCACATTGTTCCCGGTGCTCCCATGGTGATCAAGGATGACCCAACCCTGATGTTCACCAATGCAGGGATGAACCAGTTCAAGGATATTTTTCTGGGAAACAAGGATGCTGCTTACAAACGGATTGCCGATACCCAGAAATGTTTGCGTGTTTCGGGGAAGCACAACGACCTGGAAGAGGTAGGATATGACACTTACCATCATACCATGTTTGAGATGTTGGGGAACTGGTCGTTTGGAGACTATTTCAAGAAAGAGGCTATTGAATGGGCATGGGAGCTCCTTACTGATGTTTATCACATTGACAAGAAGAGGTTATATGTAACTGTTTTTGAGGGAGATCGACCTGATGCGCTACCAATGGATTCGGATTCCCTTGCCTATTGGAAAGAGGTTATCCCCGAAGAGCAGATCCTTTTCGGATCGAAAAAAGACAACTTCTGGGAGATGGGGGATACCGGCCCCTGCGGCCCTTGTTCCGAGATTCATATCGACCTGAGGACAGATGCAGAACGAAACCTGCTTTCGGGACGTGACCTGGTGAATACAGGCAACCCCCTGGTCATTGAGGTCTGGAACCTGGTCTTTATCGAATTTAACAGGCTGGCAAACGGGAAACTGATCCCCCTTCCGGCGAAGCATGTCGATACCGGTATGGGCTTTGAACGGTTGTGTATGGTCATGCAGAGCAAGGTTTCCAATTACGAGACTGATGTATTTCAGCCACTGATCAAGGCACTTGGAACCCTTGCAGGAAAAACATACGGTTCAGATCCCAAGGCAGACATCGCCATGCGGGTAGTGGCCGATCACCTTCGGGCTATCTCGTTTGCAATTGCTGACGGGCAATTACCCTCCAATGTCAAAGCAGGTTATGTCATTCGCCGGATCCTGCGCCGTGCCGTTCGTTTCGGTTATGTCTTTCTGAACTTCCGGGAACCCTTTATCTGCCACTTAGTTCCGGTTCTTGCAGATCAGGTTGGAGCGTTTTTTCCCGAGTTGATCTCACAGCATCAACTCATAGAAAATGTCATCCGGAAAGAGGAGACCTCCTTCCTCAAAACACTGGAACAAGGGATACAGAAGTTTCAGCAATACATTGATACCAGATCCCTGATGCCAGATGCCGGTAAAAATGATCAATTATCTGGTATCCGCCATCCGGCATCCGGTATTATTGACGGCCATTTCGCCTTTGAACTCTACGACACATACGGATTCCCCATCGACCTGACTGAACTGATGGGCCGGGAAATTGGCTGGAGTGTTGACATGAATGGGTTCAGGAAAGGAATGGAGAAACAAAAAGAGAGATCTCGCCAGGCTGCTACGTTCGATACATCGGATTGGGTTGTATTGAAGGAAAATGCAGGTATGTCGGAGTTTGTCGGGTACGACACCATGGGAACGGAGACAATAATTACCAGGTACCGGAAAGTGACTGGGAAAACAGGAGAACGGTTCCAGGTTATTCTGGACAAAACACCGTTTTATGCCGAGTCGGGCGGACAGTCAGGAGATAAAGGATGGCTAAAAAAGGGTGAGGAAATAATCGAGATTCAGGATACCATCAGGGAGCATGAGCAGATCATTCATATCACTTGTCGCATGTTCCCGGATCCAACGGGTATGGTGACAGCTGAGGTGGATAAGGGAACCCGACTTCTGACTGCCAACAACCATACGGCTACTCACCTGATGCATGCGGCCCTCAGGCAAGTCCTGGGAACACATGTTGAGCAAAAAGGATCCCTGGTGGATGAAACACGGCTTCGTTTCGACTTCACACACTTCTCAAAAATGACCCCGGAAGAGATTGAGCTGGTGGAAAAGTTAGTCAATGACAGGATCCGTGAGAATATTCCACGGATGGAAAAGCGAGCCGTTCCAATTGTTGAAGCAAAAGCAATGGGAGCGATTGCTCTTTTTGGGGAGAAGTATAGCGATAAAGTGAGGGTAATCAAGTTTGGCGATAACTTCTCCACCGAACTGTGCGGGGGAACACATGCGACAACCACTGGGCAGATCGGACTTTTCAGGATCATCTCCGAAGGGGCCATTGCTGCCGGTATTCGCAGAATAGAGGCCTTAACGGGTGCAGCTGCCGAAGCGTATATGTATGGGAAAGAACATCTCCTGGATCAGATGAGTGATGCGTTGAAAAATCCCAAAGATCTGATGCACGGGATCCACCATCTCCAGGAGGAGAATCAGGAACTTAAGAGAGCGGCAGGAGAGTATGGAAAACTTAAGCAGGCGCAGATCAAAGAAGAGCTGAAACAGAAAATTGAACAGAAAAATGGTTTCCACTACCTCGGAGTAAAGGTTGAGCTGGATATGGACACCATGAAAAGCATTGCAACCGAACTCAGAAACGAGATACCTGATCTTATCGTGATCCTTGCTTCTGAATCCGATGGTAAAGCTAATCTGGTGATCGCTATCTCCGATTCCCTGGTGAAGGGGAAGAACCTCAACGCCGGATTGATAATACGGGAACTGGCCAAAGAGATCCATGGTGGCGGAGGTGGCCAGCCATACATCGCAACAGCGGGAGGCAAATATCCTCCAGGAATTCCTTCACTTCTGGAACATGCCAGAAAAATAGTGAAATAATTCGTTGTTACGGGTTAGTTGGTCACGTTGCAGTAGATGTAATAGCCAGCATAATTTGACCTGAACGTAGACTCCCAATCGTTTATCTTACTGGATGAGCCTGATCCTGTAAAACACTGACGCTCATAATAATAAATGGTGTTTGTCCCCGATTCAAACGCTGTACATTCGCGGCACTTCTCACAGGATGTTGCTGAGATTAAAACCCCTGCTGCAAAGAGGGGTAAAAAAAATTTGGTAAAAAGTTTTCTCATCTCGATGAGTTTTTGTTATGACAAAAATAGAAAAATTAAGTAAAAATTGGCCCGAAACGATACGTCAACGGATTCTGAAAATGGTTAGCGGATCTCACTTTTAATAGCTTCAATGGCAAGGATAACTGGTTCTCGCTCCTGACTCAGGGAGAGTTGAAGAATAATGCCTGCCAGATCACGGGCAGAACGCCCCTCTTTCAGGTCAGACGCAGCCATGTTGATCTGCCGGATAATCTCCTCTTTCGCATTCCGGATCAACTCCCATGTTTTCGTTGAAAGAAATAGCTGTTGCGATAAGTTATATTCAAACTCTTCCCGTACTGTTCGGATCAGGGCAGCCTGTAACTGTGATGCAGTCATATCCGGAGTATGAACCCGGAGTATCAGGTTGTTTGGAGTGATGCGTTCAAGGAAGAGAATCAGCCGTTCGCAAGCCTGAAGTTTCAGTGTACTGACGATATTTTTCTCATTTGTTGGATCAGTATGAGCTACAGATAGACGTTCTATCGGTTTCGGGCGAAGTTTGAAATAAAACCAAATAGCAACTAAAATTATCGCAAGAAAAAAAAGAGCCTGAAAAAACAGTTGCAACGTGTCAATAAAAAAAGATTCCATGGGAAAAATTTTATACAAAGTTACAAAAGTTATAGATAGTATTTTTTTCTAAAATAGATGGAAAATTTGCTTTTTGCACATATGTGCATTATATTTGCAGGAAAATTACTTGATGTCACGACCACAAAACAATCGAATTATTCATGAACCACCCATCTTTTCGGAGTTCAAGCCAGTAGGAATAAGAGGACCGAATCTTAAACAGGTTTTCCTAACCCTGGATGAGTTTGAATCCTTACGTCTCGCAGACCAATTAGGTTTATCTCACGCTGAAGCAGCAGAGGAAATGGAGATCTCACGTTCCACCTTTTCCCGCTTAATTGAAAAAGCCAGAAAAAAAATTGCTGATTTTATCATTCAGGGAAAACTCCTCACAATTGAAGGAGGGAATATTCATTTCAGGAATAATATTATCCGTTGTCAGAATTGTGGCCATATGTTCAAATCAAATTTTGCAGATTTGATTACTGAATGCCCTACGTGTCATTCCAATAACCTGTTGAATCTTGCCGGTGGGTTTGGTCATGGCAAATGTTGTAACATCAATAACAGATCTAGTTATATAAACCAAAAAAAAGGAGGTAATTATGCCAGGACATGACAAAACAGGGCCATCTGGAGTAGGCCCATTAACAGGCAGACGTATGGGACTCTGCGCTAACAATGAAACTACTGACGCTGGAAATACTCCCTGGGGTTCGCTCAGATTCAGAGAAGGTAATTTCCGGGGAGGTGGAAGAGGTTATGGATTCGGACGAAGAGAGGGATTTGGAAGAGGACTCTATGGCGGGCGAAGGCAAAGTTTCGGGAGAGGGATTGGTTTCCAGAGGGGCCTGGATGATCAACCTACTTCAGATGATCATAGCATAGAAGAGGAGATCGGTCTCATAAAGGACCAGTTGAACACTTTGGGAGACCAGTTAGCCAAGATTATAAAAAGAGATAAAGCAGAATGAATCGCTCAGGAGAAAACAGGCCTGCAGGTCCAGGTCAAGGATTTGGACGTGGAGGCGGAAAAGGAAGAAATAAAGGAGGCGCTTTCGGCCCTGGAGGATTTTGTGTTTGTGCCAAATGTGGCGAAAAGATCCCCCATCAACAAGACATCAAATGCACGACCATCAAATGTCCTGTATGTGGGACTACCATGATCAGAGAAGAACTGTTGAAAACGAAAAAATAAACCTTCTTTGATCAAAGCAAGTGAGATAAGATTTACTTCATGCATTGTGGGTCTCTGAAAAGATTGAAACCTTATTTCTAAACTGAATGAGAACCTATGCTGACTGTTATCCCTGTTTTCTGCGTCAGGCTATCGCTGCAGCCCGTTATGCTGAAAGCGATGAAATCCAATTGCATACTATCATCAAAGAGGTGTTAGCTGTTTTGCAGGCTCAGTCCAATGGGGTATCACCACCAGAAATAGGTGCCGTGGTTCATCGTGTGATTCGGGAGGTGCTTGGCATAGAAGATCCTTATCAGAATGAAAAACGGAAGTCGACAGAAAAAGCACTAAAGATCTATCCAAGACTGAAAGCGATCATGCGAGAACACACTGATCTCGAAACAGCGGTCAGAATCAGCATTGCCGGAAACATCATCGACCTTGGGATCAGTAATGCCTTTGACGACCTATGGGAAACAGTTCAACGCGTATTATATCAGCCATTTGCGATCAATGATCTGGATAAATTCCAGGAACAGCTTTCCTACGCGAACAGGCTTTTTTTTATCGGGGACAATGCCGGTGAAACGGTATTTGACCGGGTATTGATTGAGTCACTTCACATTCCCGTCACTTATGTTGTGAAGGGTGGGCCGGTACTCAATGATGCCACCCGGGAAGATGCCATGGATGCGGGGCTGGATCAATGTTCAACCATTATCAGAAACGGATCAGATGCTCCGGGGACTGTTTTATCTCTATGTTCGAAGGAATTTCGTAAACGATTTGAATCGGCTGGATTGATTATAGCAAAAGGTCAGGGAAATTATGAAACATTAAGTGACGCCGGTTCGCATGTTTTTTGCATGCTTCAGGTAAAATGCCCTGTGATCAGTCACGACATAGGTGTTCCAACAGGAAGCATTGTCATCAGACAAAGTACGAATACGTGTTAATGCATATAAACTAAAGAATATTTACAAATCGAAACATGAAAAACAAAACAAAAGTTGGCATCATTATTTGTGGTCGGTATCAAACCTGTGGCGGAGGAAAGTGTTTTCGTTCCATGCGGGAACATGTTGGTGGGTTTGCCCGTTACCCAATAGATCAGGAGCTTGAACTTGTGGGGTATTCTTACTGTGGAGGATGTCCGGGAGGCAATATTGAATACGTTCCGGAAGAGATGATCAAAAACGGAGCGGAGGTAATTCATCTGGCTACCGGTTTGATCGTGGGTTATCCTCCGTGTCCACGGATCAATCAATTTAAAGAGTTCATCGAAAGTTATTACAAAATTCCAGTCGTTCTTGGGACGCACCCCATCCCCATGAAGTACCTCAACGCACATAAAAAACTCCCTTTTTGGGACCAGGCAAAGATGCGCCAACTTGTTCCTGAAATGATGGCAGAGGATCCAGCTACAATGGAATCGTATAATTAGTCACTCAAACAACCGGTTATTAAAAAAATGACCTTAACATCCGCCATCTCGAAACGCAACTTTTACTCCCTGCTTTGGCATGCTGGATTTTTAGCATTTGCACAAAGTTTTATGGATATAGATACTGTGATTCCGGCTATGTTGGTGGATGCCGGTGGTAGTGCAGTGCAGATTGGGATCCTGACGGCAATCATGCTGGGTGGATCAAGCTTTACACAACTCTTCTTTGCCCCGTTTATCAGTAATTATAATTATAAAAAAAGATTTTTGCTGCTGGGAATAAACTCAAGAGTTCTTTCTTTGTTGGGTCTGGGACTCTTGCTTTTGTTTTCATATCTAATCAATGAGGAATATATTATCTGGATCATCTTCATTATGATCACGGTTTTCTCTCTTGGTGGAGCTTTTTCCATTGTGGGTTACACTGATATATTAGGCAAATCAATCATTTCAAGTTCCCGAAAATCATTTTTTTCTGCAAAACAGGTTGTTACCGGGATCATATTTATTTTTTCGGCACTGCTTGCTAAAAAAATGTTAACCATATCGGTATATCCTGCCAATTATGGATATCTGTTTTTAATTGCTTTTGGAGCTCTGTTCATTGCCTCGCTTGGTTTTTGGAACCTGAAAGAAGTTATCCCTTCAAAGATGGCTGTTAAATCCATCGGACACTTTCTTCATCTGGTAAAAACAGAGATCACGCAAAATCGAAAGTTGGGGTACTTCCTGGGATTTATCAATACAATGGGAATCAGTTTATCACTGCTTCCATTCATCATTCTGTATGCAAAAGAATTTTATCACACTCAAAGCGCCGACACAGGATTGTTTTTGTTGTACAAGGTGATTGGAAGCGTGGGCGCTGGTTTTATATTATTCGCCCTTGCCAGAAAATATAAATACCTCTATTTACTTTACGGAAGTGCAGCACTGGCTTTCATTCTTCCATTATTTATACTCCTCTCTTCTGGCATACCTTCATTCGTAAGTATATTTTTTATCGGCGGTATTATCTTCACAGCTTACAGTATTTCGATGAATGGTGTTTTGTTAGAGGTTTCCGGAAACGAAAACCGGGCGTTATACACAGGAATAGCCGGAGCCGGTAACATCCTTCCGGCTCTTTTTCCGTTATTAAGTGGGTGGATCATCGAACAGTTCGGGTTTAAACCATTTTTGATCCTGTTCATGGTTATCATATTGTCCTCCCTGTTTTTTATCTATAAAATCGGATGTAAGAAATAGTTAGAAAATTCCCAATGACATGTTACAATTACAAAATAATTTCATTCTCGCTCCCATGAAACTGGGCTATGCCAAAGGAGACGGGAAAATAACTCAAAAACACATCGACTTCTACAGTATTCGTGCGAAAAATATCGGGGCAGTTACATACGAGCCATTATATATGGATTCGGGTTTGCGTGAGCTGCCAACACAGCTAGGCATAGATCCTGATTAAAGAAAATTTGCCAACAAATAAAAAAATATTGATCATTGGCGGAGGTCTTATCGGTGTTGATATTGCAACAGCATTAATTCCACTTAATAACCAGGTAATTATTGTTAAAAAAACGACCAATTTTGGAGAAGATATTCAATTCAATGATATTGATTTAATTGTGGTTTCAACAGCTATGAAAAGTTATATTCCGCTTAAAAATGAATTTGAGAATAGTACTCTAACATATATTGTAGGTGATGCTTTAAAAGTGGGGAAAGCACAGGACGCGATTCACACGGCTTATGCACTGGCAATAAAATTATAGTGTAATGATATTAGAACATATCGCAATAACAATTTCAGAAGAGAGAGACGTTAAAGATTTCTATATAAATATACTTGGAATGAGAGAGGTGAAAGCTTATGTTTTAAATAAGATTTTAGCTCAAAATATATTTGGTATTCAAAAAGATACTAATGTTTTTTATTTGCAGAAAAATAATTTGTTTTTGGAAATATTTGTTACTGATGAAAAATTAAACCAAGGGTTTGATCATATTTGTTTAGCAACAAAAGACAGGGAAACTTTTGTTACAAAAGCAGAAGCCCAAAATTATGAATGTATTCGCATAAAAAGAGACATTTTTGATTTGATATTTATAAAGGATAAAAGTGGGAATATATTTGAAATGAAGGAACGTTCCGTATAGGTATAAAAAATGGAGGAATCTATGATGATTACAGAAGATCAAAAGAAACAACTTGAACTTGAGAATAAAAAAATCGCTGATAATATTCACCATATAAAACACCGCATTGTAGTATTCAGCGGCAAAGGAGGTGTAGGCAAAACAACTGTGAGTGTGAATCTTGCCTATGGATTGCATAATCATGGTTATAAAACAGGAATTCTTGATGCTGACATAACAGGGCCTAATATTCCTAAAATGACCGGCATTCAAGGTGAATTACACACCGATGGAAACAAAATCATCCCGCAAAAAAGCCATGGGATCAAAGTTGTTTCTATGGCCAATATACTGCCCCCCGGTCAAGCGGTTATTTGGCGGGGACCTATGCGTTCGAAAATGCTAAATCAATTCTTAGGCGATGTCGAATGGGGAAATCTGGATTATCTTATAGCAGATTTGCCCCCTGGTACCGGTGACGAAATTCTCACTATGGTGCAAAATATGAGTCCTGATATGGCGATCATTGTTACCACACCTCAGGAACTATCATTAATAGATTCAGCCAGGGCTATCAGCATGGCAAAACAAATGAATATACAAAAAATCGCCCTCATCGAAAATATGTCTGGGTTAATTTGTCCACAATGCGGTCACAGGATTGAATTGTTTGGCGCCGGTGGTGGCAAAAAACAGGCGGAAGAAATGAATATTGCTTTTCTAGGTGCAATACCGATTAATCTTGAAGCGCGAAAACTGGCAGACGAAGGTAAACCTATCGTTATTGAAAATGAGAAAGCTGATATGTCTGTCATGATTTATAACATTGTTGGAAAAATCGAAAATATGTTCAATGAAAATTACAATCCTTTATGACAATACCGCTTGGCTATTTTCTCGATTTACAGTTAAATGCGCCCGGATTTTCACTGGCCTAAAAGATATGAAAACGTTACAAACCAAGATAAACTGGGTTGATGATGTAATTCCTGAAGGATTACCATTGAAATCAACAACGGTCATTACCGGACCGGACGGTTCGGGTAAGCCTCTGATTGGAGAAACATTTGTTCCAGCATGGTTAAAAAAAGGTGGAAGTATTATTTTTATGTCACTGCAATACCCAAGTACGGAATTTATAACAGAAAGCATAAAGAATGTTACAGGATTAGACCACATTAAAGAAATAGCAGATCACAGCAGAAGTAAAGTTATACCTGCTATTTTGAAAATAATTGAAAATTAAATAAAGAAAAAATCATGAATATTTCCAACAGAGTAAATCAACTAAAAAAATCGGCAATTCACGAAATGACACGATTATCACAACAATATGATGATGTGGCATTTTTGTCGTGGGCAAAACCTACAACCGGTACTCCAGAACATATTAATGCTGCAGTCATTTCTGCAATAGAAAATGGATTAACCGGTGGATATTCTCAAAGTGAGGGATTACCCGAATTAAGAGAAGAAATTGTAAAAAAACTCAAAAGGGATAATAATATTGAA
>Ga0268276_1000906_pt1 | contig 31865 bp, 32 predicted proteins | sample saktaG_4_FD_190145 | JGI IMG/M metagenome (GOLD analysis project Ga0268276, IMG submission 190145) | Saline water microbial communities from Sakinaw Lake, British Columbia, Canada - sak_2010_1_5_45m | ecosystem: Environmental > Aquatic > Non-marine Saline and Alkaline > Saline ...
CGATCTTGATTTCGAGGTCGTCCATTGGGCTACTCCTCCTAGTGTTGTAGTGAGCATCATGGAGGGTTGTAGCCCTTCTTTTTTGCCTTTGTCAAATGCCATCACGTAACCTTGGGACAAGCCCTAAGATTATAAGAAACATAGATTTTGCTATTATTTCCTACAAGAATATGGCTTATATTTGAAAATACATATTCCTGGGGAACATGGAGCTGAATCCTTTCCTTAAAGTTGCCGTTGAGAAAAAATACCTCCACTCTCTTTGCTGCAGAATTGATCACGTATATCTCATTCGATCTTATGACAAAATCAATTGGATATTCCAAATCACCTGGACCTTGCCCTGGCTGGCCAATCGTACTAAGAAATCCACCATCTAGATTAAATATAAAGATCTTGCACTGTTTCAAGTCAAGTATATAAATTTTGTCTTGATGTTTGATGACCTTCACTGGCTTACTAAGAATTGCACTCTTCGGATCAATTTGAAACTCATGTATTTTTAATAAACGAGCATGCTTTTCCGGAGTCAATTGAAAAAGCCCGTTCTTTTGGTCGATCAGATTAGTCTGCGATGAGCCTCTCACAACAATGAATAATAACGATAAAATGAAGACGCCATGCTTCTTAATCATAATCTCTCCGCAGAATACCGCTGAATAATATCGCGTAAAAAAGTTCCATCGAATTGAGATGAGAGGTATCTTATCTTTGAATGCTTGTCAACTATGATAACTCTTAGGCAACTTTCGCAGCTAGCTTGAAACCTTTTTGCCAGTTTATATTCATCATTAACTAAGAAAAACTCCAGCTTGTACTTCCTGTAAATTGATTGAAGATTGCTATTATTCGACGAAGATATTGCCACAATACCGATACTGGATTTCTCGATATTTAGATTATTGTACAAGTACTCTAGTTCTAAAAGGTTGTTTACCTGATTTGGGTTTTTATTATTAAAAAAATAAATTACTGTGATAGCATTACTGAAAGGGAGAATGAATTCTTTGCTAAAACAGTCCCTTACATGTATCTTTTCTACCGATGTGCCATAGGTTATATCTTGAGAGAACACCGCATTAAAAGATAATACAAACAGCGATATGCTTATAGATATTTTGAATTTCTTTACCATCAGATTACTAATATGCTCAGGGGCGTGCCTCTGTCAACGTTAACTCGTTGGTCAAATTTATGTTATTTAGCTCGACTCGTATAGAGCTTTTTTCTGTAGCTCACAGGTGATAAGCCGGCAATCCTTTTAAAATCGTGGGAAAAATTCGCGGCATCTCTATAACCAACCGAATATGCAACATCCTTAATTTGGATTGAGGCATTATTTAGTAAGTTACGGGCTTTCCTTATTCGTAATTTCTTTAAATAATTACAAAGGCAACACCCTATCTCTCTTTTAAATAACACACTGGAATAGCCATAACTAAGGCACATTATTTTTGAGATTCGCATCAGTGTAATCTTCGTTCCCATGTGAGCATTTATGAATTCGATAGCATTTGATATTCTAGGATCCGTGTTATATAAATAACTTCTTTTAATATTTGCGCCCATAATAGCGCTCGCTAAGTCTTGGGCAGTCTAGTATTCTCAATTTTGGGGTGGCTCCCATTATTTTTAGCCGCCAGATTTCGACCCATAAAGGCTCGCGCCGCAAACATCCTTACGGGAGCCTTCAGAAGGTTCCGGCGTTCGCTTTCGCCAGACGGCTTCAATCGTAGCCTCATCAAAGGCCCTACCGTCGGACTTGGAGCTGAAAGGCCTTATATCCTTGGCCTCCTTGCAGAGATTTCTTGTATGATCAGCCAAGATCGTCTTGTCTTTATAATAAAGACCTCGGAAATCGCTGAATATTCTCACTCCATTCCCCCTTTTTTCCCGCTGCCTCTGCTCGGCTCTTCTGGTCGGTATCTGCCAAGTTAGGGATTGGGTATGGGCTGGGAAGAGGGAGGCGGCAGGGGCGGTCTATGGACTTGGATCAAGCATTCTTTGCTTCATGTCCCCATTCTTTCCCCCATTCTTCGAAGCGGTGTGTGTCCCCCATTTTCCGTTTCTCTCGAAAAGGGATCGTGTCCCGGGATTGCCTTGATAGCATTGCCGTCCGGGATTGGGCTATACTTGGCGGACACGTTCGGCCAAAACACGAGAGAGGTCGTTTCATGACGAAAAGAGCACTCCTCTTTGTCGCGGTCGTTTTCTTTCTGGCCGGCCCGTCTCCCGTCCTCCCGACCCGGGCCGCGGCCCAGGCCGAAGACGCCCTGACGGTCAAGGCCCGCGAGTTCCTGACGGCCCTGGAGAAGGGCGATTTCAAGCTGGCCGCGCGCGATTTCGACGAGACGATGCTCAAGGTGTCCGGGCCCGATAAGCTCGAGGCGCTCTGGACGAAGCAGCTGCCGGCGCAACTGGGCGCGCTCAAGAAACAGGCGGCCGCACGGCGCGATCAGTTACGGGGCTACGAGATCGTCCTTATCACCTGCGAGTTCGAGAAAGCGACTCTCGATACACGTGTCGTTTTTGACAAAGCCGGAAAGATCGCCGGGTTCGGCCTCGTCCCGACGGCGCCGCCGGCGAAATACGAGCCGCCCGCCTACGCCGACCCGGCGAAATTCGTCGAAAGCGACGTCGTCGTGGGCACCGGCGAATGGAAGCTCCCGGGAACATTGACCATGCCCAAAGGCAAAGGACCCTTCCCGGGCCTGGTCCTCGTCCACGGATCGGGCCCCAACGACAGGAACGAATCGCTCGGCCCCAACAAGCCGTTCCAGGACCTCGCCTGGGGGCTGGCGACGCGCGGCATCGCCGTCCTCCGTTACGACAAGCGCAGCAAGGTCCACGGCGCGAAGATCCTGGCCGACCCCAAGCTCGAAGCGAAGATGACGGTCAAGGACGAAACGATCGACGACGCCCTGGCCGCGGCCGCCCTTCTTCAGAAGACGGCGAAGGTCAACGGATCCCGGGTTTATATCCTCGGGCACAGCCTGGGTGGGTTCCTGATGCCCCGGATAGCCAAGGCCGCCGGATCGTTGAACGCCGCGGGCTTCATCAGCATGGCCGGCCTGACCAGGCCGCTCGATGATACGATCCTGCGCCAGATGGATTATCTATCCGGATTGGCCGGGGGGGCCGTCTCGGAGGACGACAAGAAGAAGCTCCGGGACATCAAGGACGCCGTTTCAGAGGTCAAGGCCCTCACGGACGCCGACGCCTCCTCGACGAAAAAACTCCTGGGGGCGATGCCGGCCTATTGGCTGGACCTCCGCGGCTACGATCCGCCGGAGATGGCCAGGACGGTCGCCAAGCCCATGCTCGTCCTGCAGGGCGGCCGGGACTATCAGGTCACGACCGAGGATTTCGAGAACTGGAAAAGGGCCTTGGGCGGCCGGAAGGACGTCGAGTTCCACCTCTACCCGAAGCTCAACCACCTGTTCTATCAAGGGGAAGGCATCCTGACGCCGCTCGAGTACGTCCAAAAGCACGGCAGCGTCGCGCCCTATGTCATCGAGGATATCGCGGCCTGGATCCTCAAACGCTGAGGGCCGACTTCAATCCCCGACGATCTCGTCGAGCCCTTCGAGGGCCCGGGGCCGATGGGACTTCGAATGCATATCAACCGATTGCGACAACGGTGGCCTCACCGACATTGCTGTACCGGTCGGGGACGCAGGTAAAAATGACGATCTGGCATTCCTTGGCTGCTTTAGCCAGAACGGCGCCCATGAGACGCAGCCGTTCCGGGTCCGTATAACCCAACGCATCGTCCAGGATGAGCGGCGTTCCACCGTCTTTCGCTACGATCATCGAGCAGGCCAGACGGAAGATCAGCGAGAGTTGCTCTTTGGTTCCACCGCTCAACGAGTTAAACGGCACCGTGGCGCCCTCGACCGTCCGGCTGGCGATTTGCAGTTCATCGCTGATGTCCACCTGAAAAGAGTCATCGAAAACCAGACGCCCAAGCTGTTCGATCTTCTCTTTGAGCGGGGCCACATAAGCCCGTCGCGCCTTGTCGCGCTCTTCGTGTATGGTATCGAAGAGGCACTTAGCGGACGCGGCGCGCCGGAACCTCGATTGGTTCTTCGTTTCGATCCGCTCGAGGTTGGTCTGCGACGCGTGCAACTTCTCGTGAAGACCTTCCTCCCCATGGATTTTCAGCCGGGTCTGTACCTCGGTCAGTTCGGTTTGAGCTGCATTCCGGCGATTCTGCGTCGTTAGCAGGGACCCCTTCGCCGTCTCGGCAAATGCCTTCACCCGCTCGGGGTTCTTCGCCTTCAGTGATATCTCGGCAGCACGAACGCTAGCATCCTCAGAAGCCACGGCCTGGACAGCGTTCGCCAGAGCCGTCTCCAAAGCACCATCGGAAACGCCTTTTCTTGCCCGGTCGATGTTTTCGCGTGCTTGGTTGAGATCTTTGGACAACAGGTCGAGTTGAACTCGCGATTCCTGGTGCTTACTGTTCAAGCCGTCCCTCACGCTTCGGGTGGTATCAAGAGACTCGCGAGCCGATTCCCACTGCCTGACCGTCTCCTGCTGTAACGCTTCAGCAATTGCCCGTTCCTTCTTTGCCGTATCGAGATCGGGGCCAATGGTGGGTTTCCGCACACGCATGGCAAGATAGTCGGGCACGCTCTGCTGGAGACTGAGCAGCTTCCGTTTAAGTTGCTCGTAGGTCAGGTCTCGAAGATTATCCTTCTCTACTTGCTCTTTGCTTTTCATGTGCCGCGATGCCTCGCCCCGTTCCTCAAATGACTTTCTTGCCTCGTCTGGATCGGCAACGCCCGCGGCTTTACATGCGTTTTCAAGAGCAAGTTGAGTATCATCGACCTTCTTTTGGAGTCTTTCCGAACTGGATCCCGCAGTAATCTCAATATCCAGCTTCCGCGGAAGAGTTAATCGCAAGCGGTCGGCAACGGGCAGGGAGCGGTTGTCGCCCTGGTCAAGGGTGGTGTCCACATTGTCAATCATCAAGCGACATTCAGCCAAAGCATGAAGAAGAACTTGTGGCGCTCCCGTCTCCAGTTTCGCTTTGGCAGTCAACAGGTCCTTTTCCGCTTCTTGGATTGCCTGGAGGGTTCGGGAACTCACTTTGTTCCGCGCCAGCACCTCCTCCGCTTGGGCAGCGTTCTTCCTGGCTTGGTCAATGCGTTCCTTGCGTTCCCGGAGCTGATCAAGATGCAGTTTGTTGTTGTAGTAGTCGAAATCCGCCCGCCGCAGAGCGGAAAGAGCATCCGATTCCTTCCTTTTCTTATCGGCTTCATTCAATGCAGCCTGGGCCTTCTTAAAATCTTCCTCGGCTTGGTTCAACGCCGGAAGCGACATCGAGTTGGACTCTTGAAGGTCCCCGTGGGCCTTGGTAGCCCGGGCAACGGCGTCAATGAGACCTTGGCGTGCCTCTCTGTCGCGCCGCGCCACTTGCACGGACTTTTGCTCCGACTCCAGCTTGAGGCGAGCCGCCGCAAGGACGCTCTCCAATGTGCCAATTTCCTCAAGTGAGGACGTGTGGGCAGCGACCTCCGTCGTCAACTCGTCTTCGCGCTTCTTCAGTTGCCCCAATTCCCGCTGAAGGATTGCCGCTCTCTCTATATCTTGTTCGATGTCGCGGATCTGCTGCTCGATTTCGGTAACCTTGGTTTGAGTATCCTCTTGCAGTTTGCGGGCTTCCTTTAGTTCCTTTCGTTCGGCGCCGTTCTCAGTGAAATAGAGGGCGTATTCCTCCCGAACCTTCTCGAACAGCCCCTCTTCCCGCGGATCGGCGGGACGACCACCCGCCGCCTTATCAAGCGCAGTCGAAAGCGATGTCTGTTTCGTCAGGATGGGCTGGTCGATGGCGTCGCCCTGCTGAATGGTCAACGCCTTCCATAGGTCAATGTCGAGGGTTTCACGGAGAATGGCCTCTGCGCGTTCATGCGCTTCACGCCCCGTGTGATTCTCGGGCTTCGGCCGGGTGACCGTGAGCTTGGTTTCCGGCTTCTTGTGGAACCGCTTGAAGTATGTGAATGCGTAGGGCCCGCTCTCAGCCTGTAACTCGATCTCAGGCCCCTCGTCACGATGCACTGGCCGGATAGCCTTGACATTGCTGTGTTTGCTGTCATCGGGAAATTCGAAGAGGAGCCCGATAGCCTCGCCAAGACTGGTCTTCCCGACCTCATTTGGCCCCTGCACGAGCGTGATGCCGGCGGCACTGAACTTCACATCGGATGCAGTTATGCCCCGGTAGTTGGCGATTCGGAGACGAAGGAATTTCATGCGGCTCCCCTTGCCAGCCGGATAAGAAGCATTAAGGCATCGCGGGCCGCAACACTTTCATCTCCGCCCTGGGCAAGCTTGCTTCGGAGCCGTTGCACCGTTCCGTCGGCAAAGCCCGAGAAGCCGAGGTTGGCAAAATCCGCATCGTCCGGGACCACGATAAGGGCATCCTCTCGGACCTCGAACGCGCCAAACACATCGCCCGCGGCAAGAAGGTGGTTCTGTAGCGCCTCCTGTAACGACAGGGAAAGCGAACCCACAAGAGTTAGCCGGACGACCGTGCGCTCTTTGTTCTCGATTTCTTCCAGGGCCTTCCGAAGCGCCTCCACGTCACCGCTGGTATTCAGATCAATGCGATCAAATTCTAAAAATCGCCACTTCCCGATTTGAATCTCCTTGGTAGCTACACGGCCATCGCCGGCCTCGACTACAAGGGTAAACCCCGACCGTGTTTCGGAGAAGTCCGTGGCTTCGGGAGTCCCGGAATACCAGATGCGCTCGCCGGCGCCCACCTTGGTGAGGGAATGACGGTCGCCGAGCGCCACGAAGTGAACTTTCCCCTCGCCAAGGGCACGTTCGAGTGCGGAAACCGCAATGACCCCGGCGGATTCCCGGTCGGGTGTTAGCTGGTCAACGGCCCCGTGTCCCATGCAGATGCGTATGATCCCGCTCGCTGGGGAAAGAGTACCCAGGGCTTCCTCTGCGGGATTGGCGACCGGACGCTTGGACATCCACGGCGCGCCCACCAGTTCCACATCGTCGGCGACCTTGAGTGGTATGGCGTTCTCCACGACGTGGACATGAGCGGGCTTTCGGTCAATAAAGGTGCTCGAACGATACACGGACGCGGCATTCAGCGGGTCATGGTTCCCTGGAAGGATGTATACCGGAACGGGCACGTCCTTGAGGGCTTCCAGCGCGCGGGCGACGGTCTTTCTGTCCACCTGATTCGACTCGAAGGCGTCGCCGCACACCAGCATGAACTGGCATTTCTCATCCTTGGCGATGCGGCCCATGGTGCGGATGGCATCGAAGCGCGCTTGGCTATACCTTTCCTGTGCGCCCTCTGAAAGGAAATGACGGGTCATCCCCAACTGCCAGTCGCTCGTATGCAGAAATCGAATCACGGGTGGTTCCTCCAATCACCGTTTGCCGCTGGACGCGCCGCCATAGGTGTAGGTCGCGGCCAGCCCCTGAAGCGTCTTGTTGTCCGTAATCACGTCATGCGGAATGAGCAGATACGCCCACGGCTTTCCGTCGTGCTGCTTCCCGTGCGTGGTGGCAAGGGCGCACCATTCCGCCGCAGCGTTGGCCTTGGCCAGCACTTCCGCGTCGTTCATCTCGCATGCAGCCTTCGGTTCGCAGATAAACTTCATTGTCTTCGTCTCGATCACGAAGTCCGGCTCGTAGGACGCTTCGCTCGCGTAGTAAATCTGTAAGTCGCCCTTGGCGGGCTTGAACCACTTCAGCACTTCCTTGTCGTTCTCCAGGACCATGGCGAACCGTCGCTCCGAGTCCGAGTCGAACTTCTGGACCCGGTAGAGGCACTTTCCGAATCCGGCAAAGAGCATCTTGCGGATGTCCTGCTTGTCGGACACAGGCGCGCGGAAGTCCCGCTCGGTTTCCCCGGCAGGAGCCGAGTAGTTGTTGGGGCGCAGCGTCGTGAATCCCTTGCTCACGTGCGCTTCATAAGCCGCCGCCTTCTCCTCGTAGTGTTCCTGCATCTGGGCATGGGTCAGATTGACCAACGCCTGCTGATGGTATTGAAGGACGTTCAGAACCTCATCCTCGTTCTTGAGGTAGGACCGGAGATGCGCCACGACTTGCCCGGCCAACTTGTAGAGCAAACCCGCGTGGTCGTCGTAGCAGATGTCGTTGAAATCGATGAGGCCGCGCACGAGGTAGTCTTCGAGCTTCTCCTCCGGCACGATGCTGGTGCCGCTCATGAGTCGGTGCTGTTCGCGGCGGTGCAGTTCCTGGATGAGAATTTCGTTATCCACCGGCTGAAGGCGAATGCCGGCGAGGTTGAGATTGAACTCCCGGTATCCCCTCGTCACATCGCCAACGGGCTGGACGGTGATGCGGGGGATATCAATCGAAAGCTCGTTCCGCAGCGTGATGGTCTTGGCCACGACCTCGGCGACGTTCACCGCTTCCGCGATGCCTTCCAATTCCTTCTGTACCGGGGTGATGATCTCCTTCACTTTCTCGACGATCTGCTTCTGAATTTCCGGTTTGGTCAGGTCGGAGGAACGTGGCAGGTGCTCGAACTCGCGGCGAATGACCTCCAGCGTGGCCTTGGCTGCTTCCTGTTCCTTCGGGTTCTCGAACAGCAACTTCGGCTGCTCAACCTTGTACTCGCTCTTGCCCTCCGCAACGGCCGGAGGCTGAATGCGTTGCATGATCTCCGGCTCGGCAATCACGACCTTGGAACGCTCGTCGCTGATATAGACGACCTTCAGTCCACCCCGGATGACGGAGTCTGCGCTGTTGGCATAATCCACGATATCCTGGAACTTATCGTGCGAGACGATGGTTAGACGGTCCACCGCACTCACGCCGGTGCGTTTCCCGTAGGGCAAGCGCAGGCCGCGCCCGATGGACTGTTCCACCAGCGTCTTCGAGTTGGCCGCTCGGAGGGGGACGATGGTGTAGAGATTCGTGACGTCCCAGCCTTCCTTGAGCATATTCACGTGGATAACGATCTCCGTCGGGTTGTCCGGCTTCTCCACGTTGATGAGTTGCTCGACGGTCTCGTCCCTTTCCTCGCCGCTCTGCTTGGAGTGAACCTGAATGACCTTGCCCTTGTATCGGCCCTCGAAAAACGCCTCATCCTCGATGGCCTTCATGAGAGCGTCGGCATGCCCGGTGTCCCGCGCGATCACCAGTATAAAGGGCTTTACGATATCCTTTCCGTTCTCGCGGGCGTAAACCTCCAACTCGACCTTGGTATTCTCGTGGATGCGGATGCCGTCCTCAAGCTTCAGCCGCTCCAGCCCGGCGTCATCGTAGTTCTTCGGATTGAAGTTCTCGCGGGTCGCCACGGCGGGTTCCTTGACGAACCCGTCCGTCATAGCGCTCGATAGCGGGTAAGCATAGATGACATTCTGAAAGGGCTGGGTGCCGCCGCCGCGTTCCACGTGCGGTGTGGCGGTGAGTTCCAGACCCAGAATGGGCTTTAACTCGCCGATGGCCTTCATGCCCGCCGATGCCCGGTAGCGGTGCGACTCGTCCATAAGAAGCACGAGGTCGTCCAGCTTCGATAGGTAGTCGAAGTAGCTCTGGCCGATGTACTCCTGAAGCCGCCGGAAGCGGGGAACGTTGGTTTTCTCGGCTCCCTTGGGCGTTTCCGTGCTCGTGATTTTCGAGATGTTGAAGATATTGACGTGCACCCTTTCATCTGTGCCAAAGAGCGTCCTGGCCCGAACCCCCCGGCCACTCTCGTAGTTGTCGCCGGTGATGATTTCCGGCGGTTCGACCGCGAAGTCGGCGATGCCCTGAAAGACGTACTTCGGCGTGTTGGGCGTGAAGTCCGCGATAAGCTTGTTGTAGATGGTCAGGTTCGGCGCGAGGACGAAGAAGTGCCGGATGCCCTCGGCCTTGAAAAGGTAGGCGATGAACGCGCCCATGAGCCGCGTCTTGCCCACGCCCGTCGCCAGGGCGAAGCAGAGCGAAGGGAAGTCCCGCTCGAAGTCGGTGACCGTGACGTATTCGGCCTGAACCGTCTTGAGTGCCTGGGCCACGTCGGTGTTCTTCTCCAGCGGAACGATGTCGCATAGCCGTGCAAGAATCTCCAGCGAATCGCGCTGGGGCGGCCGGAGGCTCAGGCGGTTGGCGATGGTGTTGATGTGCGGATTCATCTCGCGCCTCCCATCTTCGTCGGGGCGGACAGCGTCCAAGACAAGTTCGGATGAAGCAAGCCCGGCTTCCAGGATTTCGCACTCACCGCGTGCGGAATGACCGCCAAGGGCATTGAGACCGTATCGTTCCATTCTCCACGCACTGCGTGGAGAATTGGTGCACCTGAACACAATTCCGGGTACGACAAATAAAATTGCTTCATGGTTTCTTCTCCTGCCGCGGAAGGTCAAAAAGCAACGGCTGTCCGGCCGCCTGCGCCCGCCGCTCCGCCTTCGTCCTACCCTTCCTCCCCCTCTCCGCATCCGCCTCCACCTGCCCAATCAGCGGTTCCTCCCGCACCGGCAGGTTCTGGATCTCCAAACTGTAGTCGTCCTTGCCCCATTCGCAGCGGTTGAGGACCGCCTTCGGAATCTTCTTCACCGTCAGGTTCGGAAACTCGTCGAGATTCTTCACGCGGAATGCGCCGCACATGACGAGAAGCGAACGGCTTTCGCCGACCTCGTCCGAAAGTTTCTGCAACTGTTCGCGGGTGAGCGTCTGGGTGGTCACATAGATGAAATCCGTCTCCGTGGAGTGGCCGTGCCGCCAATAGGCCGTGTCGCTGGGTGCGTAGGTGAAGCCTTCCAGTTTACACATGGCCTCGACCAGCATGGCCGGGTTGTATTCCTTGCTGATGACCCAGTTGCCGAACTCGTCCTTTTGAAGGAGCGACGGCCCAAGGCGGTAGTAGCGGAATCCTCCGCCGCCTTTCCAGCCCACGGCCTCGGTGATGCCGCCTTTGTCCTCGCCGTCGATCACCTTCTTCATGCGTGGGATAATGTGGGTATGACAATGCTCCCCGAGTTCGACCATGATCCAGCGGCGGCCCATCTTGTGCGCCACCGCCCCGGTCGTTCCGGAACCTGCGAAGGAGTCGAGGATTAAGTCGCCAGGGTTGGTGGCGATTTGAATAACTCTCTCGATCAGTTGCTCTGGCTTCGGCGTAGAGAATGGAACTTCGCCCGGAAAAAGGGACGTAAGTTGTGCCTTGGCAGTTCCTGTAGTCCCGACCTCAGCGTGCATCCAGATCGACGAAGGAACCAATCCTGCTTGGACTTCCGAGAGAAACTTCTTCACGCGTGGAGCGTTTTCTCCGCTAGCACCGAACCAAATCCTATTGTCAGCGATCATCTCTGCAAGTCGTGACTGTGTGTAGCGCCAGCAAGTTCCCTTGGGTGGCTGATGGACCTTCCCGTTGGGAGCTATAAGGTCATAAAATTGCGCCTGCCGCCGCCCTTTCTCTGCCTTCGCATGAGCAGGAAGTGATGCCCAAACGCCTCTTGGGTCATTGTCAGGATTGGAGTAGCGATCAAGCTGCGCTTCGGAGGCCGGAAGCGGATTGCGTATTTTTTGCCATTTTAGGCGCTCCCTTGAGTAGACGAGTATGTTATCGTGGACGGTAGAAATGTCCGTTCGGTTTTCACGCGTATGCGATTTCTGCCAAACGATATTTGCAACAAAGTTTTCACGCCCGAATAGCTCGTCGCACATGACCTTGCAATAGGCGTGCTCATTATCATCGAGCGTGATCCATATCGATCCATCCTCCGCCAGGAGTCGCCGCAGAATCTCCAGCCGATCTCGCATCAGACTCAACCACAACGAATGCTCGATCCCATCGTCGTAGTGCGTGAACGCCGAGCCGGTGTTGTAGGGCGGATCGATATAAATGCACTTGATCTTCCCCGCAAACTCTTGTTCCAGGGCCTTGAGGGCGAGGAGGTTGTCGCCAAAAATGAGCCGGTTGTCGAAAACATCGGCCTTCCCGGTACGGAAGGGCGCGTGGTGGGACTTCGCCGGGTCCTCGACGAGAATGCGCGGCTCAAGCTTTGGCCGGTTCTCCTTGCCGATCCAGGTGAGCTCCAATCTGTTCAACTTGCTCATGATGGTCTCGATTCAAGGAAGGCACTTGCTTCCGAGAACAGTAACTTGAAGCAGTGTTCCACACGTTCGTAATTCCATGCCCCAGTCGCCTCACCGCACACCAGGCCGCGGACGCACGAATCGAAGCGCCGACCGCGTTCATACTCATCATCTGCTTGCTGTTCTGTAACTTGCTCAGGAGTTGCGCTGACCTCTCCGGTCTTTGTGAGCTCCACATAGAGGGCCCGCTGTTTCTCCATGTCTCGCTTTCCTTCCGCGACACTGACGGCCGTCTTATCATAATCAGGATCCTCTGCCCAAACCCACGTGTTCGATTCCCATCTTCTGATTTTCTCGTGGCGGAAAATGTTCATGGCGTCTACGACGTTGGCAGGCAGATCGAACCCCTTTTTCTCTCGCATCCAGGTGTCTATCCTGCGGAGGAACTCGGCTGTGTCCGGCGATATATAGTCAAGGACGATACCCACAAGCTGCTTGCATTGATGGTTACGTGTTGCCCTCAATAGAAGGGGAGTCCAAGGTATCGCGTCAATCGAGACCAAGTACAACAGGAACGCCTTAGCGTATTCCTCTTGGGCGATGATGGAAAGATAGTAGCGAGTTGCCGGCGGTCGCTCGAGTTCGAGAAGCTCAGCCTCGTCGAGTAAACGGCGACCGTTGTCACAACACCGCCGGGCTGGGTCTAGGAATGCCTGTTTCATCGCGCGGACTCCGTAACGCGGGTCCGGGCAAGGTGGCTGTGAACCGGGACCTCGACCAGGACCGGTGGCTCCAGCCGGGGCCGGTTCTCCTTGCCGATCCAGGTAAGCTCGAGTTTCACTGGCTTCATGTGCTTTATTCCTTAAGGTATCGCAGGCGCCTTGGTATTGGCCCCCTGCTTTCTTCGCGTCTTGATCCCTTCAATGACCGTCTTGAGATCCTCGATGTCCTTCCCAAGCTGCTTGGCGTCGGGGATGGGCGCATTCTTGGCCGACGAAGGATCGTGGGCATCAACGACATCGGAACACGCCTTGTCTAGCCTAATGATTTCCGTGCACTCTGCCTTTGTCAATTCCACAACGTCCTTAAGTTTTGCAACACGAATATAATTCTCGTAACGCCTAATCACTCCGCAGAAGATAACCTCCTGAACGGCTCGTTCGATAGTCGCACGCAGAAGACTGTATTCATGGCGCATCCGGGTACGTTCTTCTTGGTTTGGGTAAGTCGGCCAATTCTTGGCCAGTGCCCTCTGCGTCTTTTCGTGCTTGTCCAAGCGTTCTGCGTATGACTGATGCTCCCAAGGGAGCCCATCAGAAACATGCCCCGGCTGGTCATTCATACATTCCATATAGCGCATGAGGTAACTGACGCCCTGTTGCTCGATCGCGTCACGCAGTTCTCCGAGGAAGGCCGTATCGTGCGTCAGCACGATCACCTGTCGATTCTTGGCTTCCTCGACGAGGCGGCGGGCAACATTGTTACGCCAGTGATGGTCAAGCGACGAAACTGGGTCGTCGAACACGATCCCGCCCTTGTGACCAGCCAAACGCAATTCGGCGAGAAACGAGCCGATAGCAATAGCGCGTTGTTCGCCTTCGCTTAGAATCTCGTCCAGTTTCTTTGTCACAGGGAGATTAAGTAGGAGTTTGTGCTTCATTTTTCCCTGTTGAACACGTTCGTTCAGCTTGAGCTTAGTCTTGATGCGTCCAATCCCCAGTGCCTCAAACTCGATGTTAAGCGCCCTTTCCAGCTCTTTGGTCACTGCTTGGCTTGCAAATTCTCTCGCCTTATCGGAGATCGCTTTCGTTTTCAGGTCATCTTTGCACGTTGTCAGATTCACCTTGACTTGCATCCGCCCGATCAAATCCAGCACAGCCTTGATGCGTGGCGACAAGTTCGCCCGCGCTCGGAGTTCTGCTCGTTCGGCCTCAAGCCGTTTCTTCTGCTCTGAGTCACAGGCCTTGTCAAACTCTGCGGCTTGAGCTCCCAGGCCTGCGGAAAGAGTCATCAAGCCAGGGCGCGGATCGCCATCAATCAACTGAGGAGCGTCCCATACATGGGCATCCACGGCTCCCAACATCCAGGTCTTTCGGGCCTCAACCTTTTTCTCAAAGTCTTGAGTAGCCTGCAGGAGGATGGCATCCAATTGCCTGATCTCTTCCTTTATGGCTGCATCCAGCCCGAAACTTAGAGAACTGGCCTTAAGGTTGTCCGTCTTCTCCTCACGCTGTTGGCGCTTCTCAGTCGCAACTCTGGCAGTATCCTGTTTAACGAACTTTTCAAAACGCAGCATGCGGTTCGCCGCCTCTTGAGCGAACGGCTGCTGGCACAATGGACACCGGGCATCGATATCTACGTAGGGAAAGGGCTTGTCCGGGTAGGCGATTTCGGTTGAGAAGCGTCGCGCAGCTTCGAAAAGGTTTTTCCATACCTGTTCACCGGTGCCTGGAACCAATAGTTCGTCGGCCCGGAACCCTGCAGCCGCGACAACCTCCGCTTTAGATGCTTTTTCAGCCTCGTCATCGCATGCCTTGAGTTTCTCTTTGGCGACATCATTAACCCATGTAATCGCGGTGTCAATGCGGGAAATCAGGCCGTCAATGCGCTGGGCCGAAAGCTGGAGGGCCTTGGACTTGGCCCTTGGGTCGCTCTCTGCCAGCGTTTTGTCGAGTTCCGTAAGTCGAGTTATTTCGGCATTCGTAAGGGTTGCGAGATCCATAATCTTCTGGGGATCACTGATTGCACTGAGAGAAGCTATCGTTTTGCCTACAGCCGTATCACCCGCCAGATCGGCGAAGGACGTAGTGTCGGTATTGATCGTTTCGACTTCTGCATTAAGGCGTTTGGTTAGTTCAGGCAGAACGCGCTGTCCAAGGCTTTCCACGATATCGAGACCATATGGGAGGTAGGCGGCGTCCTGTTCGGTATCCAGGTAAGCCCTAGCGCAACGACCATCAAACACACTGATCGTAGAAAGCTCGTCTGGCGGTATTTCTCCCAGTTTCCATGCAATTGGATCGAGAGGAATTAGTTCTTCATTTTTCTTGATCGCAATATCGAACGTGGCTTCCGGGATATTCGCTGCTACCTTAGCGTCAAAGGCATCAGGGTGAATGGTTTCCGAGAGGTCGCGGGCGCGACAGGCTTGTTTCAATACACGGGAGTAGCCGGACTTCCCAGAGGCATTACCGCCATAAATCACGGTGATACCGTTCGGCGCGAAATCAAGTTTTTGTCCCGAGGCGATTCGGTTTACGTACTTGAGATCCCGCAGTGCGCAAAGAACAATAGGCGTAGCACTGCCAACTTGGGCAGGAAGGTGTTTTTCCGAAATAGCTAGAGGTTGACGATTCTGAGGATCCGGTAGCCCATGCGCGGATTTCAACATTGCATACAGGTCGTCGTAGTCCTGCGGATCAAGGCCCTGTTTAATAAACAGACGACGGAGCGCGTCGCGTTGCCAACTTTTCAATTCAGCGGTGGCCCATGATAAAATGTTATCGAATAAGGACATCATTTTCCTCCCGTCCCGTCGCATGGAACCTTCCGGCCCTTCTCCGTCAGCCGGTACTTCTGCTTGCTGCTGCGCGGCTTGTCCGGAATGGTGCGTTCCATCCAGCCTGCAAGCAGAAGCGGCTCCAGATGCGTCTTCAGGAAGTGAACGCGGTCTTTCAAACCGGCGGCCGCCTGCAGTTCCGCGAAGGAACAGGCTGAACTGGCCGCTTCCAGAACACTGGCGACTTGTGCGGTCTCGCGCCTGGGTCCAAACACCTTGCCCCGGAAAGTAACAACAGCCGCGCCGGTAATCTCCTCGAATGTCGGCGGCGCGATGCCCTTGACAAGCATCTTGTTAATCGCCGACATCTATTCTCCGAAGCTCACCAAGAATCGAACCCAGACTCTGGCCTTTGATTTCCAGGTTTTTCAGGTCCACCTGTTCAGATACCATCGCATCAAGAAAAGCTCGCATATCATCGCGAATCTCCTTCGGGATGCCAGTCTTGATAGCAGGGTCAAGCACCCGGTACAATCGGAATACATCGTTCTTGTGCTTGGCAATGGATTTCGCGTCGATTGCGCCCCCCGCTTCTTTTCGCTTGGTGAGGTCGAGCCATGCCCGCGCTTTGAGCGGAATAAGGTGTTCCGGACCGACGACGGGTATGTCTTCGATAGTTCTTTTTCCGGAATGCAGAAAGGCGTAGTAGGCATCATCCAAGAGGATGGCAGAGAGGCTGGAGATTTCTTCATCGACCGGGATGGGGGTCAGATGAGCGCCTTCGGCCAGGTCAAGCATGTCCGGCTTTCGTGCGAACAACTCCAGCATGAACGGGTATTCGTCGTCTTCAGGTTTGAGAAAGCGGTAGTATCGCCGCTCTCCGGTTGCGCTCTGTTGAGCCTGGTATTTCCCGGCGCGAACGAACGCCCAGAAAGCACGCACGAATGAGGCATTGAGCGCTTCCACGCTCAAAACGATATCCAGATCCTTGGTGGCGCGGAACTCCAGCCCCGCTTCTTCCATAAGAAGGTCGCAGGCTGCGCCGCCGATCAGCACGTACTGGCCGGCATGAGAGCGGAATTGCTCCCGGAACTTCGCAAGACCTCTCACCATTCCATGCCTCCCAAAAGAACATCGAGAGCTGACTGGATGCGTTCATCGGTGCTGTCTCTCAACGAAAGATAGAGCGACAGGCGGTCCACCTTTCCCTCATGGGCAAAAGGGGCTGGGGTGTATTTCCAGAGTTCGATCTCGAAGGCCCCCGGCTCGGGCAAGGTCAGCTCGACAATCTGGTCGTGCTGCATCCGCACCTTCCACTCGTCGGACGAAAATGCGAAAACCGGGACCTTCGGTTCGGCCAGCATGGTGTAACGGGCCAGGGCGCTATGCCCTGCCAGACTGCCGTTTCCCGTTTGCATGGATGAAGCAACATACAGACGTTTCCTTACCGGGGTATTCAGATAGGGCAGCACCTTTTCCCAAAGGGGCTTCCCCGTTTCAGGAAAATGAAGATGCCGCTCTTTCCCCAGAACGGAATGCTCGCCAATGCCGGCCGTTTCCAGTTCGTCAAAGGCCCGGGTCATGGTCATGGCGGAATATCCTAGGCGGTGGGCGATTTCGGCGGGCGTCACCGTGTCGGTCTCTTTCCGCCACAGGATATGCAGGATCAAGGCCTGGGTGGAGGGACTGAAAACCGGCTTCTTTTCCCGCAATCGCTTCAGGTGCTCGCGCAGGTCAATCCCCAGCATGGGCAGATACATCTGATTACCCGGAACAATGAAGGGCACTTTCTGCTCGATCAATCTCTTGCGGTTGTACGAGGTGACCGCATGGCGCACATACACCGCCTCGAACTGGCCCCGGGATCGAACCTGATCCAGATGTTTGCCGATAACCGCGGGGGTCTGCTCCTCCTCCCCGGTATCGGCCATCAACACACATTCGGTTCCCAGCACATCCATCTTGAAGAAGCGGTAGCGTTCGCGGAGGTATTGGGGCAGTCTGCTGCTCTTCTCCCAGGGGTGGGGCGCAACCGGGGTGCCGAGGGTCTCCCGAAGGTACTGTTCCAATCGATGAATGAGTTTCTTCATGGCTCGTCACTAACCTTTTTACTGAATACTAACATAAGCCATGTTATCGTGCAATTCAAGTGTTTTTGTTGTCCACGAAATACACGAAAGGCAAGAAAAGTTTCATAAAACGATCCTCTCGGCGGTGGCTTTAGGATGGCAACCGAAGTTGACCAGGTAATCAACATAGGTATGCCCTCGCGGGCCTTCCCTCCCGTTGGCCGGGCGCAGGCGAGACCAATCGCTCTGTTAACTCCAGCGCATCCACCAGCCAGAAGCACTCTGGACGAGGATGTCGCAACCGCGCCACCGGCGACTAACTGCGCCCTGAACGTGACGATCAGGAAACCCTGTTTTTCCTCGAAGACCGGCGGAGCAGCGCCGTGCTGTCGCACAGCGCGGCAGGCAGGTCGCCGGTAGAACGTTTGAACTCCAGTGCCGGGTCCTCGCCCTGACGCAGAAGAGCCGATAGTTGCTTCAAGTTGGCCTGGGCATTCGTATTCATACCAGCCTCCACCGGAACAGGAAGACGGTTTTTACCGCGTGCGTCTGATGAAGTTGCCCCTCGCAACGTGAGGGCATGAGCCCAATACTGGCTATGGTAGGCGGTGGTCATTCCTTTTTACCGCTCTTCTTGTTCTCCCACCCGCCGCCCTGTTTGACCCAGTCATCCACCTCGGAGAGCTTGAGACGGAACAGCCTCCCGACGCGATGGGCGGGGAAACCCTTCGTTTCGATCCAACGATAGACCGAATCCCTGTTTACGCCGAGATGGGTTGCCGCTTCCTCGATGTCTACCCAACGCTCTTTAGTGCTCATAGATGTTCCCATGCTCCCCTGATCGGCGAATCAAAAACAGAACCAAAGAAAGTATATGAGAATCGGTTCGAAAGTCAAGAGGAAAATGCGCGGAGGGGGCACGAAATCAGGGGGTTGCCGCGGGGTCAGGCGTGTTCGATCGAGGTGTTCCCCGAGATCTCGGAGCTCGTCGTGGCCAGGTCCCGGACGGAGAGCTTGTGGACATCGTCGTTCCCGGTGAGCCTGGCGAAGTCCTTGAGCTCTTCGGTCGAGACCCGCAGGAAATTCGCCAGCCAGCGGGCCGATTCTTCGAAGTTGAGCCGGACCCGCAGTCCCGGATCATGGGTGGCAATACCCACGGGACAGCGGCCGCTGTCGCAGATACGGTACTGTTGACAGCCGATGGCCATGAGGGCCGCGGTGCCGATGGCCACGACGTCCGCGCCGAGGGCGAGGGCCTTGGCGAAGTCGGACGAGACGCGCAGACCGCCGGTGACGATGAGCGTCACATCCTTGATCCCCTTCCCATCGAGATACTTTCGGGCGCGGTGGAGGGCGTAGATCGTGGGAATGGAGGTCGCGTCCTTGATGAACTTGATGGCGGCGCCGGTCCCCCCGGCCCGGCCGTCGATGGTGATGAAGTCCGGCCCGGCGTGGAGGGCGAACTCGAGGTCGGCCTCGATGTGACCGGCGGCAAGCTTGATCCCGACCGGCCGGCCCCCCGAAAGGCGGCAAAGCTCGGCGACCTTGCGCTTGAGGTCGCCGCGGGTCGCAATGTCGGGAAACCGCGACGGGCTGACGATGTCCACGCCCTCAGGGAAGCCGCGGACGGCGGCGATCTCGGCCGTCACCTTGGCGCCCGGCAGATGCCCGCCCATCCCCGGCTTGGCCGACTGGCCGAACTTGATCTCGACGGCGTCGACGCGCTTGAGGTTCTCCTCGGTGATGCTGTAGCGGTTGGGGACGTATTCGAGGATGTAGCTGTGGGCCATCCCGAGGGCCTCGGGCAGGATGCCACCCTCCCCCGAGCACATGGCCGTGCCCGCCGCCCCGCTGCCCAGGGCCAAAGCGGTCAGGGCCTCCTTCGACAGGGCCCCGAACGACATGTGGCTGATGATGATGGGCGTTCCGATGACCAGGGGCTTCTTGGCCTTGGGTCCGATGACCGTCCGCGTGTCGACCGGTTCGTCGCGGTTGAGCGGCAGCCGGGCCAGCTGCGCTGACTTGATCAGGATATCGTCCCAGGAAACAGAGGGCTTCCGGGAGCGCATGGGCTCGATGACCGACTCGCCGGTCGCGGCCATCCGATGGATGTCGGCCATAAGGGTCTCGACGTCGTCCGAGGCCCGGCGAAAATCTTCGAGGGTCTTCCCTTCCCGGATGATCTCGGGCGGGGCGGCCGCCGGCTGGAGCTCCTCGTCGATCTTTTCGAACTCGGACTTGGCCGCCCCGCAAACGGGGCAGGTCCAGTCCGGAGGCAGATCGTCGAAGGGGATCCCTTCCGATTTTTCGTTGTAAACGTACTGGCAGATAATACAGCGGTACCGGGCCATGATCGTCTCGAGCGCGGCTATCTTAACGCAATGCCGGTAGGGTGTCAAAAAGGCGGGGCGGACGGACGATGAACGGACGAGTCTCGCGCGGACGTCTTGGCCGCCCATTGTTGTATATGATATTTGTCACTATGATAATTTGTTTTGCCTTTATGTATATTTTACTATACATTGTGGTGAGAATCAGGGAAGAAAGGCAGAATCCAAGGACAACCATGAAAACCACTCTCCGCAGATGCAGATTCGAGCGCGGCGAACTCAGCCAACAGCAACTGGCCAACATGGTCTCGGTCTCTCGTCAGACTATAGTGTCGATCGAGGGGGGGGACTATGCTCCTTCGGTCAAGCTGGCACTGTTGCTGGCCGAAAAGCTCGATACGAAAGTCGAAGAACTTTTTTATTTAGAGGACAAAGACCGTGTTTAAAAAAGATCCGATCTTCTGGGGAGCCGCCGGCATTTTCGTTCTGGCCCTCGTACTCATGGCTGCCACTCAGGATCAATTCTGGCTGGTTCTGATGATCGGCTCCTATTTGCTCCGGCCGACCTTGGCTTCACTCGGACTTGCCAAACGCTATGTTGACGAACGTCAGATGAGTATCCAGTATCGCTCGGGCAACATCGGCTTTGCGGCCATGATCATCACGTGCATTATCCTGGCGATCAAACTCAAAGCTGACGGAAATCCCGCTTGGGAGATGTTCGTTCTTGCGACAATCGTGGGATTAGCGGCCAGAGCGCTATTCCATGTGATTTTGGTTATAAAACCCCGCAAGGCCGCACCCAACATCATCATAGCGGCCGGTCTCCTATTGACATTGTTTGTTTCCATAAGTTCGGTGTATAGCGGGCTTTCATGGAAGACCCTCCTAGGGGTGGCTCCGATGCTGGCCATTGCGGGATTGGGGCTGCTGTCAAAGAAGTTCCCGAGAATAGCCGGGGGGATGACATTCGTCTTAACGGCGGGACTCGTATTCGTCATCCTCAAGAAAGGCCTCACGATCGCCCAGGCCGGGACGGCTCTCGTTGTCGGCGTGCCGTTAGCGACCGCCGCCGCCTTCCTCTTCACGCGCGACAAGAGCGAAGCCGAGGATGAACCAAAGTGAGTGAGCGGGTCCCCGGGAAGAAAAGAAACCTTAATGGAGGTGCGTGATGAAATGGATGCGTTTGTTGGCCAGGCTGATCGTGGTTCTGTGGGCGGGCTTCTGGATTTTATTCGCCGTGGGCTCGGCGATAGGCGGCGGGGGTCAAACCGACATCCCCGCCAGTGAAAATCTCAAGGGAATATTGGCCGTCGCCGTGATCGTCCTCTTCGGCGTGGCAGCCATCTATCTCGCCTGGCGCCGGCCGCGCGTCGCCGGGATTTCAGAGATCTTGATAGGGATTGCGGCGATGGGTTTTTTTCTCATTGTCGCCAACCCCAACGGCGTTATGCTCATTTTCGGATTGCCGCCGATCCTCTCGGGAATCATTTTTCTCCTAAGCCAGCCGCGCCGTCAAACCGTGTAGATCAGCGGAATTCGTGGCTAGAGCCGCCACCAGTACGAGAACTTGATGAAGACGTTGTAATTGTCCTGGAGGAGATGGCCGAACTCGTCCCTGAGGTAGTTGTTGTCGAAGCCGAGGAAGAAGACCGTGCCGGGGCGCAGGACCCAGCTCGCGAGAAGACTTCCGAACGCTTCTTTGTAGAAGAAGTTGTAATCGATGATAGCCCGGAACGACAAGGTCTTGCTGAACTGGTAGGTCGTCCTCTGGCGGATGACGTTGTAGTCCCAGAGCCTCTCCCCGCCCGCCGAGCGCCAGAAGGTCTGCTTGCTGAAATCGACCCCCAGCTGAAGCCGCATGCTGGGCTTGAAGGTGACGGACAGGCCGTAGGTGTTGCTATAGCCGAGGAAGGCGTCATCCGGGTCGTAGTTGATGCTGTCGCCGGTCTCGAAGAAGAAGCTGACGGGCATCCAGCTGATGAACGTGATCTGGGATTCGACCGACATGTTCTGCTTCTTGAAGTCGACGTCGGCGAAGCGCTCCATCGCGCCCTCGTAAGTGACGTATACTTGATTGAACTCGGTCAGACGGAACTGGATGTTGCCGCGGAACCACGTGTCCTGGGTGACGCTATCGGCATAGCCGTCGCGCACGCCCGCCTGCAGCCGGAACTGGACCTGGTTGAGGTACTTCTTGTCGGGGTAGAGGCGGAACGAGGCGAAGCCGCCGGCGCTGCGGTAGTCGGTCCGGTTGACGAAGCCCAGGGAGGCCTGGAACTCCGGATGGATGGCCTTGTAGTACCCGCCGAGACTCCAGTTCTTGGTCGTGTAGTAGAGCTCGCCGTAGAGGCCCGGCGCGAGGGCCGTGCCGTCGCCCTCAGCGCTCGACTTGGAGGCCAGGGCCTGGAAGTTGAAGAAGATCTTATCTTTGAAGCGGAGTTGGCCGTCGAGGCCGCCGAGCCGGCTCCAGGTCCCGCCGCCGAGCTCCTTGTCGGTCATGGTGAAACCGATGTAGGAGCCCGAGCCGACGTCGGCCTTGGTCCGGAAGATATTGGAAAAGGCCTTGGCGTCGGCCGTTCCCGTCCCGTCGGGAATCGCCCAGAGGCTCTCGGCGGGATGCATGTCGTAAGCCGAGAGCAGGCCGTAGGTGAAGCGGCCGCTCTTGCCCGACATCTTGCCTCCCCAGATGGGATCCGTGATCTGACGCGTGTAAACGGTTTCGATCTCGGGCGAGTTGAAGATCTCCATGCCTTCGAGGAAGAACGGCCGTTTCTCGGCGTAGCGCAGGGCGTAGCGGACGTTGTAGTCGATCTTGGGTTCGTCGGCCTCGATCTGGCTGAAGTCCGGGTTGACCGTGGCGTCGAGGGTCATGTTGGAGCTCAGGCCGAGCTTGAAGTTGGCCCCGGGCTCGAATTTGAGTTTGTCGCCTTCCCTTTGGAGGGACGTCAAAAAGGGCATGACCTCGATGTTGCGGCTCCGTTCGACGGCGCCCGAAATGGTGAAGGTCCGGCCGTTTGAGAGGAGCCCGGGGATGTCGCGCGAGTAATGGGGGTGGAGGATGATCTCGCCCGTCCGGGGGAGGTTCCGGCCGAGGACGATGTTCCAGGTCTTGATGTCGTCGTCGGGGAAGCGCAGGCTCTTGAAGGGGATGGCCATCTCGACCGTGTAGCCTTCGGCGTCCACCTTCCCGTCGGACAGAAAGACGGTGTCCCAGCTGTCGTCCATGTTGTCGTTGCCGCCCTCTTCGATGCGCATCATGTCCATCTGGATGCCGATGGGGTTGATGAGGAAGGAGAAGGCCCGGCGCTTCTCGTTGAAGGTGTCGAGCATGATGAACACCCAGTCGTCCTCCATGCACTTGTCGCGGCCGGTGACGGAACAGCGGACCTTGGAGGACTGGGAGTCGTACGCCCGGAAAGCGACGTAAAGGTTCTTCTCGTCGTAGCCCAGGTAGGCGACCGTTTTTTCGGTCGGAACGCCGTTCTCCTTGGGCGAGAGCTGGACGAACGCGTCGATCTTGAGGGCCTGGGTCTCCCATAGGGGATTGTCCAATACGCCGTCAATCTTAGGCGCCTTGGTAAGGCGGGGGATCTGAAGGGGCTCGTTGGGGGTTGGAGCTTGGACGGCGGCGCTCGCCGCCGCGGCGGCGATTACGGCGGCCATCAAAACAACCACGACGGGAAGGGCCCTGATTATGCCTCTCCCGCTATTTTTACCGGCGAATCGTTCTTTTATCTCCATCTTGGTCATCCTTTATCCGAAGGGGACCGAGCCCACTTACGGCCGTTCCTCACCAGATTGACGAAAAAAATGGGGGAAAAGTTTCCTTAAGGGGAAGAATAACCTAGTCGGCGATCATATCGCGGTGGAAACTCGCCAAGTATCGCTCTCGAGTCGCTCGATCGTCACGGCCCGGCCATCTTCGAGGCGGCAGTGCCAGACTTCGCGGGTCCTCCCGCCGCCTCTTTCGAGAACCCTTTTTCGGGAGACGACGCTCCCGACACCGACCCGTTTCCCGTCGAGGATGACGGCGCGGGGCGTTTCTTCACCCTTATAACCCGCATAACACTCGACTTCTGCCGCGATGAAAACCGGGCTCAAAACGATTTCCTACCCGTCTTTATTATACCACTCCGAAGGATGGCCCTGGTTCGGCGGTTGCGGGAGCCCGGTCAGGCGCATATAATAGCCACGAAAATCCGTATCGCGCGGAGGTGTGTCCTTGAGAAGAAACCCGGCCTCGAGATCCCGGCGCTTTCCCATCCTTGCCCTCGTTGTCGTCCTGGCGTTCGCCGCGGCCTTTCCCCTCGCCGCGCAGACGCCGGACCGCTATCTCGATACCGCCCCCGACCGGGACGGCTCCGTCCGCCTGGTCATCTTCAACCCCGAGACTTTCAACATCCGGGCCCTGGCCACGCTGCGGAAGAACGGCACGTTCGACATCCCCGGATTGATCGTCATCGGCGTCTACCACGTCAAACAGACGGCCAACTTCGCCGAAAGCCGCAAGTACGTCCAACAGAACGGCCTCGATTGGTTCAAGTTCCACGAAGTGTCGGCCGACATCAGCGAGCCGGTCCTTTTCAAGAAAAACGCCTGCACGCCCGAATACGAGCAGATCGTCAAGAAGGCCGACGGCGTCATCTTTTTCGGCGGCCCCGACATCCCACCGTCTGTCTACGGGGAAAAAACAAATCTTCTGACCGTGATCTCGGACCCCTACCGCCACTGGTTCGAGGTTTCGGCCGTCTTCCATCTGCTCGGCGGCTTCCAAGACGAAAAATTCGTTCCACTGCTCGATTCACGCCCCGGATTCCCGGTCCTGGGCATCTGCCTGGGTTTCCAGACCCTGAACATAGGGACGGGAGGGACGCTCATACAGGACATCTGGTCGGAGCTCTATGGGAAGATGGCCGTCGAGGACATCATCGCCCTCGGGCCGGAACAGTGGCACAACAATCCCTATTCGCTCCTTTTTCCCCAGGACAAGCTCATCGGTCAGAACTTCCACTCGCTCCAACTCTGCAATGGCAGCCTCTTCGTCAAGGCGATGGGTTTTCAGCCGTCCGACCACCCCCGCGTCCGCAGCTCGCATCACCAGGCCGTCGAGAAGATGGGCAAGGGACTCGTCGCCGTGGCCAGCTCCCGCGACGGCAAGGTGGTCGAGGCCGTCGAGCACAAGGAGTATCCCAACGTCCTCGGCGTCCAGTTCCATCCGGAGCATCCCCTGCTTTTCGACGCCGAGCCCCGCGTCCGGCAGAAGCCCGGCGATACGCCAACGAGTTTCCTGGCGATCCTCGAAGGGACGCCGCCGAGCCTCGAGTTCAACAAGACGATCTGGCGCTGGTTCGCCGGCAAGCTCGCCGAGAGCCACGGTCGGTGAGGCATGACGGCGGGCGGCATCCCCTCAGGTTGGGCTTGACACCCTCCGACCGCGATCCTATCTTTTAGGCAGGAAGGCCGGCCCGACATGAAAAGCAGTTTCGTTTCGTTCCTTCTCTCCGGCGTCCTGATCTCTGCCCTGCCTTTCCTCTCCGGCAACTGTGCCAGCTCTCCCGGCCCCGACCCTGTCGGGAGACTGGTCGGCCGGACGGGCTGCAAGAGTTTCGGGGCAATGAGTTCCGGGGCGGCGGCAACGGTCCCGACGTCGGACCGGGAGTGCGTCGAATACGACTACGACGGGCGGAGCGTCCTGCGGTTGAAACACGTCAACGCCGGGTTCAATTGCTGTCCCGGAACGATCTCGGCCGATTTCCTCGTCGCGGGGGGAGAGATCCGGATCAAGGAAAAGGAGGCATCATCGCTCTGCGACTGCGACTGCTTGTACGACCTCGATTATGAATTCGTCGGCCTGGCCCGCGGGGTCTACACGATCTCGGTCGTCGGCCCGTACCAGCCCGAAGGAGACCCGCCGCTCGAGTTCCTCGTCGACCTCGCCGGCTCGCCCTCCGGCTCGTTCTGCGTCGAGCGGACCCGCTATCCTTGGGGCTTCTGACGCGGCGCGGCTCGTCAGGGACACGCCGTTCACCTGTGGGATCGACGGCGGGAATAACGCCAAGCAGGCTTTTTCTGTGCGGCCGACAAGCCGGGGATTGACAAATTCCGACTATAATAGTAGTATTTATTCATCATCCTAAGAAAGGAGCTCGACATGAACCGTTTTCTGATCCCGCGAGTGTCGCACTGCAAAGGCGGCTGCCAACGCTCCTCCCGAGCATGAGGCTAAACTGCTCGCCGCTTAGATCGAGGCTCATCGCTCTGTCTCCTTCGGAGATAGGCCGACGGGCCTTTGTGTTTTTTCGGAGCTTGGCTTCCTCCGAACTGAGATAAAAAAGCCCCTTGCTTCGTCATCCTAATGAGGTAAAATGGAGATGAACCATAGAGATTTGGACATGGCAACGCGCTACAAGGTTTTTCTAAAAAAAACCGACGAGGGCTATTCGGTCTGGGCACCCGGCCTCCCCGGCTGCTGGTCTCAGGGAGCGACAGAAGCCAAAGCCCTGGAGAACATCAAGGACGCCATAAGCGCCTATCTCAAGACGGTCCAACTACTCTCCAAAGGCAAGATAGCTCGGTATGTCGAAGTGGGCTGATCATGCCCAAGATATCCGGGATCAGCCATGGGCGTGCTGTTAGAGCCTTTCTCAAAGCGGGATTCTGGATTGCCCATGAGGGAAAGCACACGACGATGACGGATGGCGAGCACATTATCACACTGCCTCGGGCGAACACTGTTCATTCATTCACGATGGCCGGGATCATCAGGGATGCTGGTTTATCGATCGAAGAGTTCAAGAAGCTCCTCTGAAATTCTTGTCTCCGATTTGTCTTTGGTTGACCCTCAATGCCCGAATGGTGAATAATTAGGAGATCGAAGGACCGAAGGAGGCCCCATGAGATACGGAATCGGCATCGGCGCGGCGTTAGTGATGATCGCCATGGCGGCGGGCTGCGTGAAATCGTCCAAGGCGCCCGAAGGCATCTTGTTCAAGGACGACCTGGCTTTCCTCAAGACCCACACGAAGGTCGTCGTGCTCACCGGCGCGGACGGGCTGGCCCAGGTGGCCGTCAACCCCGACCTCCAGGGCCGGGTCATGACCAGCACCGCCGGGGGGCCGGACGGCCTTAGCTTCGGCTGGATCAACCGGGAGCTTCTGGCCTCGGGCGTCAACAATCCTCACATCAACGCTTTCGGCGGAGAGGACCGCTTCTGGCTCGGCCCCGAGGGCGGCCAGTTCTCCATCTTCTTCAAGAAGGGCGACCCGTTCGACCTGGACCATTGGTGGACGCCACCGGCCGTCAACGAAGGTAGCTTCGACGTCGCCGAGCAGGCGCCGGACCGCCTTCGCTTCCATAAATCCATCCGCCTCGTCAACTACTCGGGGACGGAATTCGACGTCGCGGTCGACCGGGAGGTCCGTGTCCTCGGCGCGGCCGAGGTCGCGGCCCTCGGCGTCCCCGTCCCGGACGGCGTCAAGATGGTCGCTTACGCGTCGGACAACAAGATCACCAACGCCGGGACGGCGGTATGGACGAAGGAGACGGGCCTGCTTTCGGTCTGGATCCTGGGGATGTTCAACCCTTCGCCGGCGACGACGATCGTCGTCCCGTTCAAGGACGGGCCGGAGGCGGAGCTCGGGCCGGCCGTCAACGACGCCTATTTCGGCAAGGTGCCGGCCGACCGCCTCGTCGTCAAGGACGGCGTCCTCTTCTTCAGCGGCGACGGCAAGTACCGGAGCAAGATCGGCATCGCGCCGGCGCGGGTCAAGCCTTTCGCCGGCAGCTACGACGCGGCGAACGGCGTCCTGACTATCGTCCACTTGACCATTCCCGACGGAGCGACGGACTACGTCAACTCCATGTGGGAGATCCAGGAGAAGCCCTTCGCCGGGGACGTCGTCAACAGCTACAACGACGGGCCCTCCGCGCCGGGGGCGAAGCCGCTCGGCCCGTTCTATGAGCTCGAATCGTCGTCGCCGGCCGCGGCCCTCGCTCCTGGCGGGACGCTGACCCACGTCCACACGACGATGCATTTCCAGGGGCCGGAGAAGGCCCTCGACCAGATCGCCCGCAAGGTCCTCGGCGTCGGCCTCGAGGAGATCGAAAAGGCCCTCTAATTCGGGGACACAATACCAATTTCCGAATTAGCCCAGATTTCAGCTCCCTGTATCAAGCCCGCCAAACCGCCCTTGACATTCATTTTGCATTTATGTATCTTCTTTGTAGATACTTTTTAATGAAATCATGAAAACTCACGCCCAGAAATGGGGCAACAGCCTCGCTGTCCGCATCCCTAAATCCTTCGCCGAAGGGATGGGAATCGGGAACAATGCCCCTGTCGAGATGTCGCTCGAAGAAGGCGCCCTGGTCATCAAACCCGATCGGGAGCAGGCGTGGAGCCTCGACGGCCTCCTGACCGAAGTGACCGACGAGAACATCCACGCTGAATGGGAAACGGAGGGGCCTGCCGGAGAGGAGAGTTAGTGAAGCAGATTTTTTTCACACCCCAGCGCGGCGATGTCGTCTGGATCTCGATCGCTGCTCAGGCCGGCCATGAGCAGATTCGGCGCCGACCCGCGGTCGTCCTGTCGCCACAGGCTTACAATTCGCGGGTCGGGCTGGCCGTCGTCTGCCCCGTCACCGCGCACATCAAGGGATACCCTTTCGAGGTGTTAATCCCCCCCGATCTGCCCATATCGGGAGCGATTCTCGCCGATCAGGCCGATAGCCTCGACTGGCGCGCGCATCGCGCCGAGCTGATCTGTTCATTGCCCCCCGCGGTCGTCGAAGAAGCACTGGGGAAGCTCCGGGCGCTCCTGGGATAAAAGGATCATGGTCAAATGACAGCCTTGAAGCGGCTTGACGTCTTCTCCGGGAAAAACGTATCCTAGATGGCGGGGCTGTCGATAATGACATGAAAGCTCTTTCGCGTGACACGCATATCCAGGCGGAAAAGATCCTGATCCGGCTTCTCCGCGAGGCCCCCGTTTACAAACACATTGAAATCGTATCTTCGCTCATCAAGACGACACGCCGGCTGAGCTGGCAGGGGATTCAAGAACGGTTCCCCCTGGAGACGCCGCGCGCGCACGCAAGTCGATTTCTTTCGCTGCTTTATCCCGACTTGCCCGGGGCAGACCGAATACAAAAAAACATGCCATCGGAGTGGAGCGATTAGGGGATGAAACAGCCCGATATCATCGAGGTGACGTTGGCCGTGACAAGGGTCTTCGATGACCTCAAGGTCGATTATTACATCGGAGGGTCGTTGGCCAGTTCGGCGTTCGGCGTCGCACGCGCCACCATGGATGTGGACATCGTCGCCGACATCGAGGCGGGGCACGTCCCGGAGATTGAAGAGAGATTGAGGGAAGCTTTCTATATCGACAGAGAGATGGTCGAAAGGGCCATAAGAGAAAAGAGCTCTTTCAACCTCATTCATTTTGAAAGCCTGTTTAAGGTGGATGTGTTCGTCCCGGCAGCTCGCCCGTTCGAACGACAGGTTTTTTCGCGGAAGCAGTCCCGGACCGTTACCGAAGACGGCTCCCAAAAGCTCTTCTTTTCCTCGCCGGAAGACATCATCCTCAGGAAGCTCGTTTGGTACGAATCTTCCGGCGACGTTTCGGACCGCCAGTGGAAAGATGTTCTCGGTGTGATCAAGGTGCAATCGGAAAAGCTCGACAAAGCCTATCTCAAGGACTGGGCGGCAAAGCTCGGCGTTCCGGAGCTCCTGAGAAGAGCTTATCGGGATTCCGGGATGGATTAGGGGCGACCCGCGAAGATCGCCTCGGCCTCCTTTGTGTACCCCCCCCCGTCCGGGGCGAAGAGGACGAGCGGGGTCATGATCTCCGGCTCGACGGTGGCGAATCCCAACTCGATCAGGAAGAGATTTGCCGGCGCCGACGCTCGAGGCAGGATTTGCCTGAAGCGGTGAATACGGAAGCCCCGCCGGTCGGCGGCCCGGGCAAAATCCACGCGGCGCTTTTCCGGATAGACAAAACAGGCGCGGCCGCCGGGCTCGAGCCACGCGGCCGTTTTCTCCATGATGTCCTCGATGTCGCCGTTGAGCTCGTGCTTGGCCGCGGACTTCTCGTTCGACCGGCTCAGGAATCCGGTCGCTTTTCGGATATAGGGCGGGTTGGAAAAGACCAGGTCGAATCGTCGTCCCGGCTCGTATGTCCGCAGGTCGGCGCAGACGACCTCGATCCTCTCTCCCATTCCGTTTAGCTCGACATTGCGCCGGGCCAGGTCGGCCAAGCCCTCCTGGATCTCTAGCGCGACGATCCGCCGGAAGGGCTTGACGCTCAGGAGAAGCGGGATGACGCCGCTCCCCGTCCCCAATTCGAGGGCCTCGTCGTCCACCCTCGTCCGGATGAAATCCGCGAGCAAAGGCGCATCGACGGAAAACCGGTAGCCCTTCTTGTTCTGAAGGACGCTGACACGCCCGTGATAGAACGTGTCCAGGGTCTCGCCGTTACGCAGCGGGGTTTCCGGAGTCGTCATCCTCGCCGACCTCCGTCATGATCACGACCTTTTCCGGCTGGACCTGGGCATAGCCGCCCCGGATCGTGAACGATTCCTCGTCGCCCGCCGCGCGGTAGGACAGCTTCCCCCTGCCGATGCCGACGAAAAGAGGCCGATGGCCGGGCAGCACGCCGACCTCGCCCTCGAGGCTCGGCAGGGAAACGGCGTCGACTTCGGCCTCGACGAGCAGGCGCCGCGGGGTGACCACCTTCAGGTGGAGGGTGGCCGGGATGCCGTCGCTCATTCCGCCCTCAGCTCCTCGGTCCTCTGGGTGACATCCTCGATCCCGCCCACCATGTAGAAGGCCTGCTCGGGCTTGTCGTCGTGGAGGCCTTCGGCGATCTCCTTGAAACCGCGCACGGTCTCCTCGACGGTCACATACTTGCCGGGCCGGCCCGTGAACTCTTCGGCGACGTGGAAGGGCTGGGACAGGAAGCGCTGGATCTTCCGGGCCCGGGCGACGGTGACCTTGTCCTCGTCGGACAGCTCCTCGATACCCAGGATGGCGATGATGTCCTGGAGGTCGCGGTATCTCTGGAGGATCTCCTTGACCCTGCGGGCGACCTGGTAGTGCTCCTCGCCGACGATCTTCGGGTCGAGGATGCGCGAGAACGAGGCCAACGGATCGACGGCCGGGTAGATGCCGATGTCGGTCAGGTTCCGCGACAGGTTGGTCGTCGCGTCGAGGTGGGAGAATGTCGTCGCCGGGGCCGGGTCTGTGAAGTCGTCGGCGGGCACGTAGATCGCCTGCACCGATGTGATCGACCCTTTCTTGGTCGATGTGATCCGCTCCTCGAGCTCGCCGAGCTCCGAGGCCAGGTTCGGCTGGTAGCCGACAGCCGAGGGCATCCGGCCGAGCAGGGCCGAGACCTCCGACCCCGCCTGGGTGAACCGGAAAATGTTGTCGATGAAGAGGAGGATGTCCTGGCCCATCTCGTCGCGGAAGTACTCGGCGACTGATAGCGCCGAAAGGCCGACCCGCAGGCGCGCCCCGGGCGGCTCGGTCATCTGGCCGTAGATCAGGGCCGTTTTGCCGAGGACGCCGGACGCTTTCATCTCGAGCCAGAGGTCGTTGCCTTCGCGGGTCCGCTCGCCCACCCCGGCGAAGACCGAGTAGCCGCCGTGCTTGAGGGCGACGTTGTGGATGAGCTCCTGGATGATGACCGTCTTGCCGACACCCGCGCCCCCGAAGAGCCCGATCTTGCCGCCCTTGAGGAAGGGCTGGATGAGGTCGATGACCTTGATGCCCGTCTCGAACATCTCGCGCTTGGTGCTCTGCTGGTCGAGCGCCGGCGGGAGGCGATGGATGGGGTATTTCTTCTCGGTGACGATCGGCCCCAGCTTGTCGACCGGCTCGCCGATAACGTTCATGACCCGGCCGAGCGTCCCCTCGCCCACGGGCACCTCGATCGGCCCGCCGAG
>Ga0268276_1000908_pt1 | contig 31858 bp, 20 predicted proteins | sample saktaG_4_FD_190145 | JGI IMG/M metagenome (GOLD analysis project Ga0268276, IMG submission 190145) | Saline water microbial communities from Sakinaw Lake, British Columbia, Canada - sak_2010_1_5_45m | ecosystem: Environmental > Aquatic > Non-marine Saline and Alkaline > Saline ...
ACATATCTATTTGTGACAGAGGTCGTGCCGGCGGTTATGACTGTAGCTACCCGAGCGGCCTGTTGGGCGCGGGTGAGCGTATTAAGGAAGTCGCGGTACTGGCCTTGGGTGACTTCGTATTTCATGATGTAGAAGGCGTTGTAGCCGGTGGGGAAAGAAGCGTTATCGATAGTGCCGTTATTATCGGTGTCCAGGCCGCCGTCACCGTCTATTCCGATACCGGTTAACTCTATCTGGTCATCATCATAACCATTAACATCCACTTTTATACTGCCGACAAGGGTAGTATTTATGGTGAGTTTCGTATTGTCGGTCACGTGAAAGGCGTTGGTTGACTCCACGCCGCCTATGCCGTCGCCTATATCAAACGCGCCCGTGGGCACGCGCACCATCTCGATGGCCATCACCTGCACTTTATACGCGTCGGTAGACAGGAGGCCGTCGGCGGTGCGATTCCACCTGACGGTCTGGCTAACGCCAGGCACGGCGAAGGCACCTTTACCTACGCTAAAGCTGACTGTGGGGGCGGTGGTATATCCCGTGCCTGCGGTTGCAATATTGACAGCGGTAACAACGCCGCCTACCATTGTCGCTGTGGCGGTAGCGCCTACGCCGCCGCCTCCGGTAAGAAGGACTTTCGGGGCGGATTCATAGCCTGTGCCTCCGACTAAGCTTGTGAAGCCTGTGACAGCGCCGCCTGATATAGTCGCTGTGGCGGTAGCGGTGGTGGTGAAGCCATTAACTACGCCTGTGCAGGTCACAGTGCTATAAGTGGATAGAGAGCCGCCCGCCATCAATGTGGCATGCTCCCATGTCTGTGTGGTGGTGTTATAGTACTTCACGAATATCCAGGCGCGGTCAAAGTAGGACGCCGCGTTACCGTCCTTTAGATCCGTGCCGGGGAGGCCGAAGGAATTGTCCCACGCGACATCGAACTTAATGTCTATCGTGCCCGCCGGCTGGCTCGCGCTCTCGTAGAGCTCGACATTGTCGGTGTGGATGTTGTTGGCGTTGGCTGTGACTGCCGTGACCGTCAGAGTGAATATCACCAAAATTGTAAGCTTCGTTAATTTACGCATTTTAATGCTCCTTAGTGTCGCCAGAATTCTATCTTTAGTGTCATAGCGTCAAGGACTTAGATGGACTTGGCGTCATAGTGTCATAGTTTCAGTCCTTAGGACTTTTCTCTGACACTTTGACACTTTGACGCTTTGACACTAAACTGTCTATTAACTCTACCATGACACTTTGACACTCTGACACTAGACTGTCTACTAACTCCACTATAACTCTCACTTCTTCTCCTCCGTCATCTCACTCTTTACGACCGGGCGCTTGCCGCGAGCCGGTCGGAGAGAGTCGGATTTACTACTCTCAAGTGAAGCTTTCGTCAGATTAAGCCTGGACTTTCTCTTTGCCACTATCTTAACCGTCTTTTTGCCGGACTTATCAGTCTCTATTATCTCTTTCGGCTTTGTGAGCTCGACTGCTTCTTTCTCAGTCAGCATGGCCTCAACTATCATGAACTTTTCACGCTCACCCTTACCCCAGAGATAGCCGGCCGGCTTTATCATGACTATATCGCCCTCCGCGTAAGACCTCTTGGCTTGAGCGGGATCGGACGGATCGGCGGGCATTACTACGAGCATTTCATAAAGAGCCCTCTTCTCAACCGGCAGTTTTTCTTCGACAGCCGTTGTGACCGCCTCGGTCTCCTCTATTTCGCTATCGATGACGCCGACTTCGGCTTCGACCGGCGCTTCGACTTTCGGATCGGCCTTGGTGATCGTGAAATATCTCTCTGAAACTCCAAAGACCGCTTTATCTAAAGAATCGGCCACCTTCACAAAGGCCTCATCGGTCACTTCATTCGGTACATTCCACGAATAGTCGCCGGTATTACTGATCTTGGGTGCAATAACCTTAAACTTCATCTTGCTCGAATTGGCATATGATATTTCCATGGGATACTCCGCCCCGTATCCTTCGGCGCTCCAGAATATGATGTAATTCGATCCGGGGGCGATAGTCTCTTTGCCGTTCGGCAGGACCACGCGTATGTTGCCGGGGTAGTACTCAAGAGCAAAGGATGAGATTGATTCCTCCTTCGCCCTTAAACCGAAACGCTCGGGTTGGGCTTCGGAGGACAGGTCGTCGGCCTGCGGCCTCCTCACAATGACGGAGGTTTGGCCTTCTGCTGAACCCGTCGCAATGACGGAGGTTGGGGTCGGAAGGGTGACTTTGAATCTCAGCGCGGCGCCTTTGGCGAACTCTTTCTTCGACGCGTAGCGCCTCTTTCCATTCTCCCAATCCTTATAATATTCCCCGCCTTTTTTAGTCGATACGCCGACGCTTACTCCCGACGCCTTCTCCCAGGACGCTTTCAGTATCCTGGCCTCAAATCCCGGGCTGATGAGCTTTGAAATATAATACCCGCCCGATATGCCATCCGCCGAGATCAGACTTCCATCGAGAGCTGTCGCTACATTATAGAACTCCGGCAGGTTTGCCGCTTCTATAGCTCCGGAAGAGACGCCTGTGTCATCGACCCGCGGAGGCGGTAGAACCGCCTGGCGGACGCGTATCCACTTATAATACGCTTCGGTAGCTACCCCTGACGGTGACAGGCCTATCGGCATGGCGCTCGAGGTTCCGGCCGAATACTGACTACCGGCCTGAGGCGTGCCTGTGCCTGACTCATCGTATCTGCGGAACGCCATCGCCCCGTCATCGCCTGAATATATCCTGTATGTATAGAATGCTCCCGGGACTATCGGACGCGGATCATTCTCTTTTACGCTTAAGCCTTTCGATATGGCGTGCGCCGAAGCGGCAGTGATAGACGAACCGGCCGTGAGGTCGTCGCTTTCCGAAGCGGCGGACCTTATTATCATATTCACCCCGCCGCCTGTAGATGCGCCGGCCTTATACTCTATCAGGCCGCTTGCAAACTTATACTCCGCTGAAGTGACCTTAGCCATCGATAGCGAAAGGGCGGAGTCGGCTACGGCTGTCCTGCCCGCTTCCTTATCATAAAGGGTCACTTTCCATTTTTTAGGATCGAGGACGGTGCCGTTAAAATCATCGAAAAATTCAAATACCTTATTGGCATCCGACAGGTCCGCGGCCAGGGCCTTACCGTAGTACACATATATAGGAAGGCCGGTCTTGGGTATCTGGGGTATCCTGAGCCAGAAGTACGCTACGCGGTCAGGGGCCAGGCCTGTGACTTCTTCCAGATAATAAGGTATCGGCGTCTCGCCGTCTGCCTGCGTGAACCTGATATCGGCAAAATCTGCCAGGATGCCGGCATTTAGCCTGATATCACATGGCGCGGCGGACTTACCGGATTCCCCTATCTTTATCGGCATCTGGTAATTAAATAATTCTCCCGCTGTAGAGCCTTTTATATATATCTGCCTTCTTGCGCTGAATCCGGAGAGGAGCTCGCTTCCAAAGCCGCCAACGAGGCCGGCGGCGTCAGAGTACGATATCCTTACTTCGGCAAGCGCGCTATTTGGAGCGATGGTCGCGCGCCACTTTATCCGGTCACCCCGTGCGGACTTCTGGTAATGCGCCGGGACGCCGTTTGTAACTTTCATATAATCTCGGGAGCTGCCGGTGACGCTGACTTCCATAGTCACCTTGCCGGTGAATGACCAGTTCGCGACGAGTTCGGTGACAGGGGCTTCTGTATTGTACGGGGTGGTGAGTTCACATGATGCTTCGGAGGATGAAGATGCCGCCGAGCCATCCGCGGCGATGCTGATATTAGAGTTCGATAAGTTCTTAAAGGAGTATTCGACAGGCGCATCGCCCCGCCAGACGAGCGGCTTTGCGAACGCGCTCCTGAAAGCGGCCTTGCCGTTTTCCGGCGCGGAATTCTCGGAGAGAGCGCCGACTGAGGCGCCGGAGTCGGTCGCAGTCGCGGCGGATGCGGAGAGCGTGAACGCCGCGGAGAGCGCGAGCGCTATCGCGGTTACTATCGCGAGCCCGAAGGTTCTTGTCGTAATGAATTGTGCGAGTCTGTTTGTTCTCATCGTAGCACCTTTTAGTGTCAGAGTGTCATGGACTTAGATTGAGTTGGTGTCATAGTGTCATAGTTTCAGTCTTTAGGACTTTGCTCTGACACTAGACTGTCTACTAACTCTGCTATGACACTTTCTCCATTTCACTACAATAAGTATACACTATGTTCCAAAAAGTGTTGTCCGAACCATGTCAAGAAGTTGTCAAGATGTTGTCAAGGCTACTAAGAGCGCAATTCATAGTGTCATTCGAAAGAATGCGACTGATAGTGTCATAGTGTCAGAGTGTCAAAGTTTGGAGCGCACAGCCTTAGTAAACGCCATGAGCATCACCGCAACCTCTTTACGCTTCAACTCTAATGCTTCGTAATCCCCTTCTTTTAAAAAACCCAGATCTCTTGTTGTTTCTATAAGGTACTCTGTCTCAACTAAAGACCTGTTCGCGATATTGAGAAATGACAGAAACTCTCTTTTACTGTTGCTCGCATGACCTTCCACGATATTAAGAGCCACTGAAAAACTTGCACGCCTGATCTGCGAGGTAAGGCCGTATAATTCCTCTTTCGGAAAACTCTTTGTAACCCCATATATCTCTACTGCTAACTTATGAGCTTTTTCCCAGACCTTAAGATTTCTATACCCCTTCAACTCCATTTTCCCTCACACTCTGACGCTTTGACACTTTGACACTAACTCCATCTCACTCCTTGACACTCTGACACTAGACTACCTATCAACTCTCACGCCCCTCATTCAGCCCACTTATATCCGATGCGGTGAGCGGTTACGATATGCTTCGGATCGGAGGGGTCACGCTCGAGTTTGTCTCTCAGGCTCCAGATGTGAGTATCTACGGTGCGCGTCGTCACTTCCTCCGCGGTCCAGATATCGGCCAGTATCTTGTGCCTTGAGACCGGTTCGCCGCGGCTTGAGACGAGAAGTTTAAGTATCTTAAACTCCGCGGCGGTGAGCTTTATCTCGACGGCGTCTTTTGACGCGGAGGATTGCTTAAAGACCTGGAACTTTTTAAAGGCGACCGTGATGTCGTCAAACTTATATATATCCTCGAACTTCGCTACGCTCTCCATCCTACGCAGGACCGCCTTCACTCTCACGACAAGCTCACGCGGAGAGAACGGCTTTGTGATATAGTCGTCGGCCCCGAGCTCCAGGCCCAGCACCTTATCGGCCTCTTGGGCCATCGCGCTTAAGATTATGATGGGCGCTTTTATGCCGAGTATCTTAAGCTCCTTACAAACCTCGAAGCCGCTAAGCTTCGGGAGCATGATGTCGAGTATGATGAGGTCGGGCTCCTTCTCCTTAGCCTGCCTCAGAGCTTCTTTACCGTCGCGGGCGATGATGGTCTTATACCCCTCCATCTCGAGGTTATCCACAAGCCCCGTCATGATATTTCTGTCGTCTTCGACTATGAGTATTTTATGCATCATTATCCACTTTTAATATAAGCTCAATCTGTTTTTTGAGCTCCGGCAGTCGATTTTTTATCACATCCCATACAATGTCCCAATTTACCCCGAAATAAAAGTGCACTATCCTGTCTCTCATCCCCGCAAGTTTCTTCCATTCGATATTTCCGTATTTTTCTTTGGCCGTCTCGGAGATGTTCTTCACCGCCTCGCCGACGATTTCAAGATTTCGTACCACAGCGTCTTGTATCATATTATCTTCTAAAAATTTAGCGTAGTCGCATTTTTCTACATATTGCTCTATCCTTTTTATAGCTTCCAGAATATCGCAAACGAACTCCGCATCCCCTCTTTTAGACATAGCGAAGGCTCCTCTCAATATCCTCGGCGACTTTTTTAACCCTTATACTTCTTAAGCCCTCAGGGGTTAAAATATCCACTTTCCTACCCAATAATTTCTCCAGATAAAAGACCAGATTCATAAAGTTATCAAAATCGGCGTTTTTAAACTCCACTACCATATCGATGTCGCTATCTTTTCTTTCCGTTCCCTTCGCGAAGGATCCGAATAATCCTATCCTCTTCACTCCAAAATTATCCCTCAAAGAATCATGATTTTTCTTCAAGATCTCAACTGGCTTCATCTGTGTTTTCATATCACTCATCCCTAACCTTCCTTTTCTTTCCTTATGATGCTTCCTTGAGGGACAGTCCCTACAACTGCTTGTCATCCTGAGGCCGAAGGCCGAAGGATCTGATCCTTCGTCGGGCTTCGCCCTCCTCAGGATGACGAAGCCTACACTATCGGCAATACGATCGAGAACTTAGAGCCGACTCCCTCTTTACTCTCCACCGTGACCTTGCCCCCGTGCGCTTCGGCGGCGTACTTTACGAGCGCAAGGCCTAGCCCGGAGCCCTCGACGCTTATATCCTTCTGCGCGACGCGGTAAAATTTACGGAATATATTCTTCTGGTCTTTTTTGGATATCCCAATGCCCTTATCTGCGACTTCTATAAACGCCTTATCGCCTTTTTTAAATACGCTTACCCTTATCTCCTTATCGGCCGGCGAATAATCGAAAGCGTTAGTCAGGAGATTTAAGAGCGCCCGGGATATAGAGTCGGCGTCTATCCTGACCGGAGGGATACCTTTCTCCATATTCAGGATCACGCTGCAATATTCGTGCGCCATATAGCTGTTAAAATGGTCTATCGTTTGAGCAACCAGGCCGGTTATGTTTTCATCCTTAAATTCATATTTTTTGCGGCCGCTCTCTATGCGGGAAAAATCGAGGATATTATTGGCCAGGTTTGTAAGTTGTTCGCTCTGGGCCGATATTATATTATAATACTCCATCTTTTTCTCTTCGCCCGGGACGGTTCCGTTCTTAAGCATCTCGGAGAACATGCGGATCGAGGTGAGAGGTCTTCTGAGGTCATGCGAGAGGCTTGATACAAACTCGCTTTTCAACTGCGTCAGCCGCCACTCGCGGGAAAGCACGCCCAGCGTGAAGAAACTGCCGCCGAGCACGAAGAGCGCGGAGAATAAAATGATCAGCATGTATGAATCGAGGCGCTTCTTCCTGTTATCCAGCCCTCTTATGAGCGCGGGGTATTTTTCATATACGGCTATTACGTACGGCAGGCCCTTTATATCTTTTCTTAGGACGGGAGCCCCTAGATTCTTCGGAGGAGGAGAGCCCAGCGGAACGCCTGCATCATCGAATATCTTTACCTGGTAATTGAACATCGAAGCTTTATCTATAAGCATCGACTCTATCTTTGACTTATCTTCCGGGTACTTCTCCGCCATGCCGCTAAGAGTTGTGCCTATCTCCTCCTCCACGACATTCGTGAGAGTCTCGTACACATGCCGGATATTGTTCTCTACTATGGCCTTTTCGCTGCGGGCGGCCTGCAGTCCAAAATAAGCCAAAAGAGCTGTTGGTATCAATATCGACAATATGAAGATAAAGACTACCTTTACGCGCATCCTACCTCATCTCTTTACCCAGGCGCTTCTCTAGTTCCAATTTCGTTATCCAGTCCCTCACGCGTTCGGCCGTATCTCCCATGGGGCGGTATTTCAAAAATTCCCAATATTGATCTCTCGCCTTGTCGTTTTCATTCAGTTTATCATCATAAAGTATGCCCAGGTTATAGTGCACTCCGGGATCCTTTGGATCTATTTTAAGGCACTTCAGGTACTCTTTTTCGGCCTCGACGTAAAGGCCGTTCTTCTCATAAACTATAGCAAGATTATAGTGCATATCGAGCCGCTCTTTTTCCATCTTCACCCTCAGCGCTTCCGGCTTTTTGGCTGCCTCGGCGGCTTTACGCCTGGACTCTTTTAGATCCTCCTCGGTGCGCTCCATACTGGTCTTGATAGCCTTATTCTCGGCCATCAAACGGTCGTTCTCTTTCTTCAGGGCGTCGAACATTATGTTAATGTCGGAGGATATCTGTCCGCCTTTTGAAAGCCCCTCTTTCGCGCGCGTCTTTTCTTCCAAATTCACAAACGCGCCATCCTGTTCGAGTTTGCCGACGAATGCCGATATCCTGAGTTTCAAATCTTCGATCTTAGAACCGAGTTCCTTCTCCGCCGCCAGTTCCTTATCGACATTTTTCTTTAACTCATCCTCTATTTTCTTCAGGTCCGCGGCGGCGGAGGCCTGCTTGGACTTCGCTGCCAGCGCCCCGGAGTTTAATTTCTTCATCTTTATGTCGGCCGCTTTTTTCTCTTTCTTCAGAGATCTTGACCGGGCTTCAAGCGCTTTTTCGCTTAAGGCACCTTCGCCCTCAAGAGCCGATATCGCCTCTTCCTTTATTTTATTGGCTTCGGAGGAGGCGAGGATCTCGTCGGTCAGCCCCTTCCTGGCCTCTTCCCGCGCCGCCGCCTTAGCCGTAAAGTCCTCCAACTTCTTTTTCGATGCGGCCAATTCGGTTTCCGGAGAGGAGCCGGCCTTATTTACGGAAGAGGGCTTATTCTTAAGCACGTTCAGCTTTTTAGTCTCGGCCTTATATTCTATCTCCTGCGCGTCAGATTCGCCATCGAGCGCGGCTTTTTTACTCCTAAGCGAGGCCAGATTTTCGGTAGAGGACTTCAATTCCGTCTTGAGGCTATCGATCTTTTCTTTTCGGGCAATGGACTCCGCACCGGCCGCGGTTGAGGCGTCTTTAGACTCCTTATCCCCTGCGGCTATCCGGTCCGTGACCGCCTTTATCTTTTCCTCTATTACCCTGGAAGTTTCGACGCGCTCATCAAGGATCCCCTTGTCCTTCTTCCTGTCGGCCATGAGTTTCTTTGACTTCGCGGAGAGTGCGTTAACATCATCTCTTAATTTCTTTACATCGGCCTTAAGGACGCGCCACCTGTCCATCTCGGCCTCTTGCAGCTTACTGCGGCCGGCCTTAGCGTTTTGCTTATATTGTCTTTCGGCGAGGGACTCTTCTACTATCCTTATCGTATTCTCCACCTCCTGGAGGTCCGACGCCGCATCTGGATAAGCGCTGTCCGAAAGAGCCGCGGTTCCGGCATTATTTATTTCGGTTCCGGCGCAAGCCGGGTGAGCGAACATTCCGAAAAATACCGTAAGTACAATGACCGGCCATATGATTGATCTATTCTGCATTTGGCATCTCCGCTTGTTTTGCTTATTCCCTGAGCCCTTTGGCCGGTTTCGGCAGATCCTTTTCCAGAAGGAACGTCGAATCGCCTGTGACTATTCTCGGCGTTATGAATACCACGGTCTCCGTCCGGGATATGGTATCGCTTATCTTCTTAAAGCCTCTTCCTATTATAGGTATATCGCCTAATAGCGGTATTTTATATTCGGTCTTGGTCTTATTATCCTTTACCAGCCCGGCGATTATTATCGTAACGCCGTCTTTTATCATGACTGTTGTCTGGGCGTTGGCCGACTTTACTACGGGAACCGCGCCGGCCGCCTGCGCCACGCCGCCGTACCATGTGGATATTGAGCTTATCTCCGGCTTTATGAGCATGCTTATATACCCGTCCTGGTTTATGCGCGGCGTCACGCTCAAGGTTACCCCAATATTGACCCACTGATAACTCTTTGAGCTCGTCGTGGTGCCGCCGGTGGCCGTGGTCGTTGTCTCTTCCTGATACGGCTGTTTCTCTATGACCTCTATCTTTGACTCCTTGCCTTCTTCGACAGTTATGTGCGGATTTGAAAGTATCCGCGTCTCGCCCACCGTATCGAGCGCTTCGAGAATTATATTGAGATTATTGCCCGCGGTAGAGGATACCGTCATCTTGCCCATGGCGGTTGGTAAAAGAGCTAGAGGCAAAGACACTTCCGGGGTTATGGCAATACCGCTCATGGTTCCGGCCAGTTTCATTACGGCCGACCAGTCTATGCCCCACTGGAATTGATCGCTTAATGTCACTTCTACTACTTTAGCCTCTATAAATACCTCTCTGGTCCTTCTATCGAACGCGTCTACCAGGACGTCTACCTTGGCCATTATATTCGGCAGGTCCGTGATGACTAAAGTGTTAGTCCTCGTATCGACCCTCATCGTACCTATGTCTGTGGTAAGGACCTTTGCGATCTCATCTTTTACCGCTTCGATCTTAGCGTATCTAAGTTCATATACCTTTGTCTCCGTCGGAAGGACTCTCGAGACCGTGGGCAGCTCCTGTTTATTTATGATATCGTCCATTTCCTTGATCTTGTCCGGGGTATCTATGACGATCAGGATCCCGGTGGTATCGTCATAGACTATCTTTCCTATATCGCTCTTCATATTGCCAAGTATCGTGGCGACATTTTTAGGAGAGGCGTATTTAAGCTGATATGACGCGGTCTGGCGCTTGTCGTAAAATTCCACGCCGTACATCGTCTTAAACTCGGCGGTCGTCATTATCGTTATGATATTGCCTTTTATCTGATAAGCGAAGCCGTTCATCGCGAGCACTATCTCCAGCGCGTCGCCTATGGTGACGTCGTTTATTAAGAGGCTCACCGGCCCGGTGACGGTCTTACTCGTCACTATATTCAGGCTTCCTTCAGTAGCGAGGAATTTCAGGAACTGGGTTACATCCATAGCCCTTATATCCAGGGACATCTTCTTCTTTAATCCCGGCATATCATATTCCGATATGGCCTTACGCGCTATGATATCCATCGCGGGCTTATCCACTATTGGCGCGGCCGTCTCGGAGTAGGCGTTAAAGGATATGAACGCCGCCGCTATGGCGAGCGCTCCCGCATATCTTAAGCCCAAAACCTTCTTCATAATAACTCCATCTCTTCTTTCCCGTCGCCTATTATAACTCTATTTCTGTGTATCTCCTTGATCTTGATCCCTGTGGAGCCTATCGTCTGGCCCTGCGTCACAAAATACATCTTCCCATCTTTTTCTTCCTGCGAAAGCACCATCGCCTTAGGCGTGTCCGACCACGATATCCCGACGAGCTTCAGGCTTTCGGCAGACTTCTTAAACGATTCCGAAGTTTCGCGCCTGGGGCCCGGCAGGGCAGCTCTCGGCGCGGGGTGGAATATATCCCTCGCCTGCATCTCTCCGAGATAATAACCCAGATCTTTGAACGGCTCTACTTTCTTTGCGCCAAATGCCGAAGATGCCTGTATCTTTGAAACGGCCTCGGCGATCTTCGAGGCGTTTTCATGTCTGGATGTTAATGAATATATAAATATAACTACACTCACAAGAAGCACCAGCGCCAGTATCTTATTTATGACCGCGGCGTCCGGCTCCGGCAGCTTTATCGTCGCCGGAAATATCTTCTTCCAGTCAAAAGCTTTTTTAACTTCCCCGGACGGTTTCCTCGACTGCGGGATGAGGCGCTTTAACGCGGCCATCCATCCGCCGGGCTTCTTAACTCCGGGCTCTTCAGGCTCCGGAGTCGCCTGCTTCCCCCGCTGTATTACATTGAAGAGCCTCTCCTCCGGAGAGATATTCTCGGCCATTTTACCCTATGCGTCCACCGGTTGCACATCCCTGCGTATCAGGTCGGCGATGACGTCTTTATCGATAACCTCTTTCTTGTGCATGACCAGATATTCCAGTGCGTCGTGGCAGAGCATGGCGATCTTTCTCGGGTAGCCCTGGGTGTAATTGAATATTGCCCTTATGGAATTATCGGTGAATACCGGGTACTTCGAGACATATCCGGCCTCGGCGAGCCTGAAATTTATCATCTCCCTAACCTCGTTCTCCTCGAGAGGATTTATCACATACTTAAGGGATATTCTGTCCCATAAGTTCTTTATAGCGCTTACGCGCGGCAGAAGCTCCATCTGCCCCATCAATATTACCTGCAATATCTTATACTCATTGGTCTCGTAGTTAAGAAGCGATCGCAATACCTCCAGGCATTGCGGATTAAGCTTCTGGGATTCGTCTATAAGGATGACTATGGTCTTGTTCTCCTCCACCCCATTATCAAAAAGGAACTTCTCGATGGCTTTCAGATATTCGATGACGGTGTTATCGCTGTAAGGATGCGGAGTGAGTTTAATATGGAATCTCTCGGCCAGATCGCTTAAAAACTGCAACTCCGATTCGTACACAGGATTCAGTATCATCGTAACGATAAGGGACGGATCCGTCGCAAAAAGCTGCGACAGCCTGCGGCTGAGCGTCGTCTTTCCGGTGCCGACATCGCCGAGTATGACGCTTAAGCCCCGTCTGAGCTCTATCGCCACCCTCAGCCTGTAGAGGGCGGATTTGTGCTCTACGGATTCATAGAAAAATTTAGGGTCGGGGCTGGTCGAGAACGGCTCCTTATCCAACCCCAGTATTTTATAATAGCTCATATATTTATTGGCCCAAAAAATCGATCCATGTTAGCTCAGTTTCCGCTTCTTGTCCTCGATGACCTTCTTTATTTCGCTTATATGGGTTTCGCCGTACATCCTCCAGCCGCGCCAGTCCTTGGGGGGCTTGGATATCTTACCGTCTTTTTCCCATCCCAGAAGTGTCTTTTTTGATATCCCAAATTTGTCCGCTACGCTCTGTGCCAGGAAATAATTTTTGATATTTTTGATGGGCATTGAAGTCTCCTTTTGATTATACCCGCCGTGAAATGGGTATATAAAGTATGGTAGATAGGTTAAACATGATAAGTATGGTAAGTATGCTAAGTATAGAAAGTATACACTACATATTTAATTTTGACAAGGGGTCCCTTGCATATTCCGGGAGATGTGATAATCTTTATACAAAAAGGAGAAACTTATGCGATTGACTAAATTACTATTGGCTGGCGCCATCGTGGCGAGCGTGATAACGTTCGGCGCAGGTCCCTGCCCGGCTCAAGATGTCGAGGAAAGGGATATGAAGATGATGTCCGCCAACCTAACCGCGGTGGATACATTTAACTCCACCATAACGGTAAAGTGGCAGGATACGGACCTGATCCACTATAACTATCTAACCTTTGCGATCCCCGAAGGGATGACATTCGACAGGGGCAGCGATAAAGTGGATATAATGGACATAAACGTGGAAGATCCCGTAACGATAGAATATTATTTCGATCCCTCCGGCACTCCCAAGATAGTGCGTATGCAGGTCGGCCAAGATTAAATTGGGGACGGTTCTCGCCGGCATCCCAAACCTGTCCCCAATATTACGCGACTATTTTAATCCGCATGAAATCCTATCCGTTTTTTTAGCGGCTCCGGAGGAGGAGCCATGAGTTGTCTAATAGCGTCAAATATCGATTGTATTTCCGTATCGTGTTTTTCGATCCTATCCTCAAGTTCTTTTAATTTATACGCGAGTTCTTTATGGGCGCCAAGAATATTCCTCAATTTAACAAACGCTCTCATTATGGCTATATTCACCTGCACAGCTCTTTTGCTATGTAAAACACCGGATAACATAGCAACCCCCTGTTCTGTAAACGCATACGGTAGATAGCCGCCAAATCGTTTTCTTGATGGTGTAACATTTTGTGACACCATAAAATCTAGCTCTTCTCTGGAAAGTTGAAACATAAAATCCCCGGGAAACCGTTCTATATTCCGCTTAACCTGCTGACGCAACGCCCGTGGGTCAACTTCATATAGACGCGCGAGATCCTTATCCAGCATGACCCGTAACCCTCTCAATAAAAATATTGTCTTCTCTACGCTATCCTGTAATGCTATCTCATTCATGTATAAACACTCCTTTCTACAATTTATCTAATCCACATGAAATCCTATTCGTTTTTTTGACAGTTGCGCCCCGACTTGATGTTCCAAAATGGAACATCAAGCCTTGCCTCTCTTTCTGCCTTTTTATAGGCGTTAGGTCCCCTCATATATAAAGACGTAAAAAAGAGGCAAAAAGTTGCAAATATTTTAAAATAGTTTGAAATTACCGAGGGGACAGGTTTGGGATTGCGTCCAGAACCGTCCCCAATATTACAGACCAACCGGGGCGGTTGGTCGATGGTTACGCGGAGGTATAGGCCTGACGGGCAAGTTCGTACAGGTCTCTTAATTGCCCGGTATCGAACTTAACGGCCTTTGGCAGAATATACAGGATCCTTTTGCTCAGCATGTATTTCAATGCGGCGGGATCGATAGGATTATTCGATACGGCGTCATATAATTTTTTGATTGAGAATGTGTCGGCGCTTAAAAAGGCCATCATATTCAGCGTTATTGCTTCAAATATCGGAATATATGCGCCGGGGTTCGAATCGTCGATAGCGCTTATCCAGGCCTTGCCCTCCCCCTCTATCCGGACGTACTCCTTCCCCACAACGCTGGATTTTCTGGCGACTATTAAGGCATTGCTTAGATCAAGCTTTTTCGCTTCCGCGTTGCCGTCTTTATTCAGTTTGGTCACTATATCGGTCAGATCCCCAGCGGCGGCTATCCGTATCATAAGATTCGGAAAGAGCGGCTTTCCGGAGCGATCTTTCATATTTTTTATTTCTCTTATGGCGTTGTATATAGGAGCGATAGCCGGGGATTGTGATTCCTGCGCCCGGCCGATGTTGTTCTCAACGCCCAGAAAGAATATTTCATCCGGACGCCCGGTTAATATCCTTAGGAGAATATCTTTAAATACGCGGGCGCGGAGAGGTATTTCTCGGGATACACTATCATTAGAAATCGAAAAATTCGAAGTCTGAATGGGGTCCGATACCGGCTCGCGCAGCGCCTGAGAGAAAGACATGGCTCCGGGCAATACGAGCTGCATGAATTTGACTAGCGGACTGTAAGCCAGTGTCTCCTCATCAGGATTATTGGAAACGGTTCTGGCCGATCCAAGTTCGAGCGGTATTATCACTCCGTTCTTTTCCAGTATTCTTATCACCGCTCTACGGGCCGTCGAGATGAACAGCCCGTCCATATGGAACGCCACCTTTCTCGAAAGTTCATCTAACACATTTTCCGGAAGGCCGTATATACTATCCTTAAACTTTTCGAAGCCGTAGAAGCGATGCGCGTCTACGATGCCGGTTTCGGATTCCAGGGCTTCCTTTTCCGCGTCTGAGAAGCCGGACCTTAAAGCGGTCCTTATATTTCTGGATCGGATATTTTCTTCGTCCGGTAAAATACATTCCAGAAATTTAACCAACGGACAATAGCATATCAGGTCGTCCCCCTCTTGCCATCTGACAGTCCCGAAGGACCCTAATTCTATCGGGACTATGATCCCGTTTTTTTCCAATATCTCCAGCGCGGCATGCCTGGCGAGCGAAGGGAAAAATTCATGCATAGGGCTTGAGATCTCTTTTTCGATTTGAGTGAGAACGCTTATCGGCAGAGCCAATATACTGTCCTTAAACTTAGTGAACCCATTTACATGATGCGTATCCACCATCCCGGTCTCCGCCTCGAGGATATTCCTCTCCGTGTCGCCGATGCCGGCTTTCGCCGCGGCTTTAAGATTTCTGGCTCTCAAGTACTCAGCTCTCGTCTCTTTGGAGTGAGCGTCTTCCACGTCCGAAAGAACATGCCAGATAAACCTGAGCAGCGGGCTGTACTCTGAATCCGGCGATCTCGAGGTATTCTTTATAAGTTCGTAAAATTCAAGCCTGACTGGCACTACAACTCCGTTTTTAACCATCAGATTCAATACCGCGCGACGGGCAAAAGATGGAGCTATCGCTTCCAGGAGAGAGGACGATCTTCTCCTGAGTTTCCTGTGAACATTTTCCGGAAGGGCGGATATTCTGCTCCTGAATTCCGTGAAACCCGAGGCTTTCCCCCACTCCGACACCCCTGTCTCCGACTCAAGCCTTCTTAGTTCTATATTTCCGATCTCTGCTTTTTTCGCCGCCTGTCTATTGCTGAATTTGACTTCTATATAAGCTCTTAAATTATCCTTTAAAGCGGCCGCCTCTTCTTCGCCGAACACGGATGACTGGATTTCGGTATATATGGCCTTATGATCTTTTCTACTGGTGATAATGCCTTTTTCGGGAACGCATTCATGAAATATATATTGGGCGAGGCGAGGCGATGAGATCGAATGTAATATATCGATGAGTTCCGTCGAAAGGCCTACTACCAACTCGCCATCAGATAACAAATTAAATCCCAGCAGGTAATCTTCTTCCCCCCTAACATCGGCGTCGAACAGATACATCCTCTTTGACAGGTTGAGCTGCAACATGTTTAGGTTAGTGATCGTCTGCTGCAACCTCTCTTGATTTTCTTTGGACACCTCTTTTTTATGATTAATCGCTAAATTAACCGCCCTATCGATCGCGTCGTGCACTTTCCATTGGTATCCTTCGAACTCAGCCGGCGTAGACAGAATAAGTCCGGGTGGCAATTTGCCGCTAGCAAGCTCGCGCAGCGGCGCGCCGTTTCCTATCGCCCCGGGCTCAATTTTCTCGGCAATATCATTCCGCGCGCTTTCACTCCTGGCAATATTAATATCGGTGTCGCTTACGAGGGAAGGCGCTAACTTATCATTCGGAAGATTTGGTGTTTCGGCATATGATTGGCTGCTTACTAAGACTGCTACGAGCAGAGTGGATACAAACCTTATCGTCATTGATGGTTTGACCATATGATAATTACCCTTTTATCGTGGTTAGATAAATTGAAAGGTTGATATTATATTACCATACGAATATTATTATGTCAAACATATGAGGGGATCTTGTAAAATAAAATAGCGCCTCCATTTTTATGGAGGCGCTTTGAAACGTATGGCGGAGAGGGAGAGATTTGAACTCTCGATACGGTATTACCCATATAGCGGTTTAGCAAACCGCCGCCCTAGGCCACTAGGCGACCTCTCCGACTAATTACTTTACGATCCCGCCGAGTTTTATTTCCTTATCGAGAGTGACTATCGAAAGGCCCGTGTCGTCAGAAGCGGCAAGTATCATGCCGTTGGATTCCACGCCCCGGAGCATAGCAGGATCCAGATTATCGACGACCACGACTAACTTTCCGATGAGATCTTCTTTCTTATAGTGATTCTTTATGCCGGCGACCACCTGCTTGGTCCTGTCACCTAGATCCACAGTCACCACATAAAGCTTGTCAGCATTAGGATGATCGGCGACTTCTTTGATCTTGCCCACCTTAAATTCTATCTTCTTAAAATCCTCGTATGTTGCCATATTCCTCCTTACCAGTAAAGTTTACTGAAACGATCCGAATAGCGTTTTATCCATTCCTTAGAGGCCTGCTCAAGCGATACTTCTTTTCCGCGCTGCATACTCACGAGGTCGCGATATTCACTTATCAGATATATCTGCTCTACCAGTTTAACCTTGAAGGCGTCATTGAGCCTGTAAAACTTCACCCCGATGTTATATAGTTTAGTTTCGGGGCACTTCTTGCAATGTACAACCCTGGCTTTTACGTTAAATATCTTCTCCGCGAAAGGCATCTTCACTACGATCGTAGAGCCCATACCTACCAGGCGCTTCGCCGCGAATAAAAGCCCGCCCATGCTTACATTTATTGTCTTGGATACGCTTTCTTTCGCGTCGCAGGGCTTGGCCTTTTCGACGACTTTATAGGACAGCGGAAAACAGAGCGGATGGCGTATGAACTTGCGCCTTTCGGAAACAGTGAGCTGTTTATCATTCTTCATATTCTAAGCACCTCCGTTTATTTCCTTGTACATTGTATATCAGTCGGTTATGAAAATCAACCTGTAAAGCGCCGGAAAAAACTCCTTGCCATATAGGGGCTGTGATTATATAATACTCATACTCAATTTTCAGGGGACGTAGTTCAGTTGGTTAGAACGTCAGATTGTCGATCTGAAGGTCGCGGGTTCGACCCCCGTCGTCCCCGCCAAAATGAAAAACCTCATCAGTTAAACTGGTGGGGTTTTTCACTTTACTGAAATATCTCCCGCCTACTATTTAATAATAGCATTCAGAACAATGATACTACGGCCCACCAACAATAAATGGATCCCTGATAATATTAAGAACTGCTATTGCCGCAACTCCAAACACTTCCTTAGTTTCATGGCGGTTAAGTATGAAAAAGGTTGCTGTCTTTCTATTGACTTAACGACCATATATGATACAATTATAGAACATATGTACCTATCCAAAGGCAGATATACCATATTATTTAAGGCTATAGCGTTAACCCTAGCGTGCCTTATGCTGGCTAACGACATAGCCTGGTCGGATCCTTCCGGCCCGACGAGATACCCACAAAGCGCCACTCTTGCCGCGGAGTCCAGACTCAAGCCCTTCTTCGAAAAACACGACCTGGAATTCAAAAATCTCGCCACCGTGATCTCCGCAACGATAAAACTTAGAAACCTTTTCAGAGCCGGCGAAGTTCGTGAAAGCCATATCGTAAGACTGAACAGCGAATTGCGCGAAAAACTGCGCGGAGACGCTATAGAGATAGGCACAGCTATTGAGACCGGTAAGCTAGCAAGCGGCAAGCGGTATTCGACAGCCGTATTAAGCTTTAAAAAGGAGAACAAAAAGATAAGCGTACTATTTCTTAGAGACTCTACGGATAGCGCCGATCTTACCGCGGAGGATCGCGCGGAATTGAAAAAGTTCGGAGTCAAAACCGAAGCGGACATCAACAACCTCGATCATCCCGGGCTTGAAGGGATATGGTTCATGAGCCCGGAAAAGCCTCTTCAAAGCGTATCGGAGGCCGAAGATTTACCGGGCGGATTAAGAATAGTTCGCAGCGCGACGGTTTATGATGATCCGGAAAGACTAAGATGCACGATTACCATGTTCTCAGAAGATAAGTATCTTGGCTTTATAACCCTAAGGATCAACCCGGAAGGGATAGTGGTAAATTCGTGCGACGATTTTAGGATGACCGAAGAGGAAGAAAAGATCGAACATGGCACAATACTTATGGAGAAGGGTCTCGAGTTTGCCGGAAAAGAGGCTCGAAAACGCGGGATAGCCCCGGAATGGATATACGTTTACTTCTACGGAACATCGTGGTCCAGGATGACGCGCCGCGGGGAATTCCTTGGAAGATTCGGTTTTAAGAAGGTCGATAATGGTCTTCTGAATAATAGCCCGGCTTTAAGAGCGATTGTTTACAGGGAAAGAAACGATCTGTTAACATTCAAATCCGGCGGATGGGCCGTTCGCGCAGACATGTTAGCCCATCCCGGGACTCAAAAAGCGACCCAATCACCTTCTCCCGTAACATCCTCCCCCCTTCTCGATCCGAATACTTTTTCCAAAGAAACCATTATGGCTGTGCAAGAAAAACTTGACGGGCATATTAAGCGCACCCCTCTCGCCCGCCTTGAGAGATTGAGCGCTATCACCGGCAAGGAAGTTTTCGCGAAAGACGAGTCGGTCCAGATCGGCAACGCTTTTAAGGCCAGGGGCGTCACTTACGAAGTATTCATGACGATCGAGCGGGCCATAAACGAAGACCCAGAATCTATCAAAAAAGGCCTGAGGATCGTTACACAGACAGACGGTAACCATGGCGCGGCATTGATAAGGGCAGTGACGGCGGCGATAAAGCAATATTCGGAAGAGCGCCCGGAACTCGCGAATGACCTGGCTAAAATAGAACCGGTGGTATTTATAATAAACGATGTAGCCCCCATAAAAATGACCGCCACCGACGGGGCGCTCGCGGAATATCGCGCGTTCGTAGGCAATAACAATAAAGGCTCTGTAATTGTGGTCGACGGCGATTATCATAAAGCGGTCAAGGACAGAGAACTTTATATCGAAGAATATGGCGCGGGTGCTCACTATATGGAGCATGGCGGAGCGGAGATAACGCAAGGCCACTCTACGGCGGCGATAGAGATAGCCGAGCAGTTAAAAGAAAACGGCGTCAAGGACGATAAAAAGGTTTGCTTCATAATACCGGTAGGCGCCGGAGGTCCGATAGGATTAGCCGCCGTATTAAAAGCTTTCCGAAAGAATGTTTCGGTGGTAATGGTACAGACGCCTCGCTACGGGGCGTTCGTGGAAAGTTACAAGTCCGGCAAGATGTGCCGCAACAAGACGTCCGCTGAGGCCTCACCATTTACTATCAGGATAGGCGGAGTGGATTTCATATTTGAAGACGGCATAGCGGTAGACGGGCCGGAAACACTGGAAGTCCTCGAGATGGCGCGACTTTATCTGGACGACGCGGTGCTGGCGGATCCCGAAAGAGCGCTTAACAAAGCGGCACCGATAATGTTTTCCGACCTGGAAAGTTACTACGTCAGGCATGGCGGCGGGAAGGCGGTTGTTGGTGGCACGACCGCTATAACCGCGGACGCGCTTCTGAATGTGAGCAATAAATATATCGACCAGGCCGATGTCGTCGTATTGTTCGGCACCGAGGGCAATGTCGAACCGGCGATCACGGAACATATCCGCACGCGCGCTCAGGCAAAAGAGAGTGCACCGGGGAAAAATATTCTAAGCCGCAATTTCGTCCTCGCGACTCTCGGGATCCTGGGGGCAATATTCATAACGATCCATAATGTTTTTCCCGAATACCATCTTCTCGGCGCGACGAATATACAGACATTCGTCGGTTATATCGTCTTTGTGGTCGTAGGTAAGATCATGGCGCAGGTGATCGATCTGCGCAAAGACGGGAATTTCAGGCCAAGCCTGAAACGCGATATCAACTGGCTGCAGGTCGGCGGGGCTTTTTTACTGATGACGGTCATATTCGCCTGGTACTGGCCCGGAATATACGGATTATGGCTCGATCACTTGCCCCGATATATGATCGGCGGAGCGGACCTCCTCATCACCAACCCCTCATCCATTTTCCTGATGTTGGCCGCGGACAATATCATCGATAGATTTTCCGGTAAGGGGAAAGTAACCACTTCCCGCAATTCCCTGGCCGGAAATGTCATGCACGACATATTGCCGAAGATGAGAAACGGCATAATATTCTCTTTTGTATATTGGGGCATTGGTATCGGCATAGTGGCTTCTCTTCCGTGCAGCGTCTCGACGCAGCTTCTCATATTCGCGGGGATGGAGCCGCTGTCGATAATCATGTACTATTATCTTTCTGCTCAGAAAAACGAAAAGCCGGCACAATTGAAGGGATCGGCAAATTACGGGACACTAAGAACCTTTATCCATAACTTCATCTTATCGCTTTTTGACACCAGACCCCTCGAGGTTCGAAAATGGGCGTATTACGGCATCCCGGCTGCGATAGTCTGCAATATTTCTTTCCTGCTTACCGCTTACCTTGTCGCCAACACCGCTATCATTATATGGGCAATGGCCGCGGGATTGCTCCTGTATGTGCCGGTTGTACTATGGGGATTCACGCCGGTGGATGAGGATGGCGCGAAAAGCTCTGCCTTTACGCCTGAAGAAACCCCTTCGACCCCAGCGACGGAATTGCCTTTAATAATACCGTCGCCGACTGAGGACAGATCAAAAATAGCGGAAGCGCCGGACCCAAAGACGCAAATAGAGAACGGGGTGCGGATACTAAACGGGTACGAACATCTCCTGAACGACAAAGGCTTGGCGGCCCTTGAACAGCTGAAGACCGCCCTGAAAAACTATGATGCCGGCAGCGCGCCTTCTTTAATCCCCCTAGTACCGACAAAAGAAAATCCGCATCTGGAATATTTCACAGACATAGATCTACCCGATCATTTATTTAATGGCCTTGAAAAACCGCTGACCCTGCATATTCAGCTAAACCGTGGATGCTACCATCAATGCGCAATATGCCAACCTGCCGCCGGAAAAAAATTCGAGTATATGCCTTATCCGATAGCGCTAAAAATCGCCGACGCGCTGGCCAAAAGGCGCGGGCAAAATGTGGTATGCATGTATGGCGACGATAACGACCCTATGCATTACAGGGACCGTTATTTCGAGGCTAACTTCGCCGACGTCTATAAAGCGTTTGACGATCGGAATATCAATATAAGACCTATAGCCACTTATGGCTGGAGCCCTAACGATAAGGCGGCCCAGCAGGCCGGCGAGGAACTCGGCGCCATCGTCGAGCGAAAAATCGCTCTTCGTGAAAAGTTAACCCGTGAACGGAGTAACGACATCGTAGGTTTAGACGAACGGCTGCCACTGATACGCATCTCATATAATTTCTTCACAACGGAAATGATTGATGCGATAAAATCCGGCGATGGCGCTCGCATATGGAATGCCTCCAGACTGAACAAAGAGAAGTATCTTCGCATGATGCGGGCATTTTCAGGAAAAACCGGAAATAAAGGAAAATTTTATCTACTAAAAGAGGCTCCGGATGCCCGAGACTTCGGCATGGCCGGTACCCCGCCGGAAATCTCTCAATGCGAGCTGCTGCAGAATATCGCGCTTGTAGAAATACGCGAAGAATTAAAAAAAGAGGGCATAGAGTTTTACTCCGAAATCGGCGCAATTCAGTGGGATTTCGGAAGAGCAAGACGAACACTGGAAACGTTCGGAGTATCCCCGGATTCGCTGCGAAGACCGAAGGGCACGATCTTCACAAGCCACGACAGCCCTGGAAAGATACTTCGGATATTGAGACCTGATGGAAAGTTGGAGCTCATGGGAGAGCTCGCATTCGATATCGGACAGATCGGCATAAAAGATTCTCTGGACGAGGACTTCCTGTGGCTTCTGCTCCACATTCGCAGCATATTGCTCGGCCAGGACGCGAATTTTGCGCCAAAGGCGACAACGAGCGAAGGGTTTCTGGATTTTTTACATTTTGTTATGCCTGTCTTCTACCCTGACCTCTGTGACGATATAAAAAAAATAAATCCAAATCGCGTCAATCTGAATTCTCTTAAAAATATATTTGAAAAATTCAGGGAAATAAAGGTTCCATACATCAATATGCTTATCGCCCATTCGAAGCTTCGCGTGGAGCCGGCGGGCGAAGGATATATCAAGATCAAGATCTCAAGAAGTTTTCGAGAAGCCTCTTTAAAGCATTTGAATTTTCTTCAAAACGGAGACTATAAAAAGATCCTCCCCATCGGCACGATAAACCCTGTCGAGACACGCTACTATGCCTCCAATGCAAATCCAGGGAACACGGCGATCGATCGGGCCCCGGGTCAAACACCTGCGACACCGGCGATCTCCGATGGTCAGAATAACCGGCTAACCCGCTTAAACTTAAAACCCATGGTATTTTACGAGCTCAGTTCCCTATTGGTTTTGGCGGTTCTGTCGCGCTCTTCCACGGCGATAGCGCTGGTGATCATAGGAATAGCGGCCGCCGGCGTGCTAGCCATGAGCCGTAAATGGCTGGCCGAGTATCGCGCGCGGGAGATGGTCAGGATATTTAAAGACGCCAATAGTTCGTACACTCGAGCGCTGGCCGGCTTAAAGACAATGGCCGGCGTGGTAACTCAAATGCCAAAACCTCCCCAATCCCTGTCTCGGAGCGGAGTCGGCCTCCTGGATGCGTATGCCAATACCTCAAAATCTTTCAGGAACCTGGTACGGGATATAAGGACTATGTCGCGCGACCGGGCGCTTCGCCATTTAACGCGCGAATTCCTGAAACTGCAGGATCAGGAAGCCGTATTTCTTGGGTTCCAGTCCGAGGTGTTGCGCGCAGTATCGGACCAGGCGGCATCAGGAACGGTTTATCCTCCGTCTCCTATCCGACATTATCGCGCGGCATTCACGGTGCTGCGCCACGACCTGCCGCGTGAACTATGGCCGGTGATGGATGAGGTCCTGTCGTCCGCCGTACAATTAAAGATGCTCGATGCGGATGAATTAAAGCTCCCGAAAAGCCGCCGCGCCTGGAATACACTGCCTGTAACATTCGCCGACGGCGGCCGAGCGATATTCAGCAGAAAATATCTGGAGCGGGCGGTCGCGCTACGGATTATCGTAAATCGCAAAGATCAGGAGCCAAAAGTATTCGAGTACAGCGTGAAGCATGAGCGGCCGGTCAAACCTGCGGGGGGTATTTCCGGTCTTTTTGGGTTATCCGGAAAAAAATACGGAGTAATGCTCATGGCCGGCGCCGGAACAGGGCTGGATATCGGCATATGGCATACTATGGCCGGGATTGCTGTAATAACAGCCATTATCCTGCTTGAAAGCCTGCGACGCAATCGCCGGAAACTTGAGGAAATTAAAATTAGCGCTATCGAGGCCATCCCGCAATGGCAGGAACAAAACGAAGAAGATGTCTTAAAAGATTTTGAGAAGAAAATAAAGGGAACTGTCCCAAGATCGGACAGTCTTTACGATCCCCTGGTCCGCTTTTACCGGTATCCATTGAATAATTTAGGCGAGGCGGATCAAGAGACGGCCGTAATAAATAATACAAAAGAGCAGGAACGGGAACTTTTGAAGTTCTGGGCCGAACATTTCAGGCTCCCGGAAGGATATGGCGGATACGCGGCCGTCGGCAGGCAGCAAGCCGAACTTTACGCCATGCTCGTCGCCCGCAGCTATTTTGAGAAAGACTCGGTATTTTATCTTTCCGATCAGGTCGACAGTCTTCTATACTCCGCGCTGAAGATATTGCGTGTGGACAAGAATAGGATCAAGATTATTAAATCGTCTCCGAACGGCGAGATTGATTACACCGATCTCGAGAAAAATATAAGGCAAAGCGGCGGCCCGGCCGTAGTATGCCTGAACGCCGGGAGATTATTGGGCGCTTTCGACGATCTCGACAGGGTTAAAACGATTCTGGAAAGAAACGGCATAAAACAGAAATACATACATTACAGCATGTCGCCGTTGGGCATAGGACAATCGTTCCTGAATGCCGATTCAAAAATTGATTTTGAGAACGGCGTCGACAGCATGACATTGCCGCTCGACCGTTTTGCGGGCACTCCTATACCGGGATCGATCGTCCTGACAAAAAAGGAAAACGTACACAATATCTCAGACATGCAAGAATTTGTAGAATATGTCAATTCCAAAGATACTACCGTTCCCGGATCACGCAGTGGCCACTCCCCCTTGTATCTTTGGTTCGCGTCGAAAGTCATGGGAACCGAAGGATTCAGGGCCAGGGCCCAGCGCGGCCTTGAGGCTTGCCGCTATATCAATGAGGCTCTCAACGTCAGAGGGTATCCGTGCCGGCTCAATGAGCATAACGACATGATAATATTCGAAAAGCCATCCGATAAACTATGCCGGGAATGGGGCCTTTTATCCTACGGCAGTGAATCGTATTTTGAAGCGATACCGTATCTATCCAACATCGAGATAGCGCATTTCGTGAATGCTATTTTGAAAGAGCGCTTTCATGATCTGCCTCCGACAAAATTAATATCTCCGGAAGATGTCACACTGAGCGAAGCGGTAAAGTACGAGCCTTCCGGGGCAGTCCTTGACTCTCTTGCCAGGCTCGAAGAGAAGTTAAGGAAGTATTCGGAAAGATGTATGGGCTTCCCGGTAAATATAGCGGCCAGTAAAGACGTATACGGCGTCTTGAAGCGATTTTTTAAATACATTTTAGGAAAGGCGGACGCGGAATATTTCAGAAAGGAAGCACTCGGATTCTTTACGAAATTATACGGCGTCAGGGATGAGGATGTCGAAAGCGGAGTGACTGCCGGAGGAACATGGGGTAATTACATCGGGCTATTGGCCGGCAGGGAGAGATTTCCAGACGGAATACTTTATTACAGCGAAGATTCCCATTACTCGGTAGACAAAGCGGCGCGGCTCCTGAACATGAAAGTAAGGAAGGTGCCGTCCCTGCCGAACGGTGAGATAGATTACGCGAAGCTGGAAGAAGCGATAAAGGCTAACATCGATAAGCCGGTCATACTGAACCTCAATATCGGCACGACTATGAAAGGCGCCATAGACAGGCCGGATAAGGTCTTAGATATCCTTAAGCGAAACGGCATCGCTGATTATCACATACATTGTGATGCGGCCCTTTCCGGCATGACTTTGCCGTTCCTTGATGGCGCTCCGAAGATGGATCTTACTAAAGATGTTCATAGCGTCGCCATATCGACTCACAAATTCATAGGGTTACCTATGACTTCGGGCGTATTCATGATCCGTAAAAGCTGCGCGAGCGAAGACCTGATAAAAATGACAAACGATATACTGACTGCCCAAAGCGGAAATGTCCTTTTATACCTGTGGCACGCCGTTATGAAAAGAGGCCCTGAGGAATTTAAAAAAGAGGCCGTGACTTGCATAGACAATTCCGAGTATCTTTACCGCAGGCTGCGCGAGATAGGCTGCCAGTCGGGATTAAATAAATTTTCCACCACAGTGATATTTACCAGGCCATCCCAGGAATTAATAGACAAATGGCAATTGGCTCCCTGCGGAGATTTCGTCCATATAGTCGTGATGCAGCACGTTACCAGAGAGAAGATCGACGCCTTCATCGAAGAGTTAAAAACTGATATGAAGAGCCGAAACGGCGCGAGCCGCATGCCTATCACGGGCGAAAGCCTGTTCGGAATGTCCCCCGGCGCCGAGATCGGGGACGTTCCCCTGGGGGACACCCTGTCCCGAGTGACAACTTCTGCCACAAAACCGCCGAAGCCTTCTGCGCCGAACATGTCGAAGCCCGTCAAAAATACGCCGGAAATATCGGTGGAAGAGATGCGAAGATTATTCTTCAGTGGTTTTTCCATTAATGGCGTTATTATCACCCCATATAGATGGTGGCGGCCGCAGGCACCGGCATACAAGCTGGCGGCCAATATAGTACGCGCCGTCAAATACGGCGTTTTGACGGAAGGCGCCTTTAACCGGTCCACCCTCATCAAAGAAGGCTTTATCCCGGTCGACGCCGCCAATAATAGCCGCCAACTCGGCGGATTTCACCTTCTGCTGACTAAAAAAATCCTTTACGGTGATCCTCGTAATAACGACTCCATTGTAATAACGCCGAACATAAAAGCGCCATTACAACAGTTTGTCGACGAAGACGAAGGCTTAAAGCAGATAGACCTCCTACTCGCGTTTCTATACTCACATGGAAAGAAAAACAGTTTCTGCTTACAGGAGCTTAAGGATAGGAAGAAAAAAATAAATGGATTTATTTATAAAGCGACGACCCTCCGGAGGCTGGTTTCATATAATCTGGCAATATGGCACCCCGCTACCGCCAAAAAACATTCCCATTACACGCTTACGCCTCTGGGGAAAAAATTCAGGGATTGTATCGGGCAATGGATAGAAGCGGGTGGGATATTGGATGACGGTGAAAGATCGTCTAAAACCGATAAGTCCGATAAAAAAATGTCCGCCGAAGTAACCTCCGGGCCCGCTGTAGCCGATAAGAGGGACGACTCCATAATAGAACTAGAAAAACTGCTTTTCGGACGGCCGGTGCCTGGAAAATTCTTTTTTGAATCGCTTCGCAAGGGGAGGCAACGCCTTGGGCACCGTCTGGCGGCCAATATTTTACGCGCGATAGATCTGGGTATGCTGTCGAACGGAGATTTTACGCAAAAAGACCTTCTGAAACAAGGCATGATAGGCAAAAAGCCAAACGGCGGTATCCGCTTTCTGAAAGATTATAAAATCCTGAGAGAAGTCGGCAGTGAAGGACGTCTTGAGATAGCCCCGGACAAGATAGCGCCATTGATGGACATAATCGGCAGGGATCAAAATATTGAATATATAAATTTAATTCTTGGTGCCCTCTACGCTCACAAAAAAACACATCATCGTAAAGGAAACGGCTTTACCACTACGGATTTGAGAGATTGGGGCATTAAGGATCTTAGATATGGAAGCCTATTAACCCAGTGGACATTTACTATCCTCGCTTCAAGCCATTTAGCAAGACGGGAAAAAGCCGGAAAAGACGGGCTATCCGTCTATACCCTTACTCCTCTCGGAAGAAAGTTCCGGGACGGCATAGGGAAAAAGATGAAGGCCGGCCGCGGGATCGGCATGGATCTAAAGTCGCCGAAGTCGTCAGCGCCGAATATAACGGCCGCGGGATCCTGCGGAGCCATGGGTAATATTTCAGATGGCGATACTACCAATCCTTTCATCGTAAGACATATCGACGATGGGAATGCTATCGAGATAAACGAAACGGATCAAAAAGTCGCCATTATAAACCGCGGCAAACACCGCCCTAGAGACCCTCCCAGGGAGATCGCCATAAAGGAACATTTCGATTCGAATGGCACTTTCGATAAGATCGCGCGCGCCAAAGACGCGGCGTTACTTGAGCGCATTCTCAGTAAAAAAACAAATTTCGACAGCTTCGACCAGGCTCAAAAAGCGAGATTGATAAATGCGGTCCGAACTACCCCGCTCAGCATAATTTTAAGCCAGGTGGTGATAGGTAAAATAGGCATCGATAATATATTCGCGCACGCCAGGACGGGATACACCGAACGTACTCCTGAGCTAAACCCTACCATATGGATAGGCGAAATATTATTCAACAGATTAAGCGATGAACAACTCGCCGAATTAATGCTCGAAGAAGCTCAACATATAGTGAGAGCGCCTCATGAATTCGACGGAATATGGTTCAATCTTGAATATCCTCGCGAAGGAGCCGAGAACCCAGAAAACTACATACATCATGACGAAGATTTTATAAACTCGATGAATCTGGAGCCTGCATCAGCCGATGAGCTCGAGCGCATAGCGGAGCCGAAGACCGGGGGCGTTCCCCAGGGGGACACCCTGCCAGCAGCGCCGGCTTCCTATAGTTCTCTAATAAACGATCATCGAAGACTTGCCGCCGTAGATGCTTTCGCGACCGATTTCGACGGGGTGGATAGAGTCGCCGCTATTGGAGATGATTTACTCACACCGGTTCCGACCGAAGTGTCGGCATTGCGATCGCAATTTTCCGGACTAGGTATTTTAAACTGCGTTATAACGGGTGACGCGACGGAGCGTTTTCTTGCAAAAGTGGGCGGCATGGAGGCTCTGGCCAGGCAGGGACCATGTTATTTTCTTACGCGCGCTGGCGCGATCGCGGAGGTTGCGTATCCGGATGGCAGGCGCGAATTCTTTGAGGGAGAAAACTATCACCCGGCCAGCCTCGGTGACGAGGCTGTTGTTGATAAAGTTAAAAACATGCTTAGATCTGTGACAAGAAAGGCTCTTAAAGAAGAGGGCCTTGCGGAAGATATTGAAGAAAAGGTCAAAAAAAATGCCTCCCCTCAAGGCGTTACTATACATGTGGAAGATGATGTAAATGTGCAAGAACATCGCTTCAGAATAGCGGAACTGGCTCGAGCCGAGATAAGCATCATGATAGAAAATAAAGAGATCCCGGAGACAACCGCTGTTTCGGTATCTTTCGGAGGGGTCGATATATCGCCTGTCACCAAAGGGTCTTCGGCCATACGAATGATAAAAAGGTTTGGATTAAAAAGAGTGGTGCTAATAGGCGACTCCATCGGGACGGAGAAAAATCCCGGCGGCGACCGCAGCATGCTTACATTGAGGCAGGAAGATCTGGCGGCGGCCGGAATAGACTGGCAGGTCGATCTGATACAGCTTTACGCAGGCCATGAAGAAGGCTGTGAAATACCGGAATATGTCTATATCATCCCTGAATCCGAAAAGACCATCGTCCCCCCCATCGGCATATACGAGGCCGTTATAAACGCAAAACGCGGCGCCGTAACGCCGCCGAAACCCTTCGCGCCGAACATGTCGAAGCCTGCGGCAACCATTACATCCGAGACAGGGGCGGTTTCCGCTCCGAATCATGAGCAGTATCCAAATAATTTGACAGAAGTAGGTAGAAAAGTTCTGACGGAATCAGATATTCGTGAAATATTTAAATTTGAGCTGAAACCGCATCAGGATCCTCCGGAAAATATTATCTACGCCCTTGCCTATGCCTGTGAAATGAGGCTTTTAAAATTATTATCGCCGCAAACGGCGAGCAGCAGGATCGTGTCCGAGGGAAACAGGGACCATTTCCTTTATCGTTATCTCTTAGCCATATTCCTGCAGGCCGAGATGAACGCGATGGATTCCTATATGCAATGGCGCGAAAGCCACCCGGACGAAGCCGACATTCCACTGACAATACAAGTCTTTGCCGGCCTCGATCCGGATGGTAAAACTTTCACTATCGATATAGTAAATAACGGCATGTCTTTAGAAGAATCTGAAAATTCCGCGCAAAAGAGGGCGAGCCGTGAAGCTGGAAAACCGCGGGCGGGCGGCAACGGATGGTCTTTCGAAAATAGCCGCAGGGAGCTTATGGAATATATACCCGAGTCTCAGGTAATCCGTAAGGACCAGCGGGACCGGTCGGGGGTGGTCCAGGAGATCACGATACCGCTTAATGGGATACGTGTCGCAGAGGTCGGGGATGCGGACATCGAAGCATCGCTAGCGGCGCAAGCCACCCGGATCGGTGCCACTCTAGATGAGGCCACCCTGCCCGCAGCGACCGGTCCACTCACGACAGAGTCATCCTCTGTTACTACGGCCGAAGCCGTCAGGATCCACGAGGAAGACCTGAAGATCGAATATATGCCTGTCATCCCGGATAAGACGATCCTCTGTCACATAGTGACGGATTCGATAGTTCCTGTCGAACAACGGAACATATTAAAAGTAAAACTTGAGCAGGCCATGGATAAGGAAAACCGGCATATCGAAAGAGTGGCCTTGCTGTCGGGCGCTAACGCGAATGATCCGGAAGCATACATCAGGGATCTTGAAAGTTTGATGCAAAAGAAATCTGAGCATTACAGGTCTATGGGTTACACAAGCGTCCGATTCGATGTCGCCTGCCCGAGCACCGAACTTGTGAGTTCTATCCTGGGAAAAAATATGGGCGTAAAGGCCATCGCTTTCGAGCCTTTTAAAAACGGTGAGTTCTACGTCGTGCAGGCCGAAGGCATCCTCCTGGCCATGCGAGCGCTCTATTCCGAAGATATAGATAAACTTAAGGCGGCTTTTATGACGCTTTCTAAAAATCCTTTGACCGGAGAACAGGCAGCTATAACGAATATCGATGATTTCATAAGAGCGGTATACTTTGTCCTCCCCGCGACTAAGATCGAGGACTCGGCCGAGCGCAGAAGGATCCACGACCTCATCGTCTCCAACATCTGGCAAGCGGCGTAAAAAGGGGTCTGACCCCTTTTCCCTCCCCCCTCTATTGACTTACTGAATGTTTTATGATAGTTTATCTATAGATCAGGAGCGGCTTCTATATGGAAGATAAACGAAGATTCCCTCGACTCGATCTCCCACTTTCGGTAGTATATTTTCCCTACGGCAATATAATGCAATTCGGCTACACTACTTCAAAAAATGTATCCGAAGGCGGCCTCTGCATGCCTGCCATATCGAGCATCGCGAAAAATGGCGATATAATCAAGATGGAGATAGAGATCGATAGAAAACACTGCATCCCCGCTACCGGGAAGGTCAAATGGGTAAGAGCGATCGAGCATGAAGAATTTCAGGACGAAGAGATAGGCGTAGAGTTTCTCGACATCTCTCCTTGTAACATTGACGCTATCACCACCGCCAAAAAACCGTAATAAAAACCTAATGAATATTTTTTCCTTGCATGCGGGCTGTTATTATTATAATATTATTCTAGGGGGGTGATATCAATGAATAAAGGATACAGATTCATCTTAGCCGCGCTCGTCGCGCTAAGCCTCGTCGCGATGTCAGTCCCGGCATTTGCCGGAGCAAAATGCTCGAACCCGATAGGAGATACTATCGACCAGACTCCTTCTATAAAGGAGATGCAGTCAAAGCCAGCCAAGGCGCTGTCATACGTTTATGATACCCTGGGCAATAAAGTCCCAACGTACACGGATAACTCCGGGAAACTTTAAACCGGGCGTTTTTACATGCAAGCTCTAAAACGGCTCCCGTTTCAATACGGGAGCCGTTCTTTTTTCGGCATTTACGGATAGGCCGATATATCTCGTAAAACGGGCAAAATTGGTGTATAATAAACCATGTCCAAAAAGATACGGCTTATAAAAAAACGTAGGATCTGCAGGCTTCACGGCTGTGAGAACATCCTCAGCATCTATAATCTGGAGCCATACTGCCAC
>Ga0268276_1000909_pt1 | contig 31852 bp, 30 predicted proteins | sample saktaG_4_FD_190145 | JGI IMG/M metagenome (GOLD analysis project Ga0268276, IMG submission 190145) | Saline water microbial communities from Sakinaw Lake, British Columbia, Canada - sak_2010_1_5_45m | ecosystem: Environmental > Aquatic > Non-marine Saline and Alkaline > Saline ...
TTGGATTACTAACTGGCAAAGAAGATAAATATTATTCTAAGAAACTAAGGAACGAAGTGTTAGAAGCTTCTAGAAAAAAGATACTGGAGATGATTAGAGGAGAAATTAATGAATATACGGGCAGTCTTGATGTGAAATTAAATATTTTAATCGGCACGCACGCCCTCATTAACGACGAAGTTAAATTTGGCAAATTGGCCCTAGTGGTTGTAGACGAACAACATAGGTTCGGCGTTGAACAAAGAGCCCGTCTATGTTCCCAAAATGCCCAAAAGGAAATCCCCCACCTACTATCAATGACAGCTACCCCGATCCCGAGAACAATGGCCTTGACCCTGTATGGAGATTTAGATTTATCTTTAATAACTCAGATGCCGAAAGGTAGAAAGAAAATAATAACAAGAGTTGTCGGCCCAGAAGAAAGGAATAAAGCGTACCAGTTTATAAGAAAAGAAGTACTAGAGGGTAGACAAGTTTTTGTGATTTGCCCACGCATAGAGAATACCAAAAAAGCGGACAACATTTTAAGCCCCACTGCTTGGTCTGAAGTAAAAACAGTAAAGGAAGAATTCCAGAAACTTACATCCTATGTATTCCCTGATTTAGTGATTGGCATCTTACATGGGAAAATGACCAATAGAGAAAAGGACAAAGTGATGAAAGAATTTAAAACAAGAAGAGTGGATGTTTTAGTTTCTACTTCTGTAATAGAGGTTGGCATTGATATACCAAATGCCACAGTAATGATGATTGAGGGGGCCGATAGATTTGGTCTGGCCCAACTCCACCAATTCCGGGGAAGAGTTGGTAGGGGCGAACACCAATCCTATTGTTTCCTATTAACCGAGTCCACCAACACAACTACAAAAGCCCGCCTGAAGGCCCTGATTACTTGCGACGATGGTTTCAAGTTAGCTGAAAGAGATTTAGAAATCCGAGGGCCAGGTGATTTGTCTGGAAAACGCCAGTGGGGAACACCTGATCTGATGATGGATTCTTTACGGAACTTACCCCTGATTGAAAAAACAAGAGAAGCAGCTAAAAGCATTTTACAGGAAGACCCCACATTAAAGAATTACCCCAGCCTACAAAATAAATTGAAATTGTTTAGAGAAAAAGTTCACCTAGAATAACGAAAAGCCCCGCCATCGGGCGGGGCTTTTAAGTCTTAAGATTTTTTCCTAACTTTTTCCGTCACCCAGAAGCCCATATACTTCCCGAACATTAATCTAATCTGTGCGTCTAGGGCTGGAAATGTTCCGAAGATGATTAAAGTAAAGGGGAGTAGGGCCCATTGGAGGAATAGAGTTAACCCTTTCAGCCAACTAACATCTTTAGGCTTTCTCGGTAACATCAAAGTACTCAGACCAGCCGAGACAACTAACCCCAAAAGAGAAAACGTCATTATTTGTCCAGTAAGTCTCGGCAAATTGTATGATAGAACTGACCCAACAAATTTTTCGCCTCCGAACATTATTGGCAACCACCCCAAAGCAAAAATTAAGAGTGCTGCTGTCGCCCAAGACCAAAAACCATCGATCACGGTATATAGATGCACAAACTTATTCCAAAAAGGAATCTTTTTATTCTTAGAAAAAGCATTTATTAAATAGGGGATCTCATTACAACCCCAGGCCCACCTCCTCTGTTGCTTGTACTGGTTAATAGCTGTCTTTAAAAAGCTCCCGGCCATGACTGCATCCATAGAAACGGGGTAGTACATTGGGATTACCTTGTAATCCCCATCATAGTATAGATAGGCTTTCCAAAAGATTCTAGAATCGTCGGAAACAATGTTGGCAGGATATCCGACCTCAAGCCAAGCCTTAAGTGGCATGGCATGGGTAGAATAGGTTGTTAGCTTTTCTGACCTTTCCTGCTGAACCATTTGCCAAAAAGTGTTTGAGGTTGCCACAACCCTAGAAAAAGACGGGGCTGACCAAACATTATTATTGTAAACTGGGATCGGCTGGTAGGAAGTCCTCAATGGGTTTTTAGTTTTTAAAAAATGCCAAGTCAAACAAGCAAAATAGTAGGGGTAAACCTTGGTATCTACGTCGAAATTAGAAACGATAACATCCTTATGTGGAATTTTTAAGGGACCGATAATTTCGGCCTCAGCAACTTTTACTGCCCACGCAGCATTGGATCCCTTACCAGCTATTTCTCCGGGTATGTTTTTCGGGTGAAGCGTTACTCCAAATTTAAAAAACTTATCCCCATATTTCTTCTTAATTATCCTAGCCATGCCTACGGCCGGTTTCCCTGCCCTATCTTCGATCCCCAACACAACTATCATCCTTTCTGTCGGGTAGTAAGAATTTAACAAAGCCTCTAAACTTTCCTGAACTACCTCTATGCTTTCCTTGTAGGTTGGCAAAACAATCAAATGGTAAATACTTTTCCATTTTTTAATCCTTTTGATTGCGGAAAGCCAGTCGGTTTTTAATGATTTCTGAAGTTGGAAATAACTAGCCACTTGGTGAACGGCTAGAAACAAAATCTTAAATAGGTAATAAAAACAGAAGAGTATAATAAAAATCGAAATGATTGTTGGCTGCCACCAGGAAAAAAGAAGAACCCCGGCAAGGGTCCCCAAACTAATTAAACCTGGCAACATTTCCAACAAACGGTAGATTGCTCTTTCTTTGGGATCCACAATATCTGCTGCCTTGGAAATATTTAAATATGATTTCTCCATGTATCTTAATATTCTTTGTGACCCCATCGGGATTTGAACCCGAGTTTTTAGGATGAAAACCTAATGTCCTAGACCAGACTAGACGATGGGGTCATATTGAAAATTTTAGCTTAAAAGTTGGCTTAAGTCAACTTTACGGTAACAAAAATTCTTTCTGCATAATGGGGCAATGCCATTGAAAAAGACCGGTTTTTCTGACAAACTGGAGGGGTAATGAAATCTAATAAGAGTATAACAATATTAGCCATTGAAACATCCTGCGACGATACAGGAATCGCAATAATTAAAGCCCCAGCAAGAGAAGCGGGCGCTTTTGACATATTAAGCAACGTTGTCGCATCGCAAACTGAAATCCATGCAAAATATGGGGGAGTTTACCCTACTCTAGCCAGAAGAGAGCATCAGAATAATCTAGTCCCTGTTTTAGAAAAATCACTTTCAGAGGCAGGAATGCTAGAGGGGATAAAACCTAATAATACAAAAACAAAAAAACTAGAAAAGATATTAGAGAGGGAAAAAGATTTAAAGGAAAAACTACTCCCTTTCCTAGAAAAATATAGCAAACCAAAGATTGACGCCATCGCCGTAACCACCGGTCCAGGACTTGAGCCTTGTCTTTGGGTGGGAGTAAACTTCGCGAAAGCTTTATCTTTCTATTGGGGTATGCCAGTAATCCCAGTTAACCACATAAAAGCGCACCTTCTTATCAACATGCTCCAAGACGGGAAAATCAAAGAATTAACGAAAAAAGACTTCCCCGCTATCTGCCTAATTGTATCCGGTGGTCACACCCAGTTGCTTTTAATGGAGAGCTTAGGGAAGTACAAACTGTTAGGAGAAACTCGAGATGATGCAGCTGGCGAATGTTTTGACAAAACAGCTAGGATATTAGGGCTTGGCTATCCTGGCGGCCCGATAGTTTCTAAAATGGCCCAAGGGGGAGGCAATGGTTTTAACATCAATTTACCAAGACCGATGTTGCATACAAAAGATTATGATTTCAGCTTCTCTGGCCTGAAGACTTCTGTCCTATACGAGAATCTTAAAAAGTCAGAAAAAATTAGGGAAGATGAGCGATACATTAAAGAGATGTGCAAGGAAATCCAACAATCTATAATCGACGTTCTGATTAAAAAAACAATAAAAGCAGGAATGGATTATAAGGCGAAGACCATAATTATCGGAGGAGGAGTTGCAGGCAACAATGAACTACGAAAACAATTTGCCCAAAAGGTTAAAAAAAGTTTGCCCGACGCTCGACTCCTGATTCCCGATATTAAACACTGCTCTGACAACGGTTTAATGGTGGCCGTATCTGGATATTTTAAAGCAAAAGAAAATAAATTCGAAAAGTGGCAAAACCTTGAAGTTGATGCTAATTTAAGGATACAATAGATAAATTATATGGAGCTACCTAAGGCGTACGATCCAAAACAAACAGAAGAGAAGATATATAAGATCTGGGAAGAGTCTGGTTTTTTCAACCCAGATAATTTACCAAAAACCCACAAGAAATCTTACACCATTGTTATCCCACCCCCCAACGTAACGGGCGAGTTGCACATGGGACATGCCCTGAATGCCACTATCCAAGACGCCCTGATAAGATTCAAAAGGATGCAAGGCTTTAAGACCCTTTGGCTAGCTGGCACCGACCACGCTGGCATTGCGACGCAGAACGTTGTTGAGAAAAAACTAAGGAAAGAGGGGAAATCTAGATTCGATCTAGGAAAAGAAAACTTTATTAAAGAAATCTGGGCATGGAAAGAAAAGTATGGAGACATCATTTTAAACCAATTCAAAAAATTGGGGTGCTCTTGCGATTGGTCAAGAACGCGCTTCACAATGGATGAAAAATACTCAGAAGCGATTAAAGAAGCGTTTCTAAAATATTATGAAAAGGGCTGGTTGTATAAGGGGAAAAGGGTTGTTAGTTGGTGCACCCGATGCCAGACGAGTTTGTCTGATTTGGAATTGGAACACGAAGAAGAGAAAGGTAGCTTATGGTACATAAAATATCCTTTCGCAGACAATAAAGCGGAATCTATTATTGTTGCCACTACGAGGCCCGAGACAATGCTGGGAGATACGGCGATAGCAGCCAACCCAAAAGATGAGAGATATAAGAAAATGATTGGAAGAAGGGTTGTTTTACCTTTAATCAATAAGGAAATCCCAGTTATAGCCGACGACTTAATCGATAAAGATTTCGGGACAGGTGCCCTGAAACTAACCCCGGCACATGACATGATTGATTACGAGATCGGCCAAAAGCAAAAATTAGAACTGATTCAGGTAATTGACGAAAGAGGCAAGATGATAAATGTGCCAGAAGAATATCTAGGTTTAAAAGCCATGGAAGCCAGAGAAAAAGTTTTAGCTAACTTACAGGCGCAAGGATACTTAATAAAAATAGAGGATTATACACATCAAGTCCCAAGGTGCTACAGGTGCAATACAACGGTTGAATTAATCCCCTCCCTACAATGGTTTTTAAAAATGCAAGAACTTGCCAAACTGGCCAGTAAGCCAGTTAAGAGTGGGAAGATAAAATTCCATCCAGAATCATTTGAGAAACCCTACCTTGTTTGGCTGGAAAATGTAAAAGACTGGTGCATATCTCGCCAAATCTGGTGGGGCCACAAAATACCAATTGATGGCGAAGAAGATGTTTTGGATACTTGGTTTTCTTCGGCTCTTTGGCCATTTGCCACCCTAGGCTGGCCCCAGGAGACGAGCGATCTAAAAACTTTTTACCCGACTAATGTATTGAGCACAGCTCGTGACATCATGAATCTTTGGGTAGCAAGGATGATTTTTTCTGCCGCAGAATTCACGAACGATATCCCTTTTACCGATGTTATTGTTCATGCCACAGTTTTGACAAAAACGGGAGAAAGAATGTCAAAATCAAAGGGCACGGGGATTAATCCGCTAGAGCTAATAGATAGATACGGGGCAGATGCCACAAGGTTTGGACTAGCCTACCAAATAATGGGTGGGCAGGATATGAAATTTGGAGAAGAAAATCTAGCGATGGGAAAAAAATTCTGTAACAAAATTTGGAATGCAACCCGATTTGTTCTAAGCACACTCGGAGATTCTCAATTCTCAAATCTTGATCTTCAACTAAAGAATGCAAAACTAACTCCACCAGACAAAAAAATATTAGACTCATTAAAAATAACTATAAAGTCTGCTACGGAAGACTTCGAATTATTTAACTTTGGTAAAATAGCCCACGATCTTTACGACTTCTTCTGGCATGATTTTTGCGATGTCTATATAGAGGAATCAAAAAACCAAAAAGACGAACAAACGAAGATAGTTCTTCTAGGTGTCCTCCTTTCTTCTCTAAAACTTTTGCACCCATTTATCCCCTTTATAACCGAGGAGATTTATGCGCAACTCCCCATAAAGGACAAACAAAAATTATTAATAATAGAATCTTGGCCAAAATAACATGATACAATTTTTGATTAGCCTACTAGCAAGGGTGGCCATGCCACTCGCCCGTGTTTTGCTCTTTATCTTTTTCGGTTTAACAGCGAGCCTGGCTTGGCTTTTTAATTTTTTAAGGAAAGATGACAAACCAGAACCAATCCGCATGATTGTAAAGGTGTTTCTATTGGGTGCGTTAATTACTATCCCAGTATTCTTTGTAGAATATGCCCTCTCAAAATTAATTGAGATACCCAATTTTTCCCAACCTATATATTTGTTTCTATACTGGTTTGTCGTAATAGCCTTCACAGAAGAAATATTTAAATACCTCTTAATGCGATTTAGGGTGCTAAAAAGCTCAGCGTTTGATGAGCCAGTTGATGCAATGATCTATATGATCATTGCCGCTCTCGGATTTGCAGCACTGGAGAATATCCTATACTTAATACCGGGGACAGAACACATCCTCTCCTTTAACGCGTTGTTCGCAAGAACCGTGACAATTAGCTTCTTTAGATTCATCGGGGCAACCTTCCTACATGCCCTATGTTCTGGACTAATAGGATATTTTATAGCAATCTCCATCTGCCGAGAAAAGAAGAAAATAGGCCTAACTTTTATAGGCGTGATACTTGCCATATTCTTGCACGGTCTCTATAATTTCTCTATAATGAAGGTACAGGGCTTATTGCAGTTTACCATCCCCATATTAATACTCGCGGGACTAATGATATTTGTTACTCTTGGGTTTAAAAAGCTTAAAACAATGAAAAGTGTTTGTAAAATTTAATTGATCCAAATCTATGGTTTCAACAAAAAAGATAAAGATAAAAGAACAAACATTAGATCAATCTCCCACAGAGGGAGAAGCTGGCGATGAAAAAAAACTCTTTAAAACAGACGGACAACTTACTGTTGATGTTTACGAAACTAATGCTGATTTTGTAGTATTGTCTACTGTAGCTGGTGTTATAGCCAAAGATATCGAATTAGTGATTGATAAGGATATGCTTGTAATTAAGGGCTGCCGGACGAATCCAGGCATAGAAAACGACAAAAACTATTTCTACCAAGAATGTTATTGGGGTCCATTCTCTAGAAAGGTCATATTACCAGAGAATATTAAGATCGCCGACGTGCAAGCTGAGTTCGACAAAGGACTACTAGTGGTAAGATTTCCTAAAAGCTCAGGGACAGACAAAAAAGATATTTCGATAAAAGAATCATAAAATTAAATACCAACAATAAAACAGCCCCCACCTAGGGGGCTGTTTTATTTAATGTGCGGGTAGAAAAATATACTTATTAAGTGTGCCGAGGGAGGGACTCGAACCCTCAAGTCTTGCGACATATGCTCCTAAGGCATACGAGTTTGCCAATTTCTCCACCTCGGCGAATGACTAATATAAATATACTAGAATTAATCAATTTTGCCAACCTTTCACAACTAAAATGCGCGGGAAGACCCGCGCATTAAGTAAAAATCCTATATATACCGCTAGACCTTGGTAAGGTCAACTATCACAGCTACTGCAGCGATAACTATGCCGCCAAGGATGGCCCATAAAAGAGTACTTTTAGCCGTAGTTAATCTCCCTGCATCTCCAGCTGAAGTCACAAATAGGATGCCCGCGACAACAACCATGAGAGCAACCAAAGCCACACCCACCGTGACTAATTTACCCTTTACGGAGTCGATCGCAGCATCCAAACCTGCCGAGCACACCACAGGGAAGGCAACTACCCCCAAGACAAGACCGAGCATCAATAATTTTATTATTAAATTTTTTTTCATTTTTTTGAATGAGTTAGGAATACATTTAAGAGCGAAATTGTCTTAAAGATAGGCCAAAATCATTTTTAATGGATGACGGCTTGGATAATAGACATTATAGAGAAAGCCAATATACCAACGACTATTCCTGCTATTCCCCACATAAATGCTTGTCTTGCTGTTGTAACTTTATCAGGATCTCCACCAGATGTTAGAAATAAGACACCAGCGATGATAAACATAACAAAAGCAATAATTGCAAAAACCTGCCAAGCGAGAGTTTGTATACTGTTAAAAATGGAATCTAAACTGTTACCTCCGCCCGGTTGATTTGGCAAACCAACAGCAAGAGCTGATACTGGCAAAATTAATACCACGACAAAAGATAATAAGATGGCTAAATTTTTTTTCATTTTTTTAATTTAATTAGTTATATTTTTTAAATTTTAATACGACCTTTAATATTTTGTGCGTTAATAATAATTACGGGGCTAAAACAGTATTAACTATTATTTCTGCGGAACCTGCGATAAATCCTCCAAGAATAGCATAGAATAAACAGGTTTTGGCAGTCGATAATCTACCCGGGTTACCAGCAGAGGTTATAAAGAACACTCCTGCGATCACAACCATTAACCCAGCCGCCGGACCGATTATCGCTGCTGCACCGACAGCAAGCGCTCTAAAAAAACTCTTGAAATCAGTCGCAGTTATGGGAGATGTTAAATTAACGCTGTCTGCAAAAGCTAATCCAGCAGCAAGAATCCCAAACACCACCGAAGAGCTCAGAATAGCAACCCTATTTATTATGTTATTTCCTTTCATATTATAACATTATACAAAATTCTGCCCTTCCCTTACAATACCTGATTATAAACAAGCGCCAGAGGCCACCTTGTCTCCGTCATCTAGGCGCATTATTCTCACCCCCTGGGTGGCTCTCCCTAATATTGATATGGAACCAACCATGGTTCTAATCACATTGCCCCTCTGGGATATCACGATTAAATCTTCTTCTTCCTGCCCACCAATAACCTTGGCATAAATTAATTCGCCAGTTTTTGGGGTAATTTGGGCAGTCTTAATTCCGGAACCACCTCTGCCCTGTAGCCTGTACTGGGTGACATCTGTTCTCTTGCCATATCCATTTTCCATAACAGCCAATAAGTATTTCTTGGGCTCCTTGCCATCGACTATCTTTTTATCACCATCCTCTGCAAGTACATCCATGCCAATAACCTCATCTCCCTTCTTTAGGTTAATCCCCTTAACTCCGGCAGCTGCTCTTCCCATTGGTCGGATGTCTTTCTCTTTGAATCTAATGGCAATACCCTTTTTAGTAGTTAGTATCACCTCATCTTCCCCACTTGTTTTAACAACTTTTTGTAAAAGATCCCCCTTCTGTAGATTAATAGCAATAATTCCAGATTTTCTTACATTGTTAAAATCTTCCAGGGCAGTTTTCTTAATCTTCCCATTCTTTGTCACCATTGTCAGGTACTTAACTTTTGTAGTTTCATCTTTGGTAATTGGCAACAATTCTAAAACTTTGTCTTCTTGAGATATCTCCAAGAAATTAAGTAACCCCCTCCCGCGAGCAACCCTAGTCCCCTCTGGGATTTCGTACAACTGAGTTTGGAACACCTTGCCGGAATCAGTAAAGAATAATAAATTATCATGGGTTGAGGCGGAAACAAAATGTTCAACAATGTCATCTCCCATTGTTTTCATTCCAACCATTCCCTTGCCACCACGCTTCTGTATCTTATACGTAGTAGGATTTATCCTCTTGATATATCCTCCTCTTGTTAGGGTTACCACCGTCTCTTCTAGCGGGACTAAATCAATTTCAGTTATTTCTCCTAACTTTTGTTTTACAACCTTTGTCCTGCGCTTGTCTCCATATTTCTCTTTCAAATCCTGTAAATCTTTTTTTATTAAAGCTTTCAGTTTCTCTGGACTCTTTAAAATGGCTGTAAACTCTTTTATTGATTTCAAAATCTCTGCTAACTCGTCCTCTATCTTCTTTCTTTCTAGCCCGACAAGAGTCTGCAGCCTCATCTCCAGGATAGCTACTGCTTGTCTTTCTGACAGCTTAAACTTTGACATTAAGTTGACCCTGGCATCATCTCTATCTTTTGATTTTTTAATTACAGCAATTACGGCATCAATTTTATCTAAAGCGATAACTAACCCCTCTAAAATGTGGGCTCTTTCTTTGGCCTTGTCTAATTCGAATTGAGTCCTTCTGGTTAGAACCTCTGTTTTATGGATTAAGAAATTGTTTAAAACATCTGCCAAAGATAAAATATTTGGTTGGATTCCGTCCACCAAGGCCAACATATTAAGATAGAAGGATTTCTGTAGGTTGGTAAATTTGTAAAGCCTGTTTAAAATCCTTTGTGGTTGGAACCCGCGCTTAACATCGATAATAATCCTCATCCCCTCCCTATCAGATAAATCTTTAATATCTTTTATCCCATCTACCTTCTTTTCCGAAACTAAGTTTGCCATTTCTAGAACTAGGTCAGACTTCTGTACTTGATATGGAATTTCGGTGATTATGATCTGGGCATTATCTCCCTTCTCGATCACATCTGCCTTCCCCCGCATAATAATAGAGCCCTTACCCTGGCAATAACCAGAAATGATTTCTTTTTGGTCGTAGATTATTCCCCCTGTCGGAAAGTCTGGGCCCTGAACAAATTCAAACAGATCCTCTGTTTCAGCCTTTGGATTATCTATTAAATGCATTAAAGCATCTATCAACTCTGTCAAATTGTGTGGCGGGATACTAGTTGCCATTCCAACCGCAATGCCAGAAGATCCGTTTAATAAAAGCTGGGGCAATGGGCTTGGTAACACTTGTGGCTCTTTATGGGTGCCGTCATAGTTATCAATAAAGTTAACCGTATCCTTCTCTATATCTCTCAACATCTCCTCTCCGATTGCCGAAAGACGACATTCTGTATATCTCATGGCGGCGGCGCTGTCCCCGTCAATTGATCCCCAATTTCCTTGACCCTCAACTAGGGGGTACCTCAGAGAGAAATCCTGAGCCATTCTTACTAATGATTCATAGGCGGCCGTATCACCATGCGGGTGATACTTACCCAAAACAGAACCGACAACAGTCGCCGATTTTCTAAATTTAGCATTATGACGCAAACCTTCCTCCAACATCGCGAATAAGATCTTCCGATGTACTGGTTTTAGCCCATCTCTTGCATCGGGCAAGGCACGAGCAACGATAACAGACATCGCATAATCTATATACGACTCCTGCATTTCCTGTACAATGCCCCGATCATTAATTTTCCCTATTGATGTATCTTTTTCTGGTTCTTTTGCTGCCATGTTATTTTAAATTATCTTCCTTACTTTTTTTCACCTGCATCTGGTGGAATATTATTCAACTCTTCTTCTAGTTGTTTTAGCACCTCTGGATCTTTAAGCTTCTCAAAGGTATCCGTTGCTTCGTTTATCCTATCGATGGCTTCATCGGGTAGTTTGACTTGATCCATTAAAGAATTAAAGGGTTTGGTTATCTCTTCCTGATCTATTGATTTCATCCTTTTACTAATAATCCCAACAAGGAGAAGTCCTAAAATCAATCCCACAACCGCCATGGTTATCCATAGAACAACCTTCTTCTTATCTTCCGGCAACCCTTGGAGTTTTTCGACGAAAGCTTTAATTTTTGGTCTTATTGCCATTTGAAATTTACTAGGGTAACAATACAGCCACCTCTGTGCCGGTTTTCGGTAAAGAGTTAGCTTTAACCTGTAACTTCTCCTGTGATACAACGGAATTCTTCCCAAAAGCTTTTAGGAATTTCGAGACATCATCTAATTTCATTTTCAAGCCAGGAATATTATAGTGCATAGGTATAACTATCTTCGGCTCTATCTGAGAGATGATCTTAACGGCTTCCTGGCTAGAAATGGTGAAGGTTCCTCCGACTGGAATCATTAATATATCAATACTACCTATGGCATCTATTTGATCATTGGTTAGCTCCTTCTGGCCAATGTCTCCCAGGTGACAAATCCTCATCTCCTCTGCCTCAATGGTATATATTGTCATGGGGCCTCTTTCTTTACCCTGGACATCATCATGGGAAGCAGGGATACCTTTAACAAAAACCTCTTTCACCTCATACTCTCCGGGATTCTGTATCAAAAAGGGCTCCCCTTTTACGGCTTTGATATTATTGTGGTCCGAATGGTCGTGAGTAACCAATAAAATATCTGCTGACAGATGGGGCATTTTTAGCCCTATTTTTTCATCAAAGGGGTCTATAACAATTTGAGCCGAGTGATCTTTTGAGTTAGAAATTGAAATCTGAAAACACGATTGTCCTGACCAAGTTATCTTTGCCATTAGATTTTAAAATAATAGGAATATGAAATAATTGTTTAATTTTATCATAATATATTACCCATTGCAACCCATAAATAATTGACTCAGACACCCATTTTGTGTATATTGGATCATATTACCATACTCAACAATATGGCTTCCAATGCCATCTATTCCTATTGGATAGACGGTAAAAGATATTGTGGTTATGGACATTATTAATTAATTTTTAACCAACAAAGATAAAGTGTCTTTCTTGGTTATTGGAAGCTAGAACGCATTAAGTAACATTATGGATCAAACAAACAAAGAAACTGGTCAACAGTTTTTTATCGGCTCCATATTAGAAGGAACGGTTGTCGGAAGAGACAGATCGTCTCTTTTTATTGATTTAGGAGTCCATGGCAATGGAATAATCTATGGGAGAGAATTCTACAATGCCAAGAACACAATAAAAGATCTAAAAGAGGGCGATAAGGTCTTCGCCAAAGTAGCAGATTTTGAGAACGAAGATGGATATATAGAACTATCTTTGCAAGAAGCTACAAAACAAATCAGTTGGCAGAAATTAAAAGAACTTAAAATTAGCGGAGAGCTCTTTAAGGTAAAGATTACCGGAGCAAACAAGGGTGGACTTCTAACTAGCACCGAAGGTTTAGCTGCCTTCTTGCCAGTTTCTCAGCTATCACCAGAAAATTATCCAAGGGTAGCCGACTCAGATAAGCAAAAAATCTTGCAGGAACTACAAAAGTTTGTTGGCCAAACCCTAGAGGTTAAAGTTTTGGATATTTTACCAGAAGAGAATAAGCTAATTCTTTCTGAGAAGGCAAAAAGCGAAGCGAAGATAAAAGAAATATTAAAGAACTATAAAGAGGGAGATAGGGTTGAAGGTGAGGTTTCTGGTATTGCTGACTTTGGAGTTTTCATAAAATTCCCAGCTTTCACAGAGAATACTCCACAAATTGAAGGATTAATCCATATCTCTGAGCTAGACTGGCAATTAATCGAAAACCCTGCCAATTTAGTAAAGGTGGGACAGGTTGTTGAGGCTCAAATAATTGAGATTAAGAATAACCAAGTATTTTTGTCACTTAAAAGCCTAAAGAAAAACCCATGGCAAGGGATTGAGGACAAATACAAAAAAGGCGACGAGATAAAGGGGAAAGTAACAAAACTTAATCCTTTTGGTGCCTTCATATATGTAGAAGATAAAATACAAGGTTTGTGCCATATCTCAGAATTTGGATCTCAGAAAAATATGGAAGAAGCCCTAGAGGTTGATAAAAAATACACATTCCAGATATCTTCCATAGAACCCAAGGAATACCGGATGAGTTTAAAGTTAGTGAAATAATAATAGGAAGTGCAAATAAAAACAGCTCCACACCCGGGGCTGTTTTTTGTAGAAATGAAAAGGGCACCAACTACGAGTTGGTGCCCCTGAGAGAGATCGAACGGAACTTTTGTACTACTTGTACTGCACTGCGGTACTGCTACTGCTGTGCTGCTGTGCTACGTGGCCGATGCCGCCGGCTCGGTGTCCTTCTTGGCCTTCTTGCCCCGGCCCTTCTTGGCCTTCTTGTCCTCGCCATCCACGACGACCGGTTCGGACTTCACGTCCTCCTCGGCCACGGTGGTCGGCTCGGCTTCCTTGGGGCTGGGCTGGTCACCCGCCTGGTCCTGCTCGCCTCCCAGGTACTTGACCTGGGGTCCGCTGTTGTCGAATTCGCCCTTGTTGGCGGCGAGAACGATGGCCCGCTTGATCGACGCGTGAACGACGGTGCACGCCTTGGCGTGATCGACATTCTGGTCGAAGAAGGCCTGCGCCTTCTCCTGCGCCTCGGTCGGCTTCATGTCGGGCTTCAGCTTGACGAACGGGCTCCAGAAGCGGAGCTTGTAGGCGGAGAGGAAGGCCCGCGGGTGCAAGTCTTTCACCTGCAACATCCGCCGGACGAAGGCGAAGCCTTTGCCCGTGGTCGGGTCTCCCGCGACCGCTTCGACGAACACCTTCCCGTTGACCGAATTGACCAACAGGTGTCCGCCTTCCAACTGCTGGACCTTGCCGTCCCTCCCCTTGTGGGTCAGGTCGTCCGGGACCACCATGTAGCAGGGCCCGGGCTCGCCCAGGACCAACTGCTCCAGCGTGATGACGCTGGTCTGCCGCATGCGGCCGATCTCAGCCTCCCACTCCCGAAGGGTGTGGGTTCTGATCTCGCCGGCGATGCGGGCAACCCAGGTCTTGATCTCGGCCAACTGGGCCGGCTCGATCTCCAGCCCGGCCTCGATGATGTAGCCGGTCTGGTCGTAGCGGACGAGAAACTTCTCGGGGTCCGCTTCCTGGATTAAGATGCCCTTGCTGGCCAAGTCGACGACGACCTCACCGAGGTCATCCCAGGTGACGAACTGGTCCGAGAACTTCCATCGGAACAACTCGTAGGCTCCGACCCGCCGAATGGCGGGATTGGGATCCTTGGTGGCCAATTCCAGGTCACCAGCGTAGGCCAGCGTCTCGCTCGCGTACTGATCCTTCTCCGCCTGGTTGGCCCGCCCGATGTCGATGAGCCAGTCAGCCAACGCGTGAAGCGTTGCCTTGTTCTCTTCGACTTCCGCGATACGCAGATCCATCTCGGGCTTCAGCGCCGCCCTGTTAACCGGCATCTGAAACTTCTTGCCGGGCCTTCGCAGCGCCGCTGCCTGCGGGATATCCATTTTCCCGCCACCAACTCCACCGGGCTTCCGGTTCTCATTGTTCGTAGTCATTTCCTGCCCTTTCTGTAAGTTAAATTTCCGTTTTGTTCTCTCTCTTAAGAACTATCTAAATGATACCATATATGTAAAATGCTGTCAAGCCCTCCTATAACAAAAAAGCAGCGAAACCCGCTGCTACTCTTTTAAAATGTCTCTCAGAATGATGACCTGTTTTTTCCCCTTATGGGAACAGGCCAACTTAGTAAGGTCGCCAGAAGCAGAAAGCGATTCATTACTTCCCGCCACAATGATAATCTTAATTCCGAAACGGATCGCCTCTCTCACCAAGGGGAGAAAATGCGCGTCTGCACTGCCCAGGCACAAATGGGTGAGACCCGACCGCATGAATATTGGCAGCATTGTTTTGCCAAAATCGATCAAGGTCGGATCGACTGTATCCCTTTTTGTTGAACTTGGCCCATTTTCCTTATCCAAAACAGTGAGTGGGCAATGTATGGGCACTAACCCAAGCTTTCTGAATTGATCGCCATAGCGTTCAAGGGTTCTGGGTGGCGCAAAAACAAACGCCGGCAACACTTGCCCAATCTCCCCTAGCCTTTGCATAAGCTTGTCGAACTCTTCGAGCGGAAAACGCATGCTCTTAATGTCCGACAAATCTTTTGTGTTAGAAAGAAGATTGTCTCCGTCGAACAACGGCAGAATCAAGTTTCCTCCAATCTGCCACGGCAGATTCAACCACCTTAAAAATTTCTCTCGGAGATAGCTCATTGCCTTCCTTCCTTACTGCTTATTTGAGATTCAATTTTTAACCTTTAAATGAACTCCCCTAAAACTACCTGATATTTTATATTGCTTATTGAATTTTGTCAACCCTTTGGTTTGCATTCCCTAATTTTTTCTGTTATTCTAAGAGATAAAATCTATAAAAATATGAATCAATTTGTTAAAAACTTTCTTTTAATTATTGTCATCTTTCTAGTTTTAGGCGGAATTTTTAGTGTTACCTATTCTCCTGCAGAAAAAACCACCGAAATCTCTCTAACCCAACTTGTCGGAGAAATCAATCAGGACAAAGTTTCAAAAATCACTGTTGTTGGCAATGAGCTGGATATAACGTACAGGGATAATAAGAAATCTGTTTCCAAGAAAGAACCCGTGGTTACTTTATCTCAAGCCCTAACAGATTATGGCGTCGATAAAACAAAATTGGAAAGCCTTGCCATAGACATCCAAGTAGAAAAACAAAGTGTTTGGTCATGGCTGTCTCCAATACTAATTTTTGGACTCCTGCCACTATTACTTTTCGGAGTATTTTTCTGGATGATATTTAAACAAGCGAAGGGCGGGGCAATGCAGACATTCGATTTCACTAAATCCCGTGCTAGATTATTTGGAGCTGATGGACAGACAAAAGGAAGAATTAGTTTTAAAGATGTTGCTGGTTTAAAAGAAGCCAAGGAAGAATTAACTGAAATAGTGGACTTTTTGAAATTCCCCAAGAAATATTTACAAATGGGAGCAAAGATCCCAAGGGGCGTTTTACTTCTAGGGTCTGCTGGCATTGGTAAAACTTTATTAGCCAGAGCAGTGGCTGGTGAGGCCAATGTACCATTCTTCTCAATATCTGGATCAGAATTTGTAGAAATGTTTGTCGGAGTTGGCTCTGCCAGAGTTAGAGATCTATTTAACACTGCGAAGAAACATTCACCATCCATTATCTTTATTGACGAATTGGATGCTATCGGCAGACATAGAGGGGCTGGAATTGGTGGGGGTCACGACGAAAGAGAACAAACCCTAAACCAAATCTTGGTTGAAATGGATGGTTTTGATAGAGAGACAAACGTCATCATAATGGCAGCTACCAATAGAGGCGACATCCTAGATCCAGCTTTATTAAGACCTGGCCGATTCGACAGAAAAATTATGCTCGACCCACCAGATGTACATGATAGGGAAGATGTTTTAAAGATCCACTGTATTGGAAAGCCCTTAGCCCAAGACGTGCAATTAAAAGAAGTTGCAGAAAGAACGCCGGGATTCTCTGGAGCTGATTTGGCAAATGTTGCCAACGAAGCTGCTTTGCTCGCTGCTAGAAAAAACAAAACTCAAATATCTCAAACTGACTTCCTAGATTCAATTGAAAAAGTTTTACTTGGCCCAGAAAGGAAAAGCCACATTTTATCCAAAGACGAAAAAAAGATTGCCGCTATCCATGAGGCGGGACACGCCTTAGTTTCAAGCTCGCTGCCAGATTCGGAACCAGTGAGAAAAATATCTATTATCGCCAGAGGTATGGCAGCTGGGTACACAATCCAATTGCCCAGCGAAGAAAAAAAACTAAGGACAAAAACAGCGTTCCTAACTGAACTAGCGACACTATTGGGTGGCTACTGCGCAGAAAGAATTACATTCAACGATGTAACGACTGGAGCCTCTAATGATTTAATGAGAGCGTCTAGCCTAGCTAGGAAACTTGTAAAAGAATACGGAATGTCCTCTCTTGGCCCAGTTTCTTTCGGAGAAAAAGAGGATTTGGTTTTCTTGGGCAGGGAAATTTCGGAACAGAGAAATTATTCTGAAAAGATAGCCTCATTAATTGACGAAGAAGTAGATAAGTTTATAAAGGCAGCAGAAAAACAAGCCACCGCTATTCTAACTAAGAGGAAGAAAACCCTTGAAAAGATAGCCCAAGTCTTGGTAGAAAAAGAAACAATTGAAAGAGATGAGTTTGAAAAATTAGTTAAAAAGAGCTAGATTAATAGCTCGGGCCTGTAGTTCAGTGGTAGAACGCTACTCTTATAAAGTAGAAGTCGATGGTTCGATCCCATCCAGGCCCACCATGGGCGATTAGCTCAGCCCGGGAGAGCACTTCATTGACATTGAAGGGGTCACAGGTTCAAACCCTGTATCGCCCACCCATGAATTTAGAAATAATATACGAAGACAACAACCTACTGGTTATTAACAAACCAGCGGGCATATCTGTATATTCTGAGGTCCCAGTCCCAGAAAAAACCCTGATCGATTATTTATTAGAAGAACACCCCGAAGTTAAAGGCGCTGGAATTGGCCCTAGATATGGAATTGTGCATCGGCTGGACAAAGAGACTTCTGGATTACTATTGGTAGCAAGGGGTCAAGAGCCCTTGATTTTTTTACAAAAACAGTTTAAAACTAGAAGGGTAGAAAAAAAATACACAGCCCTGGTCGTCGGGAATATCAAAGAGGAAAAAGGTAAAATCGAAACATTGATTGGTAGGTCTCCAAAGGATAGAATGAAACAGAAGGTTTTTTTTATAGGAGATCCCGGTTCGCAAACAAAAAGAGAGGCAGTAACAGAATATAGGGTTGTCGATAGATTCCTGGGATATACGCTCCTAGAGGTTACGCCGAAAACGGGCAGACAACACCAGATAAGATGCCACCTAGCCTACCTTAATCATCCTATTGCCGGAGATAAACTATATGGCTTTAAAAACCAACTGACTCCGAAAGGCCTAACCCACCACTTCCTACATGCAGGTTATCTAAAATTAGAATTGCCGAACAAGGAGATTAAGGAATTCAAAGCAGAGTTGCCAGAAGATTTAAAAAACATAATTAACGAATTAAAAAACAAAGAACATGAGTAAGAAATTAGATAGTTTTAATGAAGCACAAACAAAGAAAGAAAATCCAGATATTCGTCCTGGAGACAGTGTTAAAATACATCAAAAGATAAAAGAAAATGGGAAAGAAAGAATCCAACTCTTTGAGGGAGTTGTTATAGCCAAGAAGCATGGGACCGGAGTTTCTGCTACAATTACTGTGAGAAGAGTTCTCCAGGGAGTCGGAGTAGAAAGGATCTTCCCAATCCACTCACCGGCAATAGCCAAGATTGAAATTTCCAAAAAAGGCAAAGTAAAAAGATCCAAACTTTACTATTTAAGGACTGCCAAAGGAAAGAGAGCTAGAATTAAGAAAGGAGATGAGCTCGCCGAAGTCATGCCCTCAACAACCCCGATGGAAAACAACGAAGAGCCCGTTGTTACAACAGATCCGGAGAAATAATAGCATTTTTTAATAGCTCGCGGGCGCGGGTGGTGAAATGGCATACACGCCAGCCTAAGGAGCTGGTGTCGCAAGACATGGAGGTTCGACTCCTCTCCCGCGCACCAATATGGGCGACTAGCTCAATGGCAGAGCACACGGTTTACATCCGTGGGGTTACAGGTTCGAGTCCTGTGCCGCCCACCAGAACTAACCTGCCGCGGTAGCTCATTGGTAGAGCATTGCTCTGAAAAAGCAAGGGTAGAAGGTCCGATTCCTTTCCGCGGCACCAATAAATGCGGGAGTAGTTCAGCAGTAGAATGTCTCGTTGCCAACGAGAAGATCGCGGGTGCGAATCCCGTCTCCCGCTCACTGAAACAAAGCCCCTTTTCGGGGTTTTTGTTTTGCTTTTCTCTAAATATTGGCCCATTTGACAGATTACATATGTTATGTCCTAGCCATTGACAGGGCCCCTCTAAAATGCTAGTATATATGGGTACCTCGAAAGGGGTTTTTTATATGAACACATACTTAAATGGCAATATAAATAGGGTAAAAAAAGCTCTAACTAGCCTAATAATGGTGGGAATTTTGGCTACTGGTGGGTCAGAGATGATCTTCCCACAAACTGGTGAGGCTAATTTCCTAGTTGAAAATTTCAACCAGATTGGGGAGACAACGACTGGACAAGAAAATACTATTTTACAAGCAAACCCAACAGCACCCGTCGCAACGACAAAAAGAATAAAAATGGCAATTACCGCATATTCCAGCACCGTCGGGCAAACAGACTCTACTCCATTTATCACTGCATCTAACTCTACGGTTAGGGATGGCATAGTAGCTAATAACCTATTACCATTCGGCACAAGGATAAGGGTACCGGAATTGTATGGAGACAAGGTTTTCGTTGTCGAAGATAGAATGAATAAGAAAAAAGGAAACTACCATCTAGATATTTGGTTTGCCAGCACTCACGAAGCACAACATTTCGGATCTACAGTAACCTATATAGAAGTTTTGGAAGATTAAACCAACTAAAAAGCCCCGCTTCTGCGGGGTTTTTTAGTTTATATTGGTGCCCGAGGTGGGAGTCGAACCCACACGACCTTCCGGTCAAGGGATTTTAAGTCCCTCGTGTATGCCATTTCACCACTCGGGCGAGATTTTGTCGAGTTAGAGGCCTGGATGGGATTTGCACCCATGTAAACGGTTTTGCAGACCGCTCTCTAGCTACTTGAGTACCAGGCCGTTAAGCTAGGTTGTTTAATGTTTCGGCTATTCCTATTCTTCTTTGCGGAGCCGTCTGAAAATACTCTTTAAAAATATCAAATTTGCGCTTTAAATACAAACCCTTAGGACAATTTTTATACATGAATCCGAATATTTTTACGCTATCTCCGGTCGAATACCTCAACTGAAATGCTCTACTACTATTATAAATTCTATCGTGATCAATTGATAACCTATTTTTTATTGTTTTAGCTAATCCTTGTAGGAAAGCGAAGCTACCAGAAGTAAAAATCGCTGATAATTTTTTAATAATCATTGGCTTAGTGATTCCTTTCGCTTTTTGAAGAAAAACACAACCATCACCGTCAAAATAACCTCTTATAAAATGGCTCAAACACTCGTCTGGAACATTCGTCGGGAATTTAATTGTTAAAGACTTCCTAGGAGTTAAACCAAGTTTAACTAAATCACTGAACAACTTTTTACTCCCTATCCTAAGGCAATAAATTCCTGAGCTTTCATATATTTTCCCATTCCAGTGGGCTATCTTGCGCGGGGCCCTATAATTAAGATCGTGTTCGGAGCCCATCGCCCTTTTGATTGATCCCAAATTTTCTTTATCAACGCTAGCAATGGTCGTATATTGGGTTCTCGACGATTTTCTAACATCCTCAATATCCCCATCGGCATATAAATACCCTAAAACATAAGCCATCTCAAGCGACCATTTTTCGAAAAAATCTGTTTTAAATTTACGGCGATTATGACCACCGCGAGGATCTAATGAAAACATAAGAATACTTATATTTCCACTTATTTTACCCTATTTTCATCTCTTTTTCAATCTTTTCCCTTCTCTTTAACTTCTTCTAATAATTCTTCAATTCTAGCAACCTGCCCAGAATGCTTTTCCTCCACAAACCTTATCTTTGGAATCGGCCGCATATTTAACTTCTTGTTCAATGTCTTCTGAATACCATAAACTATTTTATTCAGAATCTCTACAATCCTTTTTGACTTCTCCTCCGGTATCACTGAAACATATATCCGAGCATTCGCTAAATCAACCGAAGTTCTGACTTCCGTTATAGTAGTGAGAGTACCAAGGGGAAGTTCTACGTCTTTTAATATTATCTTCCCTATTTCTTCTTGTATTAAAGAATTAACCCGTTCAATTCTATTAGACATTTGATTATAGTTCTCCCCTAATCATTTCTTCTGAATAAGCTACGATTGTGTCATCCTCTTGAACTTTGACGTTACCCTCAAATAATATTCCGCATTCGTCCCCTTTGGTTAGCCTATCGGCGTCCTTTTTATTGCGCTGAATATTAATAGCCCTACCTTCTCCAACTTTTTCTGATCCCCTTTGAACCTCTAACTTCAACCCCTTTCTAAATTCTCCTTCAAAAATCTTTCCACCAATTATCTGACGTTTCCCCTCCCCCCAGAAAACAACCTGAGTCTTCAGTTTCCCTATATCTTCCCTTACGGCTTCTGGTTTTAATGTCTTCTCCATCATCACCCTCATCTCTTGAATCATGCTATAGATGACATCAAACGTTTTAATCTTAACCCTCTTCCCACTATCTTTCTTCATCGCTTGCAACACGGAGGGATTAATTTTTACCCGGAATCCAACAATCTGTCCGTTACACATTTCGGCCAACTTCGTATCAGATTCATTTATATCACCGACTTCACTTTTTAAAACTCTAAGAACTATTTTGTCTTGGGGTAATTCTTTAAAAGATTCTACAATTGCCTCTAAAGAACCAGCTACATCGGCTTTTAGTATAACATTGAGGGCTTTCTGCCCCTCTGTTAACGGAACTGTTGCCAACGGAGCCTCTTTCTTTTCATCTTCTTTTTTAACATTGGCCATTGCCTCATTGATATCTTTATATGTCTGGAATTTCTCTCCCACCCAAGGAGATTTCTCAAAACCCATAACAACAACTGGCTGAGATGGATACACTTGCTCGATGCTCTTCCCTTGGAAATTCTCTAGGTTCTTAATCTTTGCGTAAGCAGAAGAAGTACCAATAATATCTTTCCTCTTCAAAATACCCTTCTGAACAATTAGGGTAGCGATGGGGCCACGGAAAGAGTCCATATATGACTCAATAACCACTCCTTCGGCTAATGTTGTGGTGTCTACCTCCAAGTTTTCGACTTCAGCGACTAAAAGAATCAATTCTAGTAATTCATTGATGCCCTGTTTAGTCTTGGCTGAAACTTCGACAGATGGCACCTTCCCGCCCATGGATTCAACAAAGACATCTACTTTCGAAAGCTCTCTTTTTATTTTTTCTGGATCGGCAGTCGGCTTATCTATCTTATTCAAAGCAACCACCATCGGTATTTCCGCCTTTTTTATTACATTTATAGCTTCTTTCGTTTGGGGCTGGACAGAGTCTGCCGCATCAACGACCAAAACCGCAATATCTGCGACTTGAGCACCTCTGGCCCTAATAGCAGAAAAGGCCTCATGGCCCGGGGTATCAATAAAGGTTATTTTCTTCCCGTTATAGTCTACTTCGTAGGCCCCAACATGCTGCGTAATTCCCCCTGACTCTTTCGCGGTTATTTCAAAATCTTTAATTGCTTCTAGAAGTGATGACTTACCATGATCCACGTGACCCAAAACAACGACAACTGGTGCCCTGGTAGCTAACTTTTTTTCGACAAGTTTTTGATTCTTTTTCTTTACCATTTATTTTACATCTATGGCTATGCTTAATGCTTCTTTCTCTTCTTTTGATAAAGAAAAATCGGATTGACCATTCTTTATCGCTTTCGCGTAAACTCTGCTTCCTTCTTTAATATACAAGCTGGAAATGATAAATCCATTATTCCTATTATCTAACAGGGCTATCGCGAAGCTCTGATTGCCTCCAATATCTGAAAATGGGTTGAACCTTACGGTGCCAATTTTCTGAAATGTTTTTTGAGAAACATCTTGTAGCTCCTTTACCTGCTCAAACAATTTAATGATGTCTTTCTCCTGATCTTCGGTCTTGCGAAGGTGTTGGATTACAACATCCTCCATATTTTTTACTTTCTTCCCTTCAAATAATGTTTTAAGTTTTTTCCTAAACTTTAAAACTAAAATTAATATGAAAATATTAAAAGCTAGGAAGACGAGGCCTACCCCTGCAGATATAAGAAAAATTGGTTCTGTATAAAACATATATATAATAGTAATTTTTTGAAGAGAATAAAAAGCGGAGGGTGTAGGATTCGAACCTACAAGGGATTGCTCCCACTGGTTTTCGAAACCAGCGTATTGCCGTTCTACCAACCCTCCCAACCCTCAAGAACACGACGATAAAAGTCGCGGAACATTACAAGTTTAAGCCGTTCTCTTCTCCCGAGATGCTACTTGATGCCAATCGTTAAAATCGTAAATATCATGGGCTGCAATACCACATAATATTCCGACGAATATTTCGTGCGCCCCGAGCCTCCAACCACCCAATACAAGGTAAACGATTATCAAGGCGCTTGGGATCCAATGATGCAAATGTATCTTCCATCCTTTTATGCTCACATACATGAATTTCGACGGATCATCCTTTATATATCTATCATAAAAAAGTCTCATCCCTAGATAACCCAAGACTAATCCGCTTGTAAACAAAATTGAAGCGTAAATAGATGTTATTAAAACAGCTGCGGAAATAACCTTTTTCTTTCTTGTTCTTTTATATGATGCTATGTCTTCCATAAAATTATTGTACTGTGCCCCCGGAAGGAATCGAACCCTCATTTATCCCTTAGGACGGGATTGTTCTATCCATTGAACTACGGGGGCATAACCCCTTTTAAGCGTAATTTACGGAATTCGGGGAGCCTTAATACACAGTTATTACGATATCACAAAACTGCCCCCAAATCAACTGTGAAAGAACAACGCAAATACCATTTTTTAGGGATAGGGAGTATAATATAAAAATAATCAATTGTAATAATATGGCAAAAAATTTATCAATCGTAAAAATCGCAAAAAAATCGTGCCCAGCAGTAATAACCGTTGTTGTAACGAAGGACCTTCCGAGGATAGAGGGCTACTATATGTTTCCCTTCGGCGGCAAAGACTATATGATGCCAAGATTTGATCACCTATCAGACAGCGAAAAAACACAAATTGGGGGCGGTTCCGGATTTATTGTCTCAAAAGATGGCTATGTTTTAACCTCAAACCATGTGGTAGCCGATACGATAGCCGATTATACGGTTATCCTCGGACCAAAAGAGAAATACCCAGCAAAAATTTTAGCAAGGGATCCAATCAACGATGTGGCTGTATTAAAGATAGATGGCAAAAAATTGCCGTATTTAGAAATGGGGAATTCCAGTGCAATTGAAATAGGGGAAACGGTTATTGCGATTGGGAATGCCCTAGGGGAATTTCATGACACCCTAAGCGCAGGAATAATATCGGGTCTTTCCCGATATATCAGCGCCATAGGGGGGATGAGTCAACAGGCCGAAAACCTAAGGGGCCTAATCCAAACAGATGCTGCCATTAATCCGGGAAATTCTGGGGGGCCATTGGTTAACATGCAAGGAAGGGTAATCGGCATTAACACAGCCACCGTAATGGGAGCCCAAAGTCTTGGTTTTGCTATCCCCATAAATTATGCGAAAAAAGATCTAGAACAAGTAAAAAAATACGGCAAAATCATAATCCCATTTTTGGGGGTAAAATATGTTTTAATCTCAAAGGAAATGGCTATCGCCAACAAGCTCCCCGTTGAATATGGCGCTTTGGTGGTTAGGGAAACTCTAGGAGAATCACCGATAATAAAAAACTCTCCAGCAGAAATAGCCGGAGTGAAAGAATACGACATAATTTTAGAATGCCACGGAGAGAAGATAACAATGAAGAATCCTTTAGCCAATATTTTACAAAAAGGAAAAATTGGGCAAGAGATACCATTAAGAATCCTAAGAGAGGGCCAGGAATTAACTCTCATGGCGATACTGAAAGAAAAAGAATAGCAAAAAAGCCCGACCTACACGGTCGGGCTTTTTGAAACTACATTGTTTTTACGATTTGATCCATTTCTCTTTCCACAACAATTGAGAAACTCTCCATTACAACAATAGCCGATACAGTTATTGTTATAAGAACTACGAATGCTATGACTGGTGAAATTTTTGCGTCAAAATTCATAATGCTTTTTGTTATACCTGGGTGAGCGAGGAGATTCGAACTCCCGCTAAGAGTTCCACAAACTCTTGTGCTGGCCACTACACTACGCCCACCATTTCAATCTTATGCCCCCGGAGGGAATCGAACCCCCATCTTTACCTTAGAAGGGTATTGCTCTGTCCATTGAGCTACGGGGGCTTAAGCCCGATCTTTCTAACGATATTGGACACAACTTATTTAGACTTTATCATAAAACTTCCCATAAATCCAGAGTGAACTCTTTGACTTAGCCCTAAAAAATGATATACTTTTTCTTAACGGGGTATGGTGCAACGGTAGCACGAACGCTTTGGGAGCGTTTAATTCCAGTTCGAATCTGGATACCCCGACAAAGTTTGGATATTTTAGAAACAACCCGCACATTACAATTGAATCCCCTGGCATCTTACGGTATAATATAGTTGAGGCGTCCGATTATCGCCCACTATTATGCAGCCATCTATCATAAAACAAAAAGCTATCACATTACGCCGAGAAGGCTATTCTTACAATATAATTGCAGCCAAGCTTAATCTACCAAAAAGTACTTTGAGCGACTGGCTTAGCGAGATACCATACAAACCAAACCGAGAGATTATAGAGAGGGTGAAAAATGCTAGGTTAAAATCGGCTATTTTTAAAAACCGCCAAAAAATTGACCAAATAAATGAGATGCGAGATATCGCATCAAAAGAACTTGGGGAAATAAGCAGAAGAGATCTATGGTTATTGGGCATAGGCATATATCTAGGCGAAGGTTCCAAAAGCAACGAAACAATTAGAGTTGTTAACTCGGACCCAGATATTATAAAAATAGCGATGGGATGGTTCGAAAAAATATGCGGGCTAGGTACTAAAAACTTCAGACCATACCTACATTTGTACCCAGACAATGATGTAAAAAAAAGCTTAGCATATTGGTCAGGAATTACTAAAATACCCAGGAATCAATTCGGCAAAATAAGCATAGATAGGAGGACGGATAAATCCACACGGAAAAGTGGGAAACTACCCTATGGGACCATACATCTACATGCCAAAAGCTTGGGGGATAAAGAGCATGGGAGAAAACTTCACAGAAGAATAGCTGGCTGGATTTATGCCATAACAAGTAAAAAATTGCGGGAGTAGTTCAGTGGTAGAATGTCTCTTTTCCAAAGAGAAGGTCGCGGGTTCGAATCCCGTCTCCCGCTCCACTAAAAAAGACGACCATTAAGTGGTCGCCTTTTTTATGCTTGATCGATTATCTCGCGTACTCAATTACTCTACTTTCTCTAATGGTGATAACTCTAATTTCTCCCGGATATTTTAGTTCCTCTTCTATCTTATCTGCAATCTGACGGGCCATTTTCTGCGCACCCAAATCATCTACTTTATCAGCTTTCACAAAAACTCTAATCTCCCTTCCGGCCTGAATGGCATATGCCCTGTCAACTCCTTCGAACTTAGTTGCGATATCTTCCAACTCTTTTAACCTTTGCAAATAATTCTCCAAAGAATCTTTTCTTGCTCCCGGTCTTGCGCCAGAAATAGCGTCGGCAGTCTTCACAATAGTAGCCTCTAAAGACTCTGCCGGATGCTCTTCGTGGTGGGACTGCATAGCTTTTATAATATCGGGAGTTTCTCCAAATTTTTGCAAAATCTTAATACCAATATCCACATGAGACCCCTGTATCTGGTGATCAACTGCTTTACCGATATCGTGCAACAAGCCTCCTCTTTTTGCTATCTGACTGTTGGCTCCAACTTCGTCGGCGATTACCTCTGCTAAATAGGCGACCTCCATAGAATGCGTTAGAACGTTCTGTCCGTAACTTGTTCTGTAGTATAACCTACCCAAAAGTTGGACTAATTTATCATCAATACCAACAATCCCCATATCATAAACGGTCTTCTCACCAACCTCCCTTATCTTCCCGGCAACCTCAGTTTTCGCCTCTTCTACCTTTTCTTCAATCTTAGCTGGTTGGATCCTTCCATCTTGTATTAATTTATCTAAAGCAATCTTAGCAATCTGCCTGCGGATAGGGTTGAAACTTGAGATAACAACTGTTTCTGGGCTTTCATCAACGATTAATTCAACCCCGGTTAATTTCTCAAATGCTTTAATGTTCCTTCCTTCCTTACCAATAATCTTTCCCTTAATGTCTTCGCTCTGGATCGTTAGGGTGGTGGTGGTTAGCTCCTGGACTTGAGGGACTGCACACTTTTGGATTGCCAGAATAACTATTTCCTTTGCCTTTCTTTCAAACTTCTCTATGCCGGCCTCTTTTAACTTTCTTTCTTTTTCTAAAAGCTCTCTTTGGCTCTCTATCTCGACTAAAGCCAACAGCTCCTTTTTCGCATCATCCCGCGATAAACTGGCCACCTTCTCCAATTTTTCTTCTGCCTCTTTCCTCAAGTTTTCTAGACTCTCTTTTATCTCCTTTAATTTTTCGGCTTTCTGGTGGAACTCTTCCTCTTTTACATCAAAAGAAGACATCTTTTTATCCAAAAGATTTTCTCTTTCTAATAGTATCTGTTGGGACTTAAGGAAATCTCTCCTTCTTTCGTCAATTTCTTTCTCCGTTTTTGATGTTAGATTAAATGCTTTTTCTTGAGCATTTTTTAAAATAGCTGCACTTTCTGACTTAACTTGCTCCATTTTTTGATGAAGCTTTGTCTCTATATTTCCTGCTCTTTTTTTAACGATGGACTGACGCGCCAAGTACCCTATAATCGCGCCTATGGCTAGGGCGACGATTGCTAATACGATTGATATTATTAAATCCATAATTTTTCTTTTATTAATTAAGTTCTACGGGCAAGATATCAATTCTAATATCTTGCCCCTAGCACCTAAACAACAAAAACCCACCAGCGGGGTGAGCTTAACTTTAGCGTCTATGAATTACGAAAAAGAATGGGACTAGTCTATCTTTTCCTTTGTCCCTATAACATCATCTATTAAACCATACTGCTTGGCTTCTTCTGCAGTAAGATAATAATCCCTGTCAGTATCAGTTTCTATCTTTGATACTGGCTGACCAGTATGATGCACTAAGATCTTGTTTAGTCTCGCTTTCAACTTCATTATCTGTTTCGCAGTAATTTCTATCTCGCTTGCCTGGCCGCTTACTCCTCCCGCTACTTGGTGCAACATAATTTCGGCGCTAGGCAATGCAAAGCGCTTTCCTTTTGTGCCTGCAGCTAAAAGTATAGCTGCCATTGACCCCGTTAGGCCAACGCAAATAGTGGAGACAGGACATTTTACGTACTGCATAGTATCGTAAATGGCCAAACCTGCTGTAACAGATCCTCCTGGACTGTTTATATAGATCTTAATATCTCTTTTTGCATCTCTTGAGGCCAAATACAATATTTGAGCGATTACCACATTTGCGTTAGCATCTGTGATCTGGCCTGCAAGAAAAATTATCCTCTCCTCTAATAATCGAGAGAATATATCATAGACACGCTCACCACGTTGCGATTTCTCTACAATAGTTGGTACTATTGGCATAATAATTACTTCTTTTCAATGAAGCTTTCCAACTTTTGGAAAACTTTTTCATTAAATATTACTCCCTTAGTGTACTCTTTTAGCTCACTAATGTCAATTTTGGCTATCGTTTCCTTGGGGTAATTACCTAGGGTTAAATTGACCTGTTTCTCCACCTCTTCTGAGTCAGCCGAGACACCCTCTTTTTTCCCAATTTCCTTCAATACTAGATAGTTTTTAACCTTTTTCTCTGCTTCCTTAGCAAAGGAATCTTTCATTGTGGCCTCATCCTGCTTAACAGAAGCTAAATACTGTTGGAATGTTATTTTGTAATTCTGCGTTATCTTGTTCTGGAAATTCTTAAATATGTTCTCCTTTTCCATATCAATCAAAGATTGAGGAAGATCAAACTTTGATTTCTCAGATATCTTCTCTAGAGTCTCATTTCTTCTAATTTGTTTTTCTTGTTCTTCCTTCTCCATTTTTATGCCCTCCTTAACACTAACCATTAAATCTGCTACATTTTCAAACTTCCCTAAAGTTTTTGCGAATTCATCATTAATTTCTGGTAATTCTACCTTCTGGATACTTATCACCCTCACCTTAAAATGGACCTCTTTCCCGGCTAGGTCTTTTCTTTGAGCAGCTTGGGGAAAAATGATGGAGAACTCCTTCTCTTCATTATTTTTCATCCCGATAATGTTTTGCTCAAAGCCGGGCATAAAACCTCCATCACTTAAGATGAATTGATCCCTCGTTTTATTACTTCCCTTCCCGTCTGGTAGGACAGACATGGTCCCCAATTCGGGACTTTCATATTCAATTTCAATATAGTCTTTGTCTTCCGCCGGTCGCTCTAGTTGAGAATATTTCGCTCTAGACTTTCTGATATATTCCAAAGAATCTTTAATCTCTTCTTCGGTTGCTTCTACTTCTTTTATCTTCGCCTGAGAAGCAATCTTCTTATAATCACCTAATTCAACTTCCGGTAAAACATTTACTGTTATCTTAAAGATGAAGGGATTCCCTTGGGCCAATTTTAAAACTTTAACCTCTGGATGGGCGATGGGCTCCAGATTGTTTTCTGTAACTACTTTTTTGTAAGAATGATTTACTGCCATGTCAGCAGCTTCAGCTAAAATCTGTTCTGCTCCAATCTTGCCCTCAACCATTTCCTTGGGAACATTGCCAGGCCTAAAACCATCTATTTTAAGATGTTCTGCTAAATGTTCTTTGGCGTGGGATATGAAATCTTCTAGTTCTTCTGAAGGAACTTCGATTTCGATTTCAACTTGCGATTTTGGTAACTTCTTTATTGTGTGTTTCATGGTTTATTTATAAAATTTGCTGACCCACCATTTCTTTATAAACGGCAGAGATTGAGTGGAAAGATAAAAACCAATTGTCGGAATAAACGCGCTCAATAAAAAATTCTTGACTCCTATAAAATAGAAAACAACCGCAGTGACAATATAGGTCATTGTTAAAACGGAAAAGATGCGGAGGGCGCTTGTCTCCCACGCCTTATCTATCTCAACCCTTTTGTTCCTTTCTTTTATTAGAGCTATTTCTTTTTTAACTTCTTCTATTTCTAGCATATCCAGAAAGAGTTAGACCAAGAAAGCAACTATTAATAGGGCGACAATATTAATAACCTTAATCATCGGATTAATTGCCGGACCCGCAGTGTCTTTGTATGGGTCTCCAATCGTATCACCAGTAACTGCAGCTTGGTGGGCAGGGGAACCCTTGCCACCAAAATTTCCTATCTCAATATACTTCTTCGCATTGTCCCAAGCAGCTCCACCGGTAGTCATTGAAATACCAACAAACAAACCAGTAACGATACATCCGATTAATAATCCACCCAATGCCTCAACCCCCAATATCCATCCAACTAAGATTGGAGCAATAACTGGAATTAAAGCAGGGAGCATCATTTCTCTTATGGCGGACTTTGTAACGATATCAACGCACTTTCCATATTCGGCTTTCCCTGTGCCCTCCATTAATCCTTTAATCTCTCTAAACTGTCTCCTTACTTCTCCAACTACTCCCATTGCCGCTTTACTTACAGAACTCATTGCCAAAGAAGCGAACAGATAAGGAAGCAAGCCACCGATGAATAATCCAGCGATAACCTTAGGGTCAGCTAACACGAATTGGATGTTTTTCCCAAGATCCAAAAGCTCTTGAGAATAGGCGGAGAACAAGACTAAAGCAGCTAATCCGGCAGAGGCGATAGCATAACCCTTTGTTACTGCTTTTGTTGTATTTCCAACTGCATCCAAGGCATCTGTTGTTTTTCTTACTTCTGCATTCAGTCCAGCCATTTCTGCAATGCCTCCGGCGTTATCGGTTATTGGCCCATAGGCATCAACACCGACGACGATACCGGACAAAGAAACCATGGCCAACGCCGCTAAAGCTACTCCGTATATGCCAGCGAAGGAATAACTTACAATTATACCAGCTGATATCAACAAGATTGGCAGAGCGGTTGATTGCATGCCGATCGCCAAACCAGTGATAACATTTGTTGCATGTCCTGTCTGAGAAGCAAAAGCAATGCTTTTTACCGGACCCCTATCTCTTGCGGTATAGTATTCGGTGATGATAAACATACCAGCTGCAATTACTAAACCAACTAAAGTAGAAAAATATAACTTATTAGACAGATTCCCTGCGATGCTATTGATAACTGGATAGAAACCAACTGCACAAAGAATTGCCGTGACCACAATCCCCTTATACAAAGCCCCCATAATATTATTCCCTTTCCCCAAGCGGACAAAGTAACTCCCAATTATCGAAGCGATAATTGCTGTTGCACTTAACATCAATGGTAGAAGTATAAATTGAGGCGTTAATGGAAATAACAATGCTCCAAGAATCATTGTGGCTACAATTGTTACG
>Ga0268276_1000914_pt1 | contig 31785 bp, 21 predicted proteins | sample saktaG_4_FD_190145 | JGI IMG/M metagenome (GOLD analysis project Ga0268276, IMG submission 190145) | Saline water microbial communities from Sakinaw Lake, British Columbia, Canada - sak_2010_1_5_45m | ecosystem: Environmental > Aquatic > Non-marine Saline and Alkaline > Saline ...
GGGCGTAGTACAAGGGGGGCTGGCTGCCCTCCTGTCGCCAGGGCTGATCAATGCTGGCATCCTGTACGGGCAGGCTATTACCATCCGCCAAATGCTTGACGAAGAGATAGTGCCACAGCTCGTCGGAGGCCTCGAAGATGGGCGTGACTACGCTATAGGTGGTAGCTAAGGCGATGAACACTGCCAAGATGAGGGCGATTGCTGGAGGTTGGAGGCCCGCCCTGAGCCTAGCCGAAGGGTTGGAGGTTAGAGATTTCGGATTTGAGATTTGAGATTTTTGATTTGTGTTCACTCCACTCGCACCTTGCTCAATAAAATGCGGTCGTCGGGCAGGGGGTTCCCTTGCTCGTCAAAGGCGGGAAGACGCAACATGGTTCCCAGGTCGTACATCCCCACTTCAATCTGGTACTCACCTGTTGGCGCTGCCGCGTCTACAAGAATCTCGTATTCACCGCTCACCACCTCGCCGGGAAGCCAGCTCGTCGTCGGATAGGTGCCCTTCACGGGAGGGTTGTCTCTCTGCCCCCAGGTACGATTCTGGGCATCTATGAGGTGGACGAAGACGGTGTAGCTGGTATCCATTTTGGCCAGGGCTTGCCAGTAGAGAACCAGGTGCAAGGTGTCGTTGGGCTTGACGGTGGTTCTATCGAGGTCGTAGCCCAGGAAGGCCACCCTGTCAGCCAGATTCGCTCCAAGATGGTGTTGAATCTCGGCTGGTACGGTGAAGTTTCGCTCAGGGGCCACCACTGACAATGTCGTCAGGTGTTGGAAGTTGGAAGTTGGAGGCCTGTCCTGAGCATAGTCGAAGGGTTGGAGGTTGGAGGTTTGAAGTTTGAAGTTTAGAGTTTGTTCTCCGGTTGGAGCGGCGGCGTCCACTGCCAGATCGTATTGGCCGCGAATCATCTCATCTTCATTCCACTGACTGGTTGGGTAGCCTTCATTGGCCAGTGGAAACTCTTCCTCAGCCCAAACGTTGCCATCGTTGTCTTGCACTTGCAGGTGAAGGCGATAATCGCTTTCCATCGAGCGCAGCGCTCGCCAGAAGAACACGACTCTCACGACTTCCCCCGCCTTCACCTCAGTGGTCGAGAGGTCGTAGCCCAGAAGTTCCACCTGGTCGTCGAAGTCGTGATGCAAGTCGTGGGGGATGGCCAGGTCCTCGATGGTTGGCGGCACGCTGGGGCTGGCGACGGAAACCGTCCCTAGGGTGTACTCCGTGCCCGCCGGGGCGCCCATTTCGTCCAGGATGTCCAGTGCTTGTAGCGTGCTCACACTGTAGAGAATCATCTTCACTTGATAGCGGCCCGGCGGGGTGCCGGCGACGAGGGAGAGCGTACGATGCCTCTCGCTAACCTGGCCCACTTTCCAGGCATAGGTGGCCAGGGATGCTTCGTTCTCCAGCCATTCATCTGCCTGGCCCCAGCGGTGCCCCTGTTCGTCAGTCAGGCGGAGGGAGAGAGCGTAACCCTCCTGCATCTCCGCGATGGTCTGCCAGCGGAGCGTTATTCCCAACTGCTTTCGGTACTCGATTGTATCCTCGGTGAAGCCGTAGCCGGTTAGCAACAAGCGGTTGCCAAAGTTGACATCTGACTCTACCTTGATGGGGCTCGAATCCAGGTCCAGGGGAGAGGTGAGGAGATAACTGGAGACGGTGGCGTGGGGAAGTGCCTCTTGGCCAATGAGAAGAGCATGGGTATTCAGTTGGTAGCTGATCCAGCTTCCCGCGTTGCTCCCCGGATAGGAGACGTACCATAGACGCTGGGGCCCAGTGGACTCTGCCAGCTCGTCAGCCGTTTCGGTCCAGCTCTGGCTGTCGAGGATGACATAATAGGGCAGGGGCCCCTGATAATGCTTGACGAAGGGCGAGGCGGCATCAAGCAAGACCCTGTCGTTTGGTTCAGCCTGGCTCTCCAGATAGGCGATCAACTCCTGGTAGTGAGTGTTGCGATATATCCAGGCGTAGTCCACGCCGTGAATGTTGACCACGTGCTCAGGCTTTTGCTCATCATGAAGGATAGCCGTGCCAGGTGAGTCCTGTTGCACGTCGCTAACGTAAAGGACGGCGTAGTCGGCGGTAGCCAGATTGTGCTCCGTCAGCCCCTCCGTCTGGCCTTTGAACAAGGGGGCGAAACCGGGGATGCCCCCAGTGGCGACGCGAAGGCTTGGTGCGTCCTCTTTCTGGTTCAAGTATCTGGCTGCCAGATCCATGCCCTCACCCCAGCCCACAGGCAGGACCTGGACAGCTCTGGATGAGCCCCCCACCAGGGGGTTGTAGTATGCCAGATAGTGGGGGTGATAGGACACAATGTGTCCAGCCTGAAGCAAGAACAGCAAACTCCAGATTCCAGTACCTAATATCCAATATCCAATATCCAAAGTCCAAAGCCGGCGGCCCTTAGAATGACTTCTGAGGTACTGGCTCATGAGCTCTCCAAGCCCGACCAGGCCCCAGGCGGCCACGATGTCCAGGGCCAGAATCACAGGCAGCATGTAGCGGTCGAACTTCTTCGCTCCTACAGTCATAAGTATAGTGAAAAGGCAGGCATACGCAAGTATAGCCACCAAGTCTCCTCTCTGCACCTTATTGGGTTCACGTTTCACGTCTTCACGTTTAACATGTTCCTGACCGCTGAAAAGCAAGAGAATGGCTATCGCCAAACCAAGCACGGCCAGGGGCGTCGTGCGGAACGCCAGGGCGACCGGGTAGAACCAGGGTCCGGGATCAGCGACAGACTTTCCCAGAAAGAAGTTGGAGGTGGCTTCGGGAGTGGCGGCATAACCGAAGGCCGTATCGAGCACGCCCTGGACAGTGCCCAGGGGATCAACCCACATGGCCGGCCAGAGGATGAAGAAGGTGAGGGCGGCGGCGAGGCACCAGATGGCAAAGGGACCGAGCACTGAGGGAATTGCCTGGCGTAAATTCTGCTCTTTGGCCAGATATGATACAGCCAGCAAAAGACCAGCGAAGGGGGCGAGGAAAAGGGCGTAGGACTTGCTGAGGACGGCCAAAGCAGCGAAGGCACCGGACAGGAGAAGGTATAGACACGGGCGATTGGGACTCCCCAACTTGTTGGGGGCTTCTTGTCTGGAGACTGAGGCTGTTGGTGGAACACCCCGAACAAGTTCGGGACTCCAGCGCTCCGCGAAGTGGACAAGCAGGCTCAGTACAGAGAGGATCATGAAGTTGGCGGCCAGGGCGTCAATGTGTAGCACCCGGGAGAGGGCGACATGGAAGGGATCCAGAGCGAGGAGGAGCCCGGCGAGGAGGGCAATCTTGCTGTCGAAGAGCCGCCTGGCGAGCAGGTAGATGCCCACAATGCAAGCTGCGTGGAGTACCGCCGCCGGCAGCTTGGCTGCCGGAAGGAAAGGAGCCAGCTTGCACAGGGCCTCTGTGTCCCTGGGATCCAAAGTCGGCAGATTGCTTAGCCAGGCGAAATCGGCTGCCGACCCAGAGCCCAGCAGACGCTGGACAGCTATGCCTGTTGCTCCAGACCACATGGTCGTCACGCCGGGGTGCCCCACCAGGAAGGTTCCGCCGAAGTCCATTCTCCGCAGCGCGTTTAGGAACTTGATGGACCGGTAAGTCCACATGGGCTCGTCCCAGGTGATGAAAGCGTTCAGATTCAACACTCGCGGCAGCAAAGCCAGGATGAAAACAGCAAGAACGATACAATATTCCAATTTCCAGCTTCCAACTTCCAACTTCCAACTTCTCATAATCTCTAATCTCTAATCTCTAATACCATGACCTCGCTGGAGAGGATCAGGTGATCACTCCCTTCCACGGTCGGAACCCGCTCGACAGTGTGCGAGTCGTACAGTCCTACTTCAATGAGGGCTTGGCCTCGATACTCCAGGTCGGTGAACTCCATCTCGTGCACGTCGGCAATCACCTCTCCGGGCACCCAACTCATGGTTGGCCGCTCACCCCCCGCCGGTATCCCATCGTGCTGTCCGACCAGCCTCCTGTCCTCGCTCAACAGGTGGGTGAAAACGGTGTAGCTGGTCGTGAGAGGATCCTCGCTGATGGCTCGCCAGTAGAGGGTCAGCCGCACTGTCTCACGGGTGGTCGCCTCCGTCCTGTCGAGGTCGTAGCCCAGTAGCTCGGCGAAGCAGTGTCCTGAGCTGGTATCCTGAGCTTGCCGAAGGACTGTCGAAGGGCCACCGAAGCGCACTCCCACCTGGTGCTGCATTGACGGAGCTTCGAACGCAAGCCCTGAGACGTCCAACTCCATTTCCTCCAGGACGACGGCCCTACCTGCCACCTCCACTTCCAGCACGGCCTGACCGACCCTGGGCGGATAAACCAGTTCCCGCTGCTCGAAGACCACCTCCCCCCCGGCCCATTCGGTGGTCGGATACCGCTCCTCGAAGAGGGCGCTTCCCACCTCGGCCCAGATAGCATCAGCGCAGCGGAGGCGCAGGCGGGGAACGTAGCGAGGAAGCCCTTCCCGCAGGGCTCGCCACCGCAGCGTGACATTGACCGTTTCCTGGGGCCGAGCCTTCTCCGTGCTTATGGCGAAGCCCTCCAGGGCCAGACCGTCGGCGATCACAGGCTCGTCCAGAGTCTGGAGCGAGAGGTGGCGGCGGGTGCCGTAGGGATCGCGCTCGAAGTCGTGCGCCCTGGTCAGCACGACCTCGCCCAGGGGGAAATCGTCGCCCGCCGGATTCCCGTCCGCATCGAGAAACGGCGACCTCTCCATAGTGGTGGCGGCGTAGACACCTACGGTGATGCGGTATGAGAGGGGAGGCGTACCGAGGGGCACGGGCACGACGTAGTAGTTGACTTCCTCCTGGCCGGGGACCCAGCGCTCGGTCGAAAGGCCCCACCTGGGATTAGTAAGCAGCATGTCGGCGCCTGAGAGGCGGTGTCCCGCTTCATCCCAAAGGATCACCACCACTTTGTGGGCTACGTTGGTTTCCCTGGCCAACTGCCAACGCAGGGCCAGACAGATGGCGTCGTCGGCCTCGGCCTCGTTCTGGTAGAAAGCCCCGGTGAGGCGCACATCCCCAAAATCGGCCGAGGCTGGCTCGATCTCCGGAAGAAACACGGCCCGTTGCGGCTCATAGATTCTCAGACTATAGCCCTTGAACAACTCTCCGCCAGCAAATCTCCCGCTCATCTCCAGCAGGAAAGGCAACGAGCCAGGCTGGTCGAGGGGAGTGCCGAAGGGCCAGACGAGAAAGGCCCTTCTCTTCCCTCGCAGGGACTCATTGAGTGAGGCCACTACTTGCGCGTCGTCGGGGTCTATCATCGCGATGGGCGCATCTCCGCTGTAGTAATATTCCACGGCGTAATCAATGGGGTGGACGATTATAACGTCGTCGGCGTTGGCAAGAGGCTCCAGATGTTCGACCAGCCCGCGCGTATCGTCCTTGAGAAAAGTGGGATCGAAGAAGGCGATACTCAAGCCGAGGGCAAAGGTCGCTGCCAGCGTCAAAACCAGGAACAGGCCAGCCAGCTTGGTCAGCCCCCTGGCCTCCATCGAGACCACGATGACGCGGCCCAGCAATATGAAAAAGGGCACCGTGAACATGATGATGTATCTGGGCGCGATCACCGGTTTCCACCAACTGACGAGGAGGGCCATACCAAGAGGGATCATCTGATGGTAGAAGGTGATCAGAGTTTGGCGACGCCGGCTGTCTGCTCTGATGGAGAGCAGCAGAGTCACGACAAAGACAACCGCCAGCAGGTACGAAAGGGGGGCGAAAAGGCGTTGATCCCTGAGGTCGTTGCCCCCGTTGAAAAAGTGCCAGATGAAGCTCGCTTGCTCGAGAAGGGTCATTCTCAGGGCGGGCCCAGCGAAGGCAGGCTTGGGGGGGCCTGCGGCCGTCCAGCTTCTGATGACCATCCAGGCCCAGGGCAGGCAGGCCAGGGCCGCCAGAGCCTGGCTGGAAAGCCAATAGCGGGAGAAACCAGGTTTTTTCTCTACTCTGTGATTCCCGACGTGTAGAGAGCACCCACAATTATGTGCGCTTTGAGTACAGATTCCAAAAACCTGGTTTCTGATTGCCATCAGCCACAGCGCCGCCAGGAACAGATTCATGTATACTACGGCGAAGATGGAGAAGTAGTGAAGGTGCAGGCACAGCACTTCCACCAGGGCCAATTCGAGCCAATGCCTCCAGGCCAGCTCCTCCCCTCGCGCCAATTGATACAGCCTGTAGATGATGAGCAGATAGCACAGAGGCAGCATGGCGTATGTGCGCACCTCTTGCGAGTACACAACGTACAGCGGGCTGAAGGCAGCGATGGCCGTAGTTATCAGCGCCGTCCTCGTTCCGAATATTCTGCGCACCGCGAAGTACAGCGAGGGGACGAGGAGCACGCTGAAGAAAAGCGAGAAGAAACGGGCGCTTAGCTCGCTGGAGCCAGCCAGCTCCGTCCAGAAGCGCAGCATGATGAAATAGAGGGGCGGGTGCACATCGCTGGCCCGGTTGGCGAGGATAGCGGGGATGCTCGATGCGGCCAAGTGGAGGCTGACGCCCTCATCTCTCCAAACGCTTTGATAGTCAAGGCGATAGATGCGCAGGGCGAAGGCGACGAGAACCAGCAAGTAAGGCAGCGCCCTGCCTGGAGTTCCTATGAGTTTCCCCGAGTTCCCCCGAGTTCCCCTGAGCTCCTCACTCATCCAATACTTCCCTCACCGCGTAGATGGGCTTATCCAGCGTCTCGTAGTAGGTACGCACCACCAGCTCTCCCAGCAGCCCCATGCTTATCAACTGCACGCCCAGCACCATCAGCAATATCGCCAGGAGGAGCAGGGGACGATCGCCGATGTCCTGGCCGAGGGCAAACTTGACGTAGGACAGATACCCGCCCAGGCCGATGCCCGCGGCGAAGCTGATCAGCCCCAGTCCACCGAAGATGTGGATCGGTCTGGTGGAATAGCTCAGCAAGAAGCGCACCGTCAGGAGATCCAACAGCACCCTGGCGGTGCGAGAGAGGCCGTACTTGGACTTGCCGAAGCGCCGGGCATAGTGACGCACGGGCACTTCAGCCACGGAAACCCCCATCCAGTTGGCGATGGCGGGGATGAAGCGGTGCAACTCGCCGTAGAGCTGGACGTTCTTCACCACCTCGCGGCGATAGGCTTTCAGGGAGCAACCGTAGTCGTGCAGATGCACCCCCGTGACCTGGGAGATGAGCCAGTTAGCGATTATCGAAGGGACGCGGCGGGTCAGGAAGGGGTCCTGGCGGTGCACCCGCCAGCCGCTGACCACGTCGTACCCCTCCTCGATCTTCTCCAGGAGCAGGGGGATGTCGGCGGGATCGTTCTGGAGGTCGGCGTCCATAGTGATCACTACCTGGCCCTGGGAGCGGTCGAAGCCGGCAGCAAAGGCCGCCGTCTGTCCGAAGTTGCGGCGGAAGCGGATCGCCTTGAGGCGCTCATCGCTCTCGTGCAGCCTCTTGAGGACCTCGAAGCTCCCATCGGTGCTCCCATCGTCTACGATGATGATTTCGTACTCTCGACCTGCCCCATCCAGGGAGGCCTTTAATTGCGCGTAAAGCGGCTCTACGTTCTCCTCCTCGTTGTAGAGGGGGATGACAATGGATAGATTCATCTTCTTTCACCTCTTGAGATCGGAATCAATTCCGAGGCTGAAAGCACACTCCTCGCCGCTTGAGAGCGCGCCTCAGTGTGCTTTGGCTCTTAGCGAACTTCATTCGCAGGCATCCATCTGCACGGAAGCGGTCAGAATCGTGGAGCTCAGCCAGGTTTCGTCTCTTCCAAAATCACTTAACTGCCAGGCGAGCGAGTTGGCGACCAATGGCAGTTCTCACCTGATCCACTTTCTCAACCGTGACCGGAACGATTGCGGCGTAAGTTGGGCCGTCGGGCGAACGCAGGGGATAGTTGCGCGCGTGAATGCAATCAAAGAGGCCAATTGCGATCTGATACTCTCCTGGAGCCAAATCAGCCGGGACCGGGATGCTCACTCGATCCACATGCACGTCATTGAGTTGCCAGCGGTAGCCCCACTGACCATGTCCACCGACATTGGTGATGATCTGACCAGCCTGGTCCAAGAGATGATAGAAGGCATCAATGTACCATTCCTCTCGCCCTGGATGCAGTTCTTCGACACGCCAATACGTTGTGCAATGAATCGGTTGGCCAGGCTGGATTGCTGCGTTTAGACTGTAGCCCAGCATGGATAGCCCGGCTTCACTGGGCCAGTCAAGAGCCACATCCGGCAGCGCAAGGGCGCTATCCCGACTGTAAGGCAATGCCTGGAGGAAGGAAACATGGGTACCGTCGGCAAGTAGAATGTCGTGTTCGGGAAATGATTCTTGTAGCGGTCCCAGAGCCTCTGGCTCAGGGACGGTGTTGACCAATACATACAGCAGCGGTTCCTCGCCCGGCAGGACCACATAGTTCGGAAAGTCGACTTCTTTCAGAGTCGTTACATAGGCCCCACTCAGACTGCTGAGCAGTGTCTCACCACCTTTAGCGCAAATTCTTATAGGGTAGCTATTGCCCTTGGATAAATCCCGCACAGCGGCTCCCACCTGGGCGCCCGCTCCCAGAGCCCAGCCGTCGAACTCCGGTCCTGTTGGGCTGCTGGCTACTTCCTGGCTGGCCCGATGGAGATTGAATCCAAACAGAATAGCGATAATCAACAGCATGAAGATCACGATCCAGCGTAGCCCCTTGCGGTGCAACAGTGGTGAGATTCCCCACGCAGCCAGTATATGACCTGCGGGGCAGCTTAGTAGAAGATAGTGTGGATGTACGGGATAGGCAGAGATGCTCGCCAGCACGATTGGCACGGCAAACCAGACCAGTAGGACGACAGCAGTCCGGCGATCTCTACCTCCTCGCCTCAACTCTATCACAGCACGTGTCACTCCAGTGATCAATGCTACACCTAACAGGTAGTGTGCTGCCAATGAGCATGTCCGTCGAAGATCGTATTCCTTCGTTTCCTCCCTGGCGTAGACGTACTCGAAGTCTCGCCCGGTAACAAGTCGGACGGCGTGGTCCAGCCCTTCTCGGGTTGGGTGAAACTCGCTCTTGGAGAGGAATCCCAGTAACTTCGTGCGGTTCATTTCCCATCCCTCTGACAGGCCAACGCCGTACAATGTCAGGGCCAGAGCGAAGATGGATATTCCTGCGTAGAGTGATCGGCGAGGAATCCTCCGTCGGAACAGAGTCACCAATGGCCCTATTTGCGCCAGTACTCCCCAGGCCTGGATATAAGTTTGCGTCATCGCCGTCACCGCCAGACCCGCGGCCAGCACACGGGATGGAGAACGACGTTCCGTCACAATAGTCGGCCATAGCCCCCAGGCGATGACCGCTGTGAAGAAGGGTATAAGTGCCTGCACCCAGGTAGTGCGGCTGAAGTATACAACCCACGGGTTGATGGCGAACAAAAACGCTGACAGTAATCCAGCAGCATCTCCAAGAAGCTGTTGTGCTGCTCGATACACAAACCATATAGCAATAGTGTTGAGCGCGGTGACGAATATGTATACTGCCCAGGGAGACCGCCAGACCAGGAGCGGAATCGCCTGCAGATAGCTCATGAGGGGAGGATTATCTAGCAAGACAGAGGACGGCTGCCCAGTAAGCAGCAGCTTATGCCCGTCAAGGATGCGGAGGGCATCGTAGATGGGGTAGCTATCATCGTAGCTATGGCGCACAAGGCCTAAGTTGAAGAATCGGAACCCGGTGCCTACCGCGAGGACGACGAGGAGAACCACGACGGGTGACGCCGCAAGGCGCAAATTGGCTCGCCTGCCAAACGAACCTCCTGAACCGCGGAGCGGTTGGGTGGCACCCAAAGACGGGTCACTTATCTCTTGCATTAGTGGATCTTCTTTCATCGCTCTTCTTCTCCAAATACCCCCGCGCTCCCTCGAAGGCGTACAGCACCCCGCCGATCAAACCGGTGGCCACGTTCAGGGCATAGAACAGGAGGGACATGGCCAGGGCCAGGGGTGCGGAGACGCCGGCCTGCGCGAACAGGTAGACGTATCCCCCCTCGCGCACTCCCAGCCCGCTTAGCGAGATGGGCAGGACCAGCAGGAAGGAGATGAGGGGAATGAACAGCAGGAAGTATGAGAGGGAAATCTCCACTCCCAGGGAGAGGGCGATGAGGTAGTTGACGGCCATGAGCAAAACGTTGAAAACGAAGGAGACGACCAACGCGCCGCCGATGGCTCTGGGGCCGCAAGCGTATACCGACTCGTAGAGCTCTCTGAGCTGCTTTATCCTGGCCATGATCCTCAAAAAGCCCCACCTCTCCAGCCAATCCCGCCGCAATGCCAGTCCCAGCCCGGCCCAACTCCCCAGGCAGAGGAGCAAGATCACCGCTGCTATGCTGGGAGTGATCAACCGATAGCTGAATGGGAGCGCCAGCAAGGCCATCAGAAAGAGCACCAGGAGGCCAGTCGCTCGATCCAGCAGCACAGTGCCGACGGAGTCCATAGGTCTCTTGCTCTGCTTGGAGAGTTCGTAGACCCGCACCACGTCCCCTCCGATGCCGGTGGGTAGGATGTTGTTGAAGAAGGTCCCTACGAAGTAAAGCGTGGTCAGCCTGGCCAAAGGGATGTCTATCTTCAGCGCATTGAGCAGGATACGCCAGCGGTAGGCTCTGACGACGATGCCTACCAGGTAGAGCACGAAAGCCACTGCCAGGTGGGGGAGCTTCGCCTTGCCCAGCGTTTCGAGGGTCTGCTGCCAGCCCACTTGACTGAGTAGAATAGCCAGCAAGGTCAGGCTGAGGCCGACCTTGAGCAGATTCAATAGCCTATCTTTTCTCATCCAGCGCTTCTCTTTCTTGGAAGCGCCGGCTGAGTAGGCTCGTAGCGCAGCGGAGAGTCGTATCGAAGCCAGGCGGGTCTTCTGGACAGGTTCGCTCGCTTGGTTTCGATACGCCTGCGGCTACTCAACCGGCGCTCGCTTTGCTCCCGGCACGAGGATTGAATAATCCTTTGTTATGAGCCCAGGATTTCTTCGTAAAGCGTTTCTGTCTTCTCGGCGATCTTTCCCCAGGTGAAGTCCTGGGTCAATCTGGCCGCCCCCTCACCCAGGCGGCGCCGTAGCCCGGCATCCACGGCCAGCCTGGCTATGGCCTCGGCCAGCGCAACGGGGGCATCGGGGGGAACGAGGAGGATGTTCTCCCCATGCCGTAGCTCAGGCACGTCAACTTTCGGTCGGGTGCTGACGATGGGAAGGCCGTGGGCGAGAGCTGCCATGAAGCTGCCTCGTCGGAAGGAGGCCCCGTCTCGATAGGGGAGCACGCAGACATCGGAGGCCAGCAGGTTGGCTGAAACCTCGGGCTGGGGAGTGTAGCCTGTCCAAAATACTTCGTCCGTCAGACCCAGCTCTTCGATCAATCCTTCAATTTTCTTCAGATAGGCCACGTTGGTAGGATCGCTGGAGCCTATCTTGCCCCCCACCATCATCAGTTGGATATTGGATATTGGATATTGGATATTGGAGGTTGACTGCACCAGCCTGGCCAGGGCGCGCACCAGGGTTTCGCCTCCTTTGCTCTCGTTGAGGAAGCCGAAGTAAGACAACAAGAGATCGTCGGGTTTCAGTCCCCGGTCGGCTCGCCAAGCCTCTCGATCATAATCTGCCGGAGGCTCAGGGCTGATGTTGGAGCCGATGGGGATGAGCGATAGGGAACGGATGAACGAGTAAGTTGACAGCCTGGCGAAATCCTCGGCGTTGGTGGCGACGACGGCGTCGCTCCAGCGGGCCAGGACAAGGTTCACCCACCAGCGCAGGTGACCAGCCTTGGGGAAGAGATAGGGCGCCTTCAGATCGTGGAAGGTAACGACTGTGTGAGGACAGAGCTCTGTGCCTGTCCGCAGTCGCAGTGGCAAGAGGTTGATGGCGGAATGCATCCCATAAGCGGCTGTTTGATACTGGGTGTTCAGGACGTCGAAGTGGAGTGCGTCGTGCAGCCGGCTGATGTCGCGCCAACAGTCCCAGCCCCAGCCGTGGATGCTGCGATGGACTACTACCGAGTTTCGGGTTTCGGGTTGCAGGTTGTGTGAGGCACTGGTGATCACGTGGATTTCGTGACTCAGGGTCGCCAGTGCCTGCCCCAGTTCGTGGGTGAAGTCGCCCACGCCACCTTGGTCGGGAGGATATTCGCCGGTGATCAGACCAATACGCATTTGCTCATTCACCCAGAAGATAATGAATTTGTTCACGCAGCGGCTCAGGCAGTAGGGCGATCAGGTGCGGGTGCGTTTCAACCAGGCGCATAATGTCCGCCAGGTCCTTCTGGCGCTTGCTGGGCCTGTCCTGAGCATAGCCGAAGGGCCGCCGGGTTGGGTCGGAGAAAGCCCAAACCTTGCCTTGCAGGACGTCCTCCAAAGCCGCTACCGAGACTTCATATCCCAATATCATCTGCCGTGAGGCGCGGGCGATGAAGTCCTGATACTTGGGATCGGTTTGTAGTCGAATGCGCAGGCCCGAGGAGGGGCTGGACACGTTGATGCTATGGGGGAACCTCTGGACTGCAAAACGCTGCTCCAAAATCCCCGCCAGTTCATCCACCCGGTCAGAGGTGACCACCAAGTCGAGGTCCAGGCTCACGACCGGTTCGGCGTAGGCATTAACGGCCAGGCCGCCGATGACGCAAAACGGTACGTCCCGCTCCTCCAGAGGGTCCAGGAAATCCTGCAAAAAGTCCTCTTGACTGTTCGTGACTTTGTTCGTGAACTCTCGCTCGTTCATCTCAGGCTAACCTCGATTCTAACACTTGCCAGTACGACTTGACCCTCATTGCTCGCAAAGGGCGTTTATGCCCCACCAACCACTTGAGGGCCTCTGCAATCAGTTGGTAGAGGTAGGTGGACAGGATGAATGATCGCAATACTTCCGCTTGCCACAGGCCATGATGCTTGCGGAAATAGCGGATTTTGCTGCGCTGGAATTGGATGTGCTGGAAGGATTTGACCTGCTCACTCGACTGCCCTCCGTGGTGGATCACTCTGGCTGTGGGCAGGTAGACCACTTTCCAACCTCGTTCCTTTGCTCGACGGCACCAATCCAACTCCTCGGAGTACATGAAGAAGCCCTCGTCTAACACACCCACATTTTGGATGGCCTCTCGGCGCGTCAGCAAGCAGGCCCCGGTGACCCAGTCCACCTCTTGTACCTCGTCGTCAGGTTGGTCTGCCATGTAATAGTGTCTGGCGATGCGATTGTGGGGGAACCACTGTTGCAGGATGGTGCTTTCTAAGAAGGCTGTAGCCAGGCTGGGGAAGCGGCGCCGCGAGGACTGGATGCTCCCGTCGGGGTTCAGGAGCTGCGGCCCCAGTGCCCCCACTTGAGGTTGGTCATCCAGGTACTCGACCATCGTCGCCAGGGCGTCGCCAACGATCTCGGTGTCTGGGTTCAACAGGAGGACGTATCGCCCTCGGCTGGCGGCGATGCCCTGGTTGCTGCCCACAGTGAAGCCCACATTCTCGCTGTTGGCGATGAGTCGCACCTGGGGAAACTCTTCTTCTACCATCGCCACGCTGCCATCAGAAGAAGCGCTGTCAACCACGATGACCTCGGTCTGGAAGTTGGAAGATGGAAGTTGGAAGATGGAATGAAGACAATGCCTCAGGAGGTCCCGTACGTTCCAGTTCACGATCACAATGGACAGATCACTTCCAATCTCCGACCCTTCGACTGAGCTCAGGACAGGTCTCCAATATCCAACATCCAACATCCAACCTCCATTTGCTAAGACGGCGGCTTCTGGGCCGCCGCGTCACAGACATCTATCAGAAAGTAGGCACTTGGGGAGTTTCTCACTTTTGCCGCTCTACGACAAAATCGGCTAAATCGAGCATGGCCTGGCGATAGTCGTTGTGGGGTAGAATGGAGAGGGCATCTCGGCTTCTGGAAACGAACCTCTTGGCCTCGGCTGTGGATGATTCGATGGCCCCCGACTCTTTGATCGCCTCCACTGCGGCCCTAACCTCGTCGTCCCCATCACCTCGGCCTCTTAGCACCCTGGCCACTGTCCCATCCTCTGGATGTGCCTCAAGGAAACAGATGGCGGGCAGGGTAATGATTCCCTGGCGCAGGTCGCTGCCGACGGGCTTGCCCAGATCGCCCTCGTCGCCTGCGAAGTCGAGGATGTCGTCCACGATCTGGAAGGCCATGCCCAGGTTATGGCCATAATCGCGCAAAGCTTGCGCTTCTGCCTGCGATGCTTCGCCCAGAAGGGATCCCGCTTCCGCTGATGCTGCGAAGAGAGAGGCGGTCTTACTGTAGATGCGTTGATAGTAATGTTCCCTGGTTGGCTGTCTCCCGTCACTACCAAAGATTTGATTCAACTCACCGCTGCAGATGGTCATCAAGGTTTGGGCGAAGATGGAGATCACGCGCACACTCTCGGTCTCGGCGGCAAAAGCCGCTGCTTGTGCGAAGAGGTAATCTCCGGTCAAAACCGTCGCTGCGCTGTTCCATAAGGCATTAAGGGTGGGGTTACCACGGCGCAGGAGGGCGTTGTCTATCAGATCGTCGTGGACGAGGGTAGCTGTGTGGAGCGTCTCCACCGCTGCGGCCAGACAAGTGACCTTTTCAGCATCGGTGGGATAGAATTTGCTCGACAACAGAACCAAAGCAGGGCGCAGACGCTTGCCCCTGCCGCTCAGAAGATAATCTAGTATGGCCCTCATTTGTTCATATTCAATGCGAGAAGCTTCGCGCATCTTGCGCTCGACGCGCTCCAGTTCCTCGTGGATGAGTTCGAGGATAGGGATAGTCTTCAAGACTTCTTCCTTTCGTTCAAAACTTCAGTGCAAAGAGTGCTTGGGCATTGTCCGAGGTGATACGGGCTACTGCTTCTAGTGATACCCCTTGTATACGGGCGACTTCCTGAGCCACCAACTTTACATAGGCAGGCTCGTTACGCTTCCCACGGTAGGGATGCGGCGCCAGGTAGGGACAATCGGTCTCCACCAGGAGCTTCTCCAGAGGGAATTGGCGGACCAGCTCGCGCAGGCCCTGGGCATTCTTGAAAGTCACGGGGCCTGCGATGGAGATGTAGAAGTCCAGTTCGATGGCCTCTTGGGCCATGGCCAGATCGCCTGAGAAACAGTGCAGAACACCCACTGGCTGGTGGCTTATGGCTGCTGGCTTGTGGCTGCTCTCGATCCAGTGGCGCAGAATGGCCATGACTTCTGAGTGGGCGTCGCGGTCATGAATGATGACCGGCTTCCCTATTTCGCTCGCCAGGGCCAACTGCTGTTGGAAGGCCTGGTGCTGTTTATCTCGGGGCGATAAATCTCGATAGAAATCGAGCCCGATCTCGCCGATGGCGACTACTCTGGGATGGTTAGCCAAATCTCTCAGCTCTTCCAGCGTCTCCCCCGTCAGGGTCTTGGCGTCATGGGGGTGCACTCCCACCGCCGCGTATATTTGGGGGTATGCCTCGGCCAGGGCCACCGCAGCCTGGCTGGAAGCCAGGTCTGCTCCAACGTTCACGATAGCCTTTATCCCGGCAGTTTTTGCTCGCTCGATGACCCGCTCTCGGTCGCTGTCGAACTGGGGGAAGCCGAGGTGGGTGTGGGTGTCAGTGAGAAACATATCCTTATGCCTCTCTGGCAATCTCCGCCAGCCTTTCCCTTACGAAATCGAGGAAATCCCTCAGTGCTTCCTCGGGGGAATCGCTAATAAAGCTGCTTTCCGCATGAATTGGACTTTGGACAAATCGTATCTGACCCGATTTTGGCCGAACCTAGCATCGGTTGCCTACTACATGTAGTAGTGGATTGTTGACGTACTACTATATACGTCTGTCAAGATGCGTGTAGGACCGCCTCAACCTCCCAAAAGCCACTTTGTCCAAAGTCCAAGCATGAAGGGAATGGAGATTATCCTCTAGACGGGCCAGCTCGTCCTCTAGATTGGTAAGCTCGATGTAGTCCTCCCAAGTCGGGTGCTCAGGGACCGCTCCGATCTCAATTTCCCTCTCGAGTTCTTCGGGCGAACCCACTCGGTAACGGGAGAGCATCTCGAACCGCTCAGTCATCAACGCGCGTTTCCGCTCCCGCAGGTAGGAAGTGAAGCTTTGCCTCAGAAGAGCACCCTCAGGTATCCCTAACCTTTCCGACGCCTCTTTCAAAACGGTCATCGTCTCCATAACCAATCTCCCAATCCCACCTTGTTAATTAGCAATTGGGTCCATCCATTTATCGTTCGACTGAGCTCACGACGAAGTCCGCTGTCAATCTGCTGCCAGTGCCACAATCCTGGCCCGTATTGCACGTTGATTTCGCCGCTCTACTGTAGGCAGGATTCGTTCCAACTTCGAGATGACACTCTGGCGACTCCAGTCGCCATGGGAATCAATGACTGACTTCACTGTCTTGACCAGAGTGGAAGACGGCTGAGTAGCTGATAGAATGTCAGCCAGGCGCCACTCTGAGTGAGCTTTCTGGATCTCAGCGGCCGATAGTTCTTCCAGTCGCCTCAGTGCTGTCTCCATCAAGCGTTTGGCGATGTCAGGATCACTGCTTTCAACGTAGATTCTGTTGATGGGTTCTGTCCCTGACGCGCGAACCCGCAAGTAGTGTTGGTCATCGCCTTCAGTGTCGCGCAGTTGGAGCTCGACAAAATCGTACCTGATCCCACCGACATACACGACCTGCAGATCCGCAAAGACGCCTTCACCAACTGCTTTTCCCTTAAACCGATCAAGAAAGTCGTTGATGAGTTCTTCCTTTGCCTCCAGTATTGCGTCAACGTCTGCCCGCCCTGCATTGGAATAAGTGGCGCCCAGCTCCAGTCCTCCAAAGGATGTCCAACCCGCGACCGCCGTTGTGTCCTCCCAGATCTGTTTTAGTGGCTTGTCATAATATGCGACCATGTCCATAATCAGCAGATTGGCCCACACGCCATCCTTGTCTGTTACGTGCCCCCGGCTGGTCAATCCTGAGCTTTCCTCGCCGCCGATCAGGATGGTGTCTCGCCAGCCCTCAGGTAGCTCTTTGAGCAACCTGTACCCGCGGTCTGTGCGTCGTTGTTCCTCGATGTATTTGATGCCTACTGGCACCATAAACGTATGTTGATACACCCGGTCTTCACGCTCGCCCACCCGCCGTTGATAAAATGGATGCTCGATGAAAGCCGGCACAACACTCCGTTCTGGTTGGTTCTGCTCATTGTTCGGGATCATTCCGGCCAGCTTCTCGATCAGCGGCGATCCGGTTTGGGTAGCGATCACGCGACCAGTTAACTGACGATCAATGCCCAGGTATCTGACCAGCATCGGCAACACTTGATTGGGGCGATAGTAAGTCCCATCTCCATCCACGACGCCAAAACGATCGGCGTCCGTGTCCATCCCTAATCCCAATAGCACATCGTCCAACTCCCGCACTTTGGCCTTCAGGGTGTTGATAAAGGGTTCCTCAGGGTTGGCATAGTCCAAGCCAGGGAGGTTAGAATCCCGTTCAGCATGGATGACTTTATAGCGAACTCCAATTTCACCCAGAAGTCGGGTCAGGTAGCCGCGACTAGTACCGTGCATCTCATCAACAACTACAAGCCCACCTTCAAAGTGCCGTCGAATTCTGTCAGGATCAATTGAAATCCGCTGATTGCCATTTCCGCTGTCCAGCACCCAGTTACTATAATTGACAATGGGATCAAAGCCGCGCAGGTCACCACGCTCCTCTGCTTCAGCCAAATCCGCGACCGGTGCACACTCGTCCAGAAGTTGGAATTGATTGGCCCGCGCAGCAATAAAGTCCGTTAGACTGGTTGGGGCCGGATATCCCTGACGAGGGTTGAACTTGATTCCTTGCCACTCTGGAGGGTTGTGACTGGCCGTGCAGTTGATCAGGCCCGCGACCTCGTCCTGGTCAAGGTAATCTGTCAAATAATACACCAGTGCAGGAGTTGGTGTGTCTCGGCTGGACAGATCAACCTTGAAACCGTTGGCCAGGCATACCTGAGCAGTCCATTCGGCTACAAGCCGAGCGTTCTTTCTGCTGTCGTATCCAATGACCACCCGCTTGCCTTGAAGGTCTTCCGCTCCGACGTAGGCAGGGACAGCAGAGGCTTTCAAGAAGTCGCAGATGGCCTGCACCACACGCCTGGCGCGGGTCTCGGTAAAGTCCAGCCCCCAACGCCCTCTGACTCCTGAGGTGCCAAATCTCGCATACTTGCGGTTGTAGGTCTCGCGGAGCAGCCCCGGTGTGCCTTCGCTTCCAACCAGGCGCGGGTCGGTAGTTCGGAGGCGGAGGCTATACAGACGCTCCATCACATTACCTGCTTGAATGACACGAAACGGCATGTATCGGTCTCGGGCCAGTCGCGAATTCTTACCTGACGTGTCGCCCATGCTCTCTAGCAGCGGGAAAATCTCCGCTTCGATGTAGAGTTTCAAAGAAGAGAACACAGGTTGGCGTAAGTATTGTTTGGCGACAGAAATGGCGTGCTCTCTCAACTGTCCCATCTGTGGCAGCAGTTCCTCGCCTATCAATTTGCGGCGTTCCACGTCTCCGCTAAAAGTCTCGTGCCGGTACTGTCCCGCTTCTGCAAGAACAGTTAGCAGCATGCTGAACAGTTTTGCCGATTCTGCGTGTGTCCATTGCAGGTCACGGGCCAGTTCACGTTCGACTACTTCCAGGAAGTGATGAGCCGCCCTGATTGCCGGGTTCCAAATCCCTGGCGATTCGGCCTCAGTCAGAATTCTGAGAAGTTTGACGAACATTGCTCCCGTTCGAGACCGCTGCAATTCATCTTGTTCGAGCCAGGCCTCAATTCGTTCCAGCTCACGTTCTTCTGTCATGTTCTATCCTCTTGCCATGAGATTATATCACCCTGACATCGGCTATCACGGGCAAGTGATCTGATGCCTCCTGGGCAGTTGGGGTATTTATTATCCGACATGTGTAATCTACCAGTCTGTTGCCAGGGTACACGAAAATGTGATCTATGAGTTTGCGGATTCTTGGGTGAGTATAACCAGGCTCCTCGGGAGGTGCCAGGCGCACGAACCCTTCATTCTCTAGCACCGATATACACGGCTCGCTGGGTTCGGCGTTGAAGTCGCCCAGCAGAAAGACCACTTCTTCGGCCTCGAGAACGTGTTTTTCCAGCAAATCTACAAGTCGCTTTGCTTGCTCGACCCGAAGGTCCTGAGCTTCCTTGGCTTTGCCGGGAAGTGACCAAGGGCCTCCCGCTTTTTTCCGTTCACCAACCAAAGTCGTAAAGTGTACACCAACGATAAATGGATGGATAGGTTCCTTCTTGATTCGAGCTAGCAATGCGTATCTGGGTTCCGTATCTCGATTCCCCTGGTAGAGTGGCATCCGATAGAGCGGTACGTTCCTCGGCTCGCCAGGCTGCGACGGATCGCTTAACCGCACAAACTCCAAATGAGAGAATATGGCATACCCCTGTCTCCAATCCTGCCAGTCGTTGAATATAGCATCAACAAACAAAGTTTTTCTCACATCTATATGCTCCCGCATGGAAAGAGTTGGCTTAAAGTGGTAATTATTACCAAACCCTCCGGCCTGGGCAATTTGAATAAGATCATCTCTTTGCCAGGCGCCGTTTGCATCCTGAAAATCTGTAGCCTCTTGAACAACCAAGATGTCTGGCGAAACCTCCCTGACCACTTCGATGACAGCGCTGAGCACTGAGCCGAAATCTCTTCTTCCTCCCCCTATGTTGTATGTCATCAACCGGAACTTTGTATCATACTCTCTGTTCATTTGATCGCCTGCCTGGCAACCGCCATAAAAGCTTCTGCTTCTCGTTCCAGCGTTTGTTGGTCGTGTTCTTCGCCGGCTCGAATCTTCAGCCGCAGCTTGCTCTCCGTCCCTGAGTACCGTAGCGTCACGTCAATGTTATCGCCCAGCGATTCATGCAGCCGTCGAAGCGCTGCCTGCACCTCCGGAATGGTCTGCAAAGGAGGCTTGCTGGGGACATCAATGTTCACCAGGCACTCAGGCATCTCCCGCATACAGGCCGCCAGCGTAGACAGGCTTTGGTTGGCCTCGCTCGCGACCACCTTTAGCACCGCCAGGGCGGTGTAGATGCCATCCCCTGTGGTCTGCCCATCCCTCAACATAATGATATGGCCCGATTGCTCCCCTCCCAGCGCGTAGTTCTCCTCGATCATTCGCTGCAACACAAATCGGTCACCCACCGACGTCTCTTCCAGACGAATGTCGGCTTCTTCCAATGATGCTTTGAGTCCCCAATTGCTCATGGGTGTGGCGACCACGGCATTATTGGTCAACAGGCCCTTCCGCTTCATATCACGGGCCAGTATGGCCATGATCGCATCCCCGTTGACAAAGTTGCCCTTTTCATCAACCAATATCACCCGATCGCCATCGCCGTCGAAGGCGACACCCACGAGCGCCTTTTCCCTCAGAACAGCAGCGCAAACAGACTCAGGACGGATATACTCATAGTGCTCATTAATATTGAGCCCATCCGGTGTGTTCTCCATCGCGATAACATGGGCGCCAAGACGCCGGAACACCTGCGGCGCGATTTCCGAAGTCGCACCGTTAGCACAGTCCAGCACAATGCGCTTACCTTGTAAAGGACGACCTTCTCCCCACCCGTTGACGAGATGGTCGGTGTAGTCCTGCCGCCAATTGCTGGCATACCAGCTTTGACCTGGCCCCTTTGCATCCGTCCCCTCAAATCCAACATCTGAATTGAACAACAACCGCTCGATTTCCATTTCCGTCTCGTCGGGAATCTTGAAACCGTTGGCTGCAAAGATTTTGATCCCATTGTGATCGAAGGGATTATGCGAAGCGGAGATCACAATTCCTAACTGCGTCTGATGCGTTCGGGTCAGATAAGCTACGCCGGGTGTCGGGATGACCCCGGCCAGCATCACATCAACACCCTGCGACATCAGGCCGGTTGCCAGGGCGCTCTCTAGCATGGTCCCAGACTGCCGAGGATCACGACCGATCACAACCTTCGGCCTGGTATCCCCATCACGAGTGATTATCTGAGCAGTTGCCTGCCCTATTCTCAGAGCGAAAGCAGGGGTAAGCGGCCATTGATTAGCCACGCCACGGATACCGTCGGTGCCGAAAAGTCTAGCCATTTGCTCCTTCCTTAATCTAAAGTAAGCCTTTCCTCACCATCTGACTGACAGATGTAGTTGGTTACGACCAACTGACATTGTCCAGCAATCTCATCTCTGAACAATAGTGCCACGTCGTGGTTAGGGTCACCGCTATCGGCGATGGCATCCCATGCACTCGTATCAACAAATATCTGCCTCATTGCTCTTTCTCATAAAGGTAGCGGTCGTGTTCTGCGGCAGCGTTTGGTAGTCGCCCAGGTTGGGTATCACGCCCCAGGGAGCGAAAAACCTCCCATCCCTTTGGCGATTCTCGTTGCCCAGCTTCATCATTATTCTGGACGCAGATTAACGCTGATCTACGCTGATTTCTATTCCTATCTGCGAAAATCTGCGTGTATCTGCGTCCTATTACTTGTCGGCTTGAGGCGAAGCTTCGCTGGACCTTCATAAGTTGTTTTCCCTCTTTAACGCTTCCAGATCGGCGTCTATCATCATCTGGATCAGTTCTTCAAAGGTGACGGTGGGCTCCCAGCCCAGCCTGGTGTGAGCCTTGGCAGCATCGGCCACCAGAAAATCCACGTCGGCTGGACGGAGGAACCTGGGGTCCACCACCACGTGATCCTGCCAGTCCAGGCCGAGGTAGTCGAAGGCCACTTCGCAGAGCTCCCGCACCGAGTGGGTACTGCCGGTACCTACCACGTAGTCATCTGGCTCGTCCTGCTGGAGCATGAGCCACATGGCCTTGACGTAATCGCCCGCGTAGCCCCAGTCTCGTTTGGCGTCCAGGTTGCCCATCCTGAGCTCATTGTCCAGGCCCAACTTGATGCGAGCCACACCGTGGGTCACTTTGTGGGTGGAGAACTCCAGGCCTCGACGAGGGCTCTCGTGGTTAAAAAGAATACCTGAGCAGGCGAACAGGTCATAGCTCTCCCTGTAGTTGACGGTGATCCAGTGGCCGTAAACCTTGGCCACCCCGTAGGGGCTGCGGGGATAGAAGGGGGTGTTCTCGGTTTGGGGCGTTTCCCTCACCTTGCCAAACATCTCAGACGAGGACGCCTGGTAGAACCTGATGGTCGGGTCTATGGTACGAATGGCGTCCAGCACGCGAGTCACCCCCAGAGCTGTCACTTCGCCGGTCAATACCGGTTGGCTCCAGGAGATGGGGACAAAGGATTGAGCCGCCAGATTGTAGACCTCATCGGGGCAGTGCTCTCGCAAGATGTCAATGATGGAAACCTGATCCATCAGATCGCCGGGGGCCAGAGTGATCTGGTCCTGAATGTGCTTGATGCGCTCAAAGTTCACGGTGCTGGTGCGGCGCACCATGCCGATCACCTCGTAGCCCTTTTCCAACAGAAACTCGGCCAGGTAGGAGCCGTCTTGGCCGGTGACGCCGGTAACCAGTGCTTTCTTGGTCATTTAATTCTCCTTGTCCTTTTTGGTTGCTTCCCGCCAATAATCCAGCACGTCCTGCAGGCTATCTTGGAAGGATATGGTGGTTCGCCAGCCGGTCTGCTCTCGGATCCTGGTGCAGTCGCCGACTATCACAGGGACGTCGGTGGGGCGGAGTCGCGCTGGATCCTGTTCGACGGTGATGGGGACTTTGCTCAGGGCCAGCAATGTTTCCAGTATTTCCCCTACGGAGTGAGCCTGCTCCGAGCCCAGATTATATACCTCCCCTGGTTCTCCCCGGGTGATGAGCAGGTGGTATCCGCGCACCACGTCTCGCACGTCGCTGAAGTCGCGCTGAGGTTCCAGGTTGCCGACCTGGATGACGGGTTCGCGCAGCCCCGCTTCAGCTTCAGCTATCTGACTGGCGAAGTCGGGGGCCACAAAGCCGGGGCGCTGGCGGGGGCCGACGTGATTGAAGGATCGCACCCGCACGGTGTACAGCTTGTGGCTCAAGTGGTATTGCAGCCCCAGCATGTCCTGGGCCACTTTGCTCACCGCGTAGGGACTGGTGGGGCGCAGGGGATTCGTTTCTTTTATCGGCAACTCGTCAGGCTGCACCTGCCCATACTCCTCGCTGGAGCCAACCACCAGTATCCTGGCCTGCCCTGAGGTCCCCCCTGAGCTCGTCGAAGGGCTCTGCCGAAGGGCCGACGATCCCAGCCTGGCGACAGCCTCCAGGATATTGAGCTGGAGACGGATGTTGACGGCCAGGGTTCCCCAGGGGTCGCGTCGGGAGAGGGAGACGAGGGGCTGGGCAGCCAGGTGAAAGATGTAATTCGGCTTCGCTTGCTTCAGGATCGAGATCACTGTCTCTAGCTCTGAAAGCTCTGCCGGGTAGAGTTCCAGCTTGTCTCGCAGATGCTCAATATTCTCCTCAGGGCCGTAGACAGTGCCGGCTACGTGCCAGTCGGTGTGTTCGAGAAGATATTCGGCCAGGTGGCTGCCTACGAAGCCTGAGATTCCCGTGATCAGTGCCCGCACCATTACCCCTTTCCTCCTCTGCGATGCGGCCTAAATAATACCCCATTTCGCCCAAAAAGGCAAGCCCCCATGATATTTACGCCCATGCTTCCTGCCACATTGCTTGATCTTAGAAATCGTGTTATAATGGTGGACGATTGGCATCCAATGTGAGTGAAGATGATTGGGCCAGCGCCAGTGGTTTCAAGGAGGGTGACATGGGTGAGATGACGTTGCCTGAGAAATTCATTCGTCGTTTGCGTGAACTGAAATATGAGCGGAGGGGGCGTCCCAAAGAACTCCTGGGTTTGCGCGTTCTCTACGTTGACCTTTCGAAGCTCAGACTCCGCTTCTCGGACCGTTCTCCGTTTATCGAAATACCTGAACAAGAGCTAAGGCAACATTCTCCCCAGCGGATCATGGCCACCCTCAGAGACGTCGTCTTGCAACTGCAAGTTCAGGATCGGATCCCTGTTGCCCTTCTGGAAGGGCGTTCTTTTGAGTTGCGACGCCTGGCCAACAAGCCCCCGTACTACATGGTGGTGTTGGATTCAGAGGATATGAGACAAGTCATCGGGTCTCGCGCCCCGTCGGATGAGCTCCTGGCGCGCATTCGTTATCAAGTACCCCTATCCTTTCTGGCCCCCTACGAGGCGAGCGCCCCAGTGACCGACAGCATGTTCTTTGGGCGAGAATACGAGATCCGCACTATTCTAACCCATCCCAACACCTGCTATGCCATTATCGGCACCCGGCGCATCGGCAAAACCTCTCTGTTGAAAGAGGTGAAACGCAGAATGGAGATGGAAGAGCCCGATTCGAAGAGGTTCCTGTACGTGGATTGTATGGCCTTCACTGATATACACGCTTTCTTTGAACAGATCATCAGCAGGCTGTATCCCAGGGAGCAGCGTCGCCTGTGGCGTATGGGGGCGAGCTACGCGGGCTATTTCCCACGATTCATGGAGCGTATGAAATCAATGCGCAAAGGTAGAATCGTTTTCTTTCTGGATGAGATAGATCACCTGCTGAAGTTTGATCGTCCGAACGATTATGCACTGATGAAGACCCTCAGAGCCAGTTTTCAGGAAGGGTCCTGCCGGTTCATTTTCTCTGGTTTTCGAGAGGCTCAGCGCGAGCTGGCAGAGCCAGGTTCTCCTTTCAACTTCACCAGTACACTTCTGACCTTGTCCAACCTCAAGTATTCTCAGGCCGCCGACCTGATAGGGTCTCCGATGGACAGCCTGGGCGTGAAGATAGCCGGCCGCGATCAGGTGATCCAACGAATTTATAAGGAAACGGCTGGTCACCCCAACTTCATTCAGTATTACTGCTTGAGTTTGATGCGCGACCTGGACGAAGAGGGCACTCGGGATCTAACCGCAAAGCATTTGACCACGCTGACGGACGATGAGAGCTTTAGAGTCCGGGTCCTGGAGACCTTTGTCTTCAACACCAATGACCTGGAGAAAGCCGTTGCTTATGCTGTATCCGACAGAACGCAATTCTCGGTGGAGGATGTGGACAGACAGATGAAACGGCGCCGGATCCTCATAGAAACTCGTTACCTGGAAGACGCCTGCCGTAAACTGGAGGCATTGGGGATCTGGCATCGGACGGGGAATGACTACCAGTTTGCCATACCTGTCTTTCCACAGCTCTTGCGAGAGAGATATGGCAGCGAGTTCCTGTTCACCAAGGCCAAGGAGCATATCAAGTTCAGGATGCAGGGAGGCAGATATCCATGAGCGGCAATCCCTTCGTCTTTGAGAAGCCTGTTGCTGAACCCGACGAGGTGTGTTTCCGGGACACACGAGCTGTGGATCGCATCGTCAATGGTCTCCTACTTGGCAACTACTATACCTTGCTTGGGCCAAGAGTGAGTGGCCTCACTTCTATGACCCAAGACGTGCTGCGCACGGCTCGAGAGCGAGAGGAACGCTGCCGATGCCTCTACATAGATCTGCAGACGCTGGATGCACCGGCTGATGAGAGAGCCTTGTTTCGAGGTCTTGCTGAGAGAGGGCGGGAACTGTTCTCAGAAACAGCGCAACCCTGGTCTGAGATCACCGGCTGTGCTGGCTTCCGTGAGGCTGTGGCCAACACAGTGCGGGGCAAAGCGGTCAGGCTCGTCCTGGGAGTGGATAGTCTGGACGCCGACTTCCTTTCGTACGAATTGGTTAAGATGCTCGTGCGGTGCACGCGGGTGCTGTATAACCAGCGGCTGACTGACCCTGAGTACCACAAGATAAGTGTGCTGATCAGCGGCTCCCAAAGCCCCTACGCGCTTTCCACGGGTTCTGGCTCACCGTTCAATATCGCCGAGAGATATTGGCTACGCGACCTGAGTCCAGAAGAGGCTGAACAGCTCGTGAGGCTGGGACAGCGCCTGAGCGGGCTGTTCTTCGATGACGCTGCCGTTTCGCGCATCATTGCCGCGACCCGAGGAGACAAATACTTCATCCAGAGAATCTGCCACACATGCGTCCGAGAGGCGCAAGGCACAGGACACGAAACCATAACCCAGGCGACGGTTTCGGAAGCAATTGAGCGACTGGCGAGCATGTACTATCGGGAAGATAGGTGTTTCTCATTGCTGGTGAGAAACCTGAAGCGCGAGCCAGACCTGGCAGGAATCCTGGTAGATCTCTTGGAAGGGAAAGAGGTAGTGGCCAGCGAACGCCAGGCCGATGTCAACAAGATGCAGTTGACGGGAATTGTGCGCATTGACGACGGGCGCTATGGATTCAGGAACGAAGTATACGAGCGCTTTCTTTTTCACAGGAAGGAGATGCTCAAAGAAGGCCGGAGGATTCATGACCAGACGAGGAAACTCCTCAGCTTGCACGAGGTAACACTGGAGATTGGATCGGCGCTGGATCCGGAGACGGTGGTTGAACGGGCTGCGTGGATGGTGCTCGGCGCCAGCGAGGCGGACACGGTAGCCATCTGTCTGTACGATAGGACGATAGGCAGATTCCGCCTGGAAGCGGTTGCCAGCCGAGAGGAGTTGCACCTGGCGGATGGTCTGCTGAGGCGAGACGGGATTGCCAAAGAGGTGATGGCCAACCAGGAGCCTTCGATAGAAGACCGCGCGTTTTGCAGCAGGTGTGATCTTGATAGCAACTCGTGCTTGTGCCTGTGGTTACCTCTGAGTGTGGGCAACGAGAGGTTGGGGGTGATGGTCATCGCCTTTGAGGAGCGCCACGATTTGTCAGATGAGATCATGTCGGCCGAGACCATGGCTTCACATCTGACCACCGCGCTCATTCGCACCAGATTGATTGACGTCCTGCGAGCGGTGGGCGGGATAGACGTCACGAGTGCTTCGAGGGACGAGATACTCCAGAGGATTGCGGACAATGCACGCCGGCTTTTGAATGTGCCCGTGGCCTTGATCTGGGTCCGTGAAGGAGATGAGCCTGAGCTCCGCGTGGGGGCCTATTCGGGCCCTCATGGTGAGCAGTACGTCAAAGCCTTTCGCTTGAGAATGGACATCGAGCCTACCAGGAGTTTCCTACAACGCCCGGACCCACTATTCCTCAGAGATGTGCAGACAGCCCCAGGTTATCGCCACAAGGATCGGGCCGAGGAGATGGGGTGGCATTCGCTGTTGACCATGCCCCTAAGGGCAAGAGATCACCCCATAGGAATCCTGGAGGTGTACACCTATGAGGAGTGGCAAGCAACACCCTGGCAGGGAGAACTCCTCACCCTGTTGGCCAAGGAAGCAGCCGTTGCCATCGAGAACGCCCGCCTCTATGAACAGGCCCAACAGGCTATCGCGAGGGAATTGGCCATGGCCTGGCAAATCCAGTCCAGTTTCCTGCCCCGCGATATCCCTCACTTGACCGGCTGGCAGCTTGCAGCTACGCTGGAACCAGCCAGAGAGACCGGCGGCGATTTCTACGACTTCATACGCCTACCCAATGGGCGATGGGGACTGATTATCGCTGACGTGGCCGACAAAGGGTTGGGGTCTGCGGTGTACATGGCCTCGTGCTGTACGCTGATGCGCACTTATGCTGTTGAGCATCATACTCGCCCTGATCACGTGCTCAGTGCCACCAATGGTCGTCTTCTGACAGACTGCCAGGCAGATATGTTCGTCACGGTCTTTTACGGCATTCTCGATCCGTCTACCGGAGTGTTGACTTATAGCAATGCCGGGCACATCCCACCTTATCTTCTGTGCGTCCAGAACACAGACCAGGTGCGAGCACTGCCCAGAACCGGGATGCCGCTGGGTATAGAAGCAAATGCGGCTTGGAAGCCGGAGACTGTTCAGCTCGGTCCCGGCGATGTGCTATTGTTATACACTGATGGCATCACCGATGCTCTGGATGAGCAGGATGAGTTCTTCCGGTCGGAGCGGTTACTGGAGGCCGTGCAAGCCAACCTGGGACGTTCGGCTCAAGCAATCCAGGACGCACTACTGGCGGAGGTTCACCAATTCATGGGCCATGCGCCTCAGTTTGATGACATCACCTTGCTGGTTGTGGCGCGGGACGCTTGAGAGTGGACAATGCGACAACAAAAAAGCCACCGTGCGGTTGGCACAGGTGGCTTTTCGTTTTCCTCCCAATTTACCAGTTTCCCATCTACCCCCTCACGTCCCTGCCTCCCACGACCGCAGGTACTTCTCCTGCTCCTCCGTGAGGGTATCAATCTCGATGCCCATGCTGGCAAGTTTCAGGCGGGCGATTCTCCGGTCTATCTCCTCGGGCACGCGGTACACCTTCTTCTCCAGCTCCCCTCCGTGCTTGACCATGTACTCCACCGCCAGGGACTGGTTGGCGAAGCTCATGTCCATCACGCTGGCCGGGTGTCCCTCCGCCGCAGCCAGGTTCACCAGCCGCCCCTCAGCCAACAGGTTGATGCGCCGTCCGTCCGACAGGATGTACTGTTTGACGGACTCGCGCACGGGTCGCACCTCGACGGCCATCTCCTCCAGGGCCGGGATGTTGATCTCCACGTTGAAGTGGCCAGAGTTGGCCAGGATGGCCCCATCCTTCATGACCTCTATATGGTGCCTATCTATGACGTTCTTGTCGCCGGTGGAGGTGACGAAGACGTCGCCGATCCTGGCCGCCTCGATCATGGGCATCACCCGGAAGCCATCCATCACTGCCTCCAGGGCGCGCATGGGGTTCACCTCGGTGACGATGACGTTGGCCCCCATGCCTCGCGCTCGCATGGCGATGCCCCGCGAGCACCAGCCGTAGCCGCCCACCACGAAGTTCCTGCCGGCCAGCAAGAAGTTTGTGGCCCGCAGGATGCCGTCAATGGTTGATTGGCCGGTGCCGTAGCGGTTGTCGAAGAGGTGTTTGGTATCCGCGTCGTTGACGGCGATGATGGGGTAGCGCAGCGCGCCCTCGGTGGCCATGGCCCGCAGGCGGATGACGCCGGTGGTGGTCTCCTCGGTGCCGCCGATGATGCTCTCGATGAGATCGGCTCGCTCTTTGTGCAGAGTGGACACCAGGTCCGCCCCGTCGTCCATGGTGACGTGGGGGACGTGATCCAGGGTGGCGTTGATGTGTTGGTAGTAGGTCTGGCTGTCCTCGCCCTTGATAGCGAAGACGGGTATCTCGAAGTTGGCCACAATCGAGGCCGTCACGTCGTCCTGGGTGGAGAGGGGGTTGGAGGCGCAGAGGCACACGTCGGCTCCGCCCTCCTGGAGGGTGTGGACCAGGTTCGCCGTCTCCGAGGTCACGTGGAGGCAGGCGGCGATCCTGATCCCCTTGAGGGGTTTCTCCTGGGCGAAGCGCTCTCGGATCAGCCGCAGCACTGGCATCTCCTGCTCCGCCCACTCGATCTTGAATCGGCCTTTGGTGGACAAGGATATGTCCTTAATGTGGTAGTTGTTGTCAGTCATTTAGTCCTCCTTGTTGATTTGTCACCAAACCATGAACTCCCCTCGCGCCAGGCGGGCGGTGAAGTCGTAGATGTTGGCCAGCTCGTTTTCGATCACGGCTTCCACGTCGCCGCGGATGGGCTCTAGCTCCAGGCCGGGCTCTAGAATGATCTGGGCCGAGGCGATCAAGGGCTGGTCAATGGGATGGCCGATCTGGCTGCAAAGCCAGATGTAAACCTCTCTGATGCCCGGCACGGAGGCGTAGACATGCTCGGCCATTTTGTGGGACAGCAGGCTATAGATCTTGCCTACGTGGCTGACGGGGTTTTTCCCTGCTGCTGCCTCGGTGGTCATGGGTCGGTTCAGGGCGATGACTCCGTTGACCTTGTTGCCCCGCCCCACCTGGCCGCAATCGCCCCCCTCGGCCGAGGTGCCCAGCACGGTCAGGTACATGCCGCCCTCCCCCCGGCCTGGCGCGTCGAGGGTGTTGATGTCCACAGTCACTTCTTCGATGGTGTGCTGATGCCGGGCCACGAATTCCTCCAGATCAGCCTGGATGGCCGCCTTGCGGTCGAAATAGGCTTCTTCGGTAGGGACGAAGCGGTCAACGAAAGCTATGGCTATAGTCAGCACCAGTTCGTGGTCGTGCCGGTAGCCCATTACTTTGATGTCTTCGCCCGCCTCAGGAAAGGCAGCCTTGAAAGCGGTGGAGTTCAGGTGGCGCTCGGTGGCTAACACCAGTTCCTCTGTCTCCGTCAAGGGCGCGTAGCCTACCCCCGCTGAGGTGTCGTTAGCCCCGATGACCTCCCGCTCGAAGATGTCGGTTAGCTCTGGCGATCCGGGCTTGATCTCGTTCTGGAAGACGATGTGCTTCTCTACGTCCACGAAACGCAGGTTGGATCGCAGCCAGGCCTTGGCCGTGGCCTCGGCGATGTCAGCCACCGGGATTTTCTTTCCGCGTGCTTCGTAGATCGCGCGGTCGCCGAACACCAGGCGCATCGGCTCCTCGACGGTGCCGCCTCCCAGACGAGGCGTGGTCCTGCCGGCCACCAGGAGCCCCTTGTCAATGTTGTGGTGCAGGATGCGACCGAAGGTATCCAGGTACGCTCGGCAGAGCTCCACTGAGATCGCCTCCATGATGGCGTCGCAGATGGAGTCGGGGTGGCCGACGCCTTTCCTCTCCACCAGCTCCACCTGCTGCTCACCAACGGGGATCCTGCTCAGACTTTCCAGAATTATGTTCCTCATTTGATTCTCCTTTGTTTGTGATCGGGTATTTGATATTGGGTATTGGCTATTTGCGATTGCCTATCACTTCGATGTATGGGCAATGCCTGCGGAAGCCTAATCTCTCGTAGATTCCGATGGCTTCAGTGTTCTCGCGGTTCACGTTGAGCACGACGTCGAGGCTCTGAGCTCTGTCCTGAGCCTGTCGAAGGGCCAGAAGCTCTTCCACCACCTGGCTGGTGCAGGCTGTGGCGTAGCCTCGGCGCCGATGGTCGGGGTGGGTGAAGATGTTGCCCACTCCCGCCACGCCGAAAGTTGGCGAGATCAGGTGGGTGCCCGCCACGGAGACCAACTGCCCGCCGACCTCGACGCCGTAGTAGACCCCGTCCTGCAGTTGATAGGGAGCGAAGGCATCCCCGCCGCCCAGCCGGTAGAGCTGGCGTAGAGCGTCCAGGTGGGAGAGGTCGAGCTTGATGGTCGGGCCGGGGATGGGGCGGAAGTCCGCTGGAGCTATCGCCATGCGGAACATCTCCTCGATCTCGCCCAGGGCATAGAAGGCATCTACTACCGGCAGGTGCTCCGCCCGACAGGTGAAGTAGGCCCGCTCCGGCTGCAAAGCCGAAGCCAGGATAGCGGTCACGCCGTCGGTATCCCCCATGACGAAGAGGGCAGGAGGTTGGAGACCGGTGAAGAACAGGGCCAGGGCATCTATCTTGCCATCTTCTTCGGCCCCAAACCATTGGCACTGGGCGAAGAGACTCGGCTCCAGGTCGCCGACGGCGTAGGCGGCGTAGATGCGATCCTGCTGTAGGAAGGCCAATATCTGCTTTTTGTTGGTGAGTGCTCTAACTTGGCACATCCTCAAACCGCTTAATTTTCATCTAGCCTCCTCGGCCACTATACTCAGCGCACTTGAAAAGCGCGAAATTGTGTGTGTGGGGGGAGAGTACCTCGGATAAAGAAATACACGATAATCACACCTCCGGCGGTCAAGAGGGGGCGTTTTGTCTCAACTTGTGGTTGAGCATCATGTATTTCCACATCCGTGGTACTCTTTCCGCCATCACCCAAATTCACAAAACCAAAATGCGCTCAGTATAGACCAAAGACCAAGGACCATCCATTAGTGTCAACTTAAGGCCTGGCTCGTTCAGAAGTGACAAAGGAAGCCTTCGAGTGTATAATGGGCAATGACATCTAGCGTCAGGAGGAGCTTCCATCATGAGCCAGGCATCCAATCA
>Ga0268276_1000915_pt1 | contig 31767 bp, 27 predicted proteins | sample saktaG_4_FD_190145 | JGI IMG/M metagenome (GOLD analysis project Ga0268276, IMG submission 190145) | Saline water microbial communities from Sakinaw Lake, British Columbia, Canada - sak_2010_1_5_45m | ecosystem: Environmental > Aquatic > Non-marine Saline and Alkaline > Saline ...
CCGTTGTTTGCTATGATCTTCCATGGCTGTTTCGCTCCTTCTGTTGGTAATGGCTTTTTTGGAGAAACCATTATAAATCAACATGTTGAGGAGGAAACAGCTTTTTTTATGCATAATTCAGGCTAGCTGATCTAACAATAATAAGGATGGATCTGGTCAGAATGGGGATCAGTGGGCAGAGTACTCGGGCCACATAAACAACATGGTTCAGATTACCCTCAAAAAATTGAGCAGAGATTGAGAAAACTCTTGCTCAAAACAGCTCAGTCTAGCTTAAACGTGATCAAACCATCAAGATCTGTAAATGAAAGAAAAACAAGCCGGATGCGGTCCAACAGGGGAGAAGCCCCCGGCGGCGAATTCCGCCGAGATCGTTTTTGAAGTCCAGAGGGATCACCGGATCCCTGACCCTCCCGCGGGCCGAATGATGGTAGCCCGTTCAGGAGCCGGAGTCAAGAACCGTTGACTTCCCGCCTATCCCTCTGTTAATCTGAGGCCAAACTAGAAAAGGGGAGATCGCTTGCCCATCAAGTGCCCGAAATGTCATTCCGACAATCCTAGGAACGTCAAGTTCTGTGGGGAGTGCGGAACGAAGCTGGATACCCCAGCCCCCAGCCATCCCGCGGGCTTTGATGATCGGGCTTCCGTGACCCGAACGCTCGAACCAGTACCGGGGAGCTAACGCGCGGGACGACCTTTGCCGGCCGCTACCAGGTTATCGAAGAACTGGGGACAGGGGGCATGGGCAAGGTCTATAAAGTATTCGACGAAGAAATAAGCGTGACGGTCGCCCTAAAGCTCCTCAAGACAGAGATTGCATCGGACAAGAACACCATCGAACGGTTCAGGAACGAACTGAAGGTAGCCCGGGACATCTCTCATAAGAACATCTGCCGGATGTACGACCTGGGCAAGGAGGCGGGCCTCTACTATCTCACGATGGAATATATCCCCGGCGAAGATCTGAAGAGCATGATCCGGATGTCGCATCAGCTGGGCGTCGGCGCCGTGATCATCATCGCCGAGCAGATCTGCGAAGGTTTGGTCGAAGCTCACAAGCACGGAACCGTACACCGGGACCTCAAGCCGTCAAACATCATGATCGACCGCGACGGTAATATCCGGATCATGGATTTTGGGATCGCCCGTTCGATCCAAACAAAGGGCATAACCGGTGCGGGATCGATCATCGGGACGCCCGAATTTATGTCTCCCGAACAGGCGGAGGGCAAGGACGTTGACCGGCGCTCGGACATTTATTCCTTGGGGATTATCCTCTACGAGATGCTGACCGGCCGGGCACCCTTCGAGGGGGACACGCCCCTGGCTCTCGCAATGAAGCATAAGGGCGAAATCCCCCGGGATCCTAGGGAGGCGAATCCTCAAGTTTCCGAGGGCTTAAGCCGGCTCGTCCTCAAGTGCCTGGAGAAAGACAGGGAGATTAGGTATCAGACGGCTGAGGAGCTGCGCTCTGACCTGGAGATCATCAAGAAGGGTATCCCCATCGCCGAACGGTCCATTCCCGTCCGCAAATCCAGGACATCCAAGGAGATCACGGTTAAGTTCAAGTTGAATAAGCTGGTCGTCCCAGCGTCGCTTCTGATTATCCTCCTGGCCATTGCGGCCTACTTTGTCTTCCGTCCCGGCCCAGAGGTATTCGAAGTCAGGATCGGCCGGACCCAACAGATCACTCACGATCCCGGCCTTGAGATTGACCCGGCCATCTCGCCCGACGGGAAGATGATCGCCTATACGGCAGGCGTCATCGGCAAGATGTCCCTCTATGTCAGGCAGTTGCCCGGAGGGCGTCCGGTCCCATTGACGGCGTCCTTATCCGGAGACTGCCGCTGGCCGCGCTGGGCGCCTGACGGTTCGCAGATCCTGTTCCAATCGCAGGATTCGATCTACGTCGTGCCTGCTCTTGGCGGCAACTCCAAAAGGCTGGTCGAGCCACCGCCGGGACAAAGCATCCAGTGCGCGGTTTGGTCCCCGGACGGCGCAGAGATCAGCTATATCGTCGTAGGGAGAGAGGCAAATTATGGCATTTGGGTCCGTTCCGTTGAAGGAGGCGAAGCCCGGAGGGTCGCAGAAGCTTACGAGCCGCATTCTTTGGCCTGGGCGCTCGATGGGTTAAAGATCGCTTTTGTCTCGGGCAACATGTCCTTCATCTTTGCCAGGAGATATATCGGGAACCTCGCACCTTGCTCGATCTGGGTGGTTTCGACGAAGAAGGGGCTTCCTATCCGCGTAACCGATAGCAGATCTCTGAACGTCAGCCCGGCCTGGATGCCCGACGGAAAGCATCTCCTCTTTGTTTCAAACGAAAGGGGAGGGCGGGATGTCTATCTCGCCTCGCTCGATCCTTCGGGGAAGCCCCTGGGGGAATCCCTGCGTCTGACGACCGGGCTCAACGCCCATACGATCACCGTTTCCTCCTCCGGCGATAAATTGGCCTATTCCGATTTCAGCCATACCGCGAATATCTGGTCAATCGAGATCCCCTCAAGCGGGCCAGTCTCGGTTTCCGAAGCGAGGCCCGTGACCACCGGCAGCCAGGCCATCGAAGGGATCAACGCTTCTCCTGACGGCCGTTGGCTGGTCTATATGATTCGAATGCCGCCGGAAATCAAGACATCTATAAGATCCCGGCAGGCGGCGGGGAGCCCGAAAAGCTCACGGACGATCCGACCGACGATTTCATGCCGACCTGGTCTCCGGACGGCAAGGAGATCGCTTTCTATTCGTTCAGGAAGGGGAACAGGGACCTCTTTGTAATGGCCGCCGATGGGAGCAAAGTCCGACAGCTGACCGAGGACCCGGCCGAAGAGCGATATCCTGACTGGTCTCCTGACGGTAACCAGATTGGCTTCTACTCCGATAAAAGCGGCCGTCAGGAGCTCTACGTTCTCTCGCGTAAGGATAAGGACTCGAATTGGCAGGCGCCGCGGCAGCTGACCTTCAACGGAGGGCTTTACTGTAGGTGGTCTCCGGACGGGAAGCTCATCGCTTACACGTCAGAATCCAGTCTTCGGGTGATTCCAGCGGAGGGCGGCGAGCCCCGGACGCTCGTCAATAGCACGGATCCCGCCGTTCTGCCCGTTCCCTCGTTCCCGGGATGGTCGAAAAACAGCCAGACCATCTACTACATCGCCTACGACGTGGAGCAGCACGCGAGCTTCTGGTCCGTGCCGACCTCCGGAGGAGACCCGAAGCTTCTCGTCCGGTTCGACGACCCCTCTCGACAGTCCAGCCGCATCGAGTTCGGGACCGACGGAGAACGGTTCTACTTCACCGTGGCGAAATACGAGAGCGATATCTGGGTCGGAGATCTATCGATCAAAAGACACCGATAGATGTGAACGGGACGGTCCAGGGCAGACCACTCCGCCGTGATGTCTAGTTATGCTAATAAAATTGTGCAGAGATTGTGCAAACTAATGTACAAAATAGCTCAGTCTAGCCTAAACGTGATCAAACCATCAAGATCTGTAAATGCAAGAAAAGGAAGCCAAATGCGGTCCAACAGGGGAGAATTCGTGCGTCCCCGTTTCTGCCGGAATCGTTTTTGAAGACCAGAGGGATCACCGGATCCCTCACCCTCCCGCGGGTCAAATGATGGTAATCCTTTCGGGAACGGCGGTCAAGAAAGGCTTATCGCCCGGTTCCGGGCTAGAAACGGAGAACCTGGAATGGCGCCTCGTCCGGCCGGCCCGGCGAGATGTAAAGCTCCGGCTTCTCGCCCAGGACCATGATGGTGCAGCCGTAGGTTCCCGCGTTATTGATCCCGGAAGCGCGGTTCTTGAAAATCCCTTGGAGGGTGTCGAGGTCGAGGGCGACGGAGTTGTCCTTGAGGAGCCGGCCGAGGAAGTTGAGCCGCGGGCAGAGGGTCTTATAACTTTCAAGGCTCATGTTCTCGCGCTTCAGCATCTCCGGGAACCTCGGATTGAAATCGTCATTGACCAGAGGACGGTTCGTGTGGTAGCTGAACTCGGAGTTCGCGAACGGGACGAACTTCGACATCTTGCCGGCTGAACGCTCGAAAACGGCGGCCTCGTCCGGCCCGCCGATGACATAGGTTTGCGGCGCCGCGGGCTGAATGTCTTGAAGGAACTTCACCGCCTGTTCGTAGGATCTCTGCCGCAGGATGCCCCTGATGACGAAGGCGACGGGGAGCCCCTTGGGGGAATAGGCGAGCTGGGTGACGGCGTTGACACAGACCCCGACCGAACGGCTGTTCAATCCGTTGGCGGCGACAACTCCCGGGATCGTGAAGACGAGGGTTTCGAGATCATCCCGATCGTCCCGGATGCGAAGGACCGTCTGATAGCCGTGATAGAAGCTGGGGATATCCAGGGTTTGGGCGACATAGGCGGGCTTCCCGTTCCTCTTCCCAGCGGCGATGGTCGTGCACTTTGAGAAGCCCAAGTCCTCGTCCATGGCCCAGATCTCGTCGACGAGCTGATAAGCGTATATCGTGTCGAAATCGATTCCTGATCCGTCGGCGATACCGCGGACTTCATCGAGAAGGCCCGGCGTCCAACGGTCAATGGCCGGCTTGAAGTCCGTTTTCTTCAGGAGTTCCCGGATAAAAACCTCCGCCGTGACTGGATAGGTCTTTTCCAGGTCTTGTTTCCAGCGCTTGACCAGCTCCCGGATCTCGGGCTTGAGAGTTCGGCCGTGGACCTTGCCCATCTCGTAGGGCGTGCCAGCCAGGTCGACGACCCTCAGGTTCGCCGCCGATCCGGGAAAGGGTTCGTCTCCGGCCAGTGGGGCCGGGCGCTGGGTGACGACGAGGAGGAGCAGAGGGACGAGCGCGATCGCCGGGGCCCATCGGACAGATCTTGAAAGCTGAATTCTTCCCCGTTTGATCATACGGGGACTATACCCCCGGCCCTCCAGGCCAGTCAAGAAACGCCAGGAGAAGATCTTGCCGAGATCATGAAAACGCTTGAACAGAACAGCTCAGTCCAGCATCCCGGGACTCGCCGTGCGGGGATCGGGCTTCACGATGAGCGGTTGATCATAGGTCTTCCCGTCGACCGTCAGTCTGACCGTGTAGGTCCCGGGCTGAACAGAGGCGCCTCTTCCTCGGGACATTCCACCGCCGCCACCGCCTCTCCCTTCGCCGCCGGCAGGCGCTTGTCCACGCAGATCCCAGACCCAGCGATGCATCCCCGCCGCCGCCGAAAGCGGTTCGGGCACGGGCATCCAGATGGCCTGAAAAGCGAGCGTGTCAAGATTGCGCTGAGGCGTCCGATCGTCGCTTGAGTAACGGCGCAACGTCTGGCCTGCCTGATCCAGGATCTCAAGCGTGACCGGACCTGTGGCGGCTGACTTCAGGAAGTAATCGATCATGGCGCCGTTCGGCGGATTTTCGGCGGCCGGCTCGTCCTTGGGCAGGGGGGTGCCGTACTCGCTTCCCGGCGGCATGTCGACGGCTTCGGCCGGTTTGAAGAGGATCGCTTCGGCATTCGCGGCCGCGTTGTCGATCTGGCGCAGAACGGTGATATCATCGAGGACCCAGATTCCGCGTCCGTGCGTGGCGACAGCGAGGTCATCGCCGTGTATGGCGAAGTCCCGTATCGACGTCGGAGGCAGGTTGAGCTGCAGGGATTGCCACGTGTCGCCATCGTCAAACGACACGTAGACTCCAAGCTCGGTCCCGGCGAAGAGCAGCCCCCGTCTTGCCGTGTCTTCTTTGACTGTTTGCACGTAAACGCCCGCCGGCAATCCCTCGGTGATCTTCTGCCAGGTCTTGCCGCCGTCACGGGTGCGATAAATGTACGGCTCGTAATCCTCGAGCTGATGCCGCTCCACCGCGGCGTAGGCCTCATCGGGATCAGAGTGTGATGCGTCGATCATCGTCACCTTGCTCCACGGAGTCATAGCCGGCGGCGTCACGTTCTGCCAGGTCTTGCCGTCATCCGGCGTTACTTGAATGAAGGCGTCATCGGTGCCGATCCAGACGAGTGGCGCGCGAAGCGGCGACGGCGCGATCGTGTAAATGACGCCCCGTCGAACGCCGGCGCGCGGCGGAACATCCGCCGTGGCCGCCGCGTCCAAATTGGGCGGCACGCCGGGGTCTTCCCGCGTCAGGTCAGGGCTGATCTGCGCCCAGCTGTCGCCCCCGTTCGTCGTTTTGTAGAGATACTGATTGGCGAAGTACAGCGCATGCCGGTCGGCCGCGGAGAACACCAGCGGCTGGGTCCAGTCATGCCGGAACGGCCCTCCCTGCGCGCCTCGCTCCGGCGAGACGTTTCGGGATGCGCCGGTGGCGTTATTCCAGCAACTGACGGTGCCCCCGTATAAAAGCTCGGGATGCAGAGGGTCGGGCGCGGTGTAGCCGCTCTCGCCGCCGGCGCCCACGCCCGTCCAATCGTGCATGGAGATCACGGAATGGGGGCTGCGCACCGGCACGCCCACGGGGCCGCTGTCCTGCTGAGCGCCGGAGACCCAGTACGGGAATCGATAGTCGGCGGCGACGTGATAGAGCTGGGCGGTCGACTGGTTGTACCAAGAACTCCACGTCAGCGCGCCGTCGACCGTGACGATGGCTCCCTGATCGCTGGCGACGATCATGCGCGTTGGATCCTCGGGAGCTATCCAGAGCTGATGATAGTCGTCCCCGCCGGGCGCCCCTTTGATCGGGACCCAGCTTTTGCCTCCATCGACGGATTTGTAAAGCGCGGTATTGGAAACATAGACGATGTCCGGATCCTTCGGGTCGACCGCGAGCTTGCCGAAATACCAGCCGCGGCCCCAGATGCGATTGTCGCCCGAGATCCTTCGCCATGTCGCTCCGGCGTCATCGGAACGGTATAAGCCTCCATCCTTCGCATCAATAATGGCATACACCCGCATGGAATTCGTGGGCGCCACGGCGACGCCGCTGCGTCCGAAGTTTTCGGAGGGAAGGCCCGTCAGGAGTTGTCTCCATGTCGTCCCCCCGTCGGTGGACTTGAAGAGGCCGCCTCCGGGTCCGATGGACGGACCATAGACGTACCACGGGGGACGGCGAGTGGCCCACAGGGTCGCATAGATGATCTTCGAATTCCCCGGATCGAACGCAAGATCGGCGGCGCCAACGCCATCGCCCTTGTAGAGGACCTTTTGCCAGGTCGCGCCTCCGTCGCGTGAGCGATAAACCCCACGGTCCGGACTCGGCCCGTAGACATGGCCCAAGGCCGCGACAAAGACGATCTCAGGGTTCTTCGGATCGACCAGCACGCGCGCGATCTGACGTGTATTCTCCAGGCCGAGGGGCTTCCAAGTGTTCCCGGCGTCTGTAGATTTGTACATCCCGTTCCCGAACGAGATCGAGTCGCGCATGTCGCTTTCACCCGTGCCGACGTAAAGGACGTTCGGATTCGACGGGGCGACCCCTATGGCGCCGATCGAGGCGACCGGCTGCCCATCGAATATCGGCGTCCACGTGCGACCCGCATTCGTGGATTTCCACACGCCCCCGCAGACCGAGCCGTAGTAGAAAGTGTTCGGTTGTCCGGGCGCCCCGCTCACGGCGTTCACCCGGCCTCCTCGAAACGGCCCGATCAGCCGCCAGCGCAGCCCCGAGTAAAGACTCCGCGGAAGGGACTGCTGGGCGAAGGCAACGAACATGCCGTTCGCGGCGATCAGCGCGATCCCCAGACAGGCGGCCATCACGGTTCGTCGGAAAGTGGGCATTGTCGATTCTCCCTTCGTACGGCCCCATTCTCATGCTCCGGCCGCCATCCGGGGTCAAGGACGGTGGGCCGATTCTTTTTCCTAACCCTCCCTCACTGGAAGGTCAAGGTGAAGGCCAAGGTGAGTTTGCCTTGGGCCAAGCCGGCCGTGGGTGTCAGGTGGGTGCGGCTGCGGTGATTGCGCACGACCAATCGGCCGATGACATAGCCGAGGACGCCGCCCACGACCGAGTCCGAGAGCCAGTGCTTGTTCTCGGTCACCCGCGACAGCGCCACGGCCGTGGCCGTCGTATAGGCCAGGATGGGCACCCAGCCGCTCTCTCGATATTGCATGGCCACGACCGTGGCCAGGCTGAAAGCCGTGATCGCGTGTCCTGACGGGAAGGAATTGTATTCCCCCGACTGAGTCGAGTCGAACCTTTTGAAAAATCCGACCGGTCCGGACCAGTGGTCGACCCCGTCGGCCCAAAACGGGCGCTGCCGCCCGAATATCCCCTTCAGGAAGGTGACCAGGATCTCGCACTGCAGCATCGCACTGGAGGCCAGGACGGCGGTCTCGGTCGCTTTCGTGTCGCCGCCGATCAGGCCGACACCAAGGAACAACGCCGCCGTTCCCCAGGCCCCGTAGGACCCCATCTGCGTGATGACCGGGCTGACGCCGCGGACCCAGGCATGGGCCTCCCGATAATTCATGAAGCCCCGGTGGATCGACTCGTCGTTCGCGATGAGGAATCCGGTGAGGGCCGCCAAGCCCGCGATGGGCAGGATATCGCGGGTCCGGATGTGGGCCGGGTAGCTCCAGATCTGCCCGGCGTCTTTCAGAAAATCGCGGGAAATGGATCTGAGCGAAAATTGCCGCGACAGGCCGCTTTCAGGCTTACCGGGGGCTTGATCCCTCGCGGCGAGCTGGAGCGGGAGGGCGGCCAGCAAAAGGAGAGCCGCGGCCCAACTGCTGACCTTCTTCATCCTCATTTCGCCCTCTGGCCCTCATCCTAACCGAAAACCCGGGCAGTGTACATCCGGAAAGACGGAACAAATGGCGGTTCGGATCATAGCCCGAATTTTTTCCTCAGTTCCCTGTCGATTTCAGCCGCCGCCTTGGCGCCGATGCCCTTGCCGTCGGCCGGGGTTTTCCTCCGGCCTCCGGTGCTGCGTGACTTACGGGCCATGATATAGCTCGACGGCTGGATGGACGCGCCGTGAGCACGGCAGTTGTTGCCGACGTTATTATCGTCCGATACGACCGTGATATCGGATGTTCTGCCTTTATAGCCCCGGACGAACCGGATGATCTCGTCGTCGCCGCCATGGGGGGCCGGGGAGAAGATGCATCGGATCCCGGCCAAGCGCTGATCATGGCCTCCCGCGAATTTTTTATCGCCGTCGAAAACGATCACGCATTCGACTCCCGGATGAGTTTGGCTCCACGTCGAGATCTGAAGAGCGAGCCGGCTCCGCGCGTTTTCGAGCCCTGCGTCGAGGCTGGGCTTCAATTCCGGGACCCGGTTGATGACGTTGTAGCCGTCGATGAGGAGGATTTGGCGCGGGAACATGGGAGCTCCGCCGGAAAAGGCTTTACTCGCCCCCGATCTGCATTTCGACGATGCGGAAGGTCGGGGCGGCAAGGCTCCGGTTGAGGTCGAGGTCGTCGCCGACCATGTCGATCCCTTCGAGCATGGCGGCGGCCGTCGCGGCGATGGTCAGACCGCGGACGGGGTGGACGATCTTGCCGTTCTCGACCCAGAATCCGGCCGCGCCCCCGCTGAAATGGCCGGTCACCGGATTGATGCCATAGCCTGTCACCTCGCGCACGAGAAGCCCCCGCTTGGTGGCTTTGACGATGTCCTCGGGCTTGCTTTTTCCCGCGGCCATGTAGAAGTTGTGGGGCCCGATACCGGGCAGGGAGGTGAACGCGCCGCGCGAGGCGTTGCCCGTGCTGCGGACGCCGGCCCGGGCGGCGACGATGGTGTTGTACATGTAGCCGCGGAGGATCCCATTTTCGACGATGACGCGCGTCTGCTGGGGAACGCCTTCCCCGTCGAAAGGTGCGCTGGCCGGCCCCTTGGGGCGGAGGCCGTCGTCGGTCAGGGTCAGAAGATCGGAGCCGATCCTCTGGCCGACCTTTCCGGCCAAGAAACTGGCATTCTGGAGAACGCGTTCGCCGTTGACGGCGCCCAGGATCCCCCCGAGGAGAGCGTAGGCCACGTCGGGGTCGAAGATGATCGCGGCCTTCTGGGTCTTGATGGGCACGGCCCCGAGCATTTCCCAAGCCTTTTTGGCCGCGCGCTCAGCCACCTCTTCAACCGGTTTGAGGTCGGCGAAGAAGCGCCGGCCGCAGGATTCGCCCCCCGAGGAGCGCTCGTCTCCCTTGGAAGCGACGACGGAAACACCGTAGGAACAGCCGCTGGCCCGGTAGCTCTTGACGAGGCCGTGCGAGTTGGCCAGGGCGATCTCACCCTCCTCTTCCCCGTAGCCCGCGCCGTCGCTCAAGGTGATGCGGGCGTCCTTCATGGCCAGTTCTTCCGCCTTCGTGGCCAGGGCGACCTTCCGTTCCATCGGGATCCGCCCGATCTCGGGGTCGTGGAGAGGGCCGGGGTCCCCGACGCCCTTGTCGTCGGGCAGGACGTTCGTCGGGTCCGGTGTCGTGATGCGGGCGAAGGAGATGGCCCGGGCGATGGCTTCACCGCAGGTCTTCTCGTCGAGGTCGTTCGAGCTGGCGAAGGCCATGGCCCCTTTGACGAAGACCCGGAACCCGGCGCCATGACTCGACGACTCCTCGACGGTCTCGATCTCGCCGTTGCGGACGCGGACGCTCAGGTTCCTTCCCGATTCGATATAGACCTCCGCGGCGTCGGCGCCTCTTTTCCGGCAAACATCCACGTATTTTTGAGCCGTTTCCTTGATGTCCATCTGGTGCTCCTTTCCTTGGCCTTGCCGTTAGCGCGCCCTTGAGCCGCCGACGTTGATGCCCCGGATCCTGACCGTCGGCTGTCCGGCCGTAACCTCGGCCTCTTGGCCCTTGCCGCAGATGCCCGGACCGAAGTCCAGGTTGTCGCCTACGGCGTCGATGTTCGAAATGACATCCAGGCAGTTGCCGATCAGGGTGGCCCCGCGGACCGGGGCCGTTTTCTTGCCCGCCTCGATGAGGTAGGCCTCGCGGCAGGTGAAGTTGAAGACGCCCGTCGCCGGGTTGACGCTCCCGCCGCTCAGGCTCTGGACGTAGAGCCCGTTCGGCGTCGAAGCCAGGATGTCGGCCGGGTCGTCCCGGCCCTTTTCGATGAAGGTGTTGGTCATCCGCGGGATGGGGATGTAGCGGAAGCTCTCCCGGCGGCCGTTGCCCGTCCGCTCCATGCCCAACTGCTTCGCCGAGAGGATGTCGGTCATGAACCTGACCAGCACGCCTTCCTCGATGAGGACGTTCCGTCGCATCGGCGTGCCCTCGTCGTCGAAGTTCGTCGTGCCCCGGAAATTGGGCAGGCTGCCGTCGTCGACCATAGTAAAGACGGAGCTGGCGACCTTTTGGCCCATCCGCCCGACGAAAACTCCGGTCTTCTGGGAAATATTGTCCGCCTCGAGGGGATGGCCGACGGCCTCGTGGACGAGGACCCCGCCCCAGCCGTTCTGCATGACGACGTCCATCCGGCCCGCCGGCGCGTCCTGGGCCTCGAGCATGGCGATCGATTCCCGGGCGCAGGTCCGGGCCACTTCCTCGGGCGTGACCTCGTCGAAAACCTCGATGCCGGAATGGCGGCTGAGGCGCTCCCGCCCCATGTGGGATGTCTTGTCGCCGGCGCCGAGCGTCTGGACGATGAAAAAGATCAGGGGCAGCTCGTCCGTCAGGAAGAGCCCTTCGCTGTTGGCGACGACGCGGCCGCGGACCTCGTCGTAGTAGTCGATCGTGGCCATTTTTATCCTCGGGTCGTAGGCCAGCGCGGCTTCGTCGGCCCGTTTCATGATCTCCAGCCTTTTTTCGTCCGCGACCTCGCCGAGCGGCACCTTGACCGTGATGAAGGAGGGGCGCTTGCCTTCACGGACGGGGACGGGCGCGGTCGTCGCGCCGCCCCGGGCTATGGCCGAGGCTGTCTCGGCCGCGCGCAGGAGGGCCTGCTCGGAAAGCTCGTCCGTATAGGCGAATCCCGTCTTGTCCCCGGCGATGACGCGGACGCCGGCGCCGCGGCTGACGCCGAAGACGGCGCTCTTGAATTTGGACTCTTCCATCAGGATGCTGCGGGAAACGCGGTTTTCCGCATAGACCTCGGCGAAATCGCCGCCCCTGTCCAGGGCTTTGCGGATGACCCTGTCGAGCATCGTCTTGTCCAGAGCAAGCGGCCCGTCCCGACGTCCCGCTTTGACGCAGGACATGATCGATGGCGCGGCGGCCAGCACGACGCCGCCCTTCAGGCCGAGCTCGAGGAACCTCCGACGAGGCATGCCGTCCGTGACGAATCTTCTAACGCTCATGGTCCTCCCCTCAAGTCTCTTGGAATCCGTGACACACGGCAGCGTTCCCCGGATCCCGCGGAACGATGGGCGTCGCGATACATGCCCGGGCATTATAACCCAAAGCCGTTCGATGAGGGAAGAATATCAGGGGATATAGTATAAGATTAAGACCCGGTCCGGGCGAGGACGTGACGGTCTTCGACCCGCTTCGTGAGGCCCGTCTTATCGAAATGCTCCAGGATGGCCTGGGCGTATTTCCGGGACAGGCTCAGCCGGTCGCGAAGCTCGGCGATGGTGACGCTACCGCGGCGCTCGATCAGGCCGGCGACAGCCTCCCGCGCCGCTTTGAGGGCTTCCCGGTGATAGGTCACCTTGGGCGACAGCCGGACGAGCCGGCCGTCGCGGATGAGACCGTCCAAGATCTTCTTGAACGAGGAGGGATTCATTTCGAGCCGGACGCGAACCTCCTCCTCGAGAGGGGCCGAGAAACGCGCGCTCAGGAATGCGCCCTCGAGCCGGGCCCGGAATTCGTCGTCGACCGGATTGGCCTTCACTTCCCGGCCGACGAGGCTGATCTCAGCCTCTTCGCGGGTGAGGACGCCTTTGCCGATGAGATCATCGAGAATGAGCTTGAATGTCGGAGCGTCGCTTTCCTTGAGAAATTCCGACCGGACGTCGGAAAAAGGCATGGTTGGGCGGAAGGGGTTCGTCTCGAAATAGGTCTTAATGCCGGCGATGAGTTCGTCGGCGAGGCGCGCGTATACGGTTTTGTGGAGATACTTCTCCGGCTTCTCGTGGACGATGGCGACGAGGCTCCCTTCGGAGAGAAGTTCGGCCGCGACTTCGGCGACCTCGGGTTCGGCGCGACCGAGCTTAAGGGAGATCTCGTGAACGCCTTGCGGGGCGCCGTCCGACTGAATGAACACCTGCTCGACGGCGTCGCGCGCCGTTCCGCCGAGCTTCCCCAATCCCTCGAGGACCCGGCCGCTGAAACGCTTGTGCTTTCCGGGGCTGGCGTCGAGGACATGACCGCCGCCGATGGTCACGAGCGGGGAGAAGGAGCGGATGACGAACCGGTCCCCGGGGAGGGCGACGGTCGGCCTTTCGAGGACGAATTGGACGGGGGAGGAGGCGCCGGGGGCGATCGTCGGACCGCCGAGAATGGCCAGACGGGCCATGACCTCGTCCGTGCCGATGTGGAGCCGGACACGCTCGCGGTGCTTGATCTCGCGGCCGGCGCTTTCGAGGACGTCGAGATGGGCGTCGAGGCGCGCGGTCGGGACGAGCGAGCCTTCGGCCGCGGCCACCTGGCCGCGCCGGAGGTCTTCTTTCCGGACGTCCTGGAGGTTGAGAGCCGTCCGTTTTCCGATGCCCGAGACCGCGGCCTTGGAGTTATGGACCTGGAGCCCGCGGACGCGGGTCTTCAGGCCTTCGGGATAGATCTCGATCCGGTCGCCCGCCTTGACCGTTCCGGACAGGATCGTCCCCGCGACCACGGTCCCGAAACCATGCATGGTGAAGACGCGGTCGACGGGCATGCGGAAAACCCCGCTGTCCGGCCGCGGCGCGACGCGGCGGCCGAGTTCCTGGAGCGTCGCTTTGACTTCGGCAACACCCGCCCGCGTCACCGCCGAGACCGGGAGGATGGGCGCCTCGGCCAGGAACGAGCCGCGGACGAAGTCCCGGACCGCGACCGTGAGCTCGGCGACGCGCGCGGCGTCGACGAGATCGGACTTGGTCAGGGCGACCGCGCCGAGTTTGATGCCGAGGAGCTTGAGAATGTCGAAGTGCTCGCGGGTCTGGACCGAAATGCCTTCATCGGCGGCGATGACGAACAGGGCCGCGTCGACGTTGCTCGCCCCCGCGGCCATGGTCTTGACGAACTTCTCGTGGCCCGGGACGTCGATGAAGACGATCTGCTTGGCGTAGTCCGGGTCGTCGAGGAAGACGAAGCCCAGCTCGATGGTCATGCCGCGGACTTTTTCCTCGGGCAGGGTGTCGGGATCGGTCCCGGTCAGGGCCCTGACGAGCGCGCTCTTGCCGTGGTCGATGTGCCCGGCCGTGCCGACGATGACGTGGTCCATGTCCGGTATTTTCAGGCGCGCGGAGCTTTCCCCCGGAGGACGATCTTCGCCCGGCCCTTGCGGGTGACCCGGCCGATGACCGCGGCGCTCTCGACGCCTTTCTTGCGGAGCGTCGCGAGGAGGGCGGCGGCCCTGGACTTGCGGACGACGATGAGAAGCCCGCCCGAGGTCTGCGGGTCGTAGAGGAGCGTCTCGAATTCTTCGGCGACTCCCTTGGCCCTTTTGACGAAGGCCGAGGCGTACTCCCGGTTGCGCTCGACCGCCCCGGAAATGACCCCCTGGCGGATGAGGTCCATGACGCCCGTGAAGACGGGGATGGCTTCGCCGTAAACTTCGACTTCGACGCCGCTCTGGGCGGCGATCTCTCCGAGATGCCCGGCCAGCCCGAACCCGGTGATGTCGGTCGCCGTGGTCACGCCGGCCGCGGTCATGGCCTCGGCGGCGGCGCGGTTGAGCTCGCGCATCGACCGTTCGGACTCGGCCAGGCCGTCGGCCGGGGCCCGGTCGATCTGGCGGGCGAAGCTCAGCGTGCCGGTGCCGATGGGCTTGGTCAGGATGAGGACGTCGCCGGGCTTGGCCCTGCTGTTGACGGTCATCTTGTCGGGATGGACGACGCCGGTCACGGCGAAACCGAACTTGATCTCCCGGTCCTTGATGCTGTGGCCGCCGAGGACGGCGACTCCGGCTTCGCCGAGCTTGTCGATCCCGCCCTGGAGCAGCTTATTCATGATCCGGGGGCTGAGCTTGTCGATGGGGAAGGCGATGATCGAGAGGGCCGTCAGGGGTTTGCCGCCCATGGCGTAGATGTCGCTCACGGAATTGGCGGCGGCGATCTCTCCGAAGGCGTAGGGGTCGTCGACGACGGGCGTGAAGACGTCGACTGACTGGACGAGGGCCATTGTCGGCGTGAGCTTATAGACACCGGCGTCGTCGCAGGTGTCGGACGAGACGAGGACGCGCGGGTCGACGGCGCGGGGGAGGCCGGAGAGGGCCCGCTTGAGGTCCTCCTGGCCGATCTTCGAAGCGCAGCCGGCGTTCTCGACGAGCGTCGTCAGGGCTACGTCCTCGGGGGCGTCCTCTTCGCGCTCGCCGGCGCAGAGGCAGACGTTCTTCTGCTTGAACAGGTCGCAGGGGCAGGGCTCTTTCGGGTTGCAGATGCAGTGGCCGAGCTTGATCGAACGGCCCATGATCATCTTGCGCTTGACGTAGTCGATCACCTGTCGTGGATCCCTTCAGAACGGGGACACGTACCCGAGGTACATGTCCCCATCTGGCGAGCCGTCCCTCTTTCGAGCAGTAACGTTTTTTGTCTCATCGAAGCAGCTCGACCAGGGCCCTTTCGACGACCGCGTCTTCGGTCGGCTGGATCGTCCGGAGATCGAAGACGACGGCGTCTTTGTGGATGCGGGCGAAAACGGGAGGTGTGAAGAAACGGAGCTTCCGGGCCAGGCCCTCGGCGGAGATGCCGATGGGCCGGACGGACAAGACCTTGGTCGGCAAGGTCTCGATCGGCGCCGCGCCGCTTCCGACCTGGGATTCGCCGTCTTCGATCGAGATCGCGACATCGGCGGAGAGGGTTTTGCGCAGGGAGGCGGCGAGCTTCTTGGCCCGGCGGCCGAGTTCGTCCGGCGTCAGGGCCAGCATCCGGTAGATGGGGTGGCGGGTGGCGAGCTTATCGGGCGCGAGGAAGAGCCTGAGCGTCGCTTCGAGGCCGGCGAGTGACAGCTTGCCGCAGCGGAAGGCCCGGGCCAGAGAATTATTCTTGATCTTCTGGATCCAGACCGCCTTGCCGACGATGATGCCGCACTGCGGGCCGCCGATGAGCTTGTCGCCGCTGAAGCAGACGACGTCGGCTCCGGACCGGACGCTGGCCTGGACCATGGGCTCGGAGGCGAGGCCGTAGTCCTTGAGGTCGACGAGGGCCCCGCTGCCGAGGTCGTCGACGACGGGCACGCCGCGGTCGCGGCCGAGGGCGACGAGCTCCTCGATCCCCGGCTCTTCGGCGAAACCGATGATGCGGTAATTGCTGTGGTGGACGCGGAGGATCGCCCCGGTCGACTCCGTGACGGCCTCGTGGTAGTCGCGGAGGTGGGTCCTGTTGGTCGTCCCGACCTCGCGGAGGATGGCGCCGCTCGTGGTCATGACGTCGGGCATGCGGAAGGAACCTCCGATCTCGACGAGCTGGCCGCGCGAAACGACCACCTCTTTGCCTTTGGCCAGGGTGTTCAGGATGAGGACGGTCGCGGCGGAGTTGTTGTTGACCACGGTCGCCGCCTCGGCGCCGGTGAGCTCCCGGAGAAGGCCCTCGACGTGGCGGTCGCGGGAGACTCGCTTACCCCTCTCGAGATCGAGGGCGAGGGTCGAATAGCCGAGGGCGACGGCGTCGAGGGCTTCCCGGGCCGATTCGGACAGGACGGCCCGGCCGAGGCCCGAGTGCATGACGATGCCCGTGGCGTTGACGGCGGGGGAGAGGGACGGCGCGAACTTCTTTTCTAGGCGGCCGCGGAGGCGGGTGACGAGGTCCTCCGCCGAGATGTCGGACGCGACCGCGCCGCCGGCAGCGGACGCGGCGATCGCGGCCCGGGCCTCTTCGAGAACGGCCCGCGCTTCGGCCACGACGATGTCACGGCCGAACTTTTCGACGAGCCCGAGGACGGCGTCTTCGCGGAGCAGGGAATCGACGGACGGGATCTTCCGGAAGGGCGCGTTCGGCGTCGTGTCTGTCATCTCGGCTTCGGACCGGTGCCGGCACTCACTTTTGGAGGGACTTGAAGGGGAGCTTATCGAAGATCTCGGGATGGATGTCGGCCCCGCCGGTCTTGGCGACCGGGATGGCGATCTCGAAAGCGAGCTCCTTCGGCGGCAGACAGGACGTGTTGTCGCAGGCCTGGTAGCTCAGGATGGCCTTGAGGGTCTTGGCCCCGGGGGCGAGGCCGTCCTTGGCTTTGAGGAGGAGGCCGAGCACGGCCTCCCCGTCATACACGACGAGATCGGCCTCCGAGTAGGAGTAACGGGCCCGGCGGCCGGTCGGGTAATAGATCTCGACGACTTCGAACTCGGGGTCGTCCTCGATGCTGATGGACGTCGGGAACATGAACTCGTCGAGGGGAGCGTTGTCGTTGATGTGATAGCCGGCCTGGACCTTGAGGATGACCGCGGCCTTGAAGGTTTCGCCGGGGCGGACCACGTCCCTGGACAGAGCGATTTTGACCTCGACGACCTGCTCGTTCTCCTGGGCCGCGAGGGTCGGGGCGAGAACCAAACTCAGGGCGAGAACGGCCGTAATGAGCATAGGATCCTATTGTTCCCGGGGAATGGCGAAGACGGGCACCCGGCTGTGGGCGACGACCTTCTCGGTCGTGCTCCCCAGGAAGAACCGGGCCAGTTTATGCACTGTCGTGGACATGACGATGAGGTCGAACTTGTGGGTTTCGGCGTAGTCGATGATCCCCTCATAGCTGTGGACGGCCTTGGTGACGTCCTCGGTGATCTCGACGTCTTCGTGTTCCCTTTTCTTGCGGGCCTGGAGCTTTTTGAGGACGGCGGCGAACATATCGTCGGTCAGCCGGAACTCGTGGCCGAAGAGCTCGAGGACATAGAGGAACTTGAGGCTCGCGCCGAGAGCCTTGGCCAGTTTCCACGCGTGGTCGCGCTCGATGTCCTCCTCGACGGTGAAGTCCGTCGGGACGAGGATCTGCTTGATGGCCTCCGGCCGGGCCTTGGTCCCCTTGGTCACGAGCACCGGGACGTGGGCGCTCCGCAGTATCTGGTGGGTGACGCTGCCGATGAGGTTCTGCTCGCGGCCGGAGATGCCCTTCCGGCCGACGACGATGAGGTCGGCGCCTTCCTGCTTGGCCGTCTCGAGAATGACCTTGGACGCCGAGCCTTCACGGATGACGACCTTGTCGGGGCAAACGCCTTCGGTCTTACAGACGTGGTCGAGCTGGGCCTGGGCGCTTATCTTGGTGCCTTCGATCTTGCCGGCCAGATCGGCCTGGGCTTGGGGCCAAAGCTCATAGAGAGCGGGCGAAAAATCGGGCACGACATGAAGGGCCGTCAGCTTGGCCCCGAATGTTTTCGCGAAGAAATTGGCGTACGCCAGGGCTTCCTTCGACTCTTCGGAAAAATCCGTGGCCCAGAGGACATTCTTAATGTGATGGGTCATTCTTCTCTCTCCTCCGTTTAAGGGGTAGTTTCAGTTTACACAGGACCGGGCAAAAAGGGAAGAGGGGCGGCCCTCAATATTTCTGCCAGTCCGGCTTGTGGTCGCGGACCCAATTGTAGTAGTCGGCCATCTTCAGCTCCGCGGCGGCCTCCTTGTCGAGGATGATGACCGTCCTCGGGTGCATCTGGAGGACGGAGCCGGGGACCATGGCCGTGACCGGGCCCTCGACCATCCTGGCCACCGCCGCGGCCTTTTTCTTCCCGAAGGCCAGGAGCAGACACATCTTGGCATCCGTGATCGTGCCCAGGCCCATCGTGATGACATGCGTCGGGACGTTCTCCCGCCCGCCGAACCCGGCCGCGGCCGTGAGCCGGGAATCGTCGGTCAGGGTCTTGATCCGCGTCCTCGAGGAAAGCGACGAGGACGGCTCGTTGAAGCCGATGTGGCCGTTCGTTCCGAGGCCCAGGACCTGGACGTCGATGCCGCCGGCCGTGCGGATGGCCTGCTCGTACTTCCTGCAGGCGGCGGGGATGTCGGCGGCCATGCCGTCCGGGATGTTGATCCGCTCCTTGGGCATGTTGATGTGGCTGAAGAGGTGGGCCCACATGTAGCTGTGGAACGACGAGGGGTGCGACGGGGGGATGCCGATATATTCGTCGAGGTTGAAGCTGGTCACGTCGCCGAAATCGAGACCCGTATCCCCGTGCACGGCGACGAGGTTCCGGTAGAGCTGGAGCGGCGTGTTGCCTGTGGCGAAGCCGAGAACGGCATGGGGCTTTTCCCGGACGAGGCGGGCGACGATGCGGGCCGCGATCTGGCTGGCCTGCTGACTGTCGGGCTGGATGATGACTTCCATGGGACACTCTTCCTTTCCGGGGGCGCGGTCAGCGCTTCTTGATCCAGTATTTCTTGATCTTCTCCGCGACGCTCGCGCGGAACTTGTCCACGTGAGCGAGGACGAAATCCTCGACGTCGACGCGGTCGTCGAGGACGAGAGGCGTCAGGTCCATGGCGAACCAGAGTTCTTCGGCCCCGCCGGTTTGGTGCGACTGGAAATAGCTGGCGTTGGCCCGGCGCCGCCCGATCGTCGCCAGGTCGTAGCGCTTGCCGCCCTCGACCTGGGAGTCGTAGACGCCGATCAGGGCCATGGACAGCGTTTCTCGGCGGCTGACATCGAGCGGGACCTTGTCCCCGTCGTCCATCCAGTCGAGCCCGCGCCAGACCTCGCACCCGTAGACCGTCTTGGGGCGCCCGGCGGCGGGCAATTCGCGCAGGGCCGCCAACGCGGTGAAGACGACGGCCAGATGCGTGTCGTGCTTATCGGCCGGGTTGTGGGTGTAGACGACCTCGGGCCGGGCCTCCCGGAGGACCTGGACGAGGTCCGACTTCAGCCGGGACGTCGCGACGTCCTTGATCTCCGCGCTCGAGTAGTTGAGCTGGACGAGGGCGCCGTAGTTGCCGAGGATGGCCGCCTTTTCCTGCTCCCGCCGGCGGAGCGCGGCCATGGCTTCGTCCGTGAAGGTAGCGTACTCGCCCGTCCGGGGGCTGCCGCCGCCGTTCGCGCAGATCACGCCTCCGAACCAAAGGTCTTGTCTGTTGAAGCATTTCTCGATGCCGTGGAAGGCCATGATCTCGAGGTCGTCCTGGTGGGCTCCGATCCCGAGGTGGGTGATGCGCCGGAACGCTTCCCCGGAGGCGAGGCCGTCGGGGACGAAGACGGAGGCGTCGGGTTTGACGAATTTCATGAAAGCCCTCCTGGGGCGGCGCCGGTCTCCCGTTTGGCGATCTCGGGCAGGCTGGCCGCCGCGACGGCCTGCCCCACGCGCCGGCTCTTCTCGTCGAGGAGGTGGAGACGGACGCGGGCCGCCGTTTCCGGGAACTCGGCTTTCAGGACCTCGGCCGCCTTGTCGACGATGATCTTGCCCCCCGGCCCGGACATGACCCGGCCGAGGACGAGCAGGTTCGAGAATCTATAGAAGACCTGGTACCAGGGGATCGTGAAGCCGAGAGTGACGCCGATCGTTTCGAAGATCGCTCCGGCCCGCTCGTCGCCGCGGTCCATGAGGGACTGGATGTCCTCGAGCCGGTCGGGCAGCGTCATCGCGTCCGTGAAAGATATGCCCGCCGTCCGGGCGAGCCTGTTCACGGCCTGCTGGGAAAAATAGTTGGCCCCGACGCCCCGGTCCCCGGACCACTCGTCGACGGCCGCTTCGGGGTTGAGGTCGACGGGTACGAAGGCGAGCTCGTCCAGCCAGCCCGGGATGTGGCCATCGATGTCGAGGAAGCCGGCCGCTTCGCTCGAGCCCATGGCCATGCCGAGGATGCCCGTCTCGCCGAGCGAGAGCATCCCGGCCAGGGCCGTGACCTCGCCGTCGTTGAGGACCTCGAAGGGGACGTTCCATTCCTTTCCCAGCCTTACGAAGATGTCCTTGACCTTTTTCTCGAAGACGTCCTCGGGCACGGAACGGAAAAGGGAGGCGATGCGGACCCGGTTCCGGATGATGACGCCGGCCGAACTGCCGCCGATCGCGTCCACGCGGGGGAGACGCGCGGCCGCCTTTTTCAAGCCATCCCGGATATGGCGGAAGTGGTATTCGGGGTCGGCTTCGGCTCCCGGTGTCCAGGGGAACTCCTCGCTGTAGACGGCCTGGCCCTCGATCACGGCGGCGACCTTGTAGTCGCTCGCGCCGAGGTCGAACCCGATCCGGCAGCCGTCGAGATGGCCGCCCGGGAAACGGACCGCCTCCCTGGCCTCGGGGAAGGTGGCCGGGTTGTGGAGGACGACCTCGAAAGACCGTTGATAGGCCCGGCTCATGGTCCGGACGTCGAAAGCCCGGGTGCCCTTCTCGGAATATTCGGCCTTGAGGCGCTTACCGATCGCCGCCGGGCCGAGGAAGTGGACGCGCCAGCCGCCCCGCGACCAGAGCAGGAACTTGACCAGCCTCTCGACGATGAGATAAGTGGCGGTCGGATCGGCGTCAATCTCGGGCACGCGTGTGACGAAAACCGAGACGAGGCCCTCTTCGCGCTCGACCGCGACACGAAGCAGTGCGGCGCCCGCCCTCTTGGCCCGGTCGAGATATTCGCGCCAGGAAAAGATGATGGGCCGGAAGCCCGGGTCAAAGGGAGGACAAAGCGTCATTTCGCCTTGAACTCGACTTTCACGGGAACGAGAAGCCGGCGGGCCAGCTCTTCGACCTTGATGGCCCAGTTCTTGGCCGCGGGGACGCCCGGCGAAGTGATGCCCTGCTCCCAGGAGCCGACGACCCAGTGGGTCAGCTTCGCGCCGGCCGGGCCCTTGAGTTTGACCGACCGATCGAGGTCCGTCTCTTCCATCCCCGCGAAATCGGCGGGGCGGAAGATCGCGGCCAGGCCGATCTCCCCGGCGTTCTTGGCGCCCTTGCCCCAGGCGGCGAGGAAACCCTTGTCCTTGTCGAGCGTAAATGTTTCGCCGGCCAGTTTCTGGATCCCCGGCCCGTAGACGATAGGTCCGGACGCCTTTGAAGTGATGACGATATCTTGGCGGGAGGCGACGTTGTCGGCGAAGGCCGAGAAGAAGGCCGTCAGGCCGTCCCCGTCGAGGGGCGTGCTCAGACCGGAGAATTCGGCTTTGACCATGGCTCGGACCGGACCCGGCGAGATAACGGTCATCTTGGCCTGGGGGGTCCAAGCGCCGAAGAGCGGGACGCGGACGTCCCCGTCCCAGAGGCTCAGGCCGCCGAGCCCGGCCGACTCCCCGGCGTCGACGACGTCCATACCCCAGCCCTGGGGCCGGTTTTCCGTGGTCGGGAATTTTTTCAGGATGAGCCCGGCCGCAAGCTTGCCGTAAAACTCGATCCGGCCGTCGACGAACTTGTAGGCGGCCAGGTTCGATTCCCAGCCGGCCTCGGCGCCTTCGGCTTCCCAGCGGGAGCGGGCGTAGGCCTTCTGGACCGGCATGAGCTGGAAGCTGCGGGTGGGCGAGTAGTAGCAGACGAGCCGGGTCGTCGACGACGGCGGCAGGGTCCGGACGAGGACGATCTCGTCGTGGTAGCGGTCCTTGTCGAGGTCGTCGGCTTGGGTGACGACGAGCGTGTAGTTGCCGGCCTTCTCCTCGAAAAGGGCGTAATTGTAGGTGTTGAAATCGGCGGCGACGGAGGCCCGGATCCCGGCGACGTCGATGACGACGGCGTGGTTCTCGAGGACAAGCGGGGAGGGGTTCGTGATCTCGACGACGAATTGTTTCTTGAACCCGAGGATCTTCGGGTCCTGGGCCTGGGCGGCGGCCCAGCCGGCCGCGACGGCGGCCATGATGATAAAGGTCATAAGCCGTTTTCCGGCGTTCACTGTCTGAGGCATCGGCGGGGTCTCCTTTCCGGCGGAAGGTCCGTGCCCTATTTTACTCCAAATCGGGGTTTCCAACGAAACGCCGTTCATTCTACTCTCTTGCGCCCGAATTGCAAGATGCGGCCTCGGGGACCATCCTCATTCGCTGCGGTGATTTTTCACGCCGGTCAGCGCACCGGACTCGGCACCAAAACAACTCGCTCGGCGTGCGCTACGTCGAGCTCAAACACGTTTTGGTGGTTTCCCCTGAAACTCCCCTCGTCCGGCTTCTGCCCGGCTAAATCACCGCTTATGCTCACTCGGATGGTCCCCTCGGCCTTGGGTTAAGAGCAAAACTTTGAATAGTAAGAGCGGGCTGTGCTATGTTTATGGTAAAGGAGAATGCGGATGGCCAATGTTGCGACATTCGGCGAGATCATGCTCCGGCTTTCCTCCCCCGGGGAGGAGCTCCTGTTCCAGTCCCCCCGGCTCGAGGCCGTTTTCGGCGGGGGAGAGGCCAACGTGGCCGTGTCCCTGGCCATCCTCGGCCACCGCTCGCGCTGGGTCTCCGTCGTGCCGCCGAATCCGATCGGCGAGGCGGCCGTCCGCGAGCTCCGGCGCTTCGGCGTCGACACGGGCTTCGTCGTCCGCGGCGGCCGGCGGCTGGGGATCTATTTCGCCGAGACGGGCGCGGACGTCCGGGCGTCCGAGGTCATCTACGACCGCGAGGGCTCGGGTGTCGCCGAGGCCAAGTCGGGCGATATCGACTGGGAAGCGGCTTTCGCCGGGATGGACTGGTTCCACGTCAGCGGCATTACACCGGCGCTCTCCGCCTCGGCCGCCGGGCTCACGCTCGAGGCGGTCAAGGCTGCCCGGGCGAAGAAGATGACCGTGTCCGTGGACCTCAACTACAGGGCCAAGCTCTGGAAATACGGGCGGCCCGCGCCCGACGTCATGCGGGAGGTCGTCAAGCACGCCGACCTGCTCGCCGGCAACGAAGAGGATTGCCAGAAGGCGCTCGGGATAGCCGCCGCGGTCGAGGTCACCTCCGGCCGGCTCGACCCGAAGGTCTTCGAAGATCTGACGGCCAAGGTCATGACCGAGTTCCCCAACCTGTCCCGGGTCGCCGTCACTCTCCGCGAAAGCGAGGGCGCCGACGGAAACCGCTGGTCGGCCGTTTTGCGGAACCGGAAGGGATTCCTCTCCGGCCCGTCGTACGACATCCGAGCGATCGTCGATCGCATCGGCACGGGCGACGCCTTCGCCGCAGGCCTCATCCACGGCCTGACGAGTTACGAGGCCGACGCCGAAGCGCTCGACTTCGCCGTCGCCGCGGCCGCGCTCAAGCATTCGATCCCGGGCGATTTCAACTTGGCATCGGAAAAAGATATCCGGGCGGTCGCGCGGGGCGACCGTTCGGGCCGGATCCGCCGGTAAGCGGGGGAGTCGACCATGACGAAAGACAAGGTCCTCAAGGGGCTTCTCGCTTCGAAGGTCGTCGCCGTCATCCGGATGACCGACGCGGCCAAGCTGGCCAAGGCCGCCGCTGCGCTCCGCGAGGGCGGTGTCACGGCCCTCGAGGTGACCATGACCGTGCCCGGCGCCGTCGAGATCATTCGCGCCATGGCCGGCGACAAGCAACCGGGCGTCCTCGTCGGGGCGGGGACCGTGCTCGACGTCGGGACGGCTTTGGAGGTCATCGCCGCCGGGGCCGATTTCGTCGTCTCTCCGGTCACGGACGGAGACATGATCCTGGCCTGCCGTGAGGCCGAAGTCCTCGTTGTGCCGGGCGCATTCACGCCGACCGAGATCGTGGCCGCCTGGCGGGCCGGGGCCGATATCGTCAAGGTCTTCCCTGCGACGTCGCTCGGACCTCAGTTTTTCCGCGACCTCCGTGCCCCCTTGCCGCATATCCGGCTCATGCCCACGGGCGGCGTCACCCTCGAAAACGCGCGGGAATTCCTGGCGGCCGGCGCCTGCTGTGTCGGGATCGGAACGGCCCTCCTCAACAAGAAAATGATCGATGCTGACGATTGGGAGGGCCTTGCGTTGAGTGCTAAGCGGCTCGTCGAATCGCTCCGCGGGCTCTGATACTTGATATATTTGTTGTTTCTGCTATACTAATATCAACGCTTTGCTTCGCTGGCTGTGTAAAGCAACAAGTTACCCTCCTTCATATCCCCCTTAAGCTTGTAATTCCCCCAAATTACAGCCAGCTTTCCTCTCTCCTTGGGTTGCCCATTCGCTGGCGCAAGACTCATGGCTACCCCAGAAAAGGCCCCTGCCATGTAAGGCGGGGAGTCGCGGGGTTGACTTCCAGCCTTCGCGTCCTTTATATATCCGAGTCCGGATACAGTCCATGAGCAGCTTCGAGATTGGCGCCGTCGCGCGAGCGGAAAGACAATCCTTCTGGAACCGGGATTTCCTTCTGGCTTTCGTCGGGTACTTCTTTCTGTACATGGCCGTTTCGCTTTTTTTCCTCCTGCCCGTCTTCCTCAAGCAGTTCGGCCCTCGCCAGTCCCGGATCGGGATGATCATGGGCATCCATAGCGTCGTGGCCATCGCCATCCGGCCGCTCTTCGGGAGGATGATCGACGTCCGGGGCGGGCGGCGCATCGCTATTTTCGGCCTGCTCCTCATGATCTTCACGACGCCGTTATTCCATTTCGTCAGCGATGCGGGCTGGCTGCCGTTCCTTCTCCGGGCCCTGACCGGCCTCGGCTGGGGCATCAGCATGACGGCCGCGATCTCCTTGTGCTCGGACCTGGCGCCGGTCGATAAGATGGCCTTGTCCATGGGCGTCATCGGCATCGCCGGCCTGGTCGCCAACGCCCTCGGACCTCTTTTCGCCGAGGAGATCATCGCCCGCTTCGGCTTCGGCTGGCTCTTCAACGCCAGCCTCGTCTTCGTCGTCGCGGCCCTTCTCTGCCTCGCGGCGGCGCGGGAGGTCGTCAAGCCGTGCGTCGGCGGTCCGGGAGGCAGCGGGAAGGTTCTCAAGGCCGTGCCGTGGGCGCTCGCCGCCGTCATCTCGGCCATGCCCGTCTTCCACGGGGCCATCCGGGGGGCCATGATCTACTTCATCGCCGTCTTCGGGAAATCGATCGGCATCGGTCGGGTCGGCTCCTTCTTCCTCCTCCTGTCGCTGGCCGCGATCCTGACCCGGTTCGGCATGGGCGACATCTCGGACCGCTTCGGCCGAAAAAAGGTCATCCTCCCGGCGGCGATCATCATCGTCGGCAACCTCTTCCTCATCGCCCAGGTCCGGAGCCTGCCTATGCTCCTCGTGACCGGGTTCATCGGCGGGCTTGGCCAAGGCCTGATCTTTCCGGCCCTCAGCACCTACATCATCGATTTTCTGGGCCGGGAGAACAAGGGTTTGGCCATCAGCCTGTATCTGTCGCTTTTCGACGTCGGGATGGGCCTCGGCGCGCCCTTTTTCGGCTGGATGTCCGACCTCGCCGGATACCGGTGGATGTACCGCATCGCCGGACTATTCCTACTGGCCTCGACCGCCGTCTTCATGCTCAAGGCGCCGGCGACCGAAGGCCGAAAAATTCCAGGAGGTGCATGATGTGTCAGGACGACAAGAGCTTCTATGACGTGATCGCCGGACGGCGGACGATCCGTCGGTTCAAGCCGGAACCCGTGGCCAGAGAATTTCTCGAGCAGCTGGTCGAAGTCGGGCGGCTGGCCCCGTCGGCGGCGAACATGCAGCCGCTCGAGTTCATCGTCGTCGACGAGGCGGGGCTTAAGGCGGAGATCTTTTCCTGCCTGAAGTGGGCCGCCTATATCGCCCCCGAGGGCGATCCCAAACCGGGGGAGGAGCCGGCCGCTTATATCGTCACCTTGGCCAACACCAAGGTCCGGGAGAAAATGTTCGAGTACGACATCGGCGCGGCCATGGAGAACATGAGCCTCGCCGCGCTGGCCGAGGGCGTCGGGAGCTGCTGGATGCTGTCGATCGACCGGGACAAGTTGCGGGCGGCGCTGGGCGTGCCCGAGGACTACAGGATCGACAGTGTCCTGGCCCTCGGCTACCCGGCGGAGGATCCGGCGGCCGAGGTCATGGGGGAGTCCTGCCGTTACTGGAAGGACGCGGAGGGACGCCTCCACGTCCCCAAGCGCGCCCTTGCGTCCGTCATCCACTTCAACCGGTTTTAGCCGGGGATTTATCGAGCCGCTCTTGACAACGCGCACATCGTGTAGTATATGTAATACAAAGGTGACATCATGAGCGTTTTGTCTCTGCGCCTGCCCGATGGGGTTCACGATCGGTTGAATAGGCTCGTTGAGAAAACAAAGCGGACCAAATCGTCTTTTATCAAAGAGATGATCGAAACATCCCTCGACGAATACGAAGATGCCTACTTGGCTCTCGAACGCTTGAACGAGAAAAACGCCCGCTACCTCACGACCGAGGAACTGGAGGAGGAGCTTGGCTTATGAGGTCATTTGGCACGAGAAGGTGCTGAAAGATCTCAAAACCCTCTCTCGCCAAGACTCTGCCGGGATCATCGCCAAGGTCAAGGCGCGTCTGGCCGAGGACCCGGCGGGTTTGGGCAAGCCCCTTTCGGGCGTATTCAAAGGGCTGATGAGGTATCGGGTCGGCAGCCACCGTGTCATTTATTCCGTGGACCACGAAAATCGCCGTATCAGTATCCTTTATGTCAAGCCGAGGGATATGGCCTATCGCAGAAAGACTAGGGCAGCTTGACTTTCCGGGCCTCTCGCGATATAAAAAAAGCACACGGGATTCCGTTATTTCACTTCAATCTTTAAGGAGGAAATCATGAAAGACAAGAGGATTCTTAGCACGCTGGCCGTTGCGGCGATCGTCTTTTTCGTCTTCGCGACAGTCCAAGCCAGGGCCGACATCTATATGAAGCAGAAGGTACACACGGACGAGCTCAAGGTGATGGGCCAGACCCAGCCGGCGAAGGACGAGATCATGGTCTTCTGGCTTGGAGAGAACAAGGCCAGAACGGATCAGGAGGCAGGCAATTCCTCCGCTATCATCATCGGCGACAAGAAGATTCTTTACATGCTCGACCATAACAAGAAGACCTACGCGGAAATGCCTCTGGACCTCGGCAAGATGTTCGACGAGGCGGCCGCGGCGGGAGCCGGGGATGACGCGGAGATGGCCGAAGCCAAAAAGAAGATGCCCGGCTTCATGAAGAACATGATGAAGGGGGTCATGGGTTCCATGTCGGCCAAGGTTACCGAGACCGGCGAGACGAAGAAGATAGGCGATTGGAACTGCCGCAAGTACCTCATCGAAATGGATATGGGTATGGCCAAAACCAATTCCGAAGCCTGGGCCACCGAGGACATCAAGATCGACTCCGGTCTTTTTTTCGCCAGCGCCTACGCCATGATGGCCAGTCAGCCCGGCTTCGACAAGATCGTCAACGAGATGAAGAAGGTCAAGGGCGTCATCGTCTACCAGACTTCCACGATCAAGGTGATGGGCTCCGAGATGACTTCGACGACCGAGCTCCTCGAATGCTCCGACAAGTCCGCCCCGGCCGGCAACTACGAAATCCCCGCCGACTATAAGAAGGTCAAAGACATGGGCGAATAGGCTGGTCCGGACCTAGGCCGATGTGGCCTTGACCCGTTCCTCCTGCGACATCGCCGCCAGCTTCTTGACCTCGTTCGCGTCGAGGCCGAGGCCCTTGGCGACGCGCTCGCCGTATTCGGCGTCGGCTTTATAGAAGAGGGCCGTCTGCCGCAATTGGATCCGCTTCTTCGCGCCCTTGAGATGGCCGACGATGTTGGCGACGAGGTGCTCGCGGTCCGTGTCCTTCATGGCCTTCCGGTACAAGGCCCCGACCTGCACGAAGTCGACGTCGCCTAGCGTGTAGGCGTGCCGGGCTGCCATCCCCGCCAGGTCAATGGCCGGGAAGACGAAGCCGGGGTCCGGAGCGGGGCCGCCGAAGCTGTTCGGCCAGTAGTTGGGCCCGCCGCCTCCGTTCCCGTCGAAGCGCATGGCGCCGGCTTCAGAACTTGGCGGAGACCGAGGGCGCCTGGCCGCCGATGAAACACCGGCCGTTTAAGTTTCTGATGGTTGACGGCACGAAGGTTCACCTCCAAGCCGGGGGATATTCCCTGGGAACGTCCGAGTTGCGCTGGGCTTGGGCCGCGGAGAGAGAGGGGCAACCCTTTGAATTGATTGGATTTTGGGTGGGAAAGGACTGGAGCGCCATCCGCCGGGACCTTAGACGCGGACGTATCTGGAGAACTTCTCGCACCAGGCCCTGGCGTTTTTCGATTACTGGCTGGATCATCAGCTCTGGATTCCGTTGACGACGAATATCGCGGAATCGGGATTCAGCCGGGTGGTCAATCGGATTAAACGGGTCGGCCGTCGTTGGAGTGAGCGTGGGCTGATCAACTGGCTTCGGATCGCCTTTCGGAAAATCTTTCAGCCCGATCAATGGACCTCCTTGTGGAGACAGTACCTAGGCCTTCACCGCCGTCTCCACCTCGTCTCCCTACACCTGCACTACCGGTGGATCAATGCCATCACGTAACTTTGGGACAAGCCCCAAGATTAAAAAAGCGGTTAGCCGGAGCTTTGGCTGCCGGGTTTTGGGTCCTGCCCGGCCGGGACGCAGATCAATCGAGGGGCATGGAATAAAGAGGCGCTGCCAGGGCGACTTGACATCCGGCCATCCTGTTCCTATATATTGTAACGAAGTCACTGAGGTTGGTACGGAGAAAAACCATGGATCGAAAGTCGGCATGTTTCTTTCTGAGCGTTCTGCTGATGGCACCCGCTTGCGCCAGCCGGGGTCTGCCGAGCCCAACCACCGGGGCGTCGACGGACAGGACGTTTGACGCCTCATTAAGACAGGGGCTTTCTTATATGGCAAGGGGAGAGTACAGGCGGGCCGCGGAGGAACTGCGCTCGGCCGTGGAGGCCAAGCCGGATTCGCCCAAGGCCCATAATTACCTGGGCCTATCCTATTTCCAACTGAAAGACTACGACCCGGCCAAGGAACAGTTCGAAAAAGCGGCCGCCCTGGACCCGTCTTTCGCCACGGCTTACAACAACCTGGCCGGTGTCTGTTTGATCAAGCGGCAGTTCGTCCAAGCCGAGGAGTTGTACAAGAAAGCCCTGGGGCTCGCGCCCGACTTGGTCTCCGCCAACTACAGCCTGGGTATTCTTTTCACCAACCTCGGACGGACGGACGAAGGGACACGCTTTCTCTCCAGGGGGATCGCCCTTGACCCCGAATACCTGGAAAAGCACAAGGACATGGTCACCACATTCACGTCCCTGTCCTTTGACATGAGGGAGACCTTCTTTACCTATGCCAAGGCCTATGCGTCCGCGGGGGACATCCACAAGACCGTGGTATATCTGGACAAGGCCAGGGAGGCGGGCTTCACCGACTGGCCGCGCATCCTCACGGAAAACGAATTCGAAAAAGTCCGGGACGACCCGAGGGTCAGGAATTTCCTCAAGAAGCCGGGCGCTTAACCTCCTCGATCAGGTGCCAGGCGTGATGGATAGGCGGGAGGCGGCTTCTCGGCCACGAACGTCAACTCCAGGTGACGGATGATTCGGTCGACGACCGCGTACTCGGTCAGGAACGCGACGATCTTCATCCGGCCCCCGCACTTCGGGCAGACCAGCGGGTCCACCTCATAGACCTTCCGGATCATCTCGGCCCAGCCCTTGGAGGGAACGGGCCTCGGCTCCTCCTCGATCATTCCCAGGGGGACGGGAACACGGTCTCCTGACCTTCCCCCGGTGAGCGTTGGCATAGAGCCCGTAATACCGGACCATGACCTGGCCTTTATCGGGGATGTGGGACGTGACCCGGGCGATGAACTCCAGATAATCCATCGTCTCCAGCTCCGCGCCGTTTGGACCATGCCGGTAGCCGACTTTGCCCTCACGTTCCAAAAACAAGAGGCGGTCCAACGCCAGGATGGGCCGGACCATGTATTTCCCGACCCGCTCGGCCTCGACCTTCGTCCTGGCCCGGACCCGGCTGTGGACGTTGAAACCGGTGTGCCGCCAAGATAAGATCCGCTCAGCCCACTCCGGGCTCAAGAGCCCCTTACTGACAAGAAGCGCCAGGACCTCCCGGCCGAAGATCTCGGCCAGCCGCGCGTCGTCCAAACGCGGAAGCCTGTGGAAGATCCCGGCTCGGTCGACACCGCCCTCGGTCAACAGGAGATGCAGGTGTGGGTGGAAGTTGATCCGATCCCCGAAGGTCTGGATAGCAACCATGATGTCGGGGACGAGCTCTTCGCCCGTCAGGGCCTTAAAATAGACCGTGAGGGTCTTGACGGCTGACCGGCAGAGCTCCCCGAGGAGCTTCCGCCTGAACTTGAAGAAGATCCTCAGCGTCTTGGGGATCGTGAAGACGACCTGGCGGTGCGGCACATCTAGGAGCAGTGTCTCCTGCGTCCACTCGCCCCACGCCTCCAGGCGCTTGGCGTGACACGACGGGCAGAAGCCGCGGGTCTTGCATGAGAACGTCAACAGATGTTCCCCATGGCAGTCCGGGCACCGAATTCGGGCGAAGCCCGAGCGGGGGTTGCCGCAGTCGAGGTAGCGCCCGACGACCTCCTGGACGATCGGCCTGAAATACCCGCCCTCATTCGCTTCGCGCCTGAGGACTGCAAAGCCTGTACTCCTTCTCGAAACGTATCTCGTATTCTGAAAGGAACCGGTCGAAGTTATGGAACAGCACCCGGTAGAGGGCTGTGCGCTCCGGATGGCGAGAGCGATAGATTCCCGGCACATCGGGAAGGCAGATTCAAGAAACATGCCGGGAGTTCGTGAGGAGAACTGAGGAGGCTGGACGAAGGGCCTGTCAACGAATGGCTACGCATGACCATAAGATTGGAGGAACACCGGGACGCAGTGACATTTATTCCGTGGACCACGAAGATCACCGTATCAGTATCCTCTATATCAAGCGAGGGATATGGCCTATCGCAGACTTAGCACGCTGGCCGTTGCGGCGATCGTCTTTTTCGTCTTCGCGACAGTCCAAGCCAGGGCCGACATCTATATGAAGCAGAAGGTACACACGGACGAGCTCAAGGTGATGGGCCAGACCCA
>Ga0268276_1000916_pt1 | contig 31748 bp, 35 predicted proteins | sample saktaG_4_FD_190145 | JGI IMG/M metagenome (GOLD analysis project Ga0268276, IMG submission 190145) | Saline water microbial communities from Sakinaw Lake, British Columbia, Canada - sak_2010_1_5_45m | ecosystem: Environmental > Aquatic > Non-marine Saline and Alkaline > Saline ...
ATGTCTTTTCGCATAATCTTTATGAAGTAGACTGAGAATAAAAACTTATCGGTGTAGGAGTTTTTCCATTTTTCCATAACATGTCTAAAGAGATTGGTTAAAAGAAATAACTGCTTTTGTATATAAAACTTTGGACAATGAATCAGTTAATTTTTATTTCGGAAATCTTCCGAACATGCTTTCGAAAGTTATTTATATTAATTAATCTATAAATATAAATAATTAATAAAAAATTTGGAGGGATAAAATGCAAAGCCAAGTTTTAGAACAAATTCTAGAACCAGTACAAATACAAAAAGAAGCATATGCAACAATAGATCTGTATACATCAGGTCAATCCCAAATGTATACTGGACCAATGAACCCAATTGGTTATGGAATAGGAATGCCATTAGGTGGATCAGATGGAATGCAACAACTTAAGCCCATACAAACAATTTTGCCTAATTATGGTATTGAGAACCCAATAATGCCTCCATCAATAGAGGGGTCTGGCTCAATATTAAGGAAACAGTATGATCTTGAGGATAGCTGGAAACTACAGGAAAGATTTGATTTTAGTGACCATAAAGGTAAAAATAATGAAGGTTTAGGACCACATATTAATTATGATATAATTAATCCTTATGGGAGCGTCATAAAAAAATCTTCAAGCATATTAGGGGACTCGCATCAAATAAAATTTCCACTGGATATAAAAGAAATATTGAAAGGGATGGATTAGGAAAATAAATGAACATAAATCAGTACATAGAAAGCAGAATTGTTAGTCTATTTGAGAAGTTTAAAGATAGCTCTATGTCTGATATGGATTTAATCAAATCTTTAAGAGAAGAAGCTGATAAATCTTCTATTCTTTTTTATTTTTTATTAGAAAAAATGTTGGTTATTGCATTATCTAAAGGTTGTATTATATTATCTAAAGGCTTATTGAAATATTATTTAAAATCAGACTATAAGGAATACCCCGATTATGTTTATATTGGCGGAACTGCAAAGGATGATGATGAAAGTATAATTAAAAGTGTTCATGGGATTGTCATTAAAAAAGGGATATTTATAAAAATAATTGAAAAATTAAATCTCAATAATATGTTAAATAGCTACATCAAATTTTTAATTATTCAAGAACCTGAGATTAATGAACAGCAATACCTTTCAAAAAAGGAAATTGAAAACTATTCAGATATTGATTCTGTTATTGAGATAATGTATAATGAGTTTGATAAAAAGATAGAACCAAACAAGAGAATTCTTGACTTAAACCAATAAATTTATATATATTTGAGTTCTTTTAAGTAGTAAAATGATAATAGACAGGTTAAATTTGGAATGTTCTGAAATACTTAAGTCAGAATTTAAGATTAAGCCATATAAATCCCATTATAAAATTTATTCTAATGAAGAATGGAATAAATTCTTTGTTCAAACAAATAGCAATAAAGAAAGTTTAGGGGTTTATTTTCCTCGTTCTTTTTCTGCTCATTTGAAGAGAGATTCAGAATTTTTACCTGTTAATTTTCTCCATGAATTTTTTGGTCATGGACTATTTTGTGAATATTCACTAATTGGTAAGAATATTGTTACATTGGATAGTAAGTTGGAAGAAACTGAAAAACAAATTTTAAGTGTTAAAAAACTTCCAAAGAATAAACATTTTAAGATAGGTAAAACAAATCCTTATTTTAATATTTATAAAAAACAAATTAATGAATTAAGAAAGTTTTGTAATGAGAATAACCACAATTATGAAGGATTTGCTATGTGGTTAGAAAATTATCTAGCCAGTTTTACTAACAATAAGCATCTGTTTGAAAAAAAGATGGAAAAAATTGTTCATTCCGAATATAGGAAATTATTTAATCAATTTAAGTCATTTGAAGATAAATATGGAAAGTTCGCTTTGATTTATCAACTTGGTTTCCCAAAATTTTATGATAAAAAGATTATTATTGATATACTAAAAAAAAGATATGGTAAGAAATTTGAAACTATTGAGTTATGTATTCTTTATGGCTCAAAGAAACCATATTCAGATATTGATTTGTTTATTGTTTCTGAAAAAATAGATTCTTATTATAATATATGGTTTGATGTTTATGCTAAAACAAAAAAAGAATTTAACTATGAACTAAAGATGCTTGATATTTCTGTAACTGATCCTATATTTTCAGGAGAGTTTATTATTGGAGGTGATAAATCGGATTCATTGCAAAAAAAAGTTCTTGATACGCCAATAACAAAAGAAGCAATAAATCATAATATAAAAAAAAGCAAGGAACAAGGAAAGTTTGCTTTAATGCTTCCTAAAAATTCTAAAGAATGGAAAATTGCATCAAGCTATGAGAATAGTTTGAGAACCAATGCAGAAGAACTAAAAAAAGGAAAAAAGATGCTTACTCTAAGATGAAATTTGAAGAAATTGATTCATTTGAAAAATTAGAAGATAAATTGATTTATTCGTACTTGCCCACAGAAATTGAATGCAATTTTTTGTGTGAATTTTTTGAAAATTTTGCAGATATAAAGGTTAAGACCATTTTGGATGTTGGATGCAGATATGGCAGACATGCTTTAGAACTTGCTAAAAGAGGGTATAATATTGTTGGTTTAGACATATCAAAAAAAGTAATTAAAATTGCAAACAAAAAAAAGAAAGGAAAATATAATAAATTTATTGTAGGTGATATTTGTAATATAAAATTTGAAAAAAAATTTGATGCAATTTATTCTCACAATTTTACTATGAATTATATAATAGAAAAAGATAACGTTAACAAGGCTCTTAAAAATATTAATAAATCAATTAATAAAGGAGGAATATTTATTTTTGATTCTTTTTATCCAACTAATTTAATAAATGAAAAAAAATATTCTAAAAAGTTATATCTTCAAAAAGAATTTAAAGGGCTAATATTAAAAAAGTTGTCAAAGCACAAAATAGATACTTATAATCAGATACATATAGAAGAGAGTATATATATTTTAAATAATGGCATAAATGAAAAAAAGTTCTCAGCTAGAGAAGTTTTAAGGTACTATGAACCAGAAGAAATATGTGATTTATTGAAAAAATACAATTTCAACAAAATTAATTTTTTTGATAGGAATACACATCAACAGATTACAAAAACAACAACAGGAATATATGTAGTTGCTAAAAAATAATATCTCGAAAATCTTCCGAAAATGTTTGCGAAAGTTATTTATACTTATTAATCTATAATATAAATAACAGTTAGTAAACTAACTAAAAGAGGTATAAAATGCAAAGCCAAGTTTTAGAACAAATTCTAGAACCAGTCCAAAGACCAGAAAAGGTGTATGTAACAATAGATTTGTATACATCAGGTCAATTCCAAATGTATACAGGACAATTTAAGCCAATAAACCCTATAGGTTCAATGGGAAGTGGATTTCAGTTGGGTAATCCAGGAAATATCCTCAAACGGGATGAATTTGGATTACAAGAGCGATACGATTTTAGTGGACACAATGGTTTAGGGCCACACCTGAACTATGATATATTCAAAACACATATCAACTTAGGACCAGCACATAGAATAGATTTGTTTAAAAAATAAATCTATTTTTATTATTTTTTAATTTAAAATGGAAAGCTTCTCAAAGATAGTAGAGGGTTATGTAGAAAGTATTATACATAATTTGGAAGACACAAATAATGAAGAGATTATCTTAGAAATTGCAAAAGATTTGAAATTTAATCTTCTCTTTAAACTACTAATGGAAGAACTTACTGTAATAGCATTAAGAAAGAATAAACTAGTCAACTCCTTTTTTATATTAAAATCAATTCCAAGGGACTATTCACAAAGATTGTATCCTGAGTTTATTCAACAAGGATCGCCTGAGGAAGTACCTGGAAAAAATTGTGAAGAGATTTTTAAAAATATGACTTTATTTAAAGGAACTTTACTAAATATACTTGAAAAGATGGAATTATTCAAAAGTAGGGCCAATTTAATAAAATTTCTTGTATTGAATGATAAAGAAATTAATGCTAGTTCAATATATTCAGAATCTGAGATTAAATCTTTTGATCCAGATGAATTCGAAATAATATTAAAAGAGGAGTTAGATGAAAAATATAAGGATGAACCAATAATTATTAATTAAAAATAACAATGAAAATGTCAATGTCTTTGGATTCTTTACTTCTTGATGTTTCTTCTTTTGTTAAATAAGGCTAGACCATAATGAATAAAAAACTGAAAGTGATTGGAAGTGGGAATAAAGAGGGACGATCCTTCTTTATTTTTAATAAAGAGGAATCTTTTTTTGGTTTATTTTCTTCCTTTTTAATTAACTGTGGTTTTAGAAATTTAGGTATATATGAAGATTACCAAGAAGAAAAACCAGATATTAAGCTTTTTCTAATCAACAACAACTGTTTCAAGCTTTTTAAGGTTGCAGAAATCTGTTGAATATGTGTAGGCCCCGGCATTCAGAAAAACTATTTTATCTCCTGCCTTTGGGTTTTCAAGGTAAACCCTGTATCTGAAGATATCCATTGAGTCAGGTGTGCATCCCTTAATAACATAAGGTGTTCCATTTTTTAGCTCACCCTCAACCAAAAGCCTTATGTCTGCAACAAAGGTATCCATTGCTGAATTAAAAACAGAGCAGTTGATTACAATGTTATTGTTATAGATATTAACTATTTCTGCTTCAAGTTTCGCAGAAGGTCCTGCAATAAAACGCCCGGGCTCAACAATCATTTTTATATTATATTCATGAAGCCAGTCTTTTAGTTCTTTTATTTTATTGAAAATCTGCTGAGAAAGATCTTCTGTATAATTTTTATAGTTAATAGGTATGCCTCCCCCAATATTCACAATATCCATCTGTTTTATTATTTCTTCAGGAATTGATTCTGATAATTCATATTTCAGGGACCACTCGCTTATATTCTGTGTTTTCCTGTGAAAATGTATTCCAAGCTTATTGATATTCTTATTTTTTCTTAGTTCAGGTATTAGCTTGTTTACCTGGGATGAGTAAAGGCCATAAACATAATGCTTTCCTGTCCTTATTGTGTTTTCCTTTAGGCGCATTCTTAACAACAGATTAATTTTTTTATTATTTTTCTTTAAGTAATCAAGCAGAATCTTTAAATCATTCTCATTATCTACAACAAAGTTTTCAACCTCTCTTTCAAACAAAACATCAAGCTCTTTATTTTTCCATGCCTGTGCGAAAAACCATATTTTTTTCTTGTCTTTAACCTGTTCTAATGATAAAATGAAATGTATTGCAAAAAAAGATTCAGTATTTTCCTCTAATACCCTGGCTACAATTGGATTTGTCTTTACACTATATGAAACAGCATCTGAAACCTGCTTTATTTTATTGTACTGCTCAATTACTTTTGATTTTGAAAGCACAAACCTTGCATTTGTCAGCATTTTAGAATTCCCTCTTTGCATAATGTTTCCAAAGCATTTATCATTGCTATCGGAAATGTTATTGAGACATCTCCAATAACAGTAGCAGCATCTGCATCATCTTTTATCTTTCCCCATGATTTTGCCTCTTTTGTTGTTGCGCCGCTCATGCTTCCAGAGGTATGGTGTGCAGTTGTCATATACACTGCATAATTTAAGCCGCCATTTAACAAGCATGAAAAAATTGCATGATGCTTTGAAACTCCTCCGCCAAGCGAGATTATGCCTTTTCTTTCATCATGGCTTGTTGAAAACAAGATGTTTGCAAAATCCTTTACAACATCAACAACAAAATCAGGATGCTTTTGCTGGAACATAAACAAATGAAAGCCAAATGCACCGTCTGTTATTGCAGGGCAGAATATTGGCACATTGTTTTTTGCTGCCTGGTATAAAATAGAATCCTCATCATTTAATGTCAGCCCTATTTCCTTCAAGAGCTCTGAGACAGGCCATGTTTTCTTCTTTTCATAAAACTTTTGCAGTAATGGCTGTATCATGTCCTCAAACCTTGCATAGCTCTCATTTCTTATGAAAAGGTTTCCAACCCTGTTAACGCCTTTCTCATAAAGCTCAACATCATCCATGTTAAAGTCCCCGATTATGAACTTTTCTCCAATGGCTTTCATAAAGTCCTCCTCAAGCCCGCCAATAGTTGTAACTATAATATCTGCCATTTTAAGCTTAATCATCTGGGCAAAAAAGCCCCTTAAGCCGGATGTAACCATATTAGATGTAAAAGTAAAAAATATCTTTGTTCCTTCTTTTTTCATCTTTACAATTATATTGGATGCCCTTGCAAGCTCTGCTCCCTGAAACCCAACCCTGCCTATTCTGTCTGCAAGCGATTTAACGCTCATTCCTTTTTCCCATTTGAAATCATGCACTTTTTCCATAATAAACACCTTTTATAGTTTAATTTGAATATAAATAAATCTAGCTAAAAGAAATAATTTACGAACCCATTTTTCTTACTGAACTCATATGAAAAAGGGAAACTGAGGCATATTTAAAACTTTCCATAAATTTGTGCAAAGCTTTAAATATCAAATATGTTTTTTGAGTTTTGGTGATAATTATGGCTATAATAGGATTTGATTTAAATAAAATAAGTATTGAAAGAACAGGCAATGTAACTGGAGAAATAAAAATCAATAATAATGTTTCTATAAAGGAGATTGACAAAATAGGTGTTCCTATTAAAAGAGAAGGTCAAGAGGGCTTGAGATTTGGCTTTGAATTTACATCAAACTATGAGCCAAAAATAGGCAGTGCGCTTATTAAGGGGAATGTTATTGTTGTAGAGGACAAAAAAAAGGCAGAAGATATTTTAAAGCAGTGGAAAAAAGATAAAAAGGCAGAAAGCGATGTTATGACTGCTGTCTTAAATACAGTGCTTGAGAAATGCAACATAGAGGCATTGATTCTAAGCAGGGAAGTTAATTTGCCTCCATCAATACCATTGCCAAAGGTAAAGCCTAAGAAACCTTAGTTCTAAAATCGAAACTTAGGTTAACATTAAAAGGGGGAAAATGCCAGAAAAAGAGCTAAAACTAAAGGTAATAGAAGCTTTACAAGATGATGTTAATAAAAGCATTGTTAGAATAGACTCTAATTTTATGCAGGAAATAGGTATAAGGCCTGGTGAAATAGTTAAAATAATAGGTGAAAGGGAAAGTGTTGCAATAGCTGACCGTGCTTATCCTGGAGATATAGGCCTTAATATAATAAGGATGGACGGCATAACAAGAAGAAATGCAAAAACAGGTATAGGTGAAGTTGTAAAAGTAAGCAAAGCAGATATTAAAGAAGCAAAAAAAGTCATAATAGCACCTGCAAGCAAAGGTGTTATGATAAATGCCCCGCCACATATTTTTAAACAAGGCCTTTTAGGAAAACCAGTTGTAAAAGGTGATATTGTATCACTAAGCTGGGCTAGAAAAAAAAGAGAATATGGCGGCGGCATGAATGAGATTTATGATGTGCTAAGCGAGAGCATGATGGGCTTTGGCCTTGGAAGCCTGAAATTTGTGGTTGCTGATTCTAATCCAAAGCAGGCTGTTGTAATATCTGAATTAACAGAGGTTGTATTTAATCCAGAAGCTATTGAAATAAAGGAAGAAAAAATTCTGGATATTACTTATGATGATATTGGCGGCCTAAAGGATGAGATTGATAAAGTAAGGGAAATGGTTGAGCTGCCATTAAAGCATCCAGAGATATTTGAAAGGCTTGGAATAGATCCTCCAAAAGGTGTTTTACTGCACGGTCCGCCAGGAACAGGAAAAACATTATTGGCAAAAGCAGTTGCAAATGAAACTAATTCGCATTTTATTCTGATTAACGGTCCTGAGATAATGAGCAAGTTTTATGGAGAGTCTGAAGGTAATCTAAGAAAGAAATTTGAGGATGCTGAAAAAAGTGCTCCATCAATTATTTTTATAGACGAGATAGATGCAATTGCACCAAAAAGAGAAGAGGTTCACGGCGAGGTTGAGAGAAGGGTTGTTGCCCAGTTGCTTGCCTTGATGGACGGCCTTAATGCAAGGGGCAAGGTTGTGGTTATTGCTGCAACAAACATACCCAACTCAATTGACATGGCACTAAGAAGGCCCGGAAGATTTGACAGGGAAATAGAGATAGGGGTTCCTGGCAAGCAGGGCCGCCTGGATGTTCTGAAAATTCATACAAGGAATATGCCATTAGATGGGGATATATACGCTAATATTTTTAAAGAAAAATTATTTAATGAGATTGAAAAACAAAAGTCTAATAATTCAGAAGAATTAAATAATTTAAAAAATGAACTTTCTGATAATTCAGAAGAATTAAATAATTTAAAAAATGAACTTTCTGATAATTCAGAAGAATTAAATAATTTAAATTACGAATTAAAAGAATTAATATCAAAATCTAAAGGAAAGGGAGAAAGTTATTTACAAAGTATATTAAATAAAATTCAGGGATTAAAAAATAAAAAAACTCTAGTTGAAGAAAAAATAAAAATTACACAAGAGAAAAAAACTCTAGTTGAAGAAAAAATAAAAATTACACAAGAGAAAAAAACTCTAGTTGAAGAAAAAATAAAAATTACACAAGAAATTGATGAAGAACTTGATGAGAAAAAAACTTTTGTACTAAAACTTGTCACTAAATTAAAAAAGTTAGAAAAAAACAAAAGAATATATAATTTTGACGATGTAAGATCAACACTAATTGAGTTATATCAATCTAAAGAAGAAGAAAAACTTATTACTCAACTTTTAGATTTAGATATTTTAACAGCACAATTATTGGGTTCTATTAAAAGAGAGGGTGCGATTAGGGATCTTAAGGAGATTGCTGATAAAACATATGGCTTTGTTGGGGCTGACTTATCAGCACTTGCAAAAGAGGCTGCAATGATAGTTTTAAGAAGGATATTGCCTGACCTACATCTAAAAGAGACAAATATTATCCCAAAAGAAGTTTTGGAAAAGCTAAAAATTACAAAAGAAGATTTTATAAGGGCATTGGGTGTTGTAAGACCGTCTGCTTTAAGAGAGGTTTTGGTTGAGATTCCAGATATTAAATGGACTGATATCGGTGGGCTTGAGGATGTAAAGCAGGAATTAAAAGAGGCAGTTGAGTGGCCATTGAAGAATCCTGAATCCTTTAAAAATTTAGGTGTCAATCCGCCAAGAGGGATATTGATTTATGGAGCACCTGGAACTGGAAAAACATTATTGGCAAAGGCAGTTGCAAATGAGTCTGATGCAAACTTTATTTTGGTCAAAGGCCCTGAAATGTTAAGCAAGTGGGTCGGCGAAAGCGAGAAAGCAGTAAGGGCTGTTTTCAAAAAAGCAAGGCAAACTGCTCCAACCATTATCTTCTTTGATGAGATTGACTCAATAGCTCCAAGAAGAGGAATAAGCTCTGACAGCCATGTTACAGAAAGGGTTGTAAACCAGATCCTAACTGAAATGGATGGCCTTGAGAGCCTGCAGGATGTTATTGTTATTGCTGCAACAAACAGGCCTGACATGCTGGATACTGCACTTTTAAGGCCAGGAAGGTTTGACAGAATTATATTATGCCCTGCTCCTGACAAGAAAACAAGAGAGGAAATCTTTAAGGTTCATACAAAGGGGATGCCTTTGAAAGATGTAAAGATTGATGAGCTTGCAGAAAAAACAGAAGGCTATACAGGAGCAGATATTGAAGCTTTATGCAGGGAAGCAGCAATATTTGCATTAAGGAAAGATATCAAAGCAGACAAGATTAATATGAGCTGCTTTGAAAAGGCTTTGAAAAAGGTCAGGCCGTCTATAACAAAAGAGATTGAGAAAGCTTATGAGGATATAAGAAATCATTTCAGCTCTGCAAGGGCAAAGGAAATGAAGGAAGAAAAGCCTTCTTACATGGGTTGATCTGTCAATAAAAGGGGGTGTTTAAATGGTTTTGCTAAAAGAGGTTGTTGAATTTCTGGATGGTGAACTAGGAATAAAAGATGTTGAAGACAGCTCAAACAACGGGCTTCAGGTTTCTGGCAGTAAAGAAGTAAAGAAAATAGCATTTGCTGTTGACGCGTGCATGGAAGTTTTTGAGAAAGCAAAGGATTTTGACATGATTATTATTCATCATGGAATAAGCTGGGATGATTCCTTAAAGTATTTAACAGGCATTAATTATTCACGTGTTAAGTTTTTAGTTGAAAATAATATTTCCCTTTATGCTGCGCATTTGCCGCTTGACAAGCACCCAAAGCATGGCAACAATGCAGAGCTCTGCAGGATTTTTGGGCTAAAGCATATTCATGGTTTTGGGGATTATCATAAACAGATAATTGGTTTCACAGGAGAAAAAGAAATTAGTTTAAAGGATTTTGTAAAAGAGATTAATAAAAAATTAAATACTGCATGTAAGGTGTTTGATTTTGGAAATGAAAAAATTAAGAATATTGGTGTTGTTTCTGGCGGTGGAAGTTCTGCTTTAAATGAAGCAATTGAGAAAGGCCTTGACTGTTTTGTCACAGGAGAAATTCCACATCATTCCTACCAGCTGGCAAAAGAGGGAAAAATTAATCTGATTGCAGCCGGCCATTATGCAACAGAGACTTTGGGTGTTAAGGCCTTAATGAATATTCTAAAAGAAAAGTTTAAGGTCGAGGTTAAGTTTATTGATGCTCCGACCGGATTATAAATAATACTAAAATGAAATTTAATGCACAAATTGTTCCTGATAAATATGTAAAAGAAACATCCTTATTATTACAAAAGATTAGTCAATTAGAAGATGAAAAAAACAAAATAGAATATCCGCTTAAAAAATTTCTAAACAGTTTTATTGAAAAACATAAAAAAGATTTAGAATCTTTATCTTATCTTACAGATATTAGATATGACGAAGAATATCTTTCCGATTTATTGTCAGGTTTAGGAATAAAAACTAGTCAAAAAAAACTAGAAAGATACTTATACCCTTTTTCTGAAACAGATATACTTGAATACATTTTTTCTAATCAGAATGCATATTCAAAATTACCTAAAAATTTAAGGATGAACGGAAAAACTTACCTCAATTTAAAAAAAGATTATGAAAAAGGATTGAACGAAATTGGATTTAAAAGAGATTTTGATTCTTTATTTGTTTATCACAAAAAAGATTGGCTTTTACTTAAACTATTTGGAAAATTTCATGGAGAAAAAAATTTAGATAACTGTTGCTTAAGTTTTAATGCAAAAAAAAATATTAAAAATAAAGTAGATTCATTAAAATCAAAAATAGTTAAAGAAAAAAATGATATCTATACCCCTATAATATTAGGGATGTTAGGTAAATATTATAATGCAATATATTGGAGTCCAGGAGAGGCTTCATTTTGTGAAGGATGGTCAAATCCTTCTTTTTCAAAATATGGCATTTGGACACTTGTTGATAAAACAGATTTAACTACTTATAAACCATTCTTCTACAATCGTTTTTCAGAAGTAAGAATATCTCAATTTGATATAACAAAAACACCTGATTTTCCAAAGGAAATTATGTCTAATGGTTATGATCTTTCTTTCTTTAATTGCGACTGGGCAGGAAAAGGTACAACATATAAGGTATCTGACTTAGCTTTGAAGAATAATGGAATTTTGATGACTTCTAGAGAGAATATAAAAGAACTTAAAGAAATGTCAGGAAACAATTATTCCTTAATTTTTGATCCTGAAGTAAATTTTCCAGATTATGTTCTGTTATCCAAAGAAAAGTAACTATAGTCCAGCAGGGTTTATTCTATATTTCTTAAAATAAGGCATATTTAAATAATGGCAAGGAGATAAATTTTTTTCATATGTTGTTAAGAGTTTTACTGATTCTTCTAACATTCCTACTATTCTCTCATTGATGGGAAGATTTTTTATTTTTTTATCAAAATATCCTAAATCAATGGGCTGATTTTTTTGATTAATGTCCATTAGCAAAGGATGTGAATATTTTTCCTCAACAAATGGAGTGCTAAGTGAATCTGAACCTTGTTTGTAAATAACTGCAACATGCCCTCCTGGAAATTGGTAATATTCCCTTGGGAAAAAAGTCCATAAAATAAATGAATTAAATTTCAATGAAAATTTTATGCCTTTTTCAACATCCTTAGACTCAATCTCTTTTCTTTTGGAATAGTTAAAGTTTCTATACTTAAGGATTTTCTTTAATTTATTTTCATTGAATCTATTTAGGTGATTAAGGTTATATATTTTATTTACTTTTGATGTTAAAGAGTCTTTTTCCATTTTTCATTAATTGTAAAATTGATTATTAAGTCATTAAACTGTATTAGTTTGGCATTGAATTATTATTTAATACTAAACCCTTATTAACAAACTTATTAAAAATATGCATTGGAACATTGCACATATCGTTTATTTCAGATTCAAAAATCATCAATGGATTTTGACCAAATTGATCCTTGTATGTATCAAAGATTTTATTCAAAGAAGAATCTAAAACTTTTCCATTATGATATTTAATACATGTAATATAACTTTCTCTATTAGCTATTATTTTTTTATTGATTGTTTCAAATATATGTCTGGGGGAAACATGATAAAGTTTATCTCCTTCAGAAAATAAGTTTAATATCCCTTTTTTATTATCATCATTATAGTCATAACCTATATACAAATTGTTCGATTCTTTTATTTCATCTGGAGGTGTTTTAGAACTTAATAAACAATCTATATTTTTAATCTCTATAATAAATTCACCCCTATATGAGTTACTAGAAGAATAATAAAGTTTGTTTTTATGAGAAATTAACTTTCTCATAGAATCCTTATAACCCTTGGTTGTTGTTTTTTTACCTGATAATGTATCAAAAAAACCACTTTCATAACCTTGAATATGGTATAACTTCCCATTATGAGAAATCAAATTGTGTATGTAATGCCAATTGGATACTGTTACTACTTTCTTATTTGAAGCATCATAGATGTTTTTCAAGCTATTACAGTATATTACTTCCTTTCTAAAAGCAGCACCAATTATTTCTTCTCCTGCTTCAAAGATTATTTTGTCTGTCAATGTATCCCTTATTTTACTGCCACTTAAATCATAAAGCACATTATTGTTATATAATAATTTATTAATATTATTATCTCTTAATGCAATAATACTTACCCTAAATCTTTCATCTCCTTCTAATGCGTAAATCCGTTTGCCTGCAGCAACTATTAATCCCTGTTCTTCCGGCTTCTTGACTGGCTTGAGGTCTTTTATTTGAAAAGTGTGTTTGCACTTTTTGTTCTTAAGGATTTCGTTTATTTTGTCTTCTATCATTGGGCTAATCAACAATAAGATATATTTTGTTTTTTATTTAACTTTAGGTAAATTTTCCGTAAAGAATTTGCTTATTTTGAATAAATTTTGGTTTTTTTGGAAAGTTTTTGGTTTTTTAAGATATAGTTAAGAATTCATTTCAATTATTTCATATTTAAAATAATTATTAATTGCTTATATTCTCTTTTTTGTCCATTTAATGTTATTTTTTCTGTTTCAATGACATAGTTTTCATAATCTTTTATTTTATTATCAAGCTTAATTGGAACCCTTTGATATCTATCCATCGTATTAGGGTTTATACAACCACAGCAGCCATAAGAGATTGATTTTATTTTTGAAAATAATTCTTCCTGAATCATTTCATCAATAAATTTTTTTTTCATTACTTTTGGATTTTCTTTCTTTGAAAAATAGCTTCCAAATAATTTTTCCTTGGAAATTTTCATTTCTATTTCTGAACTTTCTTTTAGCCTTTCTCTATAAGTCACAACTTCGGATATCAAATCCTTAAAAGTATAGTTAAGAATTGCATAATCGCATTTTTTTGGAAAATGCCTTTTTTTTACAGAAAGTAAATTATCAGAAAATTTTGGTGCCTGTCCATGATAATCCAAACTTACAAACAAGGGTGTTTGTTCCTTTTCAAATAAATGTCTCTGGTTATAAACTCCAATTAGAAAATTCTCGCAAGGATAAATAGGACTTTGAGGGTGCACTACCAAACTAGTTATTTCGGGAGGCAAGGCTTCACTTGGATTATAATCTATACCAAGTGAAAATAAGTTGAATCTTAAATCCTCTAAATTTGTTTGGTTTTTTTCTTTATTAAAAAGCATAAAAAAGAGTATAAAAATCAAATTTATAATGTTTTGTATAAAATATCCGAAAGATTTACGAAAAATATAAATATTTAAAGAAATAATATAAAAAGTATTTATTATAAAAAGAGATAATCTCAACCGTATGCAACTTCCTAAACACGCACTGTTTAATTTAATAGAAGAATGTCCTTTTGTTTTAGTAGATGGCAGATTTTATTCTGATGAAGGATATAATGATAAGTATACTTTCTTAAGGAATAAAACAAGAACAGTAAATAAAGAATATCAACTATTCTTAAAAAAAGGAGTAATGAACTTAAGTGAAAGTGAAGATTTAGAAGGTTTAGAAAGAGTATCAAGAAAAAACAATGAAAGAGAACTTGCAAATAAGGGACTTTTTTTATCAGACATATTTAATAGTTTAAGAGAAATTCTCAAAGGAAATTATCTCTTCCTAAATGGAAAGGTTTACGAACTTAAGGAAAGCAATGAAGAACCAAAAATAAACTCTGTGATTGTTGAGGGAAAACACTTTATACCAAAAGAAAGTAAAACATTCTCAAAACTTGAAGAAGATTATTTTAAAGCCCTAAAAAGCGAAATCAAAATAAATTCTGAAAAAATAAAAAGTAATATCAAAAAAAGTTTCAATAAAGTTGATAATGTTTTAGAAGAAATTGCAGAACATTATATTAAGGATATAAAAAATAAAAAATTTAAGTTTTTTATTTTCACAGATGAACCATTGTCCAATTTTAAGACAAATGAAGTCATAAATTACTTATCTAATTTTTATGGTAAGAATTTCTCATTTGTAGATGGAGGCAATATATTTGAGTTTATGTTAAAATCAGCAAATGATTCCAGTTTCAAAGATAAGATTTTACCTTTAATGTTAATGGCAAGAAGAAGTCCAAACAAAAAAGAGGATATATCCCTTGAACAAGTTATAAATGGTACTCATTCATCTTATGTGGAGTATGATGGTTATAATTTTGATATAGGAATAGCTAAACTTATGAGTATATCAAAAAACAAAAAAATATTTGATAATTTAAAAAGTGATGAGAGAAAAGATTATATTGTATTTAGTGGAAGAAAGATTATAAGCCCAGACGAAAAAGGAAAAATGCATTACAGGGCTTTCTATGGTAAAGTGCTATCTACACCAGGTATATATATTATGGCCTAAGTTGGGGAGAGGTTAATGATCCAAAACTAACAGATTTTGGAAAGGTTCTCGCTGCTAATATGATTTCCTTTGTGTGTTTAGCTATCCCTCGCCATAACTCAAGATACAGTGATTCTCTTCCAGGTCTTAGGTTTTGTATTCCTACTGAATTGGGAAAAAAGATAAAATCTGCAACCCATAAGACCTATTTTGGAAAGGAGTTATACTATGTAAGTTATGCCAAGTTAATTAAAGAAAGTTTACCTCCCAAAGCAAGTTTATTAGACCAACAAAAAGCAGATTATTTGCTTTCTGAAAGATGTATCTTTTATGATGCACACACAGAAGAAGAAGTTAATTTTAATAATTTGTCAGGAAGAATCTGCTCATTTCATAAAAAAGTGATGGAAAGAATTAGAATATGATATTTTGCTTGACAAATGTTAAAATAAATTTATATGTTTTTAAATCTTTTTAAATAATTTGGTAAAGTTTTTATAGTAATTTGATATCCAAAGCTAAAAGGGGTGGTTATTATGAAAAAACCAAAGAATCTTATTAAGTATGCTATCGGACTATTAACTGTTATTTCTCTAAGGCTTGTTCCTCATCCTCCAAATGTTGAGCCAATAATGGCCACAATGATGCCATTTGCAAAGAGATGGGGCAAGCTGGCAGGATTATTTTTCACTCTTCTTGCAATATTAAGCTTTGACTTGATAACAGGAACTTTGGGCGTCTGGTCAATAATGACAGCAGGAACATATGCTTTGCTGGGAATTGCTGCTGGATTTTATTTTAAGAACAAGGAAAACAAGGTAAGATATTATGTTGGATTTTCAGTTGTTGGAACATTAATATATGATGCAATAACTGGCATTGGAACAGGAATGCTGTTCTTTAAGCAGTCATTTATGCTGACCCTTATGGGACAGATACCTTTTACCCTATACCATCTGGCAGGAAACATTGCCTTGGCAGCAATAGTTTCACCTTTATTGTACAAATGGGTTCTTGAAAACAAGCACTTAGAAACACAGCCAGTTATTGACAAGGTTAAGTCTGTTTTTGGCGTGGCAAATTAGGTTTTTTTCCTAAAAAGCAGTAATGGTTTGCTATTCCCTTGTGTATGTCAATAATATTGAAATGCCTGAAATCTTTTTTTAGCAAGGCTTTTGTATAGACATAGTGAGGCAACCCTTTCTCTTCCCTATCTAATGGAATATGAGTGCGCGGAGCTGCTATTCTTGTTTTTGTTGCTCCTCCTCTGTTTTTATGGTGTGTTACTGTAACAAAAACAATTCCTCCTGGCTTTAAAACCCTTTCAATCTCAGAAATGCAATATTCTATCTTGTCATGATAATTATGATGAATAACCTGTATTGAAATCACAGCATCGAAAAAATTGTCCTTAAATGGAAATTTTTTATAACATGATGCCTGTTTTAATTTTGCCTTAAGATTTAATTTTTTTAACCATTTCCTTGTTAATCTTAATCCTTCATTAGAAATATCTGTTCCATAAACATCAAATCCGTGCTTTGCCAGCATAATAGCATGCCTTCCTGTTCCGCATCCAAGGTCAAGGACTTTTTTTATTTTTTCTTTTTTTAGAAACTTAACAACTTTTTTCATGTCTTCCTGGGGCTTAAGAAAAACCTTTCCCTTTTCCCTGAATATTGATTCCCAATCACCCATACAAATAGAATTTAATTGTTTAATTAATAAATCTTTTGAAATCTAACAATTCCTTTTAAATTATAAAAAATTAAAGAAAAACATGAATTAAATTTGTGTTGAACTATTTTTTTGAATGTTTATAGAAAGATTATAATAATTCTATAATTTTATGGTTAAAGTTTATTATTTTTCTTCTATGATAGAGATTATTAAATCAAGTTTTGAGGACAATTCTATCCTTTTATGTTTTTCAGCTAAATTATAAAGATTTCGAAGAATAATGCATGGTAGTTCTCCATCTCTTTTTAGATAATTTTTTTCTTCTTCAACAAATTTAACTTTATTGCCCACCATTGGTAAGACATCATCCTCCCAAAAAGTCTGAAGTTCAGGAGCAACTTTTTCATCTAAATCAATAATGCCTCTTTCTCTATACAATGGAATAAGATTGTATATACTGGATTTTAATATTTCATAAATAATTTTTTCTGAATCTTTTGAATTGAAAATATAATTAGGAATCTCATTTACTTTACGAACAACTGAATTATATTCTTTTTCATTAATCATAAAGAATAATAAAAACCCGGACTTTAAAAAGCTTTTGGTTGTAACTACTTTAAAATGGTTTATAATAGAAAATTATTTATAGTTATAAAACCATAATAGAATTATGCTTAGCATTTTCATAGTTCATGGGGCATATGGAAACCCTGAAGAGAACTGGTTTCCATGGCTGAAAAGGGAGCTTGAAAAATTAGGTTATAATGTTTTTGTGCCAAGGTTTCCTACTCCTGAAAACCAAACCCTGGAAAGCTGGATGAGGGTATTCAGTGATTACAGGAAATATTTAGATGAAGATTCAATTGTTATTGGCCACAGTCTTGGGCCCGCATTCCTGCTTAATTTACTTGAAACCATTGACATAAAGATAAGGGCAGCATTTTTTGTTTCTGGATTTACAGGGCTTTTAAACAATCCAGAGTTTGATGAAATAAACAAGAGCTTCACAGACAAAAGCTTTGACTGGGATAAAATAAAAAAGAACTGCCGTAGATTTAATGTTTTCCATGGAAATGATGATCCTTACGTACCATTAGAAAAGGCAAGAGAGCTTGCAAAAAACCTCAATACAAATTTGACTGTAATAAGAAACGGTGGCCACATGAATGAAAAATCAGGCTATCTAAGGTTTGACCTTCTACTTGAGGGAATAAAGAACGAGTTATATTAAGTATTCACGAAGAATTTAATAGAAAGATTTATATTTATCTAGCTTAATTAAAAAATAATGAAGATTTACTTTGCTGGCTCAATAAGGGGAGGAAGACATGATATTGAGATTTACAAGCAGATAATTCAGCACCTTAAAGGATATGGTGATGTCCTTACCGAGCATGTAGGAAAAGATAATATATCTAAGGATGGTGAAATAAATCTTACAGATAAATACATACATGACAGGGATGTTGACTGGATAAATGAATGTGATATTTTTGTTGCAGAGGTTACAAGGCCATCTCTCGGCGTAGGTTATGAAATAAGAACAGCAGTTGGAATGAACAAAAGGATTTTGTGCATTTACAGTCCAAAAGAACTAAAAAGAGTCTCAGCAATGATAGCAGGGGCGCCAGGAGTAAAAATAGCTTCATACAGTAAAATAGAAGAGGCAAAAGAAATTATTGATAAGTTCATAACTCAAACTTCTCTTAGATAGCCCCAGGTGTTTAATTTATCTCCATCATCAAACCAGCGGTCACCTATATCCGTCCTGTAATACATATGTGGTATCAGAATGTTCTTTATGCGGCCGTATACTTGGTTTTGCGCCTGCTTCATTGTCTGCCCTGTTCCGCAGACAATAAGGACAACCCCTGATGTTCCTGTAACAAGCCACTCGTCGTTTATTTTTTTTACATCCTCTATGTGAACTCCCTCTACTGGTTTTTTGAAGAAAATAACAGAATCCTTTGACTTGACATTAAATGTTTCAGGATCCTTGAATGGAAAAGGAGGCACAACAATTCTTACTCCAATCTGGAATCCCTTTTTTATCTTAAAATTTATCTTATTCCCGCTTGCAAGGTTATAAAAAAATTCACCTATAGGAGTTATCATTCCTTCCTGCTGTATACAAATTGTTGGATAGCCGAAGCGCGCAGTCCACTCAAGAGGATAAATTCCATGGCTGTTGACAATGCAGTTTATATCAATGTAGCCAACATAATTTTCCTCTGCAAGCTTTGACTCAAATTTCTTCAGCGTTGAATTAAATATCTTATTTGGCCCGCTCCAGAACATTGAAGTCCCCATCTCGCCTGTTGATGGGCCAAGGTCACCTGGAAAGAGCTTCTTGTGCTCAAAATTAACATTTATTGGATAAAGGAATTCCTTGCCATTGAAGAACGCTCCTACTGCAACCTCAACTCCGGATATTCTCTTCTGAAGCTGGAATAAGGAAATTTTCTTTGACCATGCCTTGTTGTAATCATTAAGTACCTGTATAACATCTCTGCCGTCATCCTCCTCGCCTATGAATAAAAGCCCCTTTATGCTCTGCGCCTCACCGCTTGGCTTTATAACATACTTGCATGGATTTTCCCTAACAAAGGTTATCGCCTCCTCAAATGATGTAAAGTCCCTGTATGGGATTATAGGAACTCCAAATTTTTTCAGCTCTTCCTGGCCAAATGCCCTGTCATCCTCAAGCCTGTCTGTGTAAGGTGTCCCCCCTATAACAAGTTTACCCTGCTCTCTAAGCTTCTGGGCTTTTGTGCCCTGCCCAAGAACATCATCAAAAACTATGATATCAGCCCAGTCAACCTCCTTCTCCCAGTTATCTGTTTTTTCAACAAATCCGTCAGCAACCTCTTTGTCCTCTTTTGAATCAACAGAATATTTTACATTATGGCCTTCCTTAGAAATCTGCCATACAATATCTCCAATAAGTCCATCGATTGATACAAACAGAAAATTTTTTGGCTCCATGTTTTTTTAATGTGATAAAAGAACTAGTTTTTATATTTTGTGTTTTGTGCTAATTAAAAATATAAAAACATTTATATAATAAATACCCTAATTTCCTTTTATGCAAGCTAAAACCGGAGATAGTGTCATTGTTCAGACAAAAGATAAGAAGTTAAATGGAGTCCTTATGCCTGTGCCAGAGAGTGAAAAGGGTGTTGTTATTCTTAAGCTTGAGAGCGGCTATAATATTGGCATTGATAAGAAGGATGTTAAGGAAATTAAACTGGTTAAAGCATATTCTGAAAAAAAGCAGAAAACAGCTGAAATAAAACAAAATAAAAAACTTCCAACTATTTCAATACTGCATACTGGCGGGACAATTGCATCAAAAGTTGATTACAAAACAGGAGGGGTAATTGCAAAATTCTCTCCAGGAGAGATTATTGGCATGTTTCCTGAGCTAACAAAAATTGCAAACATAAAATCAAGAAAGATAGCAAGCATGCAGTCTGAGATGATGAGGTTTGTGCATTACAACCTTATGGCCAAAGAAATTGAAAAAGAGGTAAATTCAGGAACAGACGGGATAATAATAACTCATGGAACAGACACAATGCATTACTCAAGCGCTGCCTTAAGGTTTATATTAGAGGATTTATCTGTTCCTGTTGTTTTGGTTGGCTCGCAGAGAAGCTCTGACCGCGGCTCTAGTGATGCTGGCCTGAATTTAATATCTGCCTGTTATTTTATTGCAAATTCTGATTTTGCAGATGTTGCAATATGCATGCATGAAAATTTGAGTGATGAGTCATGCCTGATACTTCCAGCCCTGAAAACAAGAAAAATGCATACTAGCAGGAGAGATGCATTTAGGCCAATAAATACAACCCCTATTGCAAGGGTAAATTTCAATGATAAAAATATATCATTTATGAAAAAGAGTTACAGCAAGAAAGATAATAAAAAATTAAAATTAAAGTTGTTTGATGAAAAAATAAAGGTTGGGTTGATAAAAACACATACAAATATGTTCGCTGAGGAGTTTTTGGCTTACAAAAACTTTGACGGATTAGTTATTGAAGGCACTGGCTTAGGCCACTTGCCAAACGAGGAGATAGACGAGTACACAAAAGAAAACAAGAAAATATTTGATTCTTTAAAAGATATGATAAAAAATGGTTTAATTGTGGTTATGTCATCGCAGGCAATATACGGAAGAATACAGATGAATGTCTATACGCCGATGAGGGAGCTGCAGGAGATTGGAGTTTTGGGCCATCTGAGTGATATGACACCTGAAACTACTTTTATTAAATTGGCCTGGCTTCTGAGCAACTACAAGAAAGAGGAAGTTAAAGAACTAATTATAAAAAACCTCAAGGGAGAAATCTCAGAAAGAGTTGAAGACAAAACTTTTCTTAGGTAAAATAACATCAAATTCTGTTATGTAATGATAAAAATCTTAAAGCACATCTTCCTCTTGAGTTTTTTAAAATATCTAAAATTTAAAGAATTTTTTTCTTTACCCATTCTTTGGTAATCCACTTTTTTATTAGTGCTTCTTCAATATCTATTTTAAGAATTGTTGAAATCACAAATGCTAATCCAATTACATCAGATAATTCTTTGGCCATTTCTTTTTTAGATTCGTCAGAAGATAAACATTTTTCTGGTCTGCACTTTTTCTTATGAACAATGTAAGATTGTACAAACTCTCCGAGTTCTTCAGTTATTTTTAATATTAGATAGTCATCACTAACATCTATTTTATCCCTTTTTAAATTAGAAAGAAATATTTTTGTTATCTGTTCTTGTAATTGTTTGAGCTCCATTTAATCCACCAATTAGTTTATTTATAAAAAAGTAGATAGCTATTCTTAAACTTTTCGGAAAAATTAGTATTTAGGCATTTTAAAAGATTTAATTTAACTTGGGAATTCCTGTTATATTCTATTGCTTATTTTGACAGGATAAGCAATAAAAAGGAAAATATTAAATATAGTGAAATAAAGAATATTGATAGGGGGTTTATTATAGTTGAGAAAGAGGATAAAGAAGTAAATATCCCTCTTCACAGAATAAAAGAGGTAAGCAAAAAAGGGGTTGTTGTTTGGAAAAGGTAATATTGATGTACAAACCAATGCTTATCGGAATAGGCGGGGCAAGCGGCTCTGGCAAAACAACTATTGCTGAGACAATAATAAGCAACCTGCCAGATATCAGCAAAGACCTTAATAGAAGTCTCACTGCAATAATATTTGGTATGGATAATTATTACAATGACCAGTCAAATATTTCATTTGAGGAAAGACAGAAAACAAATTATGATATTCCAAAGGCATTTGAATGGCCATTAATGAAAAAGCATCTTTCAGAATTTCTACAAGGCAAAATAATTGAAAGGCCTGTTTATTCCTTTGCTGAACATACAAGAGAGAAAAGAATAGAAGTAATCCGTCCAGCAGATTTGATTATTTTTGAGGGCATTCTCGCATTATATGACAAAGATATCTGCAAAATGATGAACTATAAATTCTTTGTTAATACAGATCTTGATGTATGCCTGATGAGAAGAATGAAAAGGGATATGGAAGAGAGGGGAAGAACATTCGAGTCTATTTCAAAACAGTGGGAAGATACAGTTAAGCCGAGCTATATAGGGTATATTCTTCCATCAATAAAAAATGCAGATTTTAGTATTAACTGGGAAGGCGATACTAAAAAACCCATCCAGGGAATAGTTGCAATAATCAAGGACCATTTTAATGGTAAGGCTTACAATAAGGAATAACTCTTTTTTTAATCAGCAAGATTTATAAAGTTCTTATGTTTTTAATTGATTATGCAATTAGACTATGAAAAGCTTAATTTCAAATGCGGGATTGAGATACACCAGCAGCTTGACACTCATAAATTATTCTGCAATTGCCCTTCTGTTATAAGGGATGACAAGCCGGATATTATTATTAAAAGAAGATTAAGGGCAAGTGCTGGTGAAAGCGGCGAGATTGATGCTGCTGCATTGCATGAAATAAAAAAGGAAAAACAGTTTATTTATCAGGCTTATTCTGACACAACCTGCTTAGTTGAACTTGATGAAGAGCCTCCACATGATATAAATAAAGAGGCATTGGAAATAACATTGCAGGTTGCATTGATGCTTAATGCAAAGATTGTTGACAAAATCTGCTTTATGAGAAAAACAGTTGTTGACGGCTCAAATACATCCGGCTTTCAAAGGACAGCATTGATTGCAGCAGACGGCTTTATTGAGACATCAAAGGGAAAAGTGAGGATTGATACAATCTGTTTGGAAGAAGAAGCTGCAAAGATTGTCAATAGAACAAGCAAGGAAGACATTTATAATCTTTCAAGATTAGGAATTCCATTGGTTGAGATTGCAACTGCTCCTGACATAAAGGATCCAGAGCACTGCATGGAAACTGCAAAAAAGCTTGGAATGATACTAAGGTCAACAAACAAAGTAAAAAGAGGACTGGGCACAATAAGGCAGGATGTCAATCTTTCTATAAAGGGAAAATCAAGGGTTGAGATAAAGGGATTTCAGGACCTGAGAAACATGCCAAAAATCATTGAGAATGAAGTTAAGAGGCATCTTAAACTAATAGAAAAAGGAGAAGAACCAAAAAAAGAAGTGAGAAAAGCCAATAAGGATTTAACAACAACTTTTATGAGACCAATGCCTGGCTCTGCAAGGATGTATCCTGAAACTGATATTAGGATGGTAAGGCCTGATACAAGCAAAATAAAGATTCCAGAATTGATAACAGACAAATCAGAAAAGCTTGAAAAGGATTTCAAGCTGAATAAAGATTTAGCAGATTTAATAACAAAATCCGGCAAAACAGAATTTTTCATAAAGCTTGCTGAAAAATACAAAAATATTAAATCGTTGTTTATTGCAGATAGTTTAGTTAATTCAGGCAAGGAAATAAAAAGAAGATATAACAAGGAGATTGATATTAGCGAGCATATTGAGGAGATTCTTGATTATCTTAATAAGGGAAAGATATCAAAAGAAGCTGTGTTTGAAATTCTGGTTGAGAAGGCAAATGGAAAAAAGGTTGATTATAAAAAATATCTTTTAATGAGCGATGAGGAAATAAAGAAAATTCTCAAAGAAATAATTGAAAAAAATAAAGGCGCTCCATTTAATGCTTTGATTGGCCAGGCAATGGCCAGGCTAAGAGGAAAGGCAGACGGGAAAAAGATAGTTGATCTGTTGAAAAAAGAAATCTCATAATTATTTTATTACAATTAAAGGAACATGCATTTCTTGTTTGCTTACTCCACCATGGTTTCCTATATGAAATCCTCTTCTCTCTCCAAGAAGAGTATCCATTATCACATAATTTTTTTTCATTATCAAAACATAATCTCCTACTCTATCAAAAAGTCGTTTGTTTGGCTTGAATAATCCAAAATAATTCTTTTTTATTAAGTCATTGCTTTTATATAAATAACATGCATGGATGAGATTTTTCCTCACATAATCCTCAAACTGCTTTGTTTTTGAATGGCGAACATAACAATAAGCAAGCCTTCTCTCACCACAGAGAGGAATTATCATTGCATCTGAAAGTTTTGGATGCTCTTTTAAATCAATTAATTTAGATTTGTCTGTGTCTATAAAGCCATGGTCTGAGGTTATTATAACTGTTGTATCTGTTTTTTTTATTGATTTAATAAATGATTCAAATTTTTTGTTAATTTCGCTGAAATGTTTATTTGTCTTAGCACTTTTAGTTCCATAAACATGGCATATAGAATCAAAATCCGGCCAGTAAGCGTAAATATACTTTCTTCTATTGCTTGAGTTTATTGCTTTTTTTATCTGCCTGAAAAAACTATTAAGTGATGATGGCTTAAATGACAATACCCTTGCTTTTCCCTTGTTTGCTAATGAAAAGTCAGAATATGCAATTGTCTTGTCCTGAATAATGTATGATACAGCTTTTATTTTGTCAAAAAATGATTTTTCAGTAAATATCTTTTTTGGTTTAACTCCTATATAGCTTAAAGGCTCTGACCCGCTTCTTGCAATAAAAGGCAAGATTGTGGATATTAACCCCAGTTCTTTTAAGTATACAAACCATCCTGTTACTGCATGCTGCTGCACTGAGACTCCTGTAAGGAATGTTGGAATTGCTGCTCCTGTTGTTGCCGGAAATACTGATGTTATTTTACCTTTTAGGTTTTGTTTCAGTATATTATCCTTTTTGTAGTTCATAAGGTATTCATAACCAAGCCCATCAATAACAATGAGAACTATGTTTTTTGATTTTAGTTCAGAAGGATTTAATATTTTCAATGGTTTGTATTTTGCTCTTGTCCCAAATGCCTTTGAAATAGAGCTCATGAGATTTACTATGCTTCCATTTTTGTAGTTTGGCAGGTACATTTCATTTTTTTGACAATGTGCAGATTTAAAAACTTGTCGTTTAGGAAAATCAATAACCCTTCTTTTAAAATTAGCATTGTCTTTTAAGCATAACTAAAAATTGTATAAAACAAAATTTCACACAATCTTTAGTAGTTCGCTTGTAGAATAAACTTTAACTTGATCTTGCTCCTTTAACTTTTTATCATTAGACCAAATTCCACAATTTAGTCTTAATGCAAGTGCAAAATATTCTGTGTCATTTGGATCAGGAGAAATCTCTTTGGATATAGAAATAAATCTCTTAAATTCTGAATATGAAAAAAATTCAATTCTAGAAGATATTAATGACAAGAATAATTTAAATTCTGATTCTGAAAGTTTTGATTTAGATAAGATTTCATTTTCATGCTTATCAAATTCATCTAACAAAAAATCCGGGGCAAATAATTTAATTCTATCATTAAATATTAAATCACAGGTCTTGCTATTTGTAGAAATTAATGCAGACATCAGAATATTTGCGTCAATTATTAGTTCCATTTACCTAATTTGCATATCTTTCATGCAAGGATTTATTTATTTTTCTACCTAGCTCCAGAGCATCTTTTTCACTAAGTTTAGATCTAGCAGATATTGATTTTAGTATCCTTAATTGGGCAACCTTGGTTTTTATAGCAGCTCTTGCTACTTCAGACCAATTAATTTCTTTGGAATCATCCATTTCCCGTTTTAAATCCTCTGGAACTGATAATGTTATGGTTGGCATTTTATCCTCCATATTTAATTTATTTAATACTGTGTAAATATTTAATATATATAAATGTTTTGGTTTTTAAAATCAGTTTCATCTTAATATATATACTTTAGTTTAACTAAATTTATAAATCAACTTAAAATCCTTCTTTAAGGTTATAAGAGGTAATTGAAATGAAAGATAAAAAGTATGTATATTTTTTTGGAGAAGGGGGAAAAGAGATGAAAGCTCTTTTAGGTGGCAAAGGAGCTAACTTAAGTGAAATGACAAAAATAGGAATACCTGTTCCGCAGGGCTTTACAATCACAACAGAGGTTTGCAACTTATATTCTGAGAGCAATAAAAAATATCCAGAAGAGCTGGATGTTGAGATAGAAGCTAACATGAACAAGCTTGAGGAAAAAACAGGAAAAAAGTTTGGGGGCAAGAAAAATCCATTACTTGTTTCTGTAAGATCAGGAGCAGCTGTTTCAATGCCGGGAATGATGGACACTATCCTTAACCTTGGATTAAACCCAGATACAGTGCAGGGTCTTATTGAGCTCACAAAAAACGAGCGGTTTGTATTGGATTCTTATCGAAGGTTTATACAAATGTTTGGAAATGTTGTGCTTGGAATACCCCATGAAAACTTTGAGAAAATACTTGAAAATGTTAAACAAGAAAACAATGTTAAGCTTGATACAGAGCTTGATGTTAAGGCACTGCTAAAAATAGTTGAGTTTTACAAGACAAATGTCAAAGAAGTAACAAATAAAGAGTTTCCTGAAAAGCCAAACATACAGCTAAACATGGCAATAAATGCTGTTTTTGACTCATGGGAAAATGAGAGAGCAATAGTATATAGAAAACTAAATGACATTCCGGATGATATTGGCACTGCTGTTAACATACAATCAATGGTTTATGGGAACATGGGAAATGATTCGGGCACGGGTGTTGCATTCACTAGAAATCCAAGCACTGGCGAAAAAAAGTTTTTTGGAGAATATCTTATGAATGCACAAGGCGAAGATGTTGTTGCAGGAATAAGAACACCAAAAGAAATTGGAGAACTAAAAAAAGACATGCCCCCTGCTTATAATCAGCTTATTGATGTATATAAAAAACTGGAGCTGCATTACAAGGACATGCAAGATATTGAGTTTACAATAGAAAAAGAAAAATTATTTTTATTGCAAACAAGAACAGGAAAAAGAACAGCCCATGCTGCTATAAAGATAGCTGTTGATATGGTTGATGAGGGTTTAATAACAAAGGAAGAGGCAGTATTAAGGGTTGAACCAAGCCAGCTTGACCAGCTGTTGCATAAGACAATTGACCCAAAGGCAAAACTTAAGGTTATTGCAAAAGGCCTTCCAGCTTCACCAGGAGCAGCTGTTGGCTCTGTTGTTTTTAGTGCAGAAAAAGCACATGATCTCAATGAGGAAGGAAAGAAAGTAATTCTTGTAAGAAATGAAACAAGCCCAGAGGATATTAAAGGAATGGCTGCTGCACAGGGAATTTTAACTGCCAGGGGAGGAATGACATCACATGCAGCTGTTGTTGCCAGGGGCATGGGAAAGTGCTGTGTTGCAGGCTGTGAGAAAATAAGAATAAATGAAAAAACAAAAGAGTTCAAAATTAATGATGTTGTTGTTAAAGAGAATGATACAATAACATTAAACGGCAACACAGGAGAAGTCATTTTGGGCAAGGTTGATTTGATTGATCCAGAGTTAAAAGGAGAGTTCAAGACATTGATGAAGTGGGCTGACTCATACAGAACATTAGGTGTAAGGACAAATGCAGACACACCTAATGATGCCAAAATATCTGTTGAGTTTGGAGCTGAGGGCATTGGATTATGCAGGACAGAGCACATGTTCTTTCAGGAAGACAGGATAAAAGCTGTCAGGGAAATGATTTTAGCAGAGGATATTGTTGGAAGGAAAAAAGCACTTGACAAGCTTTTGCCAATGCAGAAATCAGATTTTATTGGAATCTTTAAAGCAATGAATGGAATGCCAGTTACAATAAGGCTATTGGATCCTCCATTGCATGAATTTTTACCTCAAGCTAAGGAAGACATAAAAGAACTTGCAAAAGAAATGAATGTTACAGAAGAAAAAATACAGGAAAAAATAATAGCATTGCATGAGATGAATCCAATGCTAGGGCATCGCGGATGCAGGCTAGCAATAACATATCCTGAAATAGCAGAAATGCAGGTTAAGGCTATATTTGAAGCTGGCTGCGAGCTTGTAAAGCAGGGAATAAAAGTAACACCAGAAGTAATGATCCCATTGGTTGGAGTATTAAAAGAATTCACAATATTAAAGGCGCTTGCAAAAAACAAGGCTGATGAAATTATCAAAAACCATGGTGTTGAACTGGATTATAAGATTGGAACAATGATAGAAATACCCAGGGCATGCATAATAGCTGACCAGATAGCCAAAGAAGCAGAGTTTTTTTCTTTTGGAACAAATGATTTAACCCAAATGACCTTTGGCTTCAGCAGGGATGATGTTGGAAAGTTCACTCTAGAGTATGTTGATAAGGGAATTCTTGAGAAAGACCCATTCCAGGTGTTGGATCAGGAAGGAGTTGGAAGCCTGGTTAAGATGGGTGTTGAAAAAGGCCGCAAAGTAAGGCCTGATTTAAAGATTGGAATCTGCGGGGAGCATGGCGGCGAGCCAAAATCTGTTGAGTTCTGCCACAAGATAGGATTAAACTATGTAAGCTGCTCACCTTTTAGAGTTCCAATAGCAAGATTAGCAGCTGCACATGCAAGACTAAAAGAAGAATAAATTATTTTTTTATTAATTTTCTTTTTCTTCAGGTTTCATCATTGGGAAAAAAACCACATCCCTAACACTTTCCTGATTTGTAAGTATTGAGAAAAACCTGTCAATCCCCATTCCAAATCCGCCTGTTGGCGGCAGTCCTATTTCCAAGGCCTCAATAAAATCCTCATCAATCATCTGCGCCTCGTCATCTCCTGCTTCTCTCAGCTTCATCTGCTCTTCAAATCTTTCGCGCTGGTCAATAGGATCATTTAATTCTGAGAATGCATTGACAATCTCTGCCCCTGCAACCAACATATGCAATCTTTGGGCGAGTTTTGGATTGTCTTTGTGTTTTTTTGCAAGAGGTGAAATATCAATCGGATGATTTATCAAAAAGCATGGCTGGAACAAGTCAGGCCTTACATACTGCTTGTAAAGCTGGTCTATTACTCTCCCGCGGCCAAAGTTTTCATCAATATCTACTCTTAGTTTCTTTTCTTTTATTGCATTGATTAGTTTTTCTTTTGTATTTTCTTTATTTAAGTCAATGCCTGTTTTTTTCTTTATGATTTCAGTATAATCAATTCTTGGCCAGTCACCTTCAAAATTAATAACCTTATCCTGATATTTTATCTTAAGTGTTCCAAAGGTTTGGTTTATAATTGTCTTGAAAAACTCTTCAGTGAAATCCATAAGATCATTATAATCCATGTAAGCTGCATAAAACTCAAGAAGCGTGAATTCCTGCAAGTGCTGTGTTGAAATGCCTTCATTTCTGAAAACTTTTCCAATCTCAAATACTCTTTCATAGCCTCCGACAATCAGCCTTTTCAGGTGAAGCTCTAAAGATATCCTTAAGTAAAAATCAATGTCAAGCGTGTTGTGATGGGTTATAAACGGGCGCGCATCTGCCCCGCCTGGAACCGCTTCAAGAACAGGGGTTTCAACTTCTATAAATCTCTTTTCCTCCATGAATTTCCTTATATTTCTTATGAACTCTGTTCTTTTTTTGAAAAGTTCGAAAACCTCTGGGTTTGAGATTAAGTCAATATATCTTTTTCTGTATCTTATTTCCTGGTCTTTGAGGCCATGCCATTTTTCAGGGAGCTGGGCAAGGCTCTTTGTAAGTATTTCAAATGAATCAACATGAATAGTTACTTCTCCTGTTTTTGTTTTGAATGCTGTTCCCTTAACACCTATGATATCTCCTATGTCAAGAAGCTTTATTTTTTCGTATTCTTCCTTTCCAATGTCATCCTGCCTGAAATAAAGCTGTATCCTGCCCTCAGTGTCAAGAAGGTGCATAAAAGCTGCTTTTCCCATTATCCTGTTCTGCATTATTCTTCCTGCAATAGAAACTTTCTCTTTAGTATGCTCTCCATTCTCAAGGTTTTTGAATTTTTCTTTTATAACATCACTATAAGAATCAATATCAAACTTGTTTGGATATGGATTAATCCCCTTTTCATAAATCCTGTCTAGCTTTTCTTTTTTGGTTTTATTTATCATAATAGAGTATTATTTTTAGATTATTTATAAATGTTGCTGATTTTGGGTTATTCAGTAGAAAACCAAAAACCAAAGATTTAAATATAATTACGTATTTTTACGTAATATGGTAGAGTTAATAAGCAGGATTAGCAAAGGATCCAGGATGGACCAGATATACATTCCAAAGAAGAGGGTTGATTTTACTGTAGGAAGCTATGTTGCTATAAGGCAATTAGAAACAACAGCAGAAGAAGAGATTAAGCCCTTTTTCTATAATATTAAGCATCTGGAGCCAATAAAAACAAAGATAATCAAGGAAATATTCAAAAACCTAAATGAGATAATTAAGTGTGATAATATTATAATAACAGGCTCTTTTTTAGAACAGGGATTTAGGTTTAATGATATAGATATTATATTAGTGAGTGAAGAAAAGATAGATACAAAGCAAATAGTAAGTTTATTGGAAAGCAAAATAGGCCCAAAATTTCATTTTATTCTAATAAGCAATAAAGCGTTGATTAAAGGCCTGTCTACGGACCCCTTGTACATGCTTATGTTAAGCAAATGTGTTGCAAAAAAGAGGTTTATATACAGAATAAAACCCCAAATAAATTATAAGTTAGTGGATTTACATCTTTTGAAAAGCAAATTATTGATAGATAATTTTGATTTTTTAACAGGAGATGAAAAATATGAAATGACAAGGAATTTTGTTGCTATTAACCAATTTATCAGTAAAAAAGAGGTAACCAAAGATAAAATAGATCTAGCTATTAATAATTTTTTTGGTAATAAAACCATCCATAAATTGAAAAATAATTTGCTATTAACGAAAGATTTTCTAAAAAAATACAAGAAGGCTTATAATAATGCCCAGAATAGAATATTAAAGGGCATTAGAGATGAGCCAAAACAGAAATAAGCTAATAGATTTATTTATAGGTAATATTTCAAATTCAGCAGTTCATATGATTCTTGAGAAAGCAATTGATGAAGATAACTTAAGGAAGCATTATGATAAAGAATTCTCAATAAGTTTAGACATTGCAAAAAACTATAGGAAAAAGATTAACCCAAAAAACACTCCTTTTCATGGTAAAGAGGTTAAGGATATAAAAAACAGAATTATTAAAAAGGTCATGGCTGAATTAAATCTGAGAATTTCTAAAGGATACCAAAACATAAATCTTGGATTAATAGGGCCAACTGTTAATGAAATTCTAAAGAAAACAAAAGTAGTTTAATTCAAACCACATCAAAGTCCCTGTATATGACTCTTCTGATGTTGTCATTGCTTACTTATGTAATGCCTTCCTTTTGATGCATATTCTAAACTGCTATTTAGGAATCTTAAAAGGCAAGATTTATATAGTATTAAGATAATACTAATTGGTATTAAAAATGGACTGCTT